>Ga0299906_10001836_pt1 | contig 17994 bp, 18 predicted proteins | sample RVTome_14_FD_200259 | JGI IMG/M metagenome (GOLD analysis project Ga0299906, IMG submission 200259) | Soil microbial communities from uranium-contaminated site in the Upper Colorado River Basin, Wyoming, United States - RVT145D125 (version 2) ...
ATAGTTCTCGCGAACGTAGCTGGCCCCTTTCTTTGCCAGCGTCGCCCGCAGCCGCGCGTCGGCAAGCAACAGCTCGAGGGCGGCGCGCAGCTCGGCGTCGTCGCGGTAGTAGAGGCCGCCGCCGGCCTTGCGGCAATGCTCGACGGCGGCGGCGCTGGCGGCATTGGCCAGCACCGGCGTGCCCGCGGCCATCGCCTCGAGGAGGACGATCCCGAAGCTCTACAGCGGCGAGGGCGCCATCAGCACCGTGGCGGCCCGCAGCCGGCGCACCTTTTCCGCCTCCGGGACGAAGCCGAGCACCTCGATCCAGTCCTCCGCCGGCAGCTCCATGGCGACCTCGCCCATCAGCCACAGGCTCACCGGCGTGCCGGTCTCGGCACGAAAGCGCCGCAGCTGCTCGATCAGGGTGTCCACCCCCTTGCCGGCCTCGATGCGCCCGGCGTACAGCAAGGCCGGCGGCGAGGCCGCCTCCGGGGCCGCAGCCGCGGAGCTCGAGGCGGGGGCCGCTGCCGCTGCCAGCCGGGCATCGCCGGCGCCGGGCTCGGAGACAGGCGACGAGCCCAACTCCTCGAGACGGTCGATGCCGACGCCGATGACCGTGGTCGCCGCCGGCAGCCGCGAGAAGCGCGAACGCACGAAGCCGGCCTCGGCCTCGCTGTTGAAGATCATCCCCGCGGGCAGGGCGAACACCGGCTCGTAGATTGGCAGATAGATCGGCGCCTCGTCGTGCGCCGCCGGCACCAGGACGCTGCGATCGGGGGCGACCCGGATGCCGTGGACGGTCGGGTAGTAGAGGTAGGTGAAAAACAGCAGGCGATCGAAATCGGCCGCCGCACGCTGCAGGTGGTCGAGAAGCGCGGGCACGAACGGGCCCTGCGCCCGCACCCAGGCTTCCTCGTCGCGCTCGCCCCGCGGGCTGCCGAAAAGGCGCTCGGAGGCGGCGTTGAAGGCCGCCATGTCGCGCTCCCGTTCGGCCCGGAAGCGCCGCACCCGCACCCCGGCGAGCTCGCTGACGCCCTCGGGGAAGGCGTTGGCCCAGCTCTGGTAGGAGCGCGCGCAGGAGGTCAGCACCTCGACCTCGTGGCCGCCGGCGGCCAGCCCTTCGGCGACCCCGCGGCAAAGCCGCTCGGCGCCACCGACCACGTCGACCCCGTAGCGCTGCACGATCGCCGCGATCCTCATGGCCGGCCTTGCGGCGCGGCCCGCACGCTGAAACAGGCTGAGCAAGGGCCGCCGGGGGAGCGTTCGATGCTCATGAACGGCGCCCGGCAAGCGCCACCGGGGAGATGCTCGATCCTCATGACGAGCTGCTTCCGAGGGTGCGCACCCAGCGCTCCAGCACCCGGTCGCTGTCGAAGTCGCGCACCCGGCGGGCGCCCAGCTCGACGAGCCGCCCGCGCAGCTCCGCGTCCGCAGCGACCAGCCGCAGCATCTCGGCCCACGCCGCCGGGTCGCCGTCGTCGATCAGGACGCCGGCGCCGCCGAGCGTCTCGGGCACGGCGGCGGCGCGCCGGGCGACGATCGGCACGCCGGAGCTCATTGCCTCGAGCAGCGGCGCGCAAAAGCCCTCGTGGGCGCTGGTGCAGACGTAGGCGGTGGCGGCGCGATAGTAGCTGATCAGGCCGGCGAGCGAGACCTTGCCGGTGAAGCGCACTCGCTCGTCGAGCTGCAGGTCGCCGTGCAGCTCGATGAGCGCGTCGAGATAGGGCTCGAGGCCGCGGGTGCCGCCGACGATCAGGAAGCGGGCCTCGGGGCTGACGTAGCGAAGGTAGTAGGCGGCGATCTTGAGGAACTCCTCGATGCGCTTGTTGGGGGCCACCCGACCGACGGTGATGAAGGTCGGCATCGGCGTGCGGGCCAGCTCCACCTCGAGCACCGGGTCCCCGGGGCCCGAGAGCCGCCCCAGATCGATCGGCAAAGGTAGGGTCGCCGTCTTCCGGAAGCCTGTCTCGACGAGGTCGCGGGTGTTGTACTCGGACACCCCGATCGCCAGGTCGACGATGCCGGATCTCGCCAGGGCCCCGAGCTGCCGGCGGCCGAGAGCGGTCAGCCGCGCGATCTGGGGGCAGTGGGCGACGAGCAGCTCGGGCGGCGTCAGGTTGTGGTAGACGATCAGCCGCCTGCCGGGCCGGGAGGCGAGCAGCTCGCCGAGCGGCGACGGCACGTTGAAGTGGAGAATGGTGGTGTCGCCGGCGTCGCCGGCGGGCAGGTCTTCGAGCGCCTCGACGCGCTCGCCGAGCGCCGCGTCGATGCTGGGCGCGAACACCTCGGCCGGGTAGCCGGAGGCACGCAGCCGGCCGGCCAGCGCCAGCGCCGCGTCGCCGGTGGCGTCGCCGTCGTGGGCGGCGGCCAGCAGCTGGTCGATGCGCGGCGGCTTCATGGTCCGCTAGCCCGCCCGCCGCAGAACGGCGGTGAGAAATGCGGGCTAGCCGCCTTTCCATCGCGGGCGGGTAGGAGGGTTGCGGCCACCGCCTTGCGCGCCACCGTTCGACTACGCCAGTCCCGCCCGGCTCAGGCCCCGCATCAGCTCGCCGACGAGCCGGTCCCGGTCGAGGCACTCCAGCGCCCGGCGCTGGCGGGCCAGCAGCCGCTCGCGAAGGCGGGCGTCGGTGAGCACCTGGTGGACGGTTTCGGCGAACAGCGCGGGGTCCTTGTCGCTGAGCAAGAGCACTCCACGGCCGGTCGAGTAGGGGATTGCCGCCGCTGAGTATGCCACCACCGGAAGGTCCCGATACATGGCCTCGAAGACCGGCACGCAAAAGCCCTCGTGCTCGGAGGCGCAGACGAAGCAGTCGGCGACCCGATAGTAGGCGTTGAGCTCGGCCTGACTGACGTGGCCGGTAAAATGAACGTCGTCGAGGCCGAGCTCGCCGGCCAGCGCCTGCAGGGCGTCGAAGTAGAGGACGAAGCTGCGGTACTCGCCGACGACGATCAGGCGGCTGCGGTGGTCGATGCAGCGGCGATAGTAGGCGTAGGCGCGCAGCAGGTCCTCGATTCGCTTGTTCGGCACGCAGCGGCCGACGAACAGCAGGTTGGTGCGCCCGTCGTCGAAGCGGTCGAGCACCAGCGGATCGGCCGGGCCGTCGAGCCGCGCCAGGTCGACGATCAGCGGCAGCACGCCGGTCGGCGCGAAGCCGAGCTCCTCGAGCTCCTGGCGGTTGTACTCGGAGTCGCCCAGCGCCAGCGCCGCGCGGCCGGCGAGCGCCGCCAGCTCGAGCCGCCCGCGCTGGCAGTCACGGGCGATACCCAGCGCGTAGGGCGCGAACCACTCCGCCGGGGTGATGTTGTGGTAGATCAGCACCATGCGGTCGTCGATCTCGCGGGCCAGCGCCGAGACCTTGGAGCCGAGCGAGAAGTGCAGCAGCACGACATTGTCGAGATGGCTGACCTCGCGGTACTCCTGGTAGGGACGGACCTCGCCGGCCATGCGGGCGTCGACCAGCTCGACGAAGACGTCGGACTCGTAGCCGGCGTCGCGCAGCGCGTCGCGGACGGTGAAGATCTCGCCGCCGATCGCGTCGCCGTAGGCCGCCGAGACCGAGAGCTGATGGATCGCCTTGGGGCGGGCCGGGGCGGCGACCGCTACAACGCTCGCCGGACTCGCGGCCGGCGTGGTCCGCGCCGCGCTCATCGGTTGCCGGTCTCCGAGACGCCCACCGCGTCGCCGGTTTTCGCCGGCGTCGCCTGGTCCGGGACGGGCCGTCCGTCCTCCGCGGCGAGGGCTTCGAGGATGCGCTCGTACTTGTGCTCGATCACCGGCCACCGATAGTTGTCGTCGAAGTAGCGGCGGCCGCCGTCGCCGCAGGTCGCCCGCAGCCGCTCGTCGGCCAGCAACAACATGAGGGCGGCGGCGAACTCCTCACCGTCGGCATAGTAGAGGCCGCCGCCGCTCCGCTCCACCTGGCCGCGCAGCACCGCGCAATGGGCATTGACCAGCACCGGCCTGCCGAGGGCCCAGGCCTCGAGCAGGACCATCGACAGGCTCTCGTAGAACGACGGCATCACCAGCAGGGAGGCCGCCGCCAGCGCGTCGAACTTCTGCTGCTCGTCGATGGCGCCGAGGTGGCGGATCAGGGGGTGGTCGGGGATCTCCAGCACGGCCTGCCCCGCCAGCACCAGTAGCGGCGGGGAGGCGCCGCGCTCGACGAACCGCTCGACGGCGCGGGCGTGGTAGTCGAAGAGCTGCCGGCAGCCCTTGTTGGCGTCGATGCGGCCGACGTAGAGGATGAAGGGGCCGTCGATCCCGGTGGCGCGGCGGAAGCGCGCGCCGTCGCTGTTGCGGCGGAACCCCGGCGACCGCGCGCCGGCGGCCGGAGGCTCGAGGATGCCGACCCCGACAACGTCGCCGGCGACGCCTTCGGCGCCGCTCTTCTCGACGATCATGTCGCGTTCCTCGTGGGAGTTGAAGACGATGGCGCGGGCGCCCCGGAAGACCGGGTGGAAGATCGGCAGGTCGATCGCGGGATCGGGCTCCGCAGTCGGCACCAGCACGGCGCGGCCGGTGGCGGCGCTCATCGCGTGATAGGTGGTCCAGTAGCGGTAGGAGAAGCAGATCCAGTAGTCGAAGCTCTCCCGGTAGCGGCCGATCCAGTCGCGCATAGCCGGGCTGTAGGGGCCCTGCTCGTCGAGCCATGCATGGGCTTCGCGCTCCTCGTGGGCGCGAAAGAAGACGCGCTCCTGCAGGCGCCCGAAGCGCTCCAGGTCGCGGGCGCGGCGCACCGGGAAGCGCCAGACCGGGATGTCGTTGACGCAGTCGAGGCCGGCCGGATACGCGTTCGCCCAGGTCAGGTAATCCTCGGCGCACGTGGTGACGACCTCGACCTGGTGGCGGGCGGCCAGGTGCTCGCCGATCAAGCGGCAGTGGAGCTCCGCGCCGCCGCGAATCTCGAGGCCATATCGTTGCACGACAAGCGCCAGGCGCATCTCGACGACCCGTCCGTGTCAGCTACCGCCGTGACCGCCGTCCGGCGGGCGCCTCGCCTCCAGCTTCTCGAGGCGCCCGGCCAGCTCGTCGAGCCGCTGCTCGAGCTCGGCGTTGCGGCGGAGCAGCTCGTCGAGGGCGTCGGCGATACCCAGGTTGATCTTGAACTGCTTGTACAACGGCAGCTCGAGGTTGGCGAACAGCTTGACGACGGGGCGGGCGAGTCGCCGGATGAAGGAGAGGACCGATCCGCCGGGCCGCCGGGAGGCGATCAGGTCCTCCGGAGTCACGTTCCAGCTTCCCTGCAGCCGCAGCTCCTGCTGCAGCGCGTACGGGCGCTGGTCGTCGAGATCGACCGCGGCGCGGACCCGAGCCCGCACCCGCTCGTCGATCGCCTCGGGCAGCACCTCGGCGACCGATGGCCGCTGGCGGGTCCGCCGGCGGATCTGCGCCACGAGATCGGCAACATCGAGGTTGTCGTAGTCGATCTGGTAGTCGTCAGCGCGCATGTTCTCGACCGGAACGGGCCATGCCCGCGGCGTCGGCAGGCCATGATGAACGCCTGGTGGGCCCGGGTGCGGCGAGCAGCCGGCAGGCGCTCAGTTGCCGGCTCCCCGCATCGCTTCGGGCGCCTGCAGGCAGGCGGACCGGTAGCGGGCCTCGAGGAACTCCCCCCACTCGGTGCGCTCGAAGGAGCGGATGCGGCTGCGCCCGACCGTCGGATACCACATCCAGTCGTGGTAGACATTGGAGGCGAACGGTGCCCAGACCACCAGCGGCGAGTGCAGCAACAGTCGCTCGAGCGAGCGCAGCGGCCCGAGCCGCAGCATCTGGTCCCCCCAGATCACCAACGACTTCCGGGTGGTAAAGCCGTAGTCGACGCCACCGATGTCCTCGCCGACGATCTCGATGTCGTGGGGGTCGGCGACGCCCAGGCCGCGCTCGTGCGCCATCCGCAGGAACGGGATCTCCATCGGGTCGAAGCCCATCATCTTCGCCGAGATGGCGTCGATCGCCACCGAGTCGGCGGAGGCGAGGATCCGGTTGCCGATGTACGGGATCATCGTGCGCGGCCCGGCGCCGTCGCCGCAGACGGTTCCATCCATGACCGCGAAGGTCGCCGGGTGCAGCTGCCGCTCCATGATCAACAGGTCGACCAGCACCTCGTGGATGTACTTGTGGGCGTAATGGCGGACCTCCTTGAGCAACCCCCCGAAGGCGTTCTTCACCGCCCCGGTCATGATCGAGTGGCCGTGCGTCTTCATCGTCGGCAGGTGGATGACCTGGCGGCCGATGTAGGGCTCGGGGACCTCGATCCCCTCCGGGAAGATGTCGTTGAGCTTGAGCAGCTCGTCGCCGAAGTCGTAGACGGTCCATTTCACGTCGGTGAGGGGCTGAAACGGGACGCCGTAGGCCTCGAGGATCGGCAGCCAGCTGTTGAGGCGCGCCCCCTTCATCGGATCGGTGACGACGGTCTTGTTCTCCACCGCGGTCAGCCGATCGCGCGAAAGCCCGGCGGCGTGGAGGCCGCGCAGCAGCCCCTCGAGCTGCCACGGCTGCGACGAGCAGGCCGGGAAGTACTTGGTCCACGACAGGTTCAGCTTGAGGAGCGTGTCGGTGTCGCGGTCCATGCTGGCGGCGAAATCGGCCAGCTCGAGCACCTTCTGATAGTCGTCGAGGACGCTGGCGGGGGTCGTCGAGACGACCCCGACCACGGCGCGGCCGAGGTTGCGGGGCCGCTGCAGGCGTTCCTGGGGTTGGATCTCGGTTGTCATCGGGGGCCCGTTTCTCGTTGTGTTGGAGACTCGGCAGGCCGGGCGGGGCGAGCACCGACCGCCTGCATAGTCTATCAGCCCATGACGGCGGTCCGGTGCTGCCGGCGCCGCCGCCACCCGTACGGCAGGCAAACATCGTCGTGCTCACCGGACGGATTCCCTAACGGAAATACAGCAGCACGACGACGACCAGCCCCCAGAGGGCGACGGTGATCAGCAACGGCCGGTCGGCCATCAGGGCGAGCGAGGGGTCGCCGGCGATCTGGTCGCGCTGTACCAACGCCAGGTAACGGAACAGGCCGTAGATGACCAGGGGGAGGGTCAGCACCAGGCGGCTGTCGCCGAACTTGGCGACCGTCTCCTCGTCGGTCGTGTAGAGGGCGTAGGAAAGCAGGGTCGCGGCGGCCGAGATCACCAAGAACTGGTCGAGCGCCGTCACCGAGTAACCGGAGAGGCTCTCGCGATGCGCCGCTCCATCGGCCAGCGTTCGGTACTCGTGTCGCCGCTTGGCGAACGAGATGAAGACCGCCACGAAGGTGGTGCAGATCAGCAGCCACGACGACATCGGCTCGTCGATGGCGACGGCGCCGGCCACCGCGCGCAGCAGGAAGCCGGCGGCCACGCAGAGGGCGTCGACGATGGGGATCTTCTTGAGAGCCACGTTGTAGGCGCCCTGCAGGAGCAGGTAGCCGCCGACGACGGCGGCCAGCCGGGCGTTGACCGCCCAGGAGCCCGCCAGCGCCGCGGCTGCCAGCAGCGCGGCGGTCGACACCGCCACCGGCACGCCGATCCGCCCGGAGGCGATCGGGCGCCGTGATTTCTCCGGATGGCGCCGGTCGCGCTCGCGGTCGACAACATCGTTGAGCAGATAGACGGCGGACGAGGCGGCGCAAAAGACGGCGAAGGCGGCGAGCGCCTGGGCGACCTGTCGGGGATCGCCCAGCCGTTGCGCGAACACCAGCGCCGCGAACACCAGCGCGTTCTTGCTCCACTGATAGGGTCGGAGAGCCCGGATCAGGTCGGTCATGCGCCCCGGACGCTATCAGCGCCTCCACGGAGCGTCAATCAGCGCCGCGCGGGCTCGCGGCGCCGCCGCCGATCTCCTATCGTCTGCGGGGAGTCGACAACGCGTCGAGGTGACCGACCAAACGCGGTGAACACGAACTTCCCCGCGTCTGCGGCGGAAACGGGGCGCCGAGAGGCGAGTCGGGGCGGCAGTCGCCCGGACCTCTCCGCGCCCAGGGCAGAGCGACGACGAGCCATGCGGGCCAAGATCTCAGAGCCCACCGCCAGCCGTCTCTCCCTGTACTTGCGCTGCCTGACGCAGCTCGAGGAGCAGGGTGTGGCGACGGTTTCGAGCCGCGCCATCGGGGAGAGCCTGCGGCTGACCTCGGCCCAGGTGCGGCGTGACCTGGCATCCTTCGGCGGGTTCGGGGTCCGCGGCGTCGGCTACGACGTCAAGCGGCTGCGCACCGAGATCGAGCGCATCCTGGGGCTCGACCGCACGCTGCGGGTGGTCATCCTCGGCGCCGGAAACCTCGGGCACGCGCTCGCCGACTACCCGGGCTTCAGCGGCGGCGGCCTGCGGGTCGTGGCGCTGTTCGACGTCGATCCCGCCAAGGTCGGACGCCAGACCCGCGGCGGGATCCCGATCCATCACCTCGACGATCTCGAGCGGATCGCCGCCGCCGGGATCGACGTCGGCATCGTCGCCGTGCCCGCCGAGGCGGCCCAGGGGGTCGTCGATTGCCTGGTCGCCGCCGGCATCCGCGCCATCCTCAACTTCGCGCCGGTGCGGCCCCGCGTCCCGGCGGGCTTCCGTTGCAAGAGCGTCGACCTCAAGCTGGAGCTCGAGAGCCTGTCGTTTTTCCTGTCTCTACAGTAAAAGGTCGGCTACCTACGGGTTCCAGCGCAGGAAGATCAGCACCAGGCCGATGAGCAGCGAATAGATCGCCAGCGACTCGATCAGCACGAGACCGATGATCAGGGCGCCGCGGATCTGGCCGCCGGCGCTCGGGTTGCGGGCGATGGCCTCGCAGGCCGCCGAGACCGCGCGTCCCTGCGCCAAACCGCACCCCGAAGAGGCGATGCCCATGGCGAACGCTGCGGCGATGCCGATCCACATGCGGATATCTTCGATGTTGGTCGACGCGCCCTCCTGCATCGGTGCCGCCATGGCCGGCGCGGCCACGAGGATCAGGAGCAAGGCGGAGAGGGCGACGAGGCCCGTCTTCTTCGACATTCGGTTCTCCTTTCGGAGCGCCCGAGGCAACCCGAGCCGCGGGCGCGCTTGGGAATCAGTGCCCGTGCTCGAGCGCACCGGCGATGTAAACCATGGACAACATGACAAAAACGAACGTTTGCATGAAGGCGACGAAGACGCCCAGCGGTGCAAACACGAGCGGCAGGCCGACTGGAAACAAGATGAAGAAGACGCCGGCGAGGGTATGCTCGGCGAAGATGTTGCCGAACAGCCGGATCGACAACGACAGCGGCCGCGACAGGTGGCTGAGGATCTCGATCGGGATCATCAGGGGAGCCAGGTAGAGCGGATCACCGACGAACTGCTTGAAGTACGCGCCGCCCTGGGCGCGGATGCCGATGAAGTTGTAGTAGGCGAACGACATCACTCCCAGGGCCACGGTGGTGTTGAGATCACCCGTTGGCGGCTGGAAGCCGGGGACGTTGGTGATCAGGTTCGAGGCCAGGATGAAGAACGCGAAACCGCCCATCACCGGAAAGTACTTGCGCCCGCCCGGGCCGATGAAGCCGTCGAGCATGGCGTTGATCGATTCGACGCCGATCTCGAGCATCTGCTGGACGGCCCCCGGCTCGTCGACCGAGAAGCGTCGCGACAACGGAATGAAGACGACGGCGCTGAGCACGACGATGAACCAGGCCATCACCCCCTGGTCCGGCAGATGGGCTTCGTGCCCCAGGACGCTGCCGACGGCCGCGTTCAGCCAGACGGTGATCGTAGAGACCTCGTGTTCCATTGACTTTCTGCGGAGCGATCTGCAGGTTAGGCGCGCGGAGGTCGACCCGGAAGGACCTCTGAGAGAGATTCGACGGCAACCGCCAGGACGACGATCGAAAGCCCCAGTGCGACGGGGATCGGACGAACTCCCGGCAGCGCGAAGATACCATAGAGCAGCAGACCCATCAACACGAAGCGAAAGGCCAGAAGCACCAGCCGGAGCGGGTTTGGCGCCGGTTTACCGGATTCGAGCAGGCGGCTCGCGAGGCCCTCGAGAAGCATGAAATTCACCAGCACGATGCCCCCGCCGAGCAGCGCCCCGACCACCGCCATCGGCTCCCTCCAGATCGCCGCGACGAGGACTCCGACGCCGGCGAGGGCGCCGACGGCGTTGCGCCGCAGCCGCCCGACGAGAGCGTTGGCGTCGTAGGCGGGGCCGTCACCACCGGAGGCGCCCGAGGTGGGTGCCGGCGTTCGATCTGTCGCTCGCTCAGACATTTCTGTCGCTCGCCACCGTTCGCAGCAGGTTGCGGATCGCCGCGACCACGCCGAGACCCAACCCCAGCAGCGCGAACAACGGCACGGTGCCGAGCCGCCGGTCGATCAGGTAGCCGAAGAAAAAGCCCAGGCCGATAGCCACCGGGAACATGATGCCGACGGTGGCGTAGTGGGCGACCTGTCGCGACATCGCGAACGACGATGAGTCAGCGCTCCGCTGGCCGCGGTCTCGAGGTTGGCCGGCTTTCCCCCCAGAATCGTCGCTCATCTACCGCAAGCTTGCGATTCCGAGGCGGCCGAATCAAGCTACGGCAGCAGCCGCGAGGCGCCGGTGGCCCAGTCGAGGAACGGCGACGCCCAGACGCCGACTACGACGGTCATCAGGGCGGCCGCCACCAGGGTCAGGGTCAGGGGCGCCGAGCGCACCAGGACGGTGTTCTCGGGGGCCTCATGCACGGCCATCACCACGACGATGCGCAAGTAGTAGAAGATCGAGATGGCGGCGTTGATGGCGCCGACGACGGCCAGCCACGTCCAGCCCGAGTTGATCGCCGCGGCGAACACGTACCACTTGCCGAGAAAGCCGGCCAGCGGCGGGATGCCGCCGAGCGACAGCAGGAAGATCAGCATCGCGACGAACGCCCAGTACGAGCGGGTCGCCAGGCCGGCGAAGTCCTCGAGCTGCTCGCCGGCCAGCCCCTGCCGCCGCAGCAACGCCACCGTGGCCCAGGCGCCGACGTTCATGAACGTATAGGCGAGCAGGTAATAGAGCGTCGCGGCGATGGCGAACGAGCGGGCGTCGCTGTCGGTGGTAGCGGCGGCGACCACCCCGATCAGCACGTTGCCGGCATGGGCGATGCTCGAGTAGGCGAGCATGCGCTTGATGTTGTCCTGGGTCAACGCCGCGATGTTGCCGACAAACATCGTCGCGGTGGCCAGGAAGGCGAGCAGCAGCGCCCAGGAGTCCTGCATCGGCTCCATCGCGACGATGAAGATCCGCATCAACACCGCGAAGGCGGCGGCCTTGGAGGCGACGGTGATGTACAGCGAGACATTGGTCGGCCCCCCGGAGTAGGCGTCGGGCGCCCAGACGTGAAAGGGCACCGCGGCCACCTTGAAGGCCAGGGCGCTGGCCATCAACACCAGCGCCGCGATGGTCAGCGGGCTGGTCTCCAGGCCGCCGGCGGCAATCGCCTCGGCGACGGCGGCGAGGTTCGTGGTCCCCGTCAGCGCGTAGAACAACGAGATCGCGTACAGGAAGATCGCCGACGACATGGCGCCGAGGATGAAGTACTTCATGCCGCCCTCGTTGGACTGGGGGTCGGCCTTCAGGTAGCCGACCAGCACGTACACCGAGAGCGACTGCAGCTCGAGGCCGACGAACAGCGACACGAAATCGACGGACCGCGCCATCAGCATCATTCCCAGCAGCGCGGTCAGCAAGAAGAAGTAGAACTCGGGATGGTGGGCCTGCTGGTCGTCGAGAAAGCGGATCGATGCGGCGACCGCCAGGGCGGCGGTGAGCAGGAAGACCGCCGAGAAGAAGGCGCCGAAGGCGTCCATCCCCAGGAGCCCGGAAAAGAACGTGTCGGCGGTCGGCGTCTGGCGAAACACGGCGACCATGGCGAGCGCGAGCGCCACCAGCGTGAACCAGGCGAACTGCACCGGGTACCGGCGCGGCCGATCGAAGGCCCCCCAGAGCAGCACGATCGACGCGGCGGCGGTGATGATCAGCTCCGGGGCGAGGGCCCAGAGGTCGGACGCCGCGATCGGCAGGCTATCGAGCATCGATCAGCGCTCCGAGCACTTGCTGCCGCTCCAGCAGCTCGGCGAGCGAGCCGGCTTCGGGGCGCCCCGCGGGCTCGCCGGCGACGGCGGCGCCCGGCGACGCCGGCAATGGGGGCGGCGTGATCCCGGTGCCGTCGAAGTACTCCGGTCGCACCCGGGCGACGATCGCGTCGACCGGCTGCTCGATCATCTCCAGGAACGGCTTCGGATAGATCCCCATGACGATGGCCATGATCACCAGCGGCACCAGCGTCGCCGTCTCGCGGAGGTTGAGGTCGGGGAGCGCCGCGATCTGGTCGTCCTTGATCTCGCCGAGCATGACGCGCTGGTAGAGCCACAGCAGGTAGGCCGCCGCCAGCACCACCCCCCAGACCGCGAAGTAGGCGTAGTTGGGGTTCTCCTGGAAGGTCCCGGCGAGGACCAGGAACTCGCCGATGAAGCCGTTGAGCGTCGGCATGCCGAGCGACGCGAAGGCGATGATCGCGAACATCGTCGCGTACACCGGCATCACCTGGGCGAGGCCCGAGAAGCGGGCGATCTCGCGGGTGTGCATGCGCTCGTAGATCAGCCCGACGACCAGGAAGAGCCCGCCCGTGGCGATACCGTGGGCCAGCATCTGGAAGATGCCCCCCTGCAGGCCCACCGGGTTGAGCATGAAGATGCCGAGCGTGATGAAACCCATGTGGGAGACCGAGGAGTAGGCGACCAGGCTCTTCCAGTCCTTCTGCATGAGCGCCACCAGGCCGCCGTAGATGATCGCGATGATCGACAGCACGGCGATCATCGGCACGAACTGGCGGGTGGCGTCGGGGAGGATGGGCAGCGAAAGGCGCACGAAGCCGTAGGCGCCCATCTTCAGCAGGACGCCGGCCAGGATCACCGAGCCGGCGGTCGGCGCCTGCACGTGAGCGTCCGGCAGCCAGGTGTGGAAGGGGAACATCGGCACCTTGATCGCGAAGCCCAGGAAGAACGCCAGGAAGATCCACCACTGCATGTCGGCCGGGATGTCGAGGCGGTAGTACTCGAGGATGTTGAAGGTGTAAACGCCGGTCTGCGCCCCGGATTCCAGGTACAGGGCGATGATGCCCAACAGCATCAGAACCGAGCCGAACAGCGTGTAGAGGAAGAACTTGATCGCCGCGTAGAGGCGGTTCTTGTCGCCCCAGATGCCGATCAGGAAGTACATCGGCACCAGCATCACTTCCCAGAAGACGTAGAAGAGGAAGAAGTCGAAGGAGACGAAGACGCCGAGGATGCCGGTCTGCAGGATCAGCAGGGCGACGTAGTACTCCTTGATCCGCTTCTCGATGTAGGTCCACGACGACAGCACCGAGATGAAGCCGAGGCCCGTCGTTAGCAGGATCAGCAGCAGCGAGATGCCGTCGATGCCGATGAAGTACTCGACGCCGATCTGCGGGATCCACGACACCTTGGTGACGTGCTGGAGCTGGGTGGTGGCGGCGTCGAAGCCGCGCAGCAGCGCCACCGAGAGCGCGAAGTCGGCGAAGGCGACGACGTTGGCGATCCATTTGATCGCGTTCTCGTTCGCCTTGTTGACGAACAGCGCGATGCCGAGGGCCCCCAGCAACGGCAAGAAGATGACTACCGTGAGCATCGAAATGTTCATCCGTCCGGGCTCCTAGGCCATGCTTCCGAGAAACAGATAAGCGCTGATGATGATGAAGATGCCGAGGGCGATGATCAGCGCGTAGTTCTGCACGTAGCCGGTCTGCCAGCTACGGAACAGGCGCGATGACCGGGTGAGCTCGTCGCCGACCGAGTTGACGGCGCCGTCAACGACCATGTCGTCGAACGAAACGCTGGCGCTGGCGCTGCGCTTGGTGGCGTGTGCGGCGCCGTTGACGATGCCGTCGACGAGGCCGTCGTCGACCACCCAGAGGGCGTCGCCGGCGTCCTTCACGCGGTTGACGAACAGGGCGTCGTAGGCCTCGTCGACGTAGTACTTGTGGGTCAACGTCCGATGGAGGCCGGCGAAGCGAGTGGCGAGCTCGCCCGCCCGGCGCGGCATCTTGACGTAGATGAAGTAGGCGAAGCCGATGCCGGCCAGCGCGATCAGCACCGATGCCAACATCAGGGCGAGCTCGAGGCCGGCGCCGTGCGCCTCCTCCGCCGCCTGCTCGGCGTTCTGCACGATCGCCATCACGGGCTGCAGCGAGGCGACCAGCGTGTCGCGGCCCTGGGCGAGCGCGGCGTGATGCTCCTCGCCGCCGAGCGCCGGCGCCAACCAGTCGAGCAGGCTGAAGCGCTCGTGCAGCGCCGCCAGCGGCCCGACCCGCAGCACCCCGGGGATGCCGATGTAGCCGCCGACGACCGATAGCGCCGCCAGCACCATCAGCGGCACGGTCATCACCCTGGAGCTCTCGTGGGCGTGCTCTTCGACGTGCGGGTCCATCCGCGACTCGCCGTGGAAGACCACGAAGTACATCCGGAACATGTAGAAGGCCGTCAGCCCGGCGACCAGCGCCCCGACCGCCCAGAACAGCGGATGGCCGTGCGGGCCCGACCAGGCGTACCAGAGCACCTCGTCCTTGGAGAAGAAGCCGGCGAGCCCCGGGATGCCGGCGATCGCCATACAGCCAATCAGGAAGGTCCAGTGGGTGGTGGGCATGTACTTCTTGACGTTGCCCATCTTCCACATGTCGAGCTCGTCGTGGAGCGCGTGCATGACCGAGCCGGCGCCCAGGAACAGCAGCGCCTTGAAGAAGGCGTGGGTGACGAGGTGGAAGATGCCGACCGAGAAGGCGCCGACGCCGCAGGCCATCACCATGTAGCCGAGCTGGCTGACGGTCGAGTAGGCGAGCACTCGCTTGATGTCGTTTTGCACCAGCGCGATGGTGGCGGCGAGCAGCGCCGTCGCCGCGCCGACGACCGCCACCGTGGTCATGGCGAACGGGGAGAGCGCGAACAGGGCGCTGGAGCGGGCGATCATGTAGACGCCCGCGGTCACCATGGTGGCCGCGTGGATCAGCGCCGAGACCGGCGTCGGGCCTTCCATGGCGTCGGGCAGCCACACGTACAGCGGGATCTGGGCGCTCTTGCCGGCGGCGCCGATCAGCAGGAACAGGCAGGCCGCGGTGATCGCCCCGGCGCCGGCCTCCATCTCCTGGGCGGCCCCGAACACCTGCGCATACTGCATCGACCCGAAGGTGAAGAAGATCGTGAAGACGCCGAGGATGAAGCCGAGGTCGCCGACGCGGTTGACGATGAACGCCTTCTTGCCGGCGTCGCCCGCCGAGCGCTTGCCGATGTAGTAGCCGATCAGCAGGTACGAGCACAGCCCGACCCCCTCCCAGCCGATGAACATCAGGCCGTAGGAGCTGCCGAGCACCAGGATCAGCATGAAGAAGACGAAGAGGTTCAGGTAGGTGAAGAAGCGATAGAAGCCCTCGTCGCCGTGCATGTAGCCGGCGGCGTAGACGTGGATCAGAAAGCCGACGCCGGTGACTACCAGGATCATCACCGCCGACAGCGGATCGAGCAGGAAGGCGAAGGGAACCGTGAACGTCGCCGTCTCCTCCACCGCGTCGCCGGACAGGTGCGCCACCCCGGAGGGGATCCAGTCGTACAGCACGATCTCGACGTGGCGCTCCTCGCTGGGGAGCTGCGCCAGGGCCGCCACGGCGCCCGCCGAGATGATGAAGGAGGCCAGCACGGTCGCGCAGGCGATCCCGGCGATGACCTTCTCGCTCTTGATGCGCCTGCCGAAAAGCCCGTTGATCGCCACGCCCGCCAGGGGGATGAGCGGCACGAGCCAGAAGAGGTCAAGCAAGATCGATCAGCCTTTCAGCAGGTTGAACTCGTCGACGTTTACCACGTCGCGATTGCGGAACAGCGCGATCACCAGGCCCAGGCCGATGGCCACCTCGGCGGCGGCGATGGTGATGGTGAAGATCGAGAAGATCTGCCCGGTCAGATCGGGATGAAAACGGGAGACCGCGACCAGGTTGATGTTGGCGGCGTTGAACATCAGCTCGAGCGCCATCAGCACCAGGATCACGTTGCGGCGCGCCAGCACGCCGATGGCGCCGATGGCGAACAGCAGCGCCGAGAGCAGCAGATAGTGGTTGAGGCCGATGCCTTCCATGTCAGATTCGTTTCTTGGCCAGGTAAATCGCGCCGATCATGGCCACCAGTAGCAGCACGGAGACGACCTCGAAGGGCAGCAGGTAGTCGGTGTAGAGCGACATGCCGACGGTCTCGATGTTGCCGTCGAGGCCGCGCAGCACGGCATCGATCTGTTCGGGGGAAGGCTCTCCGTGCTCGCGGCTGCCGGCCCACAGCAGGAAGCCCACCTCGGCGGTCAGCACCACGACCAGCAACAGCGCCGGCAGCCACTGGCGTTGCAGGTACTCCTCGTGCTGCACGTCGCCGAGGTTCACCAGCATGATGACGAACAGGAAGAGCACGACGATGCCGCCGGCGTAGACCAGCACCTGGACGGCGGCGATGAACTCCGCCTCCAGGAGGATGAACAAGGCACCGACGCCGATGAAGGAGGTCACCATCCAGACGACCGACCGCACCAGACTGCGGCTGGTGACCATGGCCACGGCGCCGCCGAGGATGATCGCCGAAATGATGTAGAAGGCTGCTTGCTCGGCCATTAGCGCTCGTAGTGGACGATCGCGTGCCCCTTGTGGAGGATCGCGAGGTCGTGGACCAGGTCGGCGCGATTGTAGACGGCGCCTTCGAACTCGTTGGAGTGATAGATCGCGTCGACCGGGCAGACCTCCTCGCAGAGGCCGCAGAAGAGGCAGCGGGCGTGGTCGATGTAGAAGAAGGTCGCGTACTTCGAGCCCTTGCCCAGCCCCTTTTCGCCCTCCAGGACGATGCAGTTGTCCGGGCAGGCCTTCTCGCACAGGAAGCAGGCGATGCAGAGGTCGTCGTCGACCCGCAGGATGCCGCGGAAGTTGGGGTGCAGGACGCTGCGCTCGAGCGGATAGCGGACCGTCACGTTGGGCTTGAAGGTGTAGCGCAGCGTCGTCCACAGCCCGGTCAACAGATCGGTCAGCAGCGCATTGGCGGCCAGGCTTTTTTTCGGAGCCGACATCTCGGTTCCTTCGTTCGTTTGTCGGCCGCCGGGCTCAGCCGGCGACGGAATCGATGATCAAGAGCGCCAGTCCGGTGGCGAACAGGTTGGCGATCGCCAGCGGGATGAATACCTTCCAGCCGAGGCCCATCAGCTGATCGTAGCGATAGCGAGGATAGGTGCCCCGGATCCAGATGAAGAAGTAGATGAAGAATCCCACCTTGAGGACGAACCAGGTGAACCCCGGGATCAGGTCCAGGAACCCCAGCAGCTCGACGTTGGGGAAGGGCCGCATCCAGCCGCCCAGGTACAGGGTCACCAGCAGCCCGCTCATCACCACCATGGCGGCGTACTCGCCGAGCATGAAGAAGGACCAGCGGAACCCCGAGTACTCGGTGAAGTAGCCGGCCACCAGCTCGCTCTCGGCCTCGGGGAGGTCAAAGGGCAGGCGGTTGGTCTCGGCCACCATGGCGATGATGAAGAGGACGAAGCCGACCGGCTGCACGAAGACGTACCAGAGGCCGGATTGCCGCTGCGCCTCGATGATGCCGGAAAGCGACAGGGTGCCGGCGATCATCAGCGTCGCCAGGACCGTGAAGGCGAGGGCGACCTCGTAGGAGACCATCTGCGCCGCCGAGCGCAGGCCGCCGAGCAGCGGATACTTGGAGTTGCTCGCCCAGCCGCCCAGCACGATCGAGTAGGTCGACAGGCTCATCACCGCGAGCAGCGCCAGGACGCCGACGTTGACGTCGACGATGCTGAGGCTGACGTCGTAGCCGAAGGCGGTGAACCCTTCGCCCATGGGCAGGAACGCCATCGCGGTCAGGCCGACGACCAGCAGGATGATCGGCGCGATCTTGAAGATGAACACGTCGGCGGTGCGCGGCGCGATGTCTTCCTTGGTCAGCAGCTTGACGGCGTCGGCGATCGGCTGCAGCAGCCCCCAGGGGCCGACCCGCATCGGCCCCAGGCGGCTCTGGATGAA
>Ga0299906_10001837_pt1 | contig 17989 bp, 15 predicted proteins | sample RVTome_14_FD_200259 | JGI IMG/M metagenome (GOLD analysis project Ga0299906, IMG submission 200259) | Soil microbial communities from uranium-contaminated site in the Upper Colorado River Basin, Wyoming, United States - RVT145D125 (version 2) ...
CGGGTCACGCTCGGCGACCCGGAAAGCTCCCGCGAGTCTCCGGTGGACCTGCTGGCGCTCGACGAGGCTCTCGACGAGCTGGCCAGGCTGGACGCGCGCAAGGCCCGGGTCGTCGAGCTGCGCTTCTTCTCCGGTCTGTCCGTGGCGGAGACCGCCGAGGTCCTCGCCGTGTCCAAGCCGACGGTGGTGCTCGACACCCGTCTCGCACGCGCCTGGCTCTACTCCCGGCTGCGAGGTGCGATCGATGCCGGCTGAGCGCTGGCAACGCATCGAGTCGCTCTTCGCCGCCGCCGCCGCGCGGCCCGCCGAGGAACGGACCGGTTTCCTCGACGCGCACTGCGGCGACGATCCGGAGCTGCGCGCCGAGATGGAGAGGCTGCTCTCGGCCGACGAGAGCGCCGGGGCCTTCATCGAGCAGGCGGTCGAGGCCGAAGCTTCGGCCTTCGCCGGCGACGCGCTCGACGTCCGCACCGGCCAGCTCATCGGTCCCTACCGGGTGGTCGGGCAGCTCGGGCGGGGCGGCATGAGCTCGGTCTACCTCGCGGTGCGCGCCGACGAGCAGTTCCGCAAGCGGGTGGCCATCAAGCTCGTGCGCCGCGGCATGGACACCGACGACATCCTGCGCCGCTTTCGCGGCGAGCGCCAGATCCTCGCCAGCCTCGACCACCCGAACGTGGCCCGGCTCTACGACGGCGGCACCACCGCGGACGCCCTGCCCTACTTCGTGATGGAGTACATCGAGGGCCAGCCGATCGACGCCTTCTGCGACGAGCGCCGGCTCACCGTGCGCGAGCGCCTGATCCTCTTCCGGTCGGTCTGCGCCGCCGTCCACTACGCCCACTGCAACCTGGTGGTGCACCGCGACCTCAAGCCCAGCAACATCCTGGTGACCACCGGCGGGGAACCCAAGCTGCTCGATTTCGGCATCGCCAAGCTGCTCAACCCCGAGCTGGCGGACGCCACCCTGGCGCCGACCGGCAACCACGGCAAACCGATGACGCCGGGCTACGCCAGCCCCGAGCAGGTCACCGGCCGCCCGATCACCACGGCCAGCGATGTCTACTCGCTCGGCGTGCTGCTCTACGAGCTGCTCGCCGGCCGTCGCCCCTATCGCGTGGAGGGCCGCGAGGAGATCGAGCGGGTGGTCTGCACCCTGGCGCCGGAGCGGCCGAGCCTGGCCGTCTCCCAGAGCGCCCCGCGGCGCAGGGCGGCGGTCAGCGAGGCGCGCGGCGCGTCTCCGGAACAGCTCCGGCGCGCGCTTTCCGGCGATCTCGACAACATCGTGCTGATGGCGCTGCGCAAGGAGCCGGCCCGGCGCTACGGCTCGGTCGAGCAGCTCGCCGAGGACCTCTCGCGTCACCTCGCGGGGCGTCCGGTGATCGCCCGCCAGGACACCGTCGGCTACCGCCTGGCCAAGTTCGCGCGCCGCCACCGCGCGGGGGTGGCGGCCGCGGTGGCGGTCGCGGGGCTGGCGGTGGCCCTGGTCGCCACCCTGGCGGTGCAGTCGGCGCGGGTGGCGCACGAGCGAGACCGCGCCCGACAGGTCTCGGCCATGCTCAACGACCTCTTCGAGATCGCCGATCCGGGAGAGGTGCGAGGCTCGAGCATCACCGCCCTCGAGCTGCTCGACCGCGGCGCTGAACGAGTGACGCAGCTCGACGACGAGCCGGACACCGCCATGCTCCTCGACACCCTGGCGCGGCTCTACGAGGAGCTGGGGCTCGACGCCCGCGCGGTCCCCTTGCGCCGGCGCGCCCTCGGCATCTACCGCGCGGCGTTCGCCGGCCGCAGCCGCGAGGTCGCCGACGCGCTCGACGCCCTGGGCGTGGCGCTGGCGCTGGCAGGGAGCTTCGCCGAGGCCGAGCCCCTCTTTCGCGAGGCCCTGGCCGCCCGCCGCCAGATCCATGACGGCCCCCATCCCCTGGTCGTCGCCAGCCTCAACAAGCTCGCCCTCGTCCTGCACGACCTCGGCGATTTCCGCCAGGCGCGGTCGCTGTACGAGGAGGGCGTGGCCCTCCAGCTCCGGTGCAAGCTCAGCGAGGAAGAGCGGGCGTCCTCTCACCTCAAGGGCAACCTGGCGCTGCTCCACTACGACATGGGCGACTACCCCCTCGCCGAGGCCCTCTACCGCGAGATGGCGGCGCTGCGCCGGCGCGCGCTCGGCCGCGAGCATCCGCTGGTCGCCAACAGCCTCGACGGCCTGGGGATGACCCTCGCCGCCGGCGGCGACCACGAAGAGGCCGAGACCTTGCTGCGCGAGGCCCTGGCCATGCGCCTGCCCCTCCTCGGGCCGGACGACCGCGAGGTCACCCGCAGCCGCACCAACCTCGGCCGGCTGCTGTGCGAGAGCGGCCGGCCGGCGGCGGGCGAAGCCGAGGTTCGCCAGGCCCTGGACCGGCGCCTGGTGCTGATCGGTGAGCACCATCCCGAGGTGGCGGTGACCCTCGAAGTCCTGGCGCTGTGCCACGCCGCCCGCGGCGACGTCGAGCAGGCGGAGCAGCTCTACCGCCGCGCCCTCGCGATCTACCGCTCGTCGCTGCCCCCGAGCTATCCCATGGCCGTCGACGTCATGCTGGAGCTCGGTCACCTGCTCGAGCGGCGGGGCGAGTGCGGCGAGGCCGAGCCGCTGCTGCGCGAGGCCCTCGCCGTCCGCCGACAAGCGCTGGCGCCAGGAAGCTGGCAGCTCGCCGAGGCCGAAAGCGCCCTGGGCGCCTGCCTGGCCGCCCAGGGCCGGATCGACGAAGCGCGCCCGCTCCTCGAAGGCAGCGCGGCGCCGCTCGCCGCGCGCCTGGGACCCGACCATGCCCGGACCCTGCGGGTCCGGGCACGTCTCGACCTGTTGCCGAAGTAGTCAGTTCCCGTCATCGACGGCGAAGGGATCGATCTCCTCGTCCGGCGGCGGGGGCGGCGGCGGGCCCGAGGGGAACCCGAGACCCCACTCCCGGAGCGGGTCGCCGATCACGTCGATGCCGCGGATCGCGCCGGTCTGGTGGTCCACCGTGCCCAGGTGCTCGCCGGGGAACGGCGGCAGGGCCAGCGGCGTGGCCACGCCGTCCTTGAACGTGAACGAGGCCTGGCCCCACGGCAGGCCGGCGAAGGGCTGCGGCGCGAAGTTGGTGGTTTCGGTGCAGGCGAAAGGCGGCGACCCCACGCCCTCGAACGAACGGAACCAGTAGTTGCCGATGTTGGACACCGAGTAATTGGCGATGGCGTTGTAGCCCGGCCACCAGAACGAGGAATCCCAGATACGTTCGATCGGCGACGCCTTGCGGATCAGGTTCCGGCCCAGCGTAAAGACGGCGAACCCGGTTCCCGGTTCGAGGCCGGTGGTGTTGTCGAGGGTCTCGCCGTAGACCTTGCGGAACTGCTGCGCGCCGAAGGGATCCGGCTCGACCTGCCGCATCGTCCAGCCGATGAGCCGGTCGCAGGCGAGGATGCGGACGGTGCCGTCCCAGGTCACGGGGTAGTTGACGATCCCGGGCTCGCCGGGAGCGATCCGCTGCACGCCGCCGGGCGGCAAGCTGGCGATCACGTCGGTGCCCAGCAGCACGCCGGCCTGCGAGCGGTACTGGATGCGCACGGGGCCGGCGTTGCCGGTGCCGACGTTGGCGATCGCCATCAGGGTGTTGACCGGCGGTCCGGAGAGGGTGAAGCTCAGCTCCGGGTTGATGAGGACGAACGAGGGCGTGCTCTCCATCATCGCCGAGCCCATGCGGAAGCGGCCGAGGGGATTCAAGGCCTGGTCGAAGAAGTCCATCATGAGCTGCTCGCCGATGATCGGCAGGCCGTCCTGGCTCGTCACCGTCACCACCACGTCGGCGTTGAGGCCGCCGGCGGGCGGGGAATAGAAGGGGATGAGGGCGTTGAAGAGGAAGAGGTCGATGTAGCTGCCGAAGGGCGCCAGCGTGACCGTGTTGGTGAAGAAGACGCCGCCGAGCTGCGGCGAAGCCATGCTCACGGTCAGGGTGTTGACGGCGTTGTTCGGGTTGACGACCTGGAAGGTCGGCAGGTTGCCGGTGTTGAAAGCGTACGGATCGCCGCCCAGGTTGACGGCCGGAAAGGGCCCGGCGTAGAGGGTGCTGGCGTTGGCCTGTTTCCTCTGCAGTTGCTGCATCGACGCCAGGCCGGGCGACAGGAAGTCAGGGTCGACCAGGGTGCCGATGGTGTACGAGTGATGGATGGTGGCGCCGACGAACTGGTTGCCGTCCGTCGAGACGACCCGGATCGAGCCGAGGCCGCCGCCGGCGGCGAGCGGCGTCGCCTGCTCGTGGTAGAAGCACTCCGGCGTGATCGTGACCCCTGCCGTGGTCGCGAGCAGGTTCCCCGCGGTATCGCGGTACTCGATGTCCACGGTCACGGTGGTTCCCGGGAAGGGGTTGTCCACGATCACGGCGGTGCGGAACCCGCTGAAGACGCCGGGCGGAGTGTAAAAGCCCCAGGCCCATTTCTCCAGTGCCGGCCGGCCCTGCAGATGGGTGCCGGAGTGGGCCCAGAAATAGTCCCCCGGCACGTTGAAGGTCTCTGCAGGCTTGCCCACCGGCCCGCTCGGGATCGGATCGACCGGCAGCGGGCAGGCGGGCGTGATGACGTCCGCGGCCGGTTGGGCCGCGGCCGGGCCGCAGATCGCCACCGCCGCCAACAGGACGGCGGAGAGCGCGGTGGCCGACGTTCTTGCTGAGCTCGACATGCGCTTCATGGTTCGTTACTCCTCGACGGTTGTTGACGATAGGGTCGTCTGGTCAGGGATAGCGGAAAAAAGAGCGCCGGGAGATAAAGCCCGGGCCATAATGAGGCCGCCATGGACAGGACCGTAGTCATCACCGGGGCCTCGACGGGCATCGGCCGCGCCTGCGCGCTGCGCCTGGACGGCAAGGGCGTGCGGGTGTTCGCGGGCGTGCGCGACGAGGCCGCCGGCGCGGCGCTCAAAGCGGACGCCTCCGGCCGGCTTGTTCCCGTCGCGATCGACGTCACCCTCCCCGAGACGGTCGCGTCGGCGAGCCGGACGATCGCCGACGCGGTCGGTCCGCAGGGTCTGGCCGGACTGGTCAACAACGCAGGCGTCTTCTACGGCGGCCCTCTGGAGCTCTCCTCCCTCGACGAGCTGCGTCGGGCGTTCGACGTCAACGTCTTCGGCACGATCGCCGTGACCCAGGCGTTCCTGCCGCTGCTGCGCGCCGCTCGCGGCCGGATCGTCAACGTGAGCTCGGCGAGCGGTCTCGTGGCGTTGCCGTTCTACGGGCCCTACGCGGCGAGCAAGTTCGCGCTCGAAGCCGTCTCGGATTCCTGGCGGGTGGAGCTGAGGCCGTGGGGGATCACGGTGGTGGTGGTCGAGCCCGGGGTCGTGGACACGCCGATCGGGGAAAAGGCCGTCGCGGTCTGGAGAGACGTCCGTGACGGGGCGACGCCGGAGGCTCGTGGCCTCTACGGCCCGATCTTCGACCTGGTGGAGGCGCCCTACCGGCGCGGCGTGCCCGCGGACCGCGTCGCGGAAGCGGTCGAGCACGCTTTGTTCAGCCGACGTCCCAGACGCCGATACCTCGTGGGGCGGGACGCGAAGACCGCGGCCGTCCTCCGGCGGCTGCCGGCCAGGCTCCGTGACTGGCTGATCGGCAGGAGGCTGCCGTCTTACGGGGGTAGCGCGAGGCGGTAGATGGAGGATACACACCCATCCGAAAAACGGGCCCGACCCTTCTTTTCGGATGGCGGCGTTCTACCGTAGAGGACGGGCGAGACGATACTCAAACCACCGGCCCGCTCCGAAGCTCGGCTCAGGCAATCTCCGACGCTCGACGCACGCGCGCCACTCGCTGGCGGCGCCGGCCGGCGCGCTGCCCGGCAGGATGGGTAGACGCCCACCCCGGCCAGCGGCCCGCCCACCCGGCCGGACGTCGCCCCGGCGCCGCTGCCGGCATAGGTTGGTATCGGGCACCATCAGGTCCCTGACAACGAAACCACCGAAGAAGAGGAGACGATCATGTCTTCCAAGATAATGAACCGCTGGATCGTGGTCGCCGGCGCGATCCTGATCCAGCTCTGCCTCGGAGCGCTCTATGGCTGGTCGGCCTTCACCGCCCGGCTGGCGGGCGACCCTTAAAACTTCACCGCCGTCCGGAGCCAGTGGATCTTCTCGCTCGCCCTGGTCTCGATCCTCGCGGAGAGGTACCCCGAGGATGAGGCGGTGGGCTACGAGGCCGGCGATCTGCGGGGCGCCGTCTCGGTGCGCGTGCCAGCAGATCACCGGCGGCCTGAACAATCCCCGCAAGGAGGTGTCTACATGCAGTGAAAGGGCATCCCGCCATCCATGCACGAGAGACCAGCCTTCCAACGTCACCTGCCACAGGCCATCGCGGCGTTGGCCGCGCTGCTCGCGTCGGCTGCGATCTTCGCGCCGGCGCCGCTCGAGAGCCAGTCGCCGGAATCCCGGACGCTCCCCTTCATGGTGCAGGACGGCCTGAGCTACGCCGAGCAGCGGCGCTGGGGCGACGCCATCAACGTCCTGGAAGAGGCATGGGAACGCGATCCCTCCAATCCCATCGTCGCGGAGCACCTCGCCCTGGCGTACCTCTACGAGCGAATCCCTCCGGATGCCGAAGCCTTGTCGAAGGCGGAGGGGCTCATGAGGTCCTCGCTTGCGCACGGCGGTCAGGTTTCCGTCTTCGCCCAGCACGTACACGGCGCTCTGCGCAAGGTCGTCGGCTCCGACGACCACTGTTCCGGCCGGCTGGTTCTTAGCGCGGACGGCGTGTACTACAGCACCTCCCTCACCGAGCATTCCTTCTCTCTCGGCTTGGAACAGCTCGCGGACATTGTCCCCGCGAAGGGCAAGCAGCCGAGCTCGGAAGGCGGCCTCACGCTGCGGACACGCGATGGCAAGCGCCACAGCATCCGTACCGGAACCCTCAGTAAATCCGAGGCTGAGATCGTGTTGCGGCTCACCCGCGAATACCTACTAGGAGGATAGCGACATGCTGAATCGTTTGCTACCTGCTCTTCTCGTTCTTGCCCTGCTCGGCCCCGAGCCGGGCGCGGCCCAGCTCAAGAAAATCACGGAGGCCCTGCGGGGCAAGCCGTCCGAGGAAAAGGAAGCTCGCCAACGAGCCAAAGTCGAGGCGATCGCGCACGAAATGTACGACACCGACCCCGACTTCAAAGACGCGGTCGACAATCACTATCGAGAGATCCTCAGGGAGCACAGCGCGCGCGCCTACCAGATCAACACCTCGAGCCCTTCCGACGTGGTGGTCATCCGTGAAGACCGCTTCCGCAGGCACAGCGACGACGTAGTGACGCTCTACGACAATCTGGCGATCCAGTCCTACGTCAATCGGCTCGGGCAGCGATTCGCCCCGGCGGATTCGAACATCCTGTTCACGTTCCGGCTGGTCGCGACGCCCATTCCTTATGCCGAGGCCTTGTCCACCGGTACGATCTACCTGTCGACCGGCCTCGTCGCGTTGCTCGACAACGAAGCCCAACTGGCCTACGTCCTGGCGCACGAGATGGGGCACGTCTACAAAGAGCACTGGAAGTGGAAATCCAAGCTCTACTTTGCGACCAAAGAGTTCGAGGAGCGGCAGGAGAACAAGAAATCCTGGAGGCTCCTGGCCGGCTCGATAGCCGGTGGTCTGATTGGCGCGAATCTCGACGTTAAGAATGGCGACTGGATCGGTGCCGGTCTTGGTGCGATGGCTGTATACCTCGCTCAGCCGCAGTTCAACCTGGAGTGGGACACCGCCCAAGAGGACGAAGCCGACGAGATCGCCTTCCAAGTTCTCCAGACGGCCAACTACGACGTCATTGAGGTCGAGAAGCTCTACGCCAGCCTGAGCGAGACGATCCTGCGCGACACCCGAGCTACGGTCGGCTTCTTGGGGCGCCCGGATCGCTTGTGGGAGCGCCAGGTACACGCCGGCAAGCTCATCGAGGAGGCGCTCGCGGCTCCACCGAGTAAAACGACGGAACTGGGTCTTCTGATCGACACCCGCCGCTACAAGGAGCTCATGGCCGAGCTCCGGCGCGACAACGGCATTCAGGCCCTCTATCGCGACATGTTTCACATCGCACGCACCAACCTGCGCCAGGCGGTCGAGATCCGGTCGAACGATCCCACGTCACTCTACTACTACGGCAAGGTCCTGGAGCTCGTCGGCCGGACCGATGAGGAGCTGAACCAGGCGAAGGAGCTTTTCAGGCTCGCCGCCGAGAACGACTTTCGGAACTGGAACTTCGGATCGCACCTCCACTACGCGCTGATGCTCATGGAAGAGGGCAACCCCGAGGCGGCCGGCAGAGCCGAAGAGCAGATTCAGCGGTACATCGACAGCTACTCGAGCTACCGGCTCACGGAGTTCGCGCTCCGTCAGTTGCCGTCCCACCTCGATACGCTGTTCGACTACATGATGCTCAACGGCCGGGCTGAATGGGTGCCGACCCTGCCGAAGGCGCCGGATGGCTTCGCCTTCACGTCTGGAGCGTTACCTTCCCAACCCGGAAATTGATCCGTGCCGCAAGTGCTTTTGCGTTGCTTGCCCGCTGGTGCCGTCGTCGTCGCCCTGGCTTCAGTCCTGGGCGGCGCGAGCGTTCCCAGGCGATTCGAGCTGCTGATCCCCGAACAGGGTTATGCGGCCTTCTCCGGGGACGAGATCGTGCTGACTCGGGAGAAAGTCAGCCGACTGGTGATCGAGATCCTGAGCCCGACCGCGGCAGAGATCGAGACCGACAAGGTCTATCCCAAGATCAACGGGGACGCGGCCTCCACGGTCTCCGAGCTGCGGCGCTCCGAGCGCGGCATCGCCGTCATGGTGAATCTCGAGCTGAAGCCTCATCTCAAGCTGAACGCCGGCGCCAACACCGTCGAGATCGTGGCCGAGAATCCACGGGGCCGGCGCTTCTATCAGAACTGGATCGTCCGCTTGCGCGAACGCTCGTATCACGAGTGGTTCGCTTTCGAGCGGATCGACGGGCCGGGGGAGAGCAACCCGTCGCCTCCCGACGTCGAGGTCCTCTCCCCGCTGGTGCCGCCGGTGGCCGAAGCGCGTGCGGCCGAGGTCAGCATCTACCTCCAGGCGAGAGTCACGGCTTACCACCCTCTCGCCAGGGTGGGCGTGGACGGCGTGACCGACCCGACGGCCGCCGGCAAAGACGAGGTCTCGATCGACCGGCGTCTGAAGATCCCGAGCTCTCGACGCGAAATGGTGCTCTTCGCAGCCGACGTCCGCGGCAACGAGACCCGGGTCCGGATACCGATCCTCAAGGCAACCTCGGCGCCGCCGCCGAGACTCGTGGGCGAGCGTTATCTGTTGGCGATCGGTATCTCCGAGCACGAGCCCACCTCGGCAGGGCTTCCTCCTCTGCCCGGCGCTTCGACCGCCGCCGCCGACCTGGCCCGCGTCCTGGTCGAACGGGTCGGGCTCGCGAAAGACGGCGCCCTCGTATTGCGCGACCGCGACGCCACCTTGGCGAGGGTGAAGTCAGCGCTGCGGGACTTCGTGTCGTTGCCAGGCCCGGACGACTTGCTGATCGTCTACGTCGCCGCGTACGGCTTCCATGGCCGCGGTCCGGAGGTCGACCGCACCTTTCTGGGTTTCTGGGACACCCGTCTCGATCAGCTCCCCGAGACGGCACTGGGCTTGGACGATCTGGCCCTGCTGTTGGGGGACGCGGAGCGAGTCCGTTCGCGCAACGTGCTGCTGCTCTTCGAGCCGCGGCCGGTGCCCGGCCTGGACCACGTCCTCCACGGCGGCAACCTGGTCAACGCGCACCTGCTGCGGCTCTTCTCCGCCGAGCAAGGTCGCACGGTGCTCGTCTCGGCGGACGTCAACCAGGACTCTCGATCGCGGCAGACCGAGAACGGGCTGCAGGGAATCTTCGCCAGCGCCATCTTGGAGGGAGTGCAGGGCGAGGCCGACTGGAACCACGATCGGATCCTGACCGTGGCCGAGCTCTTCCACTTCGTCTCCGAGCGGGTGAAGGCCGACAGCGGCGGCGAACAGGTTCCGATGTACCGCATCGCCGACCGGACCCGCGCGCTGGGTCCCCTCGCAAGCCAATGAGCTCAGGGCGGGTCGGCCAGGCACCGGAAGCCGTACATTTCGCTGCGCGCGCCGGAAGCGTCGCGGTGGCGGAATGAAAACCGGAGGAATTGCGCGGCGTGGCTCCACGAGCCGCCGCGGAGGATCCCAAACTCGGCGGGCTGATCGGGGCTCGGAGCGACCCACTCGCTGACGTTGCCGAGCATGTCGTAGAGGCCGAACGCATTGGGCTCCTTCTGGCTGACCGCGTGCGCTCTCATTTTGCTCTGGCCGTCGAACCAGGCGCTTTTCGAAATGTCCGGCGGCAAGGCGCGTCGTTCCCCGGCCCGCGCCGCGTACTCCCATTCGATCTCGGTTGGCAGACGCGTGCCGGCCCACTCGCAGAAGCTCGCCGCGTCCGCCCTGCTCAGACTGACCATCGGCTGCGCTTCGTCCTGCCAGTCAGGGTTGAACGACGGAGCCGGCAGCAGCATGGACGGATGGTCGCGGAACCGTTTGTAAGCACCGACCGTGACCTCGGTCTGGCCGAGCCAGAATCCGCGCTCGAGCACCTGGCGCGAGGCCGGCTTCTCATCGTCCTCGCACAAGTCGTCGCCCGGCGAACAGCCGAACTGAAAGTCGCCCTTGGGGATCCAGACGTAGTACATGCCATCTCGTTCGCTCCTCTGCTGCCTGCCCGGTGAGTGGTCTCCCTGGGGCCAAGCTGAAGCGACGGTCTCGGTCGTTGACACCTCCGACGCTGCCGTCGGCCGCGAGTCAGGTTCCGGAGCGTCTGCAGGTCTCCCCCCTCGATCCCCCCAGGGGGACGCTGCAGCCTCGCCCGCCACGGGCTCGATCGGCCGGGAGCGTTCGGCGCGATCGTCATTGCTCGGCGGTGGCGCGGCATCGGTCGGGCTCGTCTCCGTCAGCTCAGCCTCCGGGAGTCGAACCTCCGGGGGGACCGGTTCGTTGTCGATCGGCGGCGACTCCCGCCCGAGTCTGAAGACCAGTAGTAGGAGCACAGCGGAGAAGAGAACCGCGGCGCCCGCCCACTTCAGCCAAAGCTTCGCAGCGGGCGAAGCGCGCTCCGAGACAGCTCCAGCCCCGGCGGCATCGGCCGGCCGGCCGGCGTCGGCCGGCGCCTCGCGGTCGAGGATGCGCCCGTCGGGCGCCCGCAGGTAAAGGACCGGCGTTCCCCACGCCGGGTCGTGCTGACCGGCCAGGACCTTGCGCGCTTCCGCGAGGCAAGCGTCGACCGGATAGCCGTCCGCCAGGGCGCCGTAGAGCTCATGGGCCAGTATCAGCGCGAAATCGTCCCGGATCTGGGTCTGCATGGCGACGACGGCGGGCACGCCTTGCCGGACCAGCGTCTGGGCGACGCCGGCGAACGGATTCAGCCGGGAAGAGCGGGCGCCTTCACAAGCATTCAAGACCACCAAGCGCGGGGCATGGTCGTGGAGCACGACTCCGAGATCCTCGGCACTGACCGGCAGACCCCGCCCGGACTCGTCCTCCAAGATCAACGCGCCTTTCTGGGACCGCTGGTCGAAGTCGCCGTGGCCGATGAAGTGGAGCACGTGAACCGCGCCACGGCGCAGCCGGCGCTGGAGGGCCGGCAGCGTCGCGCCTTGCAGAGGTTCCAGGTGGAGCAATCTCCGTTGTTGGAGATCGCCGAGCGCCTCGTCCAGACGCCGCCACTCCTGCTCCACGTTCAACTTCGCGTGGTCGCTGGGGCTGGATACCATCACCAGCATCCTGAGCGGTGGCCGGACCGTCAACGGTTGGGGCGGCTCGGGCAGCTCCAGATAGCGCACCACCGGCGTCGTCACCGAGAGGGCGAAAAAGCGGTCGGAGCTGCCGTCGTAGAGGTATTCCCAGGGAAGGTCGGCGAGCTCGGGGACGTCCGTGAGGCGCAAGCGGATCCGCAGCCCTGCGCCCTCGCGAACCGCCTGCTCCAGGCTGCGATCGAAACAGCTCGACAGCCCGCCGTGGAAGAGAGCGTCGAACAGCGCCCCGCCGTACTTCTTGGCGGCATCGACCCGCGGAGCCAGGTTGGGCCGGCTCCGGTCGTTCCCCTTGGCAGGGGCGATGTCGCGGCGGGCCCGCGGCTGGGCGCGGTCCATTTCCCGCCAGAAGCCCGCGACCTCCAACTCGTTGACCGGCAACCGGAATTCGACCGTCGCCTCCCGGCCGTGAGGGTCCCGGGCCTTGGCAATGTAGCCATCCGCGGCGCGCCCGATCCACAGGTCGAAGCTCGAGTAAGTCAGCCCGGCCATCATCCGCAGCATTCTCCGTCAACCGACGACCAAGTCTATCGCCAAGCGTTCAGACCTGACTCGTGGGCGCAGCTCGAGACGATTCGGAAGACACGTACCGGGAAAGGCGGAGCAGGGAATGTTCGACGTGAGCCGTCATCCCGTCGGCAGTGGTGGCCTGGCAGGAAAACCGCGCGCTGACCAGGAATTCGGAGGTCGACAGCCGCTCGATGGCCACGCTCAGAGACTCCAGGCACTCCTGCCGATAGCGCTCGGGCCAGTCCGCGATCTCGGCATCGGTCAACTGCACCACCGCCCCGGCGGCGACCTCGGCCGTCCAGTAGCTCTCGACCTGGCGCTGCGCTTCCCGGTAATCGACCGCCTGGCGAGGAATCCCGATATGGGGATGGTGGCTCTGCCGGTCGTAGGGGTTCATCGCATTCGAGTATAGCGCGGCCCGCGTCGCTGCTACGCTCGCCTTGACCGGCGACTTGGTCATGGGCCTGGGCTACGTCCTGATCATCCCTTGGCGGACCGCCTCCCCAAGAGCTGATCGAGGCTCAGGCGGTCGCGCTCGGGCGGCGTGCAGAGGACGAAGGTCAGCAGCACGAGCCGCGGGAAGATATGGCTCGTGGTGTCGAAGAGCGGCTCCAGCAGGAGGTGACCGTAGGTCACGCAGACCAGGATCAAGCCGAGCGCCACGCAGGCTTCGCGCAGGCGCCAGCCCAGGCACACCAGGGCGCCGGCCAGGAGCTCGGCGAAGGGGATGGCGACCCCCAACGCCCACAGCAGCCAGACGGGGATCCAGGTCTCCGTGAAGCCCGCGATGAAGTAGCGGCGTGCGTGCTCGGCCGCTCCCAGCTCGAAGACCTTCCACCAGCCGGCCATGAAGAAGATCAGGCCGAGCACCCAGCGGACGAAGAACGTCGCCCAGCTCCAACCGTCGAGCTCACGCAAAAATCCGCGCCTCATGGTGGACCTCCTGGGGGTCAGACTAGCACTGGCAGGTCTCCTTTACGAGGCGCGAGGGTACGCTGCCAACACGCACGCCGTCCCGGCCTGCGGCGCAGGCCGGGACGCATCTCGATCTTCCTAGCAGTAGTATCCGACACACTTTCCGAGGAGGACCTCGCACCGGCCCAAACAACGCGAGTAGTAGGGTTCTCCCGCTTCGCATCCGCCAATACAGATGTTGTAATTCGTGTAGCACGCGAGGCAGGGATCCTCACCCGCCAGCGACGGGCTCGTGGACACGACGGCGAGCCCGGTCAGCAACAGGGCGAGGACCAGGGCTTTGGTCACCAGGCGAACGAACGGGTTGCGAGTCTTCATCTCTTTTCTCCTTTACTCTTCTTGGAGTCGCGTCATTGCGGCTCCGGTCCACATGGAGTCGATTCCCAGCAGCCGGGCGGCGACGTCTGCCGCCTCCGCGTCGGGAAGACGCCCGACGATCACCTCCCGGACCTCGCCCGAGCGGGAGACGTCGAGGAGGGTCGGCGTGGCCGTACCGATCTCGCCGGCGGCCACTTCGAGGATTCGGTCGGGCTCGACGCCGTGCTCGGCCAGGTACGCGGCGGTGACCGCGGCGCTCTCGGCGCTGGCGACCACCACCTGCGTGCGCTCCTCTTGGCGCCAGTCCAGGAGCTGGCGATAGAGGGGCATGCTCTCGGTGCAGTAGCGGCATCGGCTGCTGACCGCCACGAGCAGGGTTTGCTCGTGCCCGGCGAGCTCGAGGCCGTCAATGCCCTCCAGCCGGTCGCCGACGACGGGGCCCGGCGGAGGACCCGGAGCCCTCGCCGCGAGACCGGGCCGTATCGCCGCGACGACCAGTGCCACGCAGGCGGCCAGGATGGCGACGTTGGTTACGCGTTCGAGGTTCTGCCACAAGGCGGGTCGACTGCTTCCTGCTCCGCTCATGCCGGTCGGTCCTTTCCTCGTCGGCCTGGTCCCCAGGCGTTTCGACCAGGAATGCGCAAAAACGAGGTTTTCGGGCTGATCGGCCGACGAGAATCTCAGGAGCCGGCCGCCGACCGGGCGGCCAGCTCGCGCCGCAGCCAGAGCCGGGCGTTGCGCCAATCGCGCTTGACCGTGTCGAGCGAGACGTCCAGGACCTCCGCCGTCTCCTCGACGGTCAGGCCTCCGAAGAAGCGCAGCTCCACCACCCGGGCTTGCCGCGGGTCGAGGTCCGCCAGGCGGTCGAGGGACTCGTGCAAGGCGAGCAGCTCCACCCTGCCGAGGCCTTCCGGCATCATCGGCTGTTCCTCGCCGAGCGGCCGGTGGTCGGCGCCGCCGCCGCGCTTGCCGGCGCGGTGCCTGCGGGCGTGATCGACCAGGACCTGGCGCATGATCCTCGCCGCGATGCCGATGAAGTGCGCCCGGCTTTGCCAGCCCACGCCCTGCTGACCCAGCAGCCGGGCGTAGGCTTCGTTGGCCAACGCGGTGGTCCGGTCGAGGATCGGATTGGCCTGCTCGCGCCGGAGCTGGCGGCTGGCGATGCGCCGCAACTGGGAATCGACCAGCGGGATCAGCTCCGCGAGCGCTCCCTCGTCGCCCTGGCTCCAGCGCCGGAGCAACGCCGTCAGCCGCCCGGCCTGCCGGGCCTCCCCCAGATCCGCCGCGCCACTTTCATCGATGTCCCAGGCCACCCCGATCCTCGAGATCCATGGACTGCTGTTAGCATCTTACCTCACTGAGAGACGTCTTGCCACTGCGCCGCCGGCGAGCGCAGTCCAGGGGGGTGACGATTCGAGTCCCGTCCGACCGAGGAGGCTTCGACGATGACGCCTGAGCGCTGGCAGCGGATCCAGGAAGTCCTGGATACGGCGCTGAAGCGACCGCTCGAGCAGCGCGAAGCGGTCCTGGAAAGGGCCTGCCGAAGGGACCCCGAGCTGCGCCGTGAAGTCGAGTCTCTGCTCGGTCACGACGGCACGGGTGACTACCTGATCCAGGCTCCGGCTCTCTCCCTCGCGGGTTGCCGGGTGGCGGACTACCGCATCGTCCGGGAGATCGGCGCCGGAGGCATGGGGGTGGTCTACGAAGCGGTGCAGGAGCGTCCGGTCGCCCGCCGCGTCGCCCTCAAGCTCATCCGGCAGGGCATGGAGACGGCCGAGGTCCTCGCCCGCTTCGAATCGGAGCGTCAGACCCTGGCGCTGATGAGCCACCCGGGAATCGCCACGGTCTTCGGAGCCGGGGTCACCGAGGAGGGCCGGCCCTACTTCGTCATGGAGTACGTCGAAGGCGTACCGATCACGACCTATTGCGACGGCGAGCGTCTGGACGTCGGCCAGCGCCTCGACCTTTTCGTCCAGGTCTGCCGGGCGCTCGAGCACGCTCACGGCAAGGGCATCGTGCACCGCGACGTGAAGCCCTCCAACGTCCTGGTGGCGCGGGTGGACGGCGAGCCCGTGCCCAAGGTCATCGATTTCGGCGTGGCCAAGGCGAGCGACCAACGCCTGAGCCTGCGAACGGGGCTCACCGAGATCGGGCAGATGGTCGGCACGCCGCCCTACATGAGCCCTGAACAGACCCACTTCAGCCGGTTAGCGGTCGATCGGCGAAGCGACGTCTACTCCCTCGGCGCCCTTCTGCACGAGCTTCTCGTCGGCATGCCGCCGCTTTTCGGCGGCGTGGCCGGCCGCGCCGGTGCGATCGATCCGGAGGTAATCCGGCGGCGCATCCGGGAGCAGGAGCCGGCTTCGCTGACGACACGGCTCGCCGAGCTGGGCGCCGAGGCCGAGGGCGTGGCCGCCAGGCGGCGGACCGACGTGCGCACCCTGCGCAGGCTGCTCCACCGGGACCTCGAGTGGATCGTCCAGCGCGCGCTGGCCAAGGAGCCGGCCCGTCGTTACGGCCGGGCGGCCGAGCTGGGCGACGACGTGGTGCGTTATCTCAGGAGCGAGCCGGTGCGGGCAAGGGCCATGAGCACGACCTACCGGATCCGTCGATTCGTCCGCCGCCACCGGCTCGCCGCGTCGATCGCCGCCATCGTCACCCTCTCCCTGGCCACCGCCTCGGCGCTCAGCACGGTCGGGCTGCTGCGCGCCCGGCAGGCCGAAGCCGAGGCCCGCCGGGAGGCGGCCAAATCGGCGGCGGTGGCTCAGTACCTGGAAGAGATCCTCAACGCCGGCGACCCCGAGGGCGAGCTGGGTCCGGACCCGACGATCGCCGCCGCCCTCGCCGCGGGTCTCGATCGGATCGACGATCACTTTGCCGAGCAACCCGAGGTGGAGGGCATGGTGCGCAACGTGATCGGCAACGCCTATCGGGTGCTCGGCCGCCTCGCGGAAGCGGAAGCTCAGCTCCGGCGAGCGCGCAGCCTGCTGGAACAGTCGGTCGGCGAAGAGCATCCGGACACCGTGGACGCCATCTGCAACCTCGGACAGGTCTTCGAGGAGATGGGAGACTACCGCCGAGCAGAACCGCTGTTGCGGCGGGCGCTGGCCTTGCGCCGTCAAACCGGTTCCGGGCGCGAGGAGCTCGCCTGGGTCGCGGACAACCTGGCCGTCTCCCTCTTCGATCAGGGCCGGCTCGCGGAAGCCGAGCCGCTCTTCCGCGAGGCGCTCGAGCTGCGCCTGGAACACTTCGGCGACCAGCACGAGATGGTCGCCAAGACCCTCCACAACCTGGCCGGCGTGCTCGTGCGCCAGGGCCGGCTCGCCGAGGCCGAGGCCCTCGAACGCCGGTCCCTGGACCTCGTCCGGCGGCGCTTACCCGGGCCTCACCCGGGAATCGCGTACGCGCTCGGCTCGCTCGCTCATATCCTCGACCGGCAGGGGAAGCACGAGGCGGCCCGGCCGTTGCACCGGGAGGCCATGGCCATGATCGAGGCCACCCTGGGGCCGGACCACTGGCGGTTGGGTGTGGCGCACAGCCGCCGCGGCTACTCCCTGACTCAGAGCGGCGACTTCGCCGAGGCCGAGGCCGAGCTCGAGACCGCGTATTCGACCCTCCGGCGGAGCCTCGGCGACGCGCACCCGCGGACCCGAAATGCCCTCGAGCTGCTGATGGCACTCTACGCCGCCTGGGGCCGGCCTCAGCGCGAGGCCGAGACTCGGGCGCGCCTCGCAGGGGACGCCGCCGGAGCCGATTACGACACGCCTTGAACCCGCGTCCACGGGCGGAGCCTTGCGGACCCGCGCTGGGCGACGACCACCCGGCGGTCGCGGTCGTCGGGCGGCTGATCGTCAGCCGGTTCCAGGCCCTGTTGGAGCTCGACCGCGCTCATATCGACGAGCTCGACAACGACGTCAAGCCGCGGCGGCTCAAGCAGCGGTTGGCGGCGGCGCTCTACGCCAAGATGGTCGATGTCCGCCGCCTTGCCGATGCGGCCTTCGGGCGTCTCGCTTCGGCAGGATGCTACTTCACCTTCGCCTTCAAGAGACCCTGTGCCCGCCGCCGGAACCGGTACCATCTCCTTCGAGCTACGGGCCGCAGCGTGCTCTCCATGCCGAATCTGCGCCGGCTCAGCTATGCTAGAAAGCCGCCATGAGGTCGACGACGCGAATCCTGCTCGTCCTGCTCGCCGCCTGAGATGGCACCCGGGCGCCACGCGATAGCCGTCGCCGTCGTCACGTTCGCCGTCTACGCCGCGGGCGCCTGCCGCACGATCTACGTCGGCGACAGCGGCGAGCTGGCGACGGCCGCCGCCACCCTGGGGATCCCGCACCCGAGCGGCTATCCGCTGTACGTGCTGCTCGGCAAGCTGTGGACGCTCCTCGTCCCGGT
>Ga0299906_10001838_pt1 | contig 17983 bp, 21 predicted proteins | sample RVTome_14_FD_200259 | JGI IMG/M metagenome (GOLD analysis project Ga0299906, IMG submission 200259) | Soil microbial communities from uranium-contaminated site in the Upper Colorado River Basin, Wyoming, United States - RVT145D125 (version 2) ...
TTAGCTCGCCATGTGGCAAAGAGATGCGAAAGGCCACCGTCACTACACAGGCCAGAGGTCGTCCAGACGCCTTGGTCCGGCTCTCGATGCTTCACCGATACGAACTCAGGCTCTTCCTGGTTGATGACGTAGTCCTCATCCGACTCACAGATCACGCTCGTAATCCGGTCGTCAGCGAGCATCTCAACCACAGCATGAGCGCAGAGGTGCTCTTGGAACCCGTATCGAGCCGAGGTCTCCGCCCCGGAATCCTCCGCCAACGAGAGATTCAGTTCGGATCCCTGCTCTTCAGATGATCCAAAGTCGTCCCCCATGGCGGGGGAAGTCTACCGACCCTTACCCCTTAGCTTGGCCGGGCGGCCCGGCAGCATCCGGTGAGCCTCCGCCGAGGGTGTCACTGCCCGCCCGTAGAGTCCCCCAAAAGACGGCGAGTGACCTGGGTCGCGAGGTCCAACTTGAACGCGAAAACAAAGACGTTCCTGATGATTCCCTACGGGCAGCGGGGGGGCGGACTCGTGCACGTGTCGGACGTAGACCGAGGCCTCGCATGCCGTTGCACCTGCCCCGAGTGCGGCCAGCGCCTTGTGGCGCGCAAGGGAGCCAAGATGAAGGCTCACTTTGCCCATCATGCGGGCGCGAACTGCCAGCCAGAGACGGCGATGCACAAGCTCGGGAAACTTCTCCTTCACCGTCGGCTCTCGCAGGCGATCACTGCTGGAGAGGCTGTTCCGATCTCGTGGTCATGTGCGTCGTGCCATGACCAGCACAATAGAAATCTGGTTAAGCACGCGGCAAGTGTCCACCTCGAAGCGGATCTCGGTCTTCTTCGCCCCGATGTTCTTCTCCTGAACGCGGAAGGAGCTCTGGCCGCCATCGTCGAGATCATCGTGACGCACAAACCTGACCAACACGTACTTGACTTCGCTGCTACCAACGGGGTCCCCGTCGTCGAGTTCCATCTGGGAACCGCAGAGGATCTCGAAAGGCTGGACCAGGAAGAGATGCTCGAACCAACGAGGGTGCATCTGTGCACTCGCCCAAAGTGCCCGACATGCCGTGGACCGATGAGCATGAGGACGCTCCATGTCGTTGAGGGCGACTGCTGGAGATGCAAACACTTGATGAAGGTAGCCGTGATCGAGGCTGATGGATCGATGTTCGGACCCGAGGAGTTCACGGACGCGGAGGTAGCAGCGGCAACCCAGCAGGGCGCAATCCTGAAAATGAACTACAGCAAGACCGTACGGGCGCGATATCTTTCCAACACGTGCGCGCGGTGTTTGAGCTTCGCGGGATCCTTCTACCTTCATGATTACTGGGAGTTGATGTCACCCGACAACGGCCATGCCCTGGGCTACGTTTGCCTGACGTGTGCAGAACCAGAGCAGTGAATGGGGATGGCGGCATGCGAAGCTCAGTCATGTCGATGCCCGACTGAGTGCGTCCTCCTCCACCAACAATTCCGCCGGACCTCAACGGTTCCACCCTCGTTATTGGAACGGCTCTATGCATTGTTGAGTTCAGCGTCAAGGGGTTGCTGAACGGCGTTCGCGAAGAGACAGAAGATCCCGTGTCCTGCGCGACCCGATTGTCTCCCGTGAGCATCAGCGACAGCGGTCCATAGTCCCAATCGTCCTTGGGCGCAGGTCGAAGCGGCGCGCAGCGGCGCTTGCGCAAACCCCTACGAAGGGCCACGCTAGTCGTCATGACCAACCGAAGGAGTGCGGATCACGGCGGCGATGGAGTCGCGGATGTTGCGACGGAGTTCCTCGAGCTTGCGTTCTATTATCCGAATCCCGTTTGGAGGGACTCGGACTGGGCAAAGAACCTCATCCTCTTCTTCGACGGGATCGCACTTCTCGTTCCCGAGTACATGGCGGATAAGCCGTTCCGTGCTGATCCCGCTCTCGCTACAGGCCTACAAGAGGCAGGGCTACTGAAAGTCCTTGAACCCGAGAGATTCATGGACCGAGAGGCGACCGAGAAACTCGCGGAGGCCATGGTTGAACTTCTCGCGTCAGGAGTTCTCGATCTCCTCGTCGATACGCAGACCGAATTCCACGAACTCTCGTATTCGAGGCTCGGGTCGTCCGTCGACGAAGGCTTAGCGCGGATGATTCTCGAAGAGCTTCAGGCGAGGCAGCTGGCGCGAGCATCTGAAGATGGATTTTCGATCCCCATGCATCCGATGGTGCGCGCGCTCATTCTCATCCTGCTAGCCCATCTCCTCAAGCCGGCGGGAAGAGCACAGGGTCTAGACCTGTCCCCAGCCACCGATCGACCGGAGATCCACAATGCGCTCTCCGAGGTGCTCGGGCTCCCGAGCCTCCCCTCCGCTGGTCATGTCGTCTCGACGGATCTGCAAACGGTCGGTATCGACCTAACGTCTGTCCCCATCGAGGACGTCCTCGCGTTCCGTAAAGAGAACGGTCAGCACTATCGTGCGTACGCGCGTGAGCTGCGCAGTTTCCTGAGAGAAGTAGGTGGCGTTCCCGAGGACGAGCGCCCTTCGCTACTCGCGGATCGAACGCAGGAGATTCGAGATCGTGCTGCGGATCTGCAGAATATTGGAAAGCAGGCGTGGCACCGACCGGCGAGGTTCGCGCTGGGGGCCGCAGGCGCAGTTTGGAACGTAGTGAGCGGCGATCCACTTGGCGGGCTCCTGGCTCTGGGAACGATTTCGGGTCGCAGCAAACATTCGCCGCAAGAGGCAGAGGCTTACTCCTATCTCTTCCGAGCCCGTGGAACCTTCCCTCCCTAGGAGGCCACTGGCCGTTCGCAGGTTGGAGCACACGTCGATGGTCTCCACCATCTAGAACGTGGAGCCGGCGGTCGAGATCCTGTCCCATTCTTGTCCCACGCAAGGGGGGAACGAACGCTCCTTGGTAAGATGAACACGAAACAACGGGAAGCTAGAAAACGCAGGTCGAAGGCCATCTCGACGCGAACGCGCTGGTAGCGAAGTTGCAGCTAGGGACGTTCGGGACGTGGAGGCCGGGGGTTCAAATCCCCCCTTCCCGACCATGTAGGACTGACGCTCATCGCTTACCGGGGCCGTCGTCTTCTGCTTGAGTCTCTCGTACGGCGTCTGGCCGCCCAGAGCGCCGTGAGGGCGATTGTAGTTGTAGAAGTCTTCCCACTCCTTGAGCTTGTCGTTGAAGACCTTGGCGTCGTCTTCAAACCGGCCGTCGGTGTAATCCGGTGTAATCGCAGCCGCTAACGATCCGCAGCACGTCTCCTTACGCGGTCGATCGGCAAGGCTTCGGCGGCACGTCCAGCCTTGGGTGACGACGACATCGGTTGGCTAATCAGACGGCAGCCTCTGACGGACGTCGGCGAGCCCGCAATCTTCATACACGATGGCGGTCCAGATCGTAACAATGCCCACTGGTACAAGCATGAAGTCATCACGTCGGCTGGTAACGCGGGTAAGTTCGCGAACTTCTCCGAAGATCACTACTTCCTCAAGTCCACCGTACGCGTTGGCCGCGAGCGGCTCGTCTTTGTGGTGTCTTTTCACCACGTCGGTCGAGAGTTGACGGGAATCATGGAGGCGACTGCCTTCTCACGGATTGAATCCTTCGAAGACTCAGAAGATCGCGAACGCGTCGCGGAGGACTTCTTCCTTTGCTCGCTAGAGCCTTTCGTATTCACATACAAGACGCAAAGCGCGGAAATCCGCGACTCGTTTGCTCGGTGGCTCGATTCTGCCCTTGCTGTGGCTATCAAGGAGTACGGGGATCGACTGTAGTCTTCGCGGCCAAGGACTGGCGCGTGAACTGAAGGGGAACGGAGACCACAGACGGAGCACAACGCAGCCAATAGCGAACGGAGGACGACGAACCCTGCGCGCGCGCTGCCGTCGCCCCAACGAGGCTGGCCTGCGCGCCGAGGAGGTCCAACGTCTCGCCGGGCACGCAGACCTGAAGACGATCGCGCCGAGGACCGCGAAGCCGGCGCGCGCGCCGCCGCCGCACTCGACCGACTACTGGGTGAGGGCTAAGGGCTCAAAACCCTTAAGGGGGCGCGGGCGGCTTGCCCACTCCGATTCCAAACCGGCCGTCCGCAGTCTGGGTCAGTAAGGTCGCGCAGACTTCCTGGAGAACTGGCAGAAATAGCTCCACCTTGACCGCCATCACTCGGTTCAGGTGCGTGACTCCGAAACGTGACCCGGTGCGGATGTGCGCGCAGGAATCGCGAAGTTCGTGGAGGGTGTTGACGGGCTTGCGCGTGAACCCGGCTTCGACAAGCCGCTGTCGGTGAGCCCCGAAAGCCGAGTCGAGGACGGTCTCATCCCACTCATCGTCGGATTTCGCCAGCATCTCCAGGAGTCTGTAGAAGGACAGAAAGCGATACTGAAGTGGTATTCGAACGTCTCCGCCGTCGAGGAACAGCCGGAGCTCCTCGCGATGCTCAAAGCTCGCGGTCATCAGGTCACGAGTCTCTTCTACCCTCAGGGTCGCCGGTTCGGACGTGATGGTTATGTCCAGTCCATTGCGGTAGGTCTCCCCGTCGTTCACAAAGAACCAGATCGGATGAGGGAACAGCATCACGTTCGCATGGAACGTGATGCGCAGCACTGAGAGAAGGTGTTCTCGCACGCTATGGATGACGGGCAATTGCCACTCCTCAAGCTCACCTACTTCGCCTGTCATCGGGAGCCTCAAGCGTGCATACGTGGGAGTCAGCTGTTCATCTGCGAAGAGCGCGAGTGAGCCGCTACCCCAAGGCGTCTTGATATCAACAGCGAACGCTGGGATCGCATCATCCGAGTCTTGAAAGGTCCCTCGAACCGGTTCGAACAGCCAGCAGTAGACGAGGAACTTCCTCATGCGAAGCCTTCCCTCACTCACCGAGGGTAGACGTTGCCGATCTCGATGAGATGCCAACCCTTCGCGCTGCGCACGAAGTGCGTCGCGGAGACCTGCCAACCGACCACAGCGAGCTCGCTCGCCTTCGCCGCCACCCCAAGCGGACCGATCTCGTCTCCCTCGATCGTCGTGAACCATAACCGGCCCGGTTCGATCTTCGCGATCGTTACCGGATCGGCATCAAGATCGAGATCCTCGAGCCACGGCTGCGGCGCGCGCTTGCGAGTCACGTCGTACAGCAGCGACGTCAGCTTCTCCGCGCGCGGCAGCTCGTCGGCGGCGTCGCGCGCGATCTCCTTCGCATCGTCGAGGCCTCGGCCGGTCTTCACGTAGCCCTTCGACTCGAGCCATTCCAGCAGCTCCAGCGTCTCCGCTCCCGCGGCCTCGGAGATCTCGCGACCGCCGAGCACCTTGCGGATGATGAACCAGCCGAGAAACGCGCCGATGTGCTCGGGGATCCGCTCCGGCCCGAACGTGCGGCTGAACGAGTTCTTCTCCTCGTCCTGGTCCCACCGCCGGCGCCAGAACGCTTCCTCGTCCTTGGCCAGAGACTCGTAGGCGTAGCTGTCCATGTAGCTTTCGAACAGCTCGACGATCGAGCGCTTCACCGTGTACGGGCGCGCCTTCGTCGGCTTGTCGCGCTCGGCGAAGTACTCGGCGAACGCGTCGGCGATCGTGGGCTTGGCGGGCATGGCGCCTATCCTCGCCCCTGTGACGAAGGACACGCCATTACGCTCTCCCCCGCGCTAGAAGAATGCCCATCCGCCCAATTCGGCGGAGACACCGACACACGCATCGAACCTATCGGGTGTTCCCTCACGAAGAATCGCGTACGAAGTGAGTCTCTTGTGCCCCTCAAGGGCGATCAAGGGCTCCGCTGTCGATGTGGTCACGAAGATGAGCGGAGCGGGAACCGCTCCGTTCTTAAGCGCAACAACGATCTCACGAATCAGCGCGGCATCTTGGGAGCCGTGTCCGGCAAGCACGGCAGAAGCACCATCCGCAACTCTTCGCGTTCCTCCGCTGAGTTGAACCCAATCTGGATAGCTGCAGTAACGGGTTGAGAGGAGATCATCCAGGTCGAGGCGCGTCCGCCACCACACCACACTCGAAGGGAACCCGCCAATAGACGCGTCGGTTCTTGAACCGATACTGGTTACCCATCACAGCACCTCCCAGGGCTCACGCCCTACATACCGGAGATGATGCGACGACCAGTTGAACTCAAGTCTTCGTTGGTCACGTCTGGAGCCTGAAGCATCGGCAAGGAGCCGCCGAGCTGTTGCAGAGCCGAGCGCACCCTTGCTCCAAACAGCTTCGAATCAACCTCCGCCTGAAGGAAGACAGCAATCATCTCGTCGTCCGACACCTGCTGTACCCACTCCACTGAATGTGTCCTCACTCTGGTCGTCGCTAATGCAGTCCTACATCTCGAAGGGATCTTCGATCTGTCTCCGCCGCGAATCGAGACTCTTCCTGATCGCTTGCAGAGGCTCCGCGGCGACGTAGTAGCGGCCCCGCCGCTCGCCCTTCGGCGTCAGCAAACCACGGTCCACGAGCGTCGCAAGATCTCTCGATGCAACGAGGTCGCTCACGCCTGCGTCCGTGCGATACATGGCGTTGCGAACCCTGAACCCAACCGTCGCGAGGTAAAGACCGGAGATCACGCGGTCAGGCAGACGATGCTGCTTGATGAGTGCCTCGAGCTGGTTCCACGTCTGCTCGGTTTCCTTGATGCGCTCTTGCACCGTTCTCGCTTGCCGGTAGTGCGCCGTCAGCGAGAACCGCACCCAGGCGCGCGCGTCGTTCTCCGGATGCCACGCCCCTTGGCCAACCTCCGCCAGCACGTCGTAGTAAGCGGGTGTGTTGCGTCCGAGGTACTCCTCGATACTCGCGAACTCCGGAACCAGTATCCCTTCACGTGCCAGCACGAGCGTTTGCAGCGCGCGCGCCATCCGCCCATTCCCGTCTCGGAACGGATGGATCATCGTGAGGTTCAGATGTGTCATGGCGGCGCGCACCATCGGCGGCAGCTCGCTCGGCGCGTTGAGCTCGGCCACGAGCTCGGTCATGAGATCGGGCACCTCGATCGCGTCGGGTCCCTCGTAGACGATCTGGCCGGTGTCGTCGTCACGCACGTAGATCACGCCGGGCCGCCAGCGACCGGGGCTCTTGTCCAGCGCGTAGTGCAGCATCATGAAGTGCAGCGACTTGATGAGGCCTTCGCTATATGAGAAGTGCGGGTCGTCGGCGATCTGCAGGATGTAGGTCATCGCGTTGCGGTAGCCGATGACCGCAGCCTTGGTCTCCTGCTCGGCGTCCAGCGCCTCCTCGTCCTCCATCAGCGCGATCGACAGCGCGTCGTCCAGTGAGACCTCGTATCCCTCGATCGAGTTGGATCCACGGATGTTGCGCGCGAAGAGGACACGTCGCAGGAGACCCGTCCAGCGCCTGCGCTCCGCCGTGGAGTACCGCAGCGCTTTGCGGAGCTCCTCGATCCTCCCGAGGACCTCGAGTTCCGCTTCGGTCAGCTGCGGCGCCGAGAACAACATGTGTGTAATCTCCTTATCAACCATCGTGGAGATAGATAATATCTATCGCCCATACGGTTCGCAACCACATGTCGGCTAGCGCAAGCAAGCGGCTGGAAAGGAGACACTCCGGTGTAATCGCGGTGCAAACGAGCGCGCCAAAGCGGCCTCAGCGGGGTCCGGCTGGATCTGACCTCAAGCCCACGACCTGGGGAAAGATCCGAATCCGCAGGTCATTACAGAACACCAGTTCGATTCAAATCCCCCCTTCCCGACTGAAGGGCAAGTCTCTGACCAGGGAAAACGCGATTTTCATGATCGCTCGTGTGCATCCGTGTGCATTTCCGAAACGGGAAGTCGCAGACCATTTCGAGATTCGCGCGTCCAGTCGCTGGACGCTGCGTTACTCGGACCCTTGCACTAGCGTCCAGACTCTCTGCAACGGCACCCGGGATCGCCACTCGTCTGGAAGCTCGTCATACACCGCGAATAGCTGGTCGAGAACGTCCTCAGCGTCCCAGAGCCGAACGGTGAAGAAGGAGCCACGGGCCTCGGATCTCGTTGTGCCCTTGAAACCGCGCCATGCAACGAGCAGCCCTTGATCGGCTCGCAGCCGACCAACGAGTCCCTCCACCGCGCGAAGTTCCTCAACGCCGGCCTGAGCATGTCTTCCACCCGCCCTGTTTGCCGTCGGCATCGTCGGGTGCATACCCAGCCGGCGGGTTCCCATGACAAAGCTTGAGCGCGGGTCACACTGGAGGGCGACCGCCGTCGACCGGCATAATCGTGTCGTGCCGGACAAGGCCGAGCTTGAACGGGGCAGAGCTTCCTACGCTGCTGCCGCGTGGGTCGACGCCCACGACACGTTAACGAACGTCGATCGAGCATCCCCGCTGGCCCCGCCGGATCTCGAGTTGCTCGCGGAGTCGTGCTACATGCTCGGCCGCGACGATGAGTACGTCGAAGCCCTCGAGCGCGCGCACAACGCATACGTGGAATCCGGCGACATCGCGCGCGCGGTGCGCCTCGCGTTCTGGATCGGCCACAACGGGATGCACCGAGGCCAGATTGCGCGCGCCGGCGGATGGTTCGGCCGCGCGCGACGGCTGCTCGAAGACATGGGGACGGATTGCGTTGAGCGTGGCTACATGTTGATCCCGATGTGGCTCGAGCAGATGAGTCGCGGAGATTACAAGGCCGTTTACGCGGCTACGCTCGAAGCGGAAGCGATCGCCGAGCGATTCGGTGATGTGGACCTCGTGTGGCTCGCTCGTGACGAGCAGGGTCACGCGCTCGTCAACCTCGGCGAGGCGGCGAAGGGTCTGCGGTTGGTCGACGAAGTGTTGATCGCCGCCGCAAGCGGGGAGATTTCGCCGATCCCCACCGGCATCGTCTACTGCAACACCATCGCGTACTGCCGTGATGCGTTCGAGCTGCGCCATGTTCAGGAGTGGACTCAGGCGTTCACCGTGTGGTGCGATCGACAGCCGGAGATGGTCACGCACAACGGCCTCTGCCTGGTCCATCGAGCGGAGATGACGCAACTGAGTGGCAGTTGGGCAGAAGCGATGGACCAGGCGCGCGAGGCGGGCGCGCGGTACACGCAAGGGGCGCTCAATCAGGCCGCGCAAGGACAGGCGCTTTATCGGCAAGGCGAGATCTACCGTCTGCGCGGCGAGTTCACGAAAGCGGAGAACGCATACAAAGAGACGAGCGGCCTCGGGCTCGACCCGCAGCCCGGCATGGCGCTGTTGCGACTCGCGCAAGGGAAGAAAGACGCCGCAGCCTCGGCTATCAGGCGAGTGGTGGCCGAGCGGACGAAACCGCTCGAGCGGGTTGCCGTGCTCCCCGCATACGTCCAGATCACGGTCGCGACCGGGGAGCTCGACCGAGCAGCGGCGGCCTGCAACGACCTCGACGAGATCACTGAGGTGCAACCGACGGAAGCCTTGCTCGCGATGGCGGCGAACGAACGCGGCCGCCTGTCGCTGGCGCAAGGCGATCCAGCAAGAGCACTGGAGTGGCTGCGCCGAGCGCTCGGTCTTTGGCATTCACTCCAGGCTCCGTATGAGATTGCGCGTGCCAAAGTGTTGATCGCACACGCATGCCGCGAGCTGGGCGACGACGATTCGGCCGCGCTCGAGCTCGCGGCTGCCCGGGACGCGTTCGAACGTCTGGACGCCAAGCCCGATCTCGCGGGGTTGGGAGCCTCGACGCACGGGTTGACGCCGCGGGAACTTGAGGTGTTGCGCCTCGTCGCGGCCGGGATGAGCAACCGGCAGATCGCGACGTCGCTGGTCATCAGCGAGCACACGGTCGCCCGGCACGTCCAGAACATCTTCGCGAAGACCGGCGTGACGTCGCGCACGGCCGCAGGCGCATTCGCGCACGAACACGACCTCGCCTGAGGGCCGCGTGGTCAGAAATCACCACGCCGATCCGGCCGATATTTGGTGAATCTCGTGGATGCCGGACCCTGCTTGCGGGCCGTACGGTTGCCACCAACGAAGAAAGGAGGTCAACATGTACGTCGTGGCGCATCACCACTTCAAGAACGCCGAGACGGCGTTCGCTCGGGGGGATCGGCTCATCAAGGGAGACGGCGCTCCGGCCGGGGTCACGGTGCTTCAGTTCTATCCGGCGACCGACGGATCGGGTGCCACCTGTCTGTGGGAGTCACCGACGGTCGACGCGGTCCAGGGCTACGTCGACGAGGTCTTGGGGGACGCCAGCACGAACATCACGTACGGCGTCGACGCCGAGAACGCATTCGCGCGGCAGCCACTGGGCATCCGCGAGCAAGCGCCGATCGGCGCGTAAAGATCCTCCACCAAGAGCGCCTCTCACGGGGCGCTTTTGGCGTTCACTCCGAGCCTGCATCCAACAGCTTCGTGCCGAGCGCCGTGCGCGCGTACCGCACCTCGTGTCCGTGCCGCGTTCCCTCGACCAAGCCTGCATCGCGCAATGCGATCATGTGGCCCGAGATGCCGCTCGCGCTGAGGCCGAAGATCCGGCAAGCGTGGTCGTCGACGTCGCGCGCCGGATACACGATGGTCGGCTGCCATGGCTCGTCGATGATCGCGACGATGTTCGGCCAGATGTAGGAGCTGGGCATCAGCACCAAGCCGGTGCCGCCGAGTTCTGCAAGGAGGCGATTCCGGCCGGCGAAGAGCACGTGTGGGCTCCGGGGGTCCAACGTGCTTACCACATCTGTTGTGCGAAGCGAGCGCTTCGAGCGCCTTTTCGGTGGTGCGGCTACTCATGCATGAGAACGTGGATCGTGGCATCAAAGCGTTGCAGGGTGTTCCGGAAGAGTGGCATCTCTTTCACTCACAGGGCGTTCGCCGTGAAGTCGACCCTCACGTAGGTCCACTCGCTGGGGCCATCACGAAGCCGGTTCTTCTCGCCCCGCCCCACAGCCGAGCATCCCAGCAAGCGAACGTGACGTTGTGAGGCTCGTCCGCTCCTATGGAAAGAGCAGCAGCTAAGTGAACGGCATCTGAAGCACGCAGGGGAAGAGTGTCGGCCAATGCTGCGGCCTCGCGAGCTAGCGTGTCGTCGAGTTCGACGACCGCGAGCTGGGTCCACCTGAGATCGAAAGCCCTTGTGGTCGAGCGCACCTGGGAAGGCGTTAGTCTACGTTCGCGCGCGGCACGCGAAAACGCTGCTCGCGTTTCCACGTAAGCGAGCCGAGCGGTGGCCACAACAGTCGCGCCGGCCAGGATTTCGAGGAACTCCTCGCGACCCGGCTCATCGATGAAGGCCTTAACGAGAGCACTGGAGTCTGCGTAAACGTTCAGCGCCGATCCTCACCGACATAGTCTGACACCTGACGCCCCGGTCTGGGCCTTGGCACATTCGAAGGCGGACGGAACCTGCGACCCGACCATGACAGTCGGCCGTCGGACATCAAGCGTTCAAGGTTTTCTGAGATCCCGACGGGCACGATCCTGGCGACGGGGCGGCCGTGTTCGGTCACTACCAGGGACTCGCCCTTCTGCACTCTCTTGAGAAACCGACTCAGGCCGTTCTTGAGTTCCCGGATACCCACTTCCATTATGTGGCTACTATAACAGATTTTGTGGCTACCGTGGCCCGGTACTGGCCCGGTCCGGCTTCAGTGTGATCACGACTCCGACGGCGATTTGGGCTCTCGCGCCTGCATGAACTCTCAGTCGCTGCAGCACTTACCGTCGGTTGACTCTTTGCGGTGCTCCGCGGCTGTTCGATCCCCCTCGCAACACATCTGCTCGGACTTCGCGCCCTCTTCAGGCTTTGGATCTTCCTCGGTTGCTGATTCCTGTCTCACCTTCGCGTCTGGCATGGCAATCCTCCATCGATCGAACGGGGCGAGTGTTCCGAGCCCAAAGGGGGAAACTGGGCTCGGAGTCTCGCTGGCAGCCAGCGATCCCTGCGCAGCCGACTCAACTCGCGATGTGATCCCGTGTCTCGTGGATGACCCGGCCTTGCTCGTGACCGTCCTGAGTAGTGATCTCCTCGCGACGACTGCTCGACTGGTCGCGACGACCGAACGGAGCGAAGCTGCTCCAGAACAACATGGACAGCAACAGTCCAAGACCCCCGACGAACATCAAGATGACGCCGCCGGTGTGGATGTCGAAGCCGCTCTGGTTGGCTGAACCCGTGGTCGCGTAACGCAAGATCGCGCCGACGGTTCCTACGAAGATGCTGATCCCGATACCCATCACTCACTTCTCCTTCCGCTCGGGTGAGGCGTCTCCGCCGCATCCTCGAGCTTGTCTCGGACGGCATCGATCGAGTCGTCGGCTTTCTGTTTGATACTGCCGGCGCCTGCGTCTGCTCGTCCGTCGATGTCTCGTTGTGGAAGCGCCGGCCCTGGGCAGGACGGGTCATCCCGATGAGCCATACGACGGCGAGCGCCATGGCGATCCACCAAAGGATCTTGAGGGTGCACCCGAGCCCGAACAGGACCAGCGCCAGGCATTGAAACCAGCGGCAACGCGTTCATCAGTGCCTTCCTTCCTCGGCCACTGTGACTCGCCCGCGTTACACCAGCGTCACCGCGAGTGAGTGTCCCACAGGGGTCGGCAACCACGCCGTTTGCGCGGTCGCTCGAGGAGAACCCCTGCTCAGACCGTGGGCGGTGTAGAATGGGTCATTGAAGACCCCGCATGGGTGCCCTAGGGCGACCGAGGGGAACAACGATGAGTTTGGGCGCCGTGGAGACAACGGCTGGATCTCGGAGGCCGGTGCGCCTCGGTTTGCTGGGCGGCTTCCATTTGAGCATCGAGGCAGAAGACGTTCCTCTGCCCATGAACGCCCAGCGGCTCGTCTGCTTCCTGGCTCTGCACGAGCAGCCCTTGCTCCGCACTTTCGTCAGCGGATCGTTGTGGGGTGAGGCGACGGACAAACACGCCGGAGGCAGCCTCCGTTCAGTGCTCTGGCGGCTCCAGCACCCGACGTACACCTTGGTTGCGCTCAGCAGCGATCACCTCGCCCTCTCGCCCACGGTGGCAGTCGATCTTCGGGAGGGCGAGGCCCTGGCCCACAAGGTGCTTGACCCGTCGCAGGATCTCGACGACGTGGCCGCGGTGAACGAGGAGGTTCTCTCGGCCGATCTCCTGCCGGACTGGACCGAAGACTGGGTGCTGATGGAACGCGAGCGATACCACCAGCTCCGCTTGCGCGCCCTCGAAGCTTTGTGCCGGCGACTGAGCGCCCAGGGCAGGTTCGGTCAAGCCGTGCAAGCCGGCCTCGCCGCTGTCTCGGGCGAACCCATGCGGGAGAGCGCGCGGCGCGCACTCATCGAGGCGCACCTCTCCGAACACAACATCGCTGCCGCGCGCCGCGAGTATGAGGCGTTCTGCGAGCTCGTCCGGAGCGAGTTGGGAGTCGAGCCCTCCGATGAGATCCGCGCCTTGATCGAAAGCTCGAGTTGAACGGTCCTCCTGGACCGGCACGTGTGATCGCATCGCCGGACAACGTTGGGATAACACCAGTGTGACGCCCGCAGGCGAGGATGGGTTCATGAAACCTCAATCCTCCGACCGCACCGGGATCCTGATCGTGCGCTTGTGGATCGAAGGAAACGCCCGCGAGGACTTCCGCGCGCGCATCACGCAAACACTCGACTCGGCAAGCCCCGAGCAAGCGATGGCTACCGCGGCCAACCCCGAAGACGTCTACGCCGTGGTCAAGACCTGGGTGGAGACGTTCGTCAATCCGAACTGAACCACGCGGACGTCGCATATCAGGCGCTTTGTCGAGGAAAGACTCGTTTTTCAGTAACACGGGCGTGACGCGATCAGGCGATGCTGGCAAGAGATACTCAACCCTTTCAGAGAAGGAGGCGGCTGTGGTTTTCCTGTTGGTTCTCGCTGTAGTCCTGTTCCTGCTCGGATTCTTCACGGTGAAGATCCTGTGGTGGGCGGCGGTGATCCTCGCCATCGTGTGGCTCGTTGGGATCATCCGCTCCGGCAACCGTGTCCTTCGCTGAGCGGAGTCGCGTCACGATGACGTGGCCTTACCCCGTAAGGCTGGTCGCAAAGTCGCAGCCTCGGATCCCAGGCTAGATTCGGGACGATGAAGACAGACCGCTTCGATGTCTTCGTGATCGGTGGCGGTGGCACCGGCTCTGAGATAGTCGGCCGGCTCGCCTCCGCCGGCGAGATGCGCGTGGGGATGGCAGAGCGAGATCGCCTCGGCGGTGAATGCAACTGGTACGGCTGCGTCCCGAGCAAGATCATGCTGCGCAGCGCAAAGATCGCGGCGCTCGCGCGCGGAGCGGGCGCTTTCGGCGTCCGGATCGGAAACGTCGAGGTCGACTTCGATGCGGTGCGTGCACGCGTGCGGGCGATCATCGAGCAGAACACAGCAGCCGGCGCACGCCCGTTCACCGACCAAGGCGCGCGTGTGATTCTGGACAACGTTCGCGTGACTGGCCCGAATGAACTGGAAACCGCGGCCGGCGAGCGCCTCGTCGCCGACCGCATCGTGTTCGCGACCGGCACCGAAGCGGCGATCCCGCCGATCGACGGGTTACGCGGCGGCCCGTACTGGACCAACAAAGAAGCGATCTGGCAGGAGAGTGGAGTCCCGTCTTCGCTCGTCGTGATCGGCGGCGGACCGATCGGTGTCGAGTTCGCGCAGATCTATTCTCGCTTCGGCGCACGCGTCACCATCGTCGAAGCGCTCGATCGAGTGCTTCCGCTCGAGGACGAAGACTCAGGCAAAGCGATCCGCGAAGCCCTAGAGGCCGACGGGATCGACATCATCACCGGTGCGAAGATAGCGAGCGCCCGGCACGCCGCTGGAAGTTGGGCCATCGAGCTCGCCCGGCGTCCGGCGCTCGGCGCCGAAGCGGTGCTCGTCGCGACCGGACGGAAACCGATGTTCGACGGTCACGATCTCGACGCGATCGGGGTGAAGCTCGACGACAAAGGCAAGCCCGTCTTGAACGACACGCTCCGAACGACTGCGCCAAACATCTGGGCGGCCGGCGATGCAACAGGTGAGCTTCTGTTCACCCATGTGGGTGGTTACGAAGCGGAACTGGTCGTCGACGACATCGGCGGCAAGCCCCGCGCGCGCGACTACCGCGTCGTTCCAAAGGTGACCTACTGCGACCCCGAGGTCGCAAGCGTCGGGTTGGGCGAGCAGGCTGCGAGCGATGCCGGGCATGAGGTCATCACGTCTTCGCTGCCTTTGGCCGACAACGAGCGCGCGGTCATGGAGGGCAAACCCGAGGGACACGTGAAGCTCCTCGCCGACTCACGTACCGGCGAGCTGCTTGGGGGCCACATCGTCGGAGAAGGCGCGGGTGAGATGATCCACGAGATCGTCATCGCGATGGCCGGCCGCATTTCGCTGCGCGCGGCCGCCGATGGGATCCACGCGTACCCCACGGTCTCCGAAGCCGTCCGCGGTGCGTTCGGTCGGCTCGCCGAGGCACTCGACCGATGAGCATGCAGCTCTGCTGCTGCTGAACGTACTCATGGGCAGGGCATCGTTCGCTTCTGCTCGACGAACCCGCTTCGCTGCGAATCGCTCGGCCGCGATGCACATACCGTATCGATCAGGACAGCAACCTGATTTCGCCGTTTGGGGGTTCATCTGGCGCTTCGCGATGACGATGATGAGAACAGACCCACTTGGAGGAACGCCTGGTTTGGGCAGGACGATCTTCGTGATAGTCGCTCCGTGCAGGCTCGACGCCAACCTCTTCGCCAAACAAGAGGAAGCGTCATGCCCACAACTCGTTCCTTCCATCACCCCACGAGAGCCGATCGATCAGCCGACGTTGTTCGACCAGCGGGCCGACGGCATGTCCGTTACGTCGCCACACTGGTCGCGATCGTCGTCGCATCGCTGTTCTTGTCTATGTCCCGAGCTGTTGCCACTCAAGGACAAGTCGCACTTGGAACGGCGCAAAGCTTCGCGGTCCTCGCCGGCTCGGGGATAACCAATACCGGCCCCACAACGATCACCGGTGATGTCGGAACATTTCCGACGACTAGCGAAACAGGCTTCGGGTCGATCACGTTGAATGGCACGAACCACGGCGGCGACGCTGTTACCCAGGGAGCCAAGAACGACTTGATCGCGGCCTACGATGACGCGGCCGGGCGCACGCCGGTGACCGACGTGCCCGTCGAGTTGGGTGGGTCGACCTTGCCGGCCGGCGTCTACAGGTCAGGCACCTTTGGGCTCACCGGCACGCTGACTCTCGACGCCGAGGGCAATACCGACGCGCAGTTTATCTTTCAAGCCGGGTCGACCTTGATCACCGCGTCCGACAGTCGAGTCCTTCTGCTGAACGGAGCCGACCCGTGCCATGTTGTGTGGCAGGTCGGGAGCTCTGCCACGTTTAACACGGGAACCCGGTTCATCGGAGACGTCCTCGCGTACACGTCGATCACTGCTCAAACCGGCGCCACGTTCCAGGGCCGGCTGCTCGCGCGGAACGGCGCCGTAACCTTGGATACCAACACCATCACCAACGCCAACTGCGGCTCTGGTGCTTCAAGTACACCACCTCCAACGGCATCGACAACAACGGAACCGACCCCGGGAACCACCGGAACTGCGAGCCCGTCTGCTTCACCCGGCCCGATAGCAGAAGAAACCGGCCCCGCGTCGCCGCCGGGAGGCCCAATCGCAGCTCTCGGACCGCCCGCGGGACCCCCGCGCGCTGGAGCACCTGGCGGTGGGAGTCCAAGCACACCAGGGACTCCGCCTTTCTTGGTAGTCACCGGTGTCGCGATCCTTGGTCTCGTGGTGACCGGTCTCGTTCTGCTGAACGTCGGCGGCATCACTCGCGTCCTTGGACGGCGAGGCCGCAAAGCACAGATCGTGTAGCGGCTCCTCCCTTGACTTGGGCCGTCAGGCGTGTATCTTGTGACTAGACTGACCGGTCTATTCGTGGGGAAGGAAGGGACGGCATGAAGCTGAGCAAGGAGAACGTGGATGTCCGGATGGAGATCCCCGGGGCGACGATCCGGCAGACGGCGTTGTTCGGCGACTTCAGCGGCTACAGCAAGGTGAGCACCGAGTACTTCACTCTCTCCGCCGGGGTGGACACGACCCCACTCTTCGAGGGTCTCGAGGGCAACCTGTGTCAGTGCCCGCACTGGGGCTACGTCCTCAAGGGGCGACTCACGACGACGGACGCGGATGGCGCACCAGAGACCGTCGACGAAGGGGATCTCTTCTACTGGCCCCCCGGGCACAACGTGCGGGTGGACGCGGACGCCGAGATCATCATGTTTAGCCCCGAGGCCGAGCACAACACGGTGATCGACCACATGATCGACAAGACGAAGGGCTAGAGTTACAAGCGGCTTGCACCCATCACACGCGACCAAGCAGCGCTTGATCGAGGTCGGACTCCCCCTGCTCCTGGAGCACGGGTACAACGGTCTGGGGATCCAAGCGCTGCTTGACGCTGCCGGCGTCCCCAAGGGGTCCTTCTACCACCACTTCGTGGACAAGCAGGACTTTGCCCTGCAGGTCGTGGATCACTACATGACCGGGGTGCACGCGGCGCTCGCCGAATGCCTCGGTGATGCGAAGCGCCCCCCCCTGGACCGGGTCCGCCGGTTCTTCGAGCAGACGCAACGCAGCTACAAAGCCGAGGGATACCTCGGGTGCTTGCTCGGCGGCCTCGGGCAGGAGCTCGCGGGAACCAGCGACGTGTTCCGACGCAAGATCGACGCTTGTTTCAACGAGATCGCCCGACAGACCGCGCGCTGCCTGGACGAGGCCAAGAAGAACGGTGACCTCCCTTCCGACACGGACACCAAACGCATGGCCAGCCTGCTGGTGGACTGCTGGGAGGGCGCGGCCCTCCGAAGCCGGCTGCGCGGCAGTCCCACTCCCCTTACGGCGATGCTCGACTTCTACTTCACGGCCGCCGCGCACGTGACGCCGTAGATCATGGTAGACAGCCCCGTTCCATGTATTCGTCTCTATCGCGTCGGTGCGGGTGGACACGCCAGGGAGGACCTTCAAGTCAAGCGGGTGCTAGCGACTGGGCGCTCCACGCCTGCCGGGGGATAGCAGAGGAGGGTCATCGTGGGACAGGAAGATCCGACCGATCTA
>Ga0299906_10001839_pt1 | contig 17979 bp, 13 predicted proteins | sample RVTome_14_FD_200259 | JGI IMG/M metagenome (GOLD analysis project Ga0299906, IMG submission 200259) | Soil microbial communities from uranium-contaminated site in the Upper Colorado River Basin, Wyoming, United States - RVT145D125 (version 2) ...
CGCTGCGGCGCCTGCACCGTTGTGCGCGCGGCTGGCGCGCTTTCCAGCAGGCGCAGCGCCAGCTCGAGCAGCAGTTCCTGCGAGGCCCGGTCGTTCGGCCGCCCGGCGCTGTTGCCGAGCGGGAAGTCGGCGAAGAGGAAACGCGGCACGCTGACGTGCTCGACGATGTCCTTGGCCGAGCCCATCACCACGGTGGCGATGCCGCTTTCCTCCAGTGCACGCGCCGCCAGGCTGACGCTCTGGTGGCAGACCGGGCAGTTCGGCACGAGGATCGCCGCCTCCGCACCGTCGGCGCGGCAGCGCGCGACCAGCTCGGGGCAGTCCTGCTCCAGCGTGATGCGGTGGCTGCGGTTGGTCGGCAGCCCGTGGAAGCGCGGCGCCGGCAGGAACCGCCCCGCCGCTGCGGCGCGGCGCAGCCCCGGCAGCGGGAAGTAGCTGCCGGGATCTTCGGCCGTCGTGTGCTTGCGGTCGATCGCGACGTGCGCGATGCGCAGGTCGTGCTCGCGATCGGTCGCGCCGGAGTAGACCCGGTAGAACTTCGCCGCCGCGTTATAGAGCGCGCCCGCACCCTGCTCGCCCTTGCCCGGCTGGAAGGGCGCCGCCGTGGTCACCAGCGCCACGCGGGAGGCGGCAAGCGGCTTGGGGAGCGGCTGGAAGGGCACGGCCGCATAGTGCGCCCAGCGGTAGGCCGGGTAGCCCAGGGCCGCGTAGTAGCGCCGCGTGCGTTCCATGTAGGGGATCGGCACGTCCTGGTCCGCCGCGAAGCCGGGCAGGGGGTCGCTCATGGCCCTGAGCTTAGCACCGTGGAACGGTCCTGCCCTCGTTCCTTCGGAATGGAAACGGTCTCCGGTCCTGCCTGGACCTGCTCCCGCGTAGCTTTGCCCAGCTTTCCGGGAGAGCGCCGCTGTTCCGCAGCCGCCGCCACCTGCGCCTGGTATCGCACCGCCGGCCCTGGCTCGACGGGCCGCCGCGGCGCGCCCGCAGCCGGCCGAGCCAACGCCTCGACCTGCGCATTCCCGCGGCGATCCTGGCGGGGGTAGCGCTCTTCGTCGGCTTCAAGGACAGCGGGCTGCTCAGAGTAAGCGCCGCGGCGCATTGCGAGCGCGCCGTCTTCGCCCTCTCCTGCTACGACGGCGATACCTGCACCGCCTATCTGGATGGGCGCCGCGAGGAGGTCAGGCTCGTCGGCTTCGACACCCCGGAGCTGAATTCCAACGCCCGCTGCCGCCGCGAGCATCAGCTCGGCCTGCAGGCGCGCGATCGCCTGCGGGCCATGATCGGGGCGGCGCGCGAGCGCGAGTTCTGTCACGAGCGGCCCGGGGACTACGAGCGCGACCGCTACGGCCGCGTGCTCGCCGTCCTGAAACTCGATGGCCGCGACGTTGCCGAGATCATGATCGACGGCGGCTATGCCGTGCCCTTCCCGCTGGGTTTCGCGCCCAATTGGTGCCGCTAGCTTTCCTGTGCGTGCGCCTTCGCAGCGGCCGCTGCATCTCCTTGTTGCTTTTGCCGCATTTATGTGAGATAAAGTTGCCAGAATGACATGAAATCTATGGGCCGGCGCTCCTCGGAGCGGCGGCCTTTCCTTTTGGTTTACGTCCCGCCCGCCCGGCCTCCGCCGCGGCGGGCTTTTTCATGCGCGGAGACCAGCCCCATGGCGGTGATCACGATTCCTCCCAGCGCCTTTGCCACGTCCAAACCGACGCCCACCACCGCGCTCGACAGGCTGCAGCAGAACGCCAAAGCGATGCGCGGCTTGCAGGGCGCCATCGAGAACCTCTCGCTGGCGATGACGGCCGAGACCGGCAGCGCGGAGGCGCGCAAGGCGCTGGCGAAGGCGCGCGCCGGCCTCTTGAGCGGGGCGGCGACTCTGGAGCTGGAGCCGGACTTCGCCCAGGTGCTGGACGAGGCCGCGCTGTTGCAGGCGCGCGGCCAGGCCACGGTCGAGCGGCAGTCGGCCATCGGCAGCCTGGTGGCCACGATCAAGCAGACCAGCGCGCTGCCGCTGCCCTTCGCGCAGAAGGCAGCCCTCGGCCGCGCGCTGGTGGGTCGCGCGGTGCGCGAGGGATTGCTCGGGCCCGCGCAGCAGCGGACCTGGGAGGAGGCCACCGCCTCGAGCACGCTCTACCAGGAGACGCGCCGCCAGCTCGCCGCCACCAGCGCGCCGGGCGAGGCCCTGGCACTGGTCACCGAGGCCAAGGCCGCGGGCGGCCTGGTCGAGCACGACAGCGCCGCCCTCGACGAACTGGCCGCCGCGCGGCAGCCGATCGAGACGCACCGCCACCAGGCGCGCCTGGCCTGGAAGGAGGCGGACGACTTCGCCGCCTACGCGCGTGGCGAGCTGCCGGAGCCGCTCGGCGAAGACTCCTTCCGCCTGCTGCACGGCGCGCGCGGCGCGGTCGGCGCCTACGCGCGCTACCAGGCGACGCGCCAGGAGGCCGAGGTGCTGGCGCTGATCCGCGGCAAGGACAGCGAGACGATCGCGGCAGCGCAGGCGAGCTGGCAGGGCGCTCCTGCAGACTTCGAGCGCGCGCTGGCGAAGGATGCCGCCGAGCGCCGGCGCGATCCAGCGGGCTACGCGCTGGCCACCGTGCCGGGGCTGGCGCAGGCGATGGAGGAGACGCCCGAGGCGGAGCGCGGTCCGCTGCTCTGGTCGATGCAGGAGAGCCTCGGCTTCGCCGAGGGTGAACGCAGCCCCTGGACCGCCGCACAGGAGCGCGCGCTGGCCGATGCCTGGGACGAGCTGCCCGCCGGCCACGGTGGCCGCAGCGAGAGGCTGGCCTTCTTCGAGAATCACCTGCTGAGCCTGCCGCCCGCGCAGCGCGAAGGTGCCATCGCTCGACTCGTGCAGCAGGGCATCGTCGACGGCACAGAGGCGGAGCTCACGCGACTCGTCGCTGACCTTGACGCCGGCCGGGTCAACCCCGCCCGCGCTCAGGCAGCAGCGCTCACGCTCACGGCAGATGCGCGTTCTTCGCAGCCCGATGCCTTGCTTCAGGAGGGCGATGGACCCGAGGTCACGGCTCGCGGCGACCAGGAGGTGGCCGAACCTCTGGGAAGCGTGCGCGAGCGCGTGGCGGTCGTCGAGGCGGTCGGACGAATCCAGCACGCCGACAATCTCTTTACCCTGATTCCGCGCATCCGCCTGGCCTTTGCCGACGATCCACAAGCGGCAGCGACTCTGGAGGCCAAGGCGCGGGAGCTGGCAGCCAATCCCCCTCCGCTGCCGAGCCGAGATACCGAGGGAAGAGTACGGGATTTCAGCCAATGGGCCGGCGACCTCGGTTTCTACCGCGATAGCCATCTCCTCGCCGCGGGTGAGGCGGTCCAGGGGGCCGGCTACGACATCGCTGCCGTTGACGAGAAGGGGCTCGCGGTCAGCCGCCCAGGCGAAACGGAATCTTTTGCCGCTCTGGCAGCGGAGCAGATCGCCAACCTCAATCTTTCAGAACCGAAGGAACGTGCACGCTTCCGATTGCTGCTCGACACGCTCTCTCAAGCCCTTCCCCTTGAGGAGCTTGTTGCCGCAGCTGAAGCGATCGATCCGACGATCACAGAGCGGCACCTCAATCCGCGCCGTGGAGTCTACGAAACCACTAGACCCTCCGAGACAGCAAAGCTGGTGCGCCTGGCCGAGGAGGCTCTCGCAAACGGCGCAGATCCGGACGCTGTCGCTGCCGCACTCGTGGTAGGGCTCTTCCCGGTATCGGACTGGCAGATTGCCGGCGAGCTGCTCTTCTCGCTGACCCCCTTCGGCTTCGTGCTCGACGCGGCCGATGCGGGCCGCGCCATGCAGGTACTGCAGAGCAGCGACGACGATGCGGAGCGCGAAGCCGCCTACGGCGACCTGGTCATCGCCATGGTCGGCTTCCTTCCTGCGGGCGATCTTGCGAAGGCTGGCACTCGAGCCATGGGCGCCGCTTCGACAGCGCTGCGGCGCCTGGCGGATGTCCGCGGGCTCTCGCAGGACGAGCTCGTAGCGCGTGCCACACGCCATGGAGAAAACGCGCTGCGCAACAAAAAATTGTCAGTGCAGATCGAGCGAATGGCCGGAGAGAGCTGGAAGAGGCTTAGCCCAGATCAGAGGAGAGCTGCGAAGGGCGCGGCTGCATACCAGTACGGCAAGTTGGCTGAGGAGGTAGTCCGCCCGGCCGCCGCCGCGAAGTTGCAGCGTGAAGGCTTCCTTGCGCTCGGCGGGGAAACCGAACTCGTCTATGAAGGCGTGAAGTTCCGCATCGACGTGGTCGGCGTTAGGCAGGGCGCCGAACTCACCACGCTGACGGGCGCAAACACCATTCAAGTCGGCAGTGAACGATACCTCCTTGCTGACATTCGTCTGATCGATGCAAAATTTGCCAGCGCCAGGCTGACGGACGGGCAGAATCGCGCGGCAAAGAGACTTCGCCGTCGGGGTACTGTCGAGATCTATTCGCCAAAGTTCGAAGATGTGCCGATCGACGATTTGTTGGACCGGCTGAACGGCATCGATATCTTTCGAGAGCACGGCGTTGTGTTCACCGAGGTGATGGTCCGGGAGTTCGCAGGAAGTCTGGAGAAAGGCACAACGCTCGCCTCTGTCATGGCCGGCTTGCTCACTCTCGGCTTCGCTCAACTGCCGCCTAAGTACGCGCCGAACGGCACGGAACAAGATGGTTCATCAGAAAGGGGTTGAGGATGACCTGGGGTATCTGCATATCTACCAACCTGCTGGATGCTGAGCAGGTCGACGATTTATTGATTGCCCGCGATGGTTATGATGACTTCAACGATGAGCTCATCGCTTATGTATTCTTTAGTTTGCAGATTGTTCTTCTCGTCGCCGCGGAGACTAAGGCGCTGCTACAAGGTCTGCCCGCAATGACGGAAGAAGCGCTACGCACGCTCGATCCCTGGAGCGATCTTGACGATGAAGACCCCAATGATGCGCGGTTTCTGCATCGGCCCCAATCGCTGTCCGCTGCGCTGCGGAGCCTTGCGCAGGGCTTCGAAGACCAGCACCCGGGAGCGAAGGTGCTTTGGCATCTAGCGCAGAGCAAGGATGGCTTCTGGGAGAGAGGTGGCTGGTGGCTCGCAACATCCCACAGGAACGACGGTCTAGCGGTCGGCGATTGGTCCGGGCACATTTCCCTGCAGTTGAGGCGCCTTGCCCGTCGCGTGGACCTTGTCGGTCAATACGAAGAGGGCCTCGTTCGTCTCGAGTTGCACACTTGAAGTTAGCCAGAGCAGTCGTTCCGGCAGCCCAATCGGAAGGGCTGCCTGAAATTCCATAAGTGCGCAGCTAGGAGGAAGTCTCTTGCCTGGCTCGCCGTGGCGAGAAGGCGCGTTCGGCTAGTGACCTCGCGCTCCGCCTCTTGCGGGTTGTCGCTAGGTATCTCCGCCACTTCGCGACCGCCGCCGGCCGATTGGGCGGCCGGCGCCAGCGCGCTACAATCGCCCTGCGATAGCGGGAGGGGCGATGCAGGAAGCGGACTTCATCATCGTGGGCGCTGGCTCGGCCGGCTCGGCCATGGCTGCGCGGCTCAGCGAGGACGGCAAGCACGCGGTCCTGGTGCTGGAGCACGGCGGCAGCGATTGGGGGCCGCTGATCCAGATGCCGGCGGCACTCTCCTATCCGATGAACATGGCGCGCTACGACTGGGGCTTCCGGACCGAGCCGGAGCCGCATCTGGGCGGCCGCACGCTGGTGACGCCGCGCGGCAAGGTGATCGGCGGCTCGTCCTCGATCAACGGCATGGTCTACGTGCGCGGCCACGCCTGCGACTTCGACCGCTGGGAGGAGCTGGGTGCGGCCGGCTGGGGCTACCGCCATGTGCTGCCCTACTTCAAGCGGCAGGAGACCAGCCACGGCGGCCAGGAGGGCTGGCGCGGCACCTCTGGCCCGCTGCACGTGACGCGCGGCAGCCGCAGGAACCCGCTGTTCCACGCCTTCGTCGAGGCCGGGCGCCAGGCCGGCTACGAGGTGACCGAGGACTACAACGGCGCGAAGCAGGAAGGCTTCGGCGCGATGGAGATGACGGTCTGGCAGGGCCGCCGCTGGTCGGCCGCCACGGCCTACCTGAAGCCGGCGCTGAAGCGCCCGAACGCCGGCCTGAAGCGCGGCTTCGTGCGGCGCGTGCTCTTCGAGGGGCGGCGGGCGGTGGGCGTCGAGGTCGAGCGCGGCGGGCGGGTCGAGCAACTCCGCGCGCGGCGCGAGGTGATCCTCGCCGCCTCCTCGATCATGTCGCCGATCCTGCTGAAGCTCTCCGGCGTGGGGCCGGCGGCGGAGCTGAAGGAGCACGGCATCGCCGTGGTCGCCGACCGGCCGGGCGTGGGCGAGAACCTGCAGGACCACCTGGAGCTCTACCTGCAGAAGGAATGCCTGCAGCCGATCACGCTCTATTCCAAGCTGAACCTCGTCTCCAAGGGCCTGATCGGTGCGCAGTGGCTGTTCTTCAAGAAGGGGCTCGGCGCCAGCAACCAGTTCGAGTCCTGCGCCTTCATCCGCTCCAAGCCCGGCGTGAAGTGGCCGGACATCCAGTACCACTTCCTGCCGGTCGCCATCCGCTACGACGGCAAGGCGGCCGCCGAATGCCACGGCTTCCAGACGCACGTCGGGCCGATGCGCTCGCCCTCGCGCGGCCACGTGCGCCTGCGCTCGGCCGACCCCAAGGACAAGCCGGTGATCCTGTTCAACTACATGAGCCGGCCGGAGGACTGGGCCGACTTCCGCAGCTGCATCCGCCTCACGCGCGAGATCTTCACGCAGGAGGCCTTCAAGCCCTATGCCGGACGCGAGATCCAGCCCGGCCCTGGGGTCGAGAGCGACGCCGCGCTGGACGACTTCATCCGCGACCATGTCGAAAGCGCCTTCCATCCCTGCGGCACCTGCCGCATGGGCGCGGCCGACGATCCGCTGGCGGTGGTCGATCCCGACTGCCGCGTGATCGGTGTGGAAGGCCTGCGCGTCGCCGACAGCTCGATCTTTCCGCAGATCACCAACGGCAACTTGAACGCCCCTTCGATCATGGTCGGCGAGAAGGCAAGCGATCACATCCTGGGCAAGGACCGCCTGCCGCCCTCGAACCAGGAGCCCTGGATCTCACCGCGGTGGCGGGAGAGCCAGCGGTAGGGGGCGCCGGCGTCTTGCCGCTAAGCCGGGGTCAGATCAGCAGCGGCACCTGCGCGGCTGCGGCGCCGCCGTCCGGCAGCTTCCCGAAGCGCGGCTTGTAGTGGGTGAGCGCGGCGGAGGCGGCGCGCACCGCGCGGGCGCCGAAGACCGGTCGCGTGAGGTCGACGAACCAGAGGTCGACGCCGGCTGCAGCGCAGCGCTCCAGCACGGCTGACAGTCCCTGCGCGGAGGGCGCGCGCACGCCGGCCGAAGCCGCGTCCGCCGGCGCGCACAGCGCGGCTTCGAGTGGCGGCAGGGCGAGGCTGACGCGCCGGCGCCACTCGTTCCAGGTTCCGGCGCCTTCGCCCAGCAGCCTCGCCATCGCCAGCGAGTGCTCCATCTGCGCCATCTCGGTCACCGCGGCTATGGCGGCGGCGTCCCGCTCGCCGCGCGCTGCGAAGCCGAGGGCGACGTCGCGGCCGTCCGGCTCCGCCGAAGCGGCGGCCAGCACCGGCAGCGCGACCTTCGACGCGATCTCGAACAGCCAGGTGCGCCGCCGGCGCTCGCCCAACCAGCGGGTCAGCTCCTGGCCGACTTCCAGCGCCTCCAGGGCGACAGGCGGACAGGGCCTGCGGCGGTACCACCAGCGCGCCGTCGCATCGCGCTCGATCAGCTCCAGCACCGCCGCCAGCTTCGCCGCGTCGAAGTCCGCTCCTGCCGCACAGCCGTTGCTGTCGGCGATGGCGACGGCGGTCTCGTCGCCGGGCTCGCGCCGGCCGATGAGGACGAAGTCGGCGGGCAGGTAGCCCGGCCGGCCGTCATAGGCGTCCTCCGCCTGCAGCCAGTCGATCGCCTGCCGGCGGCCCCGCACGGCCGGGCGCCAGTCGAAACTGCCGCGCTCCTCATTCCACGCGTCGCGCTCGGCGAGCTGGGCGGTGCTGAAGCCGTTCAGCGCCTCGGGCGGCACCGCGGCCGCGCCGAGCTCCTCCTCGCGCGCCCGCACCAGCGTCTCGTCGCCCCAGGCGCAGCAGCTGGCGAGCTCCACCGCCTCGCCCAGGCAGCTCCTGCGGCAGGCGGCGGCGGCCAGGCCGCGGCCGCTCGCGACCCGCCCGCTCTCGGGCAGCGCCGCGGCGGGAAAGCCCGGCAGCGCGCGAAGCTCTCCGCCCGGCAGCGCCACGGCGAGGTGAACGGGGCCCTGTTGCGGCAGCTCGACGAGATCGAAGAGGTGGTCTTCCGACCGTGCCCCCGGGGTTCCTGACTCCGGCATCACATGAGTATGCTTCGGCGAGAATGCCGCGACCACCAATGCCCGCAAAGGTGGGGCAGGCCATGTCGAGCGGGGGCAACAGCACCGATTTCGTCCCGGCCGGCGCCGAGCGCGCCACGCTGAAGGTCATCCTCTTCGCCGACCTGGCGCAATACAGCCGGCTGGTGGCTGCCAACGAAGCCGCAACCCTGGCCTACGTCGAGCGCTGCTTCGCGATCTTCCGCGCCGCCTGCGCCGACTTCGGTGCCGAGTTCATCAAGAGCACCGGCGACGGGGTGCTCGTCATCTTCGACAGCGCCTCCAGCGCGGTCGACTACGCGATGACCGTGCAACAGCGCATCACCGCGCTGACCGATCGCTCGGCCGCCGCCGGGCAGTTCCGCATCGGACTGCACATGGGCGAGGTCCACCGCAAGGGCGGTGACGTCTATGGCCACCCGGTGAACCTGGCCGCGCGCGTGGAGGCCCATGCCGAGCCGGGCGGCGTTTGCGTCACGCAGGAGGTCTACTGGGCGGCACGCAAGGCGTCGCGCTTCGCCTTCCGCTTTGCCGGGCGGCCTGTGCTCAAGAACATGCCGGAGCCGGTTTCGCTCTATCACGTGACCACCGCGGACGACGGTGAGAAGGACGCCGACCACCTGCACCTCAAGATCGCCGTGGTCGACGGCCTCTCCATCCGCACTGACCACGACGAATCCGTGCCGCTGCGCTCGCGCAAGGCGCAGGCCATCATCGGCTACCTGGCGCTGGCCACGCATTACCGCGAGCTGCGCGACCGCCTGGCGGCGCTGATCTGGCCGGATCTCAGCCTGGGCCCGGCGCGTCGGGCGCTCGCCAACTGCCTGCAGACGATCAGCAACGCGCTGGCCGCGGACGGCTCCGACGCCCTGCTGAAGCGCGACGACAGCGTCGCCCTGCAGCCGTCCTGGGTGGCCGTAGACATCGTCGCGCTGTTCGACCACCTGGCCGAGGGGCAGGTGGACGAGGCGCTGCTGCAGCGCGGCGACCTGCCGGAGGCGGTGCTGCACGGCCTGGACGATGTCAGCAGCCTGTTTCATGCCTGGCTCAGCGTCACCCGCCACCGCCTGCGCGAGCGGATGATCGAGCGGCTGGAGGCCGCGCTGGAGCGCTACGACATCGCTGAGCCCGGCCTCAAGCGCGCGGCAGCGGCGCTTCTCATGCTGGAGCCGAGCCATGAGCGCGCCGCGCGGCTCCTGATCCGGCACCTGGCGGCGTCCGGCAACGGCGCCGCAGCGCTCAGGGTTTTCAACCGCCTGAAGCGGGTCCTGAGGCGGCAGTTCAAGATCGCGCCGAGCGTCCAAACGCTCGCTGTCGTCGAGAATCTCGCGGCGGTGCCGCAAAACCCGGAGGTGAGGACAGAGACCAGCGTCCCGCCCTCCCGCCCGCCGGTCATCGCCATCGGCAGCTTCCAGCCGCACAGCGAGACGATCGCCTACGCCGCGGCCGGCTTCCGCGCCGAGATGATCGCCAACCTTTCACGCTTCCGCGAGTGGACGGTGGTGGAGACGCCGGAAACCGGCGGGGGCGACAGCGACTATCTGCTGAGCGCCGAGGTCCTGGCCGCGGGCGACGACGTGCAGTTGCGGCTGACTCTTGCTGCCCGGGACTCCAGGCGCGTGGTCTGGAGCCAGGCCTTCACCGTGTCGCTCAGCAATTGGATCACGGTGCACACCGAGGTCGTCGGACGCATCGCCTCGACGCTGGAGGTCTACCTTTCCCAGGATCGCCTGTCGCGGCTCACCCGCCGGCCGCTCTTCGACCTCGGCGCCTACGATGCCTGGCTGCGCGGCGAGAATCTGCTGAACCTCTGGTCGCCCCAGGCCGAGGATGAGGCCGAGCGCCTCTTCGAGCACGCCATCGCGCAGGCACCCGACTTCGCGCCGGCCTATGCCAGCCTTGCCAGCGTGTACAATTCGCGTGAGTTCATCCGGCCCGGCGTTACAACCGATGCCGCCACCAAGGATCGCGCCCTGCAGCTCTCCCGTCGCGCCTTCGAGCTCGATCCCCTGGATGCGCGCAACCAGATCGTGGTGGCCTGGTCCACTGCGGTCAGCGGCCGCTACGAGCAGTCCGTCGTCCACTTCGACCTCGCGGCCGAGCTCAATCCGAACAGCGTGAAGACCCTGATCTCGGCCGCGCTCGGCATGGCGTTCATGGGCAACCTGGACACCGCCCACAGGCTTTTGCGACGGGCGCTGTCACTCACATCCATGCTGCTCGACTATCAATGGTCGCATGTCGCCACGATCCGCTATCTGACCGGCGACCTGGAAGGGGCGGTGCAGGCGGCGGAGCGATCGAAGAACGTCATCGTCGATACGCCCGGCTGGAAGGCGGCCGCCTTGCGCCGGCTGGGACGTGACAGCCAGGCCGAGGCCGAGATCGGACTGTTGCAGCAGGCGGTTGCGCGGGACTGGTGCGGCAGCGTCCCGGCCACGCAGCAGGATGTGATCAATTGGTTCCTCTGGCTGTTCCCAATCCGGCAGGAAGAGGTGCGTAAGGAGCTCGCCCGCCAGCTGCAGGGCGACTGAGGCCAGCAGCCCGCTCAGTCGCCGTGGATCCGCTCCGCGATCAGTCGCAGGTCCCTGACCAGGCCCTGGTACTCGCGTTCGCGCGACGCGCCGTCCCGCTGCCGCAGGATGAAGGAGGGATGCACGGTGACGAAGCCGGCGATGCCGTCCTGGAAGGGCAGCCACCTGCCGCGCTCGCGCCCGATGGTGACGTTGCGCCGGAAGAGCGCACGCGCCGCCGAGGCGCCCAGCGCCGCCACGATCCGCGGCTGCACGAAGCCCAGCTCCAGCTCGAGCCACCAGCGGCAGCGCTCGATCTCGCCGGCGTCGGGCTTCTGGTGCAACCGCTTCTTGCCGCGCGGCACGTGCTTGAAGTGCTTGACCGCGTTGGTGACGTAGGTCTCGCGCCGGGCGATGCCGGCCTCCTCCAGCGCACGGTCCAGCACCTTGCCGGCCGGGCCGACGAAGGGCTTGCCGGTCAGGTCCTCCTGGTCGCCCGGCTGCTCGCCGACGAACATCGCCGCGGCGCCGGCGGCCCCCTCGCCGAAGACGGTCTGCGTGCCGACCTTCCAGAGTGGGCAGCGGCGGCATCCTTTCGCCAGCGCGCGCGCCTGCTGCAGCGAAATGGCGGGCGGTCCGGGGTTGCGCAGCGATTCCTTCGAGCGTTCCACCTCGGCGGAACGAGGGGCTGCGAAAGCTAGTTCCTGCGGCCGAGGCCGACCAGGCCGCGCGGCAGCGCGACGGCGAAGAAGGCCAGCATGAGCCCCAGCCCCACGTTGCGCCACTCGCCGGCTTCCTTCAGCGCCTCGTCCGTCAGGATCAGCACGATGGAGCCGACCAGCGGGCCCCAGATCGTGCCGACGCCGCCCACCACCATCATCGCCATCAGCAGAAGCAGCAGCGGCGTGGTCAGGATGGTCGGCCCGACGATGCGTGCGTTCGTCGCATAGAAGCTGCCGGCGAGCCCGGTGAAGAAGGCCGCGAGCGCGAAGACCCAGAGCTGGTACTTGAAGCGGCTGATGCCGCGCGCCATGGCATAGCCCGGGTTGTCGCGCAGCGCCTTGAAGGCAAGGCCGAAGGGGCCGCGGATGATGACGGCGGAAAAGGCGGTGGCCAGCATCAGGATGGCCAGTGCCACGTAGTAGTGGCCGATGTAGAAGTCGCCCTTCAGCCAGTCGCGCAGGCCGAGGTCGCCGAACTTCTGCAGGCCGCGCGTGCCGCCCATCAGCTGTTGGCAACCGGCATCGGTCTGCACGAAGCACTCGGTGTCGGTGACGATGTAGACGTAGATCACCTGCGCGATGGCGAGGGTGAGCAGCGCCACATAGGCGCCGCGCAGCCTGAGGCAGGCGAGGCCCACCAGCGTCGAGAACACGACTGCGGCCACGGCGCCGCCCAACATCGCCTGCCAGAAGGGCCACTGCCAGTAGAAACCGATCATCGCCGCGCTGTAGGCACCGACGGCGAAAATTGCCATCTGCGCCAGGGAGAAGATGCCGGCGACGCCGAACACCAGGTTCCACTGCGTCACCACCGTGGCATAGATGAACAGCAGCGTGCCCTGCGTGATGACGTAGCGCAGGTCGATCGCGAAGGGCACCGCGGCCAGCGCTGCCGTGGTGGCAAGGCCGATCGCCAGGTCGCGCCAGCCGCTCTTCATAGGCGCGTCACCTGGCGGCGGCCGAAGAGGCCGTAGGGCCGCCAGATCAGCACGACGATCACGATCAGGAGCAGCGTGGCGAAGCCGAAGCGCACGCCGAAGAGGAACTGCGCGCTGGCCTCGATCAGGCCCAGAGCGAGCGCCGCGGCCATCGCACCGTAGATGTTCCCGAGGCCCGCCACGACGCAGATGATGAAGGCCTTCAGCATGGGATCGCCGCCCATGGTGGGCGAGAGCGTCGCCAGCGAGGACACCATGATGCCGCCGACGGCGGCGAGCGCGCCGGAGAGCGCCAGCACCTGCGCATAGATGGCGCCGACGCGCACGCCCATGAGGCGCGCCGCCTCGCGGTTCTGCGCCGTGGCGCGGATCGCCCGGCCCGTGCGCGAGCGCTCAAGGAGGAGGGCCACCAGCACCATCAACCCGATCGAGGTCAGCAGGATCAGCAGGTTCTGCGTCGGGATGTAGACGCCGCCGAGGGTGAAGCCGCCGCCCACCGCGAAAGGCTGCGGCGCCGGATAGGCGCCGAAGAGCTTCAGGATGACGCTCTCGAGCGCAATGCCGATGCCCACCGTGGCGATGATGATGTTGGTCTCGAACTGCCGGCTCTTCAGCATCGCGGCAACGACGCCGAAGTAGAGCGCGAGGCCCAGCGCAGCGCCGGCCAGGAGCGCGGCCGGCAGGCCCAGCAGCGTCGGCAGGCCGAGCTGGGCGATTGCCCACCAGCAGGCGTAGCCGCCGAAGGTGAGGATGGCGCCGTGCGCCATGTTCAGCATGCCGAGCGCGCCGTAGACCAGCGAGAGCGCCGCGGTGGAGACCGCATACATGGCGCCGAGCGTCAGCCCGGAGGCGATGATCTGGATGACCACTTCCATCGGCTCAGGCCCCGAGATAGCTCGCCAGGATTTCCGGCGAGCGCAGCAGCGCCTGGCCGTCGCCGCGCCAGACGAAGCGGCCGCTGTCGAGCAGGTGCAACTCCTGCGCCAGATCGGCCAGGCGCGTGGCGTTCTCCTCGACGATCACCACGGTGCGGCCGCCGGCGACGAGCTGGCGGATGGCCGCGTAGATCTGCTCGATGATGATCGGCGCCAGGCCGAGCGAAGGCTCGTCCAGCATCAGCAGGCGCCCGCCCGCCATCAGGCCGCGGCCGATGCCGACCATGCGGCGCTCGCCGCCGGAGAGCGTCGAGGCGAGCTGCCGGCGGCGCTCCGCCAGCTTGGGGAAGAGCTGAAAGACCTCCGCCAGGCGCTGGCCCAGGGCCGCGGGCGGCGCCAGGTAGCCGCCCATCAGCAGGTTCTCCAGCACGGTCATCTCCGGAAAGAGGAGATCGCCCTGCGGCACCTGCACCAGGCCCAGCGCCACGATCTCGTCCGCCCGCCGCCCGGCGATCGGCGCGCCGTCGAAGGTGATGCGGCCCGCCATCGGCGCCAGCAGCCCGGAGACGACGCGCAGCAGCGTGGTCTTGCCGTGGCCGTTCGGCCCGATCAGGCCGACGACGCTGCCGGCCGCGACGCTCAGCGAGATTGCCTGCAGCACCGGCCGTCCCTGGTAGCCGGCGGTCAGCTCCTCCACCTGCAGGAGCGCGGTCATGCCGTGCCCTGCGTCTCGAGAAAGTCGGCGAGACGGCCGGCGGCACCGGTGCCGAGATAGACGTCGATCACCGTGGCGTCGTGCACCAGGCCGCCGGCCGAGCCCTCATAGATGCGCTCGCCGTGGTGCAGGATGATCACCCGGTCGGAGAGCTGCACCAGGAATCGCATGACGTGCTCGATCAGGATCACGGTGATGCCGCTGGCCTTGGCCCGGTGGACCACCGCCATCACGCGGTCGGTCTCCGCCGGCGTCAGGCCGCCCACCGGCTCGTCGAGCAGCAGCAGCCGGGGCTCGGTCGCGAGCGCACCGGCGATCATCAGCAGCTTGCGGTCGAGCACCGGCAGCTTGCCGGCGATCCGCTCGCGCCCCTCGGCCAGCCCGACGAAGTCCAGCGCCACGGCGGCCCGCTCGGCCGCAGTGCGGCTGTGCCGCAGCCCCGGAAAGAGCCGGCGCTCGCGGCCGAAGCTGGCGGCGGCCAGCACGTTTTCCCAGGCGCTGAGGCTGTCGAAGGCGGCGTTGAGCTGAAAGGTGCGGGCGATCCCCAGATGGCAGATCGCTTCCGGCGGCAGACGGTCGATGCGCCGACCGGCGAAGCGAATGGCACCTTCGCTCGCGGGCGACAGGCCGGAAATCACCTCGAAGAGCGTGGTCTTGCCGGCGCCGTTCGGGCCGCCGATGCCGAGCACCTCGCCCTCGTGCACGGCAAAGGACAGATCGTTGACCGCCGCCAGCGCGCCGAAGCGCTTGCTGACGTGCTGGCACTCCAGCAACGGCGCTCCGGCGGCGGTCACCCGTGGTTCAGCCCTTGATCCAGGGCGGCAGCACGAACGTGGCCGTCTCGTAGGGCGGCGGCGCGATCAGCACCGGCGTCTTGGTGTGATCCTGGATCTGCAGGAACTGATGCGGCATGCCGAGCGAGGGGTCCTTGGTCTGCGTCGGGTAGGTGTAGGCCGCCTGCTCGTTCGGGATGAAGCGCGTGGTGCCGTTGACGCCGCGGTAGATCATCTGCCGCATGCGCTCGGCCACCTTGCGGTTCTGCGCCTCGTCGCCGGGCTCGCCCGAGCCGCCGGCCAGCGCGGCGGCGATCGCCCAGATGTAGGCGCCGTCATAGGGCTGCGAGCCGGAGAGATGGCTGGCGTCCGCACCCCACTTCGCCTTGTAGCGCGTCTCGAAGGCGGTGCCGATCTCGTCCTGCAGCGCCGCGATCACCGTGCCGTAGACCACGCCCTCGACCGACTCCTTGCCGATGTCGCGGAAGGCGGCGAGCGAAGGCCCGTACTGCATGTAGATCAGCGACGGCGTCGGGTTCGGGGTGAACTGCACCATGAACTGCGCCAGGTCCTGCGGGAAGAAGTGCGTGATGGCGATCACCGCCGGCGGGTCCTGCCGGATCTTGGCCAGCGTCGGACCCCATTCGGAAATCGGCACGGTCACCGATTCGAAGAGGTTTATCTGCCAGTTGTAGGCCGGCGCGCCTTCCTGGATCGCGTTGGCGATGTTGGTGGAATAGACGCCAGGACCGGTGACGATGGCGAGCTTGTCGTTGGCGCGCTTGAACTGCCCAGTCGACTCCAGGTCGGCGACGAACTTCAGGAAGCCCGGGCCGTACCAGTACTCCGGCGGATCGCCCTGGAAGGAGCCGAAGTAGCGCGCGGGGTCGCTCTTCACCAGGTTGTTGTGCGACAGCACGGTGTCGTAGTGGATGTAGACGATGCCGGCGTCGGCCACCACTTCCTGGATCGCCACGCCCGAGCCGTAGTTGTAGCCGTTCAGGATGGCGTGCACGCCGTGCCGGTCGATCAGGCGCTGCACCGCCTGCGTGTTGATGTCGTCGCCCATCTCCTTGGTGTCTTCGAAGTAGGGCTCGAGCGGCCGGCCGAGCACGCCGCCCGCCGCATTGATTTCCTCGCAGGCGAGCTGAAGGCCGCGCTGGAACTCGATGCCGTCCGGCGCGGCGAAGCCGCTCTGCGGGCCGGCCTGGCCGACCGGGATCGGCGCGCCCTGCGCCTTGGCGCCGTTGTTGATCGACTGCAGCAGCAGGGCCGGGCCGGCCACCGCGGCGGTCGCGCCGCCCTGCAGAAAGCGCCGGCGCGCCACGGCACCGGACGTCCTGGCATTCTTCGACATGACCTTCTCCTCTGCCATCAGTGGATGTCTTTGACCAGCGCCGCCGCCCGCTCGATCACCGTTTCCTGATGCGGCTGCAGATCCTGGTAGCCCCAGGCTTCCATCAGCGGCAGCCAGGGGTCCTCGACCGGCGTGCCGCGGCCGCTCAGCGTCTCCATCACCGCCAGCCCGCAGTAGGGCACATAGGCGGCCGAGTAGCCGCCCTCGTGCGACAGCAGCAGCCGTCCCTGGCAGAGCTCGTCGGCGGCGTTCATCAGGATCGTGGTCAGCCGCCGGTAGCAGCTCGACGTCATCATCATGCGGCCGAGCGGGTCGAGCCCCGAACCGTCGAAGCCGGACGGCACGATGATCAGGTCCGGCTTGAAGCGATGCAGCGCCGGCGCGACCACGCGCTCGAAGGTGGCGATGTAGGCGCCGGTGCCCGAGCCGGGCGGCAGCGGGATGTTCAGGTTATAGCCCTGGCCCTTGCCCTCGCCGCGGTCGCTCATCGCGCCGCTGCCGACGGGATAGAGGTTGTCCTGGTGGATCGAGATGGTGAGCACGGCGGGATCGTCGTAGAAGGCCTGCTGCGTGCCGTTGCCGTGGTGCACGTCCCAATCGACGGTGGCGACGCGCGTCAGCCGGTGCGCGGCCTTGGCGTGCATGGCGGCGATGGCGACGTTGCCGAAGAGGCAGAAGCCGCGCCCGCGGTCGCGCTCGGCGTGGTGGCCGGGCGGCCGCACCAGCGCATAGGCGTTCCTGACGCGCCCGGCGAGGATCGCGTCGAGCGCCGCCATGGTGCCGCCCGCGGCCAGCAGCGCTATCTCGTAGGAGCCGGTGCCGAAGGGGGCGAAGTCGCCGCCGTCGCCGCCGCGCCCGGCGGAAAGCGTCCTGATGCGCTCGATGTAGTCGCGCGTGTGGAAGCGCGCGACCTCTTCGACCGTGGCCGGCCGCGGCTTCAGCGGCACCAGCTCGTCGAGCAGCCCGCTCACTTCCAGGAGGTTGCGGAAGCGGCGCTTGGTGGCGGGACTCTCCGCATGCTGGTCCGGCTCCACGGTGAGGCTGGCGGGGATGGCACTCGCCGCCGTTCCGGTGTCGTGCCACAGGTAGAGCTCGTGGCTGAGGAAGCCTGTCGGCATCGCATTCCCCTCGCTGGTGCATCCCAGTGTCGGTAGGCGCAAGCGACAAGGCAAGACGTTCGGCGCACAACCCCGCGCTCCGCCACGCAGTAGACTCTCCACTCGGGGTAGCCGCTACTTCTCCGTCGCCACGACGACGCCGTCCCAGCCCGGATCGGGCGGTTCGGCACGGAAATAGGCCAGTCGCTCGGCGTAGAGCGCATAGAGCTTCTCGAACCCCGGCCCGGCCGCCTCGCGCGCCAGCTCGAGGTGGCGCTCGGCCGCCGGCCAGTCACGCGCCAGGATCGCCTGATGCATGGCGTCCTGCGCTTCCCGCCAGGCGGCGAAGGCGGGCGACAGTGCCATGGCGGCATCGCCGACCAGAAAATGCAGCTCGGTCGGCTCGGAGGCACCGACCAGCCGCACGCGGTCGAGGAAGAGATAGGCCAGATCGGGCGCGCGCTGCCGCATCGCGCCGGCCACGATGATGTCGACGCCGTAGGGCTTGCACTGCCCCTCGATGCGGCTCGCCTGGTTCACCGCCTCGCCCAGGGCCGAATAGCTGAAGCGGCGGGTCGAGCCCATGTTGCCGACCAGGCACTCGCCGCAGGAAAGCC
>Ga0299906_10001840_pt1 | contig 17975 bp, 13 predicted proteins | sample RVTome_14_FD_200259 | JGI IMG/M metagenome (GOLD analysis project Ga0299906, IMG submission 200259) | Soil microbial communities from uranium-contaminated site in the Upper Colorado River Basin, Wyoming, United States - RVT145D125 (version 2) ...
CTGGCGCGCGGTTGTCATGCGCTGATTCGTCAGGGCGCCAAACTCGTCGAAACCGCCGCCGACGTCTTGGAAGAACTCGGCGCGATCGCGCAGGTCTCAACGACGACGGCGAGTGTGGCGCCGCCGTCGCCGGCGGGTACGCTCGCACCGATCGAGCGTCGGCTGTTCGATTGTGTTGGATATGAACCGACGTCGATGGATGCACTGATCGAGCGCAGCGGATTGACGGCTGAAACCGTTTCCTCCATCCTGTTGCAGCTGGAGCTGCGCGGATGGGTGCTGATGGGTCCAGGCGGCTACCAACGCGCATCCTGAGAAACGGGGGAAGATGAAAGAATCCGTATTCGATGTACTGGTGTACCTCTTCGAGAACTACATGGACGATCGTCCCGAGCTGTATGCCAATCAGAAACAGCTCGCACTCGAACTCAGTGAAGCGGGATTCCACCGCGGTGAAATTCGCAAAGCCTTTCGTTGGTTGGACGGCTTGAGTGTCGAACATCCTCTCGTGTCCGCACAGTGGCTGCCTCGCGACGCCGCGGCTATTCGCCACTACGATCCGGCCGAAGCGCGCAAGCTCGACGCCGCGTGTCGCGGTTTTTTGCTGCTCATGGAACAGCACGGCGTGCTCGATGCGCGCACGCGTGAACGGGTGATCGAGCGCGCCATGGCACTCGAGCTCGAGGAGATCACGCTCGAGCAGCTCAAATGGATTGTGTTGATGGTGTTGAGCCGCCAGCCCGGCGCCGAGTACGCGCATGCGCTGGTCGAGGATATGGTCTACGACGACCTGCAGGGCGAAGGACAGCTGCATTAGCGGCGCAAATATCCCGATGGACCGGCGCCGTTCTTGACAAGCGTGGGTGTTTACCGTCGACAATGCGGGCCCAGCCGCCCGGTCCATCGCAAGATCGACTATATAAGAGAGGCGTTTAGCGTCACCGCGATCCGCGACGCACGAGTCGGATTACCCGTTTTCAACGAGCGCGAACGAAGCACGAGATGTCAAAACATTTGATCGTTGTGGAATCGCCGGCGAAGGCGAAGACCATGTCCAAGTACTTGGGCAAGGATTTTGTCGCGCTCGCCTCGTACGGACACGTGCGCGATCTGGTGCCGAAGCAAGGGGCGGTCGATACCGACAACGGGTTCGCGATGAAGTATCAGTTGATCGAAAAGAACAAGAAGCACGTCGACGCGATCGTCAAAGCGATGGGCGGCGCCGACGCGCTGTATCTCGCGACCGACCCGGACCGAGAAGGCGAGGCGATTTCCTGGCATTTGTACGAAATTTTGCGGGAGCGCGGCGCGCTCGATTCGAAGCCGGTGCATCGGGTCGAATTTTACGAGATCACCAAGAACGCGATTCAGCAGGCCATCAAGGAACCGCGCGAGCTTTCGCGTAACCTGATCGACGCGCAGCAGGCGCGGCGCGCGCTCGACTATCTGGTCGGTTTCAATTTATCGCCGCTGCTGTGGAAGAAAGTTCGCCGCGGTCTTTCCGCCGGCCGTGTGCAAAGTCCGGCTCTGCGTTTGATCGTCGAGCGCGAGGAGGAAATCGACCGGTTCGTCGCGCGCGAGTATTGGAGCATCGAAGCCGACTGCGCCGCACAGGAAAAGGGCTTCGCGGGGCGTCTCACGCACTTTGGCGGCGAGAAGCTCGAGCAGTTTTCGATCGGTGCCGCCGGACGCGCCGATGAGGTCGAAGCCGCGTTGCTGGCCGCGGCGCAGGGGAAGCTGCGGGTGGCGGCCGTGGAAAAGAAGCAGCGCCGGCGCAATCCGTCGCCGCCGTTTACCACCTCGACGCTGCAGCAGGAGTCCGCGCGCAAGCTCGGCTATTCCGCGAGCCGAACGATGCGCCTGGCGCAGCAACTGTACGAGGGCGTCGATATCGGCGGTGAAGTGACCGGATTGATCAGCTACATGCGCACCGACTCGGTGAATCTCGCGGCCGAGGCGGTGACCGAAATCCGCGAAGTGATCGGCCGCCGATTCGGCGCCGAGAACCTGCCCGATGAACCGCAGGTGTACAAGAGCAAGTCGAAAAACGCGCAGGAAGCCCACGAAGCCATTCGGCCGACCTCGGCGGCGCGCACACCGGATTCGATCAAGGATCATTTGAAACCGGAGCAATACAAACTTTACGAGCTGATCTGGAAGCGTACGGTGGCATGCCAAATGAACCCGGCGTTGCTCGACACGGTGTCGGTCGATCTCGAGGCCGGCGGCGGTGACGTACAGGGAAGTACCAATGCCGCGGGAGACAGGACGTCGAGAGCGGCCCACGTCTTTCGCGCGAACGGATCGCACGTGGTGAAGCCGGGTTTCATGGCCGTGTATCAGGAAGGCAGGGACGATGCGGTTACGGAAGACGAAGACGAGAAGATTCTTCCGCCGCTCGAGGAGGGACAGCTGGTTGACTTGAACGGCATTCGCAAGGAGCAACATTTCACCGAGCCGCCGCCGCGCTACAGCGAGGCGAGTCTGGTAAAAACGCTCGAAGCCTACGGCATCGGCCGGCCGTCGACGTATGCGTCGATCATTGATACGCTGCAACGGCGCGAGTACGTCACGCTCGACAAGCGCCGGTTCCAACCGACCGACGTTGGAAGAGTGGTGAACAAATTCCTATCCGAACATTTCCAGCACTACGTTGATTACGAATTTACCGCGCGCATGGAAGACGATCTCGACGCGATTTCGCGCGGGGAGAAGGAATGGCGCCCGGTGCTCAGGGATTTCTGGACCGATTTCAAGGTGCAAGTGAAGGAGAAGGAAACGGTGGATCGGCCCGGCGTCGAGATGCTCGAAGAGAATTGCCCCAAGTGCGGCAAGCAACTGGCCAAGCGACTCGGGCGCAACGGCTACTTTATCGGCTGTACCGGTTATCCCGATTGCGACTACACGCGTAACGTCGAGGACGCCGCCGGCAGCATGAACGAGCCGGAGATTGTCGAAGGCCGCACCTGCCCGAAGTGCGGGTCGAACTTGGTCATCAAGCGCGGGCGCTATGGGAAGTTCATCGGCTGCGGCAACTATCCCAACTGCAAACACATGGAGCCGCTGGAAAAGCCGGAAGACACCGGCGTCGTCTGCCCCGAATGCAAACAGGGCAACATGCTGAAACGCAAATCGCGTTGGGGCAAGGTCTTTTATTCGTGCGCGCGTTATCCGGATTGCAAATACGCCGTCTGGAATCCCCCGGTCGCGGAGTCTTGCCCGAAGTGCGGCCACCCGATACTGACCATCAAGACGACCAAACGCCGCGGTACCGAAAAAGTATGTCCGCAAAAGGAATGCGGCTTCGCCGAAGCGTACGAAGAAGCGCTCGCCGACTGACGCCGCGCGGCGGCGCCGACTCGCGGTGAAGTCGTTATCCGTCGATGGTGGCGCGCGCGCCAACCTTTGGTGCTTCGCACTTTCTCTCTCGCTTTTCCTCGGTCTTAGCGGATGCATGAGCTTCGGTCCCGGGCCGGGGCGCGCGTTGGCGTGGTCGTCACTGCCCGGCTGGGACGAGGCCCGACTGGCCGATGCATGGCCGGCGTTGCTCAATACCTGCGCCAAGCTCGGTGTCGCCGGCGCCGCGTGGCGAACGCTCTGCGCCGATGCCGGCGCGCGGCCACCACCCGACGACGCGGGCGCGCGCGCTTTTTTCGAGCGTTGGTTCGAGCCGCATCGACAGCGCGCCGGCCTGTTTCAGGGCACCGGTCTGATTACGGGCTATTACGAGCCGCTGCTGAATGGCAGTTGGACGCGTTCCGAGCGCTATCGATATCCGATCTATCGCGCACCGGACGGCCTGCTGTCGGTCGAACTCGGTAGCGTCTATCCGGAGCTTAAGGGAAAGCGCGTGCGCGGCCGGCTGGACGGCCGGCGCGTCGTTCCCTACTACTCGCGCGCCGAAATCGAGAACGGAAAATCGCCGCTCGCGGGTAACGAGCTGCTCTGGGTGGACGATCCGGTGGAGCTGTTTCTTCTGCATGTCCAAGGATCGGGTCGCGTGCGTCTGGCGTCGGGTGAACAGGTCGCCGTCGGCTACGCGCAGCAGAACGGTCACCCGTATATATCCATCGGACGAACGTTGATCGAACGCGCGGGTTTTGCGCTGGATGAAATCGATTTGCCGAAAATTCGCGCCTGGCTCGAACAACATCCGGATCAAGCGCAATCGTTGATGAACAGTAACCCGAGCTACGTCTTCTTTGCGCTGCGCGACGGCGGTCTTCCCGGACCGCTCGGCTCGCTGGGTGTGCCCCTGTTGGCGCAGCACGCCATCGCGGTGGACCCGAACTACATTCCGCTGGGCACGCCGGTGTGGCTCGACACGGAGCTGCCGGGCGATGGGGCGCCGTACCGAAAGCTGGTTTTCGCGCAAGATACCGGCGGCGCCATCAAAGGTCCGTTGCGCGCGGACTTGTTTTTCGGCGGCGGCACGGGGGCGGAGGACGTTGCCGGGCGCATGAAGCAGAGAGGCCGGATGTACGTACTCCTACCCGCGCAAAACGCGCGCTAGCCGATCACGTCGGTTCACCGGCCATGGCGAGCAATTCGGCTCCGATGAGTTCGCGTCGCCAACCTTCGGCCAGCGGTCCACGCCGATGCCGAATCAGTTCGACGACGCTGCGCCGCGTGGCGATGATTCCCGGGCTAATGGACTGCGCGTCGGCCAAGGACTTGATTCGTTCGAGCATCCGGCGCGCGGTATCCTGCTGCGCCTGCGTCGGCGAGTCCGGCGTCGGCCAAATCAGCTCGGGCGCCGCATCGCCGGCGGCGCGCACCACGCGCAGGATCTCTTCGCCATGCTTATTGACCGTGGTCGCGGTGATGCCCGGCACCGTGCGCAGCGCATCGACAGTCGCGGGCGCCATACGCGCGATCTCGATCAACTCCGCGTCGGCGGCGATCCAGCCGCGCGGCCGATCGCGCGTCTTGGCCGTGCGTTCGCGCCAAGCAGCGAGCGCCCTCAGCAAAGGTTGCGCATCGACGCGCAAACGGTTGCCCGCCCCCAAGCGCAGGTGGGCGGTTTCTGGGTCGCTGCGATAGAGCTGCGGGTTTGTCAGCGCGGCGCATTCTTGCGATTGCCATTCGAGGCGCCCGGTCTCGATAAGGCGCGCCCGCAGCGCGCGATAGACGTCGCGCAAATACGCGACATCGTCGGCGGCGTAGTGCAGCTGATCCTCGGTGAGGGGCCGCGCCTCCCAGTTGGCGCGCGTGTGTAACTTTGCGAGCTTGACGCCGGTGATCGCCTCGACCAGCCCGGCGTAACCGATTTGTTCGGCGTAACCGAGCAACGCCGCGGCGATCTGGGTATCGAACACGGGCGCGAGCACCTCGCCGCGCAGATCGTAAAATACCTCGAGATCCTGGCGGCCGGCGTGCAGTATCTTGAGCAGCCGCGGATCGAAGAGGACGTCCAGCAGCGGACCGAGATCCACACGAAGCGGATCGACGCAAGCGATGCCGTCGTCGGTCGCGAGCTGCAACAAGCCGAGGCGCGCGTAGAACGTGCGCTCGCGCGTGAACTCGGTATCGAGCGTGACCCAAGGCTTGTTCGCCAGCGCGGCGCACACGCGCGCGAGCGCTGCGCCGTCGTCCACCAGAACGTACGTCATCGAGGAAGTGTAAGTGTTTCGTGCGCCGCTTCCCATCGGCGCAGCGTCACTGTGTCGATGTCCTTGCGCTGCTACAATAGCGCCACCGGCACCACGCCATGTCGATAAGCGCATCGTATTCACTTCGCCGCCTTGCATTGTTTGCCCACCTTGCGTCGTTGAGACGCGAACCGTCCGCTGGCTAGACGCATGCATCTGCACATCGCTGGTATCGGTGGAACCTTCATGGCCGGCGTCGCCATGTTGGCGCGCTCGCTCGGTCACCAAGTGAGCGGATCGGATCGCGGCGTCTACCCACCGATGAGCACGCAGCTCGCCGAGCAAGGCATTGACGTTCGCGACGGCTACGAGCCATCGCACCTCGCCGACACACCCGACTGCGTCGTTATCGGCAACGCGCTTTCGCGCGGCAATCCGCTGGTCGAAGCGGTGCTCGATCGCGATCTCCCGTATATTTCCGGCGCGCAGTGGGTGGCGGAGAACGTGCTGCGCGATCGCTGGGTGCTGGCGGTGGCGGGTACGCACGGCAAAACCACGGGCGCCTCGATGCTGGCGTGGATACTCGAGTATGCCGGCTTGGCGCCCGGATTTCTGATCGGCGGCGTGCCGACCAACTTCGGTGTGTCGGCGCGCTTCACCGACTCGCGCCATTTTGTCATCGAGGCGGACGAATACGACACCGCGTTTTTCGATAAGCGCTCGAAATTCGTTCACTACCGCCCGCGCACCGCGGTCCTGAACAATCTCGAATACGATCACGCCGACATCTTTCCCGACGTCGACGCGATCAAGCGCCAGTTTCATCACTTGCTTCGCGTCGTACCCGCCTCGGGGCGCGTGATAGCGAATGCGCTCGATAAGAATATCGACGACGTGCTTGCCATGGGTTGCTGGACGCCGGTGGAACGGTTCGGGCCGGGTGCCGAGTGGAGCGCCGGACTGTTGACCGATGACGGCGCGCGGTTTCATGTGCGGCACCGCGGCCGGGACGTCGGCGAGGTGCGCTGGGAACTATACGGTGCGCACAACGTTGACAACGCGCTCGGCGCGTTCGCCGCCGCCGTTCACGCGGGTGTGTCTCCGGCGACTGCGGCGGCGGCGCTCGTATCATTTCACAATACCAAGCGCCGGTTGGAAATACGCGGCAGCGCGCGTGGCATCACGGTATACGACGACTTTGCGCATCATCCGACCGCGATTCGCGCGACGATTGCGGCGCTGCGTACCCGCGTCGGCGGGAACCGAATCGTGGCGGTGCTCGAACCGCGGTCGAATACGATGCGCCTCGGCGTCCATCGGGCGACCCTCGGCGATTCATTGCGCGAAGCCGATCGCACGTTGTTGCTGCGACCCGGCGATCTCGGCTGGGACATCGACGCCGTGGCGGCGAGTCTGGGTGGACGCGGCAGCGTGCATGACTCGGTCGCCGGTTTGCTCGCGGCATTGGACGACGAGCTTTGCGCGGGCGATCACGTGCTCATAATGAGCAACGGCAACTTCGACGATTTGCATGCGCGTCTTCTGCGAAGGTTCTCTGAAAAACGCCCGTGACCCAGGTGGCGCTCTTCCCGCTGCGGGTCGTTTTGTTTCCCGGCGGGCGCTTGAATGTGCGCGTCTTCGAACGGCGCTACGCGGATATGATCTCAACTTGCCTGAAAACGGACTCGCCTTTCGGCGTGTGTTTGATCAAGCACGGCGCCGAGGTCGGCCCGGCTGCCGAACCCCAGGCGGTGGGTACGCTCGCCGGCATCGTTCACTGCGACATGGAACAGCCGGGGATTCTGCGGGTCAGCGCCCGCGGCGGCGCACGGTTTCGTATCGGTTCGACCGAGGTTCGCAAGGATCAGTCGCTGTTGGCTGACGTCAGCATGCTGCCCGAACGCCGTGCAAAGATGCGTGCGGGCCACCAGCGCCTGGCGGATGCCTTGCGGCACTTGTTGGCACAGGCCGGCCCGGAGAGCCATTTTTCGCCGCCGCAATGGGACGACGCCGGCTGGGTCGGGGGGCGGTTGGCGGAACTGCTGCCGCTACCCGTCAGTCTTAAACAGGCGTTACTGGAAATGGATGAACCGGCGGCACGCCTGGACGTATTGGCGGAGTTCTTTTCCGGCAAGAGCGGCGTGCCAAACCCGTAATGAGCGTGTCAGTATCTCGATCCGGCGCAACGCCCCACGGTTCATTGTTCAACAAAACGCTAGACTGCTATCTTTCTTGTCGAGGGACCTGGTGAAATGAAGCGACTAACCGTTGGATTGTGCGTGGCGCTCATTATGGCGCCGGTGGGTGGCGCGGCCGCGCTCGAAGCGGGCCGCGATTTCGACACCTTGGCAAAACCGCAACCGGTCGAAACCGGCGCGAAAATCGAAGTGCGGGAATTTTTCTGGTACGGCTGCCCGCACTGCTACGCGCTCGAAGGCGGTCTCGAACGTTGGATCAAGCGCTTGCCGAGCAACGTCGAGTTCGTGCGTACGCCCGCGACCGTGCCGCGGTGGATGGTACATGCGCAGGCGTATTACACGTTTGCGGCGCTCGCTGCCACCGCGAAAACGCATTCGACGTTGTTCCGTGCGATTCACGAGAAAAATCGGCGTCTCGACGACGAATCGGCACTCGCTGAATTCGCCAAGGAGCAGGGTATCGATCCGGCAAAGTTCCGCGAGGCGTGGGAATCGTTCGGCGTGCGCCTCAAACTGCAGCAGGCGAAGCAGACCAACGCGGCCTATCAGATTTCGTCCGTGCCGACGTTTGCGGTCGACGGAAAATATATTACCGGCGCCGGCATGACCGGGGGCGAGGCGCAATTGTTTACGGTGCTGGATCAGCTGATACAGAAGGCCGCGCGCGAACGACCGAACCAAGCCGGTAAGCGCTAGCCGGTCATCGGTGAACTATCTTCACGCGTCACGGTGCCGGCGTAATCGCGGGCTAGCGGCGCGGGTACACTTGTATTTTTCCGTCCCGGCGCCGATCTAATAGGAAGTAAGAACCATGGCCTACATCGCCAAAAATCGGGGGCTCGCCGCCGCTGCTGCGGCGTCTCCGCTTGCCGGGTCCAACGCCTCGTACCTGGAAACGCTCTACGAGTCGTATTTGGCCGACCCGACATCGGTCGATGTGAGCTGGCGCGCGTATTTCGACAGTTTGCCGCGCGTCGACGGTCACGCGGCCGATACCGCGCATGCGCCTGTGCGCGCCGCGTTCCGGCGGCTCGCGCGTAGCGGCGCGAGCGGGGTTTCCCAAGCCGTTGCGGCTGCGGTCTCAACGTCGGAGAAGGATTACAAACAAGCTCGCGTATTGCAGTTGATCGCGGCGTACCGCGTGCGCGGCCATCAGCACGCGAATCTCGATCCGTTGGGACTATCCGGCCGTGGCGCCGCGCCGGATCTCGATTTGGATTTTCACGGTCTCAGTGCTTACGACCTCGACACGGTATTCGACACCGGCTCTCTGGTCGGGCCGCGCAGCGCCGCGTTGCGGGAAATTGTCGATATCCTGCGGAAAACGTACTGCGGCACGATCGGCGCCGAATACATGCACATCACCGATCCGGGAGAGAAGCGCTGGATCCAAAGTTGTTTCGAGAGCGTGCGCGGCGTTCCGACCTATCCGCCCGAAGTCAAGCAACAGCTGCTCGACCGGCTCACCGCGGCCGAGGGTCTCGAACGCTACCTGCACACGAAATACGTCGGCCAAAAACGCTTTTCGCTCGAAGGCGGGGAAACATTGATTCCGCTGCTCGATGAGTTGATTCAGCGCAGCGGCTCCTACGGCATGAAAGAGATCGTCATCGGCATGGCCCATCGCGGGCGATTGAATGTAGCGGTCAACATCATGGGCAAGCGCCCGGCCGACTTGTTTCTTGAATTCGACGGCAAAGCGCTCAGCAGCGGGGACGGCACCGGCGATGTGAAGTATCACCTCGGTTTTTCGTCGGACGTCAAAACGAACGGCGGCTCGGCGCACCTGGCGCTCGCGTTCAATCCATCGCATCTCGAAATCGTCGGACCGGTCGTGCAGGGTTCGGTGCGCGCGCGGCAAACGCGATTGCGCGACAAGTACGGTACGAAAGTACTGCCGATCGTTATACACGGCGACGCCGCGTTCGCGGGACAGGGCGTGGTGATGGAAACGTTGAACATGTCCCAGTCCCGCGGCTACTCGACCAAAGGGACGATACACGTCATCGTCAACAACCAAATCGGGTTCACCACCAGCGCCCAAGCGGACGCGCGCTCGACCTTGTATGCGGCGGACGTCGCCAAGATGGTCGGTGCGCCGATATTCCACGTGAACGGCGACGACCCCGAAGCGGTGCTGTTCGTCGCCCAAGTAGCGCTCGACTACCGCATGACGTTCCGCAAAGATGTGGTTGTCGACCTGACGTGCTATCGGCGTCATGGCCACAACGAGGCCGAAGATCCGGCGGTGACGCAACCGCTCATGTATCGCCGCATCAAGGAACTGCCGACGACACGCGAACTGTACGCGCGCAAGCTCTTGGCCGAGGGCGTGATCGAATCCGAGGGCGGTGCCGAGCGAATCGCGGCGTACCAGCGGGCGCTCGATGCCGGGGAGGTGGTCGCGCCGCACTTTTTGCCGCGCGACCAAGTGCGCTACTCCTACGTCGATTGGAATCCGTACGTGGGGAGCGGCGCTCCGCCGGAGTGCGACACGCGCGTCCCGTTGGCCACGGTGCGCGAACTCGCCGAGCGCATGCATCGCTTACCCGAGGGCTTCGAGTTGCACCCGATCGTCGCCAAGATTTACGACGCGCGCCGCAAGATGGCGGCCGGCGCGCTCGCAATCGATTGGGGCTTCGCCGAAAACCTGGCGTATGCGACGCTTTTGAAAGACGGTTTCGCCGTGCGTCTTTCCGGCCAAGATTCCGGCCGCGGCACCTTTTCGCATCGACACGCGTTGATCTATCACTATCAAGACGGCCGGGGCTATTTGCCGCTGCGCAATCTGTACGAAGGCCAGCCGGACTTTCTTGTCATCAACTCGCTGCTGTCGGAAGAAGCGGTGCTCGCGTTCGAGTACGGGTACGCGACGACCGATCCGAAAACGTTGACGATTTGGGAAGCGCAGTTCGGCGATTTTGCGAACGGCGCGCAAGTGGTGATCGACCAGTTCATCAGCGCCGGCGAGCAAAAGTGGAACCGGCTGTCGGGCCTCACGCTTTTCCTGCCGCACGGCTACGAAGGCATGGGGCCGGAGCATTCTTCCGCGCGGCTCGAGCGGTTCTTGCAGCTCGCGGCGCAGCAGAACATCGTCGTTGCCGCGCCGACCACGCCGGCGCAGATGTTTCATTTGTTGCGGCGACAAATGCACTGGCCGCGGCGCAAGCCGCTGGTCGTGATGACGCCGAAGAGTTTGTTGCGACTGCGCGCTTCTTTCAACACGCTCGAAGATTTGACGCAACAATCGTTTTGCACGGTCATCGGCGAAACCGAATCGATCGAACCGGCGGGCGTGAAACGCGTGGTGATGTGCAGCGGCAAGGTGTACTACGATCTTCTGGAACAACGACGCGATCGCAAGCAGACCGATGTCGCCATCATCCGCGTCGAACAGTTGTATCCGTTCCCGGACGCGCGGTTGACGGAAGAACTGCGGCGCTACCCGAACGCGCAAACGTTCGCGTGGTGCCAGGAAGAACCGCGCAATCAAGGCGCCTGGTTCACCACGCGCCACCGCCTGCAGCGTTCCCTGCCGCCCGGTCGCGAAATCGAATACACCGGCCGCCCGACGATGGCGGCGCCCGCGGTGGGCGATCACAATTTGCATCTGCAGCAGTTGAACGAATTGCTCGGTGCCGCGCTCGGCCCCGGCGAGCGGTGAAAAAGAACCTACAATGCGGGTACGGCGTAGCCGGCCTCGGGCTCGCAAACCAAGAGCAACAGCGGTGGACGCGCGGATCGAATCGGCGCCGGTCCACCGAAAGCAAGGAGGTACGATGGCGAGTGAAGTAGCGGTTCCGCAGTTTCCGGAGTCGGTCACCGATGGCACGCTCGTGAGCTGGCGCAAGCAACCGGGCGACGCGGTGAAGCGCGGCGAGGTTCTGGCGGACGTCGAAACGGACAAGGTCGTATTCGAAGTGCCGGCAGCGGAGGACGGCGTGCTGGCGGAGATCGTCGTCGCGGAAGGCGCGAACGTGACGTCGGGCCAAGTTATCGGTCGCCTCGGCGCCGGGCCGGCCAAGGCCGCGGCGGTATCGAAACCGGTATCGAAACCGGTAGCGGAACCGAAGCAGGCGGCGGCGGAAACGGCCGCGCCGGCCGCCGCGAGAGGCGAGCCCGTCGTAATGCCGGCCGCGCGCCGCGCCATGGCCGAACGGGGTATCGCGGCGACAGCGGTGGCCGGCAGCGGCAAAGGTGGGCGCGTACTGAAAGAAGACGTCATGAAGGAAACGACGGCGCCGCGCGCGGCGGAGAAGCCGGCGCGCTCGGCCGAACCGGTCGCCGCGACCGTTCCAAGCGCGGTTGTCGAACTACCGACCGTGGGCGTTGCCGGCCGACCGGAAAAACGCGTGCCGATGACGCGACTGCGCGCGCGTATCGCCGAACGCCTCGTCGAAGCGCAGCACACCGCGGCGATCCTCACGACGTTCAATGAAGTGAACATGCAGCCGGTGATGGATCTGCGCAATCGCTATCGCGAGGCGTTCGAACGCGAACATAAGATCAAGCTCGGCTTCATGTCGTTCTTCGTCAAGGCATCGGTCGAGGCATTGAAGCGCTTCCCCGAGGTGAACGCGTCGATTGACGGCACGGACGTCATCTACCACGGCTATCACGATATTGGGATTGCCGTCAGCTCGCCGCGCGGCCTGGTCGTGCCCATCGTGCGCGATGCCGATCGCCTCGACATGGCGAGCATCGAGACCCGCATCAAGGAATACGGTGAGAAGGCGCAAGCCGGCACGCTTGCGCTCGCCGACATCACCGGGGGCACGTTTACGATCACCAACGGGGGTATTTTCGGATCGTTGGTGTCGACCCCGATCCTCAATCCGCCGCAGAGCGCGATTCTGGGCATGCACAAAATCCAGGATCGACCCGTCGCCGAACACGGTGCGGTCGTCATACGGCCGATGATGTATTTGGCGTTGTCATACGATCATCGCATCGTCGACGGGCGCGAAGCCGTGCGTTTTCTGGTGACGGTTAAGGAAATGATCGAGGACCCGGCGCGCCTGTTGCTCGGCGTGTAATCGCGGCGGTGAAAATTTCGCGAGCCGAGAAATCATAAAACGAGAGGAGACCGAGCAATGGCGGCAGACGGTTTTGATGTAGTCGTGATCGGCGCCGGACCCGCGGGTTATGTGGCGGCGATTCGCTGCGCGCAGCTCGGCATGCGTGTCGCGTGCGTCGATCGCTGGCTCGATGACACGAACAAACCGTCGCTCGGCGGCACGTGCCTCAACGTCGGCTGTATTCCCTCGAAGGCGCTGCTCGAAACCTCGGAGCTGCTGGTTAAGGCGACGCACGCGGGTGCCTACGGTATTCGGGCCCAAGGCGTGACACTAGATCTGCCGGCGATGATGCAACACAAGGAAAAAGTGGTCGCCGACCTGACCGGCGGTGTGGCGCAGTTGTTTCGCGCCCACGGGATCGAGTGGGTGCAGGCGCGCGGGAAATTGCTCCCGAACCGTCGGGTCGAAGCTGTCGAACACGGTGGCGCGACGCGGATACTGGAGGCGCAAAACGTGATTCTCGCGCCCGGTTCGACGCCGGTTGAGCTGGGCATGGCACCGCTCAAAGCCGATCGGATCGTCGATTCCGCCGGCGCGCTGGCGTTCAAGAAAGTACCGCCGCGGCTCGGCATCATCGGCGCCGGCGTGATCGGTCTCGAACTCGGCAGCGTCTGGCAGCGGCTCGGGTCGAAGGTCGTTCTGCTCGAAGCGCAAGAGCAGTTTCTCACCATGGCCGATGCGCAGGTCGCGCGCGACGCGCTGAAGCATTTTACCGCCCAAGGTCTCGACATTCGGCTAGGCGCAAGGGTGCTCGGCACAAACATCACCGACAAGGGCGTTAGCGTCGACTACGAAGACAAGAACGGCCGGCAGCAAATGACCTGCGACCAATTGATCGTCGCCGTCGGCCGGCGCCCGTGCACCGAAGGTTTGTTCGCGCCCGAAACGGAGTTGCTACTCGACGAGTGGGGTTTCGTGCACGTTGACGACCAATGCCGTACGAACCTGCCCGCGGTCTACGCCGTCGGGGACGTCGTGCGCGGTCCGATGCTGGCGCACAAGGGGATGGAAGAAGGCGTCATGGCGGCCGAGACCATCGCCGGGCAGCACGCCGAAGTGAACTACGACATCATCCCATCGGTCATTTATACCTTCCCTGAAATCGCGTGGGCCGGTAAGACCGAAGAAGCGCTGAAAGCATCCGGCGTCGAATACCGCGCCGGCGTCTTCCCCTTCGCCGCGAACGGGCGTGCGAAGGCGCTCGGTGCCGCCGCCGGCTTTATCAAGATACTGTCCGACGCGCGCACCGATCGTGTGCTAGGCGTGCATATGATCGGCCCGCAGTGCGCCGAACTCATTGCGCTTGGGGTGATGGCCATGGAGTTCGGGGCCTCCAGTGAAGACATTGCGTTGACGATGTTCGCCCATCCAAGCCTGTCGGAAACGTTCCACGAGGCCGCGTTGTCGGTGCTCGGCCGCCCGCTCCATGTGGCCCGGCCGCCCCGTGCGGCGCGCGCCGCGGCGAAAGCGTCAACCGAGGCCTGAACGGGAACACCACGGAGGCTGTTCCCTGGGCTTGCGAGCGGTGCGACGCCAAGGACGGCGGGTATGATTCAAATTCTTTTGCGCCCTTAGCTCAGCTGGATAGAGCGTCAGCCTCCGGAGCTGAAGGTCAGAGGTTCGAATCCTCTAGGGCGCGCCATCTATGACGCCAAGCCTGCCATCCCTGGCGGGAGCTATTACCCTTCGCTGGACCCCAGCCCAGCCGACCGTGGCTGGGCGTTCGCCGGCACGAACACACGTTGCGCCGCTCCTGCGCATCCTGCGCTCGCGGCATTCGCACGTCCCTATACAGCAAGTGCATTCACGAATCCCCCGCTTCGCCATCCCGGGTGCGTCATTTCAGAGCATGTTTTTATTTGGTGTTCTGTTGCACGTCTGCCAAGCGGTTGAAAAATAAGCTATGCTATCCAACTTGATTTGCCTGAACACTTTCGGGCGAAGAAAGTCCAAGATTTCTGCAACTTCAAACTTAACAAGGTTAATCAATGAGTGATCGTGAATTTCTTAGGGCATTTTCCGCCCTCGTGGCCGCGCTCGGCGTGTTTACGGCGGTTCTTTTTCTCCTTGCGGGCTTCGTCGTCGATAAGACATCGCCGCAGCAACAGCCGGATATACGTGCGATCGCGGAGCGCATCAGACCGATCGGCGAGGTGGCAATCGGACAGGTGCCAAGCGGCGGGGGAATCAGCATCATTTCTACCGCCAACGCGGCGGCCGACGATAAGGGCAAGGGGGTTTTCGATAGAGCCTGCGTCGCGTGTCATGGTAGCGGGGTTGCCGGTGCTCCCAAGTTGGGCGACAAGGCGGCTTGGAAAGGCCGCATCGCGCAGGCCCCGGACACGTTGTACAAGCACGCGATCGGCGGCTATCAGGGCAAGAGCGGATTCATGCCGCCGAAGGGAGGCAACACCAGCATTTCCGATGCGGACGTGAAGGCCGCGGTGGATTACATGGTCTCAAAAGCGAAGTAAGCAGACCCTTGAAGGATCGTCATTGAAAAAGCGGCCACGGCCGCTTTTTCTTTATTTTAGGAGTCTGTTCGCGCGGCGCAGGTCCGCGCTCACTCCCGAAAATTTCAACCACTGGCATGTTTTAAATTTCGATGCGCCACTTTTCGGCTGCGCTGTCCATGCTTCGCCGAAAAGTCCAGGGCCGAAATCCTCTCGGCCCGTTCTCCGCTTCGCGGCTCACCCTGGTGGCACACGGGTTTGTTTTTCAACAAACCCCTAGGCTTGGCGTGGTTGTCGATCGAGCATTCGATACTGAATCGCCTCGGCCAGATGCGCCGGCGCCACGATATCGCTTTGCGCCAGATCGGCGATGGTTAGCGCGACTTTGAGAATCCGGTGATAGCCGCGCGCGCTTAACGCGAGACGTTCCATCGCCCGTGCGATCAGGGCTTGCGCGGCGGTGTCGAGACGACAGGCGTCTTCCACTTGTTTATTCGTCAGCGTGAAATTGGCGCAACCGCGCCGCGTGCGCTGACGCAAGCGCGCCGTTTCGACCCGCTCACGCACGGTTGCCGAAGGCTCCTCGGAGCGCGCGCTCGGCGCCAGCAACACTTCGCGCGGCACGGCCGGAACTTCGACATGCATGTCGATCCGATCCAAAAGTGGTCCGGAAATTCTCGTGCGGTAACTGTGCACGCGTTCTTCGGTGCAGCGGCAGCGGCCCGAGGGCTCCCCGAGAAATCCGCACGGGCACGGATTCATCGCGGCGATAAGTTGAAAGTGCGCGGGAAACTCGGACTGGCGTGCCGCGCGCGAAATAGTGATGGCGCCCGATTCTAGCGGCTCACGCAACACCTCTAGGACGCCGCGTTCGAATTCGGGAAGCTCATCGAGAAACAACACGCCACGATGCGCCAGCGAGATCTCCCCGGGCCGCGGATGGCTGCCGCCACCCACCAGTGCGACGCCGGAAGCGGTGTGGTGCGGTGCGCGGAACGGGCGTTGCCGCCAATGCGCGATGGAAAAGCCGCGATGGGCAGACTCGATCGCCGCGACTTCGAGCGCTTCGTCATCCGTCAGCGGCGGCAGAATGCCGGGCAAACGCGTGGCCAACATCGTCTTGCCGGCGCCGGGGGGTCCGACGAGAAGCAGACTGTGGCCGCCAGCCGCTGCAATCTCGAGCGCGCGTTTGGCGTGATACTGCCCTTTGATTTCCGATAGGTCCGGCACATTCGGCCGGTCCGACGCCGGGCGTTGTAGGGGAAGCGGCTCAATTCGCCGATCGTGGGCGAAGTGGGCGGTTACATCGAGCAGATGCCACGCCCCTAGGATGTCGATTCCTTCAACCAATGCCGCCTCGGGGGCGTTTACCGCCGGCAGCAGCAATTTGCGGTTACTGGGACGCGCGGCGAGCGCAGCCGTCAGCGCGCCGCGAACAGGGCGCAACTTTCCCGTCAACGCCAATTCGCCGAGGAACTCGTACCCGTCCAGTTCGGCCGCGGAAAGCTGCCCCGATGCGGCCAAGATACCGAGCGCGATCGGAAGATCGAAGCGTCCGCCCTCTTTTGGTAGATCGGCCGGTGCGAGATTGACGGTGATGCGGCGCGCAGGGAATTCGAAGTTGGCGTTGAGCAGCGCCGCGCGCACACGGTCCTTGCTTTCTTTGACGGCGGCCTCCGGTAGGCCGACGATGGAAAGAGTCGGCAAACCGTTGGCCAAATGAACTTCGACCGTGACCGGCGGCGATTCAATGCCAACTTGTGCACGGCTATGCACGACGGCGAGTGCCATACCCTCCCCCCGACAGCACGAACGAACAGCAGTTACTTTTTCTCGGCGGACTCTCGTTCGAGTGCAACGATCCGCTGTTCCATTTCCTTGAGACGCTCGCGGGTGCGCGCGAGCACGGTTTCTTGTACTTCAAGTTCCTCGCGGGTTACCAGATCGAGACGACCCAGTACATCCGCAAGCGCCGCATGCAAGTTTCTCTGAGTCTGCTCCGGCGTTTTAGGCAGCAACCGCGCAATGGTGCTCATGATCTGATCGAGAGGGCCTGTTGTCATCGATCGCGTCGCGAAAGAAAGTGCACCGATTATACGGCCGACCCCAGAGGCAATCGATGGCGATCCGCTTTGGTGCACATTGGATTTTCTTCTTGTCCGACATGGTGCAATCTATAGCGATCCAGAGACGCAAAAGTGACATAATTAATTGTTTAGAAAGAATAAATATCAATGGCATAGAAGATGCTCTACTGCCTCCGCGCATGGAAGCGAATCAGCCATGGAATAGCGATTTCCAAACGCAGGCGCGCCGATGGATGTTTCGGTTCACGTTAACAGAATACATATCGATGAGGAGACTTGCAGATGAAGACTTTAAGTAAAGCGCTAGTGGCCGGCGGCCTGCTCCTGGCTTGCGGCGTGGCCGCGGCCGACGTGTCGTATAACGCTGCCGTTACTTCGGATTATCGCTTCCGCGGCGTGTCGCAGAACGCGAAAGATCCGGCCATCCAGGGCGGCGCTGATTTCTCAGACAAAAGTGGCGTTTATCTCGGCATTTGGGGCTCCATAATCGACTTCGGTTCGGGTCCGCCAGATCCGAAAGCCGATCTCGAAGTGGATCTCTATGGTGGATACAAGTTTAAGGGCGGCG
>Ga0299906_10001842_pt1 | contig 17967 bp, 23 predicted proteins | sample RVTome_14_FD_200259 | JGI IMG/M metagenome (GOLD analysis project Ga0299906, IMG submission 200259) | Soil microbial communities from uranium-contaminated site in the Upper Colorado River Basin, Wyoming, United States - RVT145D125 (version 2) ...
ATCCGTATCCCTTGCGTCGCATGGGCGTCATCACCTGAGGCAGGAGCCCAGTGCGGTAATCCCGCTCGCTGGGATCTGTGCGGGGGGCGGCCCGCAAGGGCCGTCCCTACCGCGACGTGTTTCCAATCTGCGCCGGCCCCGTGCCGCGCAGAAATGCTTTCTTCAGTACGTCCATGTTCTTCACTTCAATCGCCGCATCACGCTTGTCCTTCGCCGAGTACGGGTCGAAGTCGCTCGGCTTGAAGGCCCTCGTCTTCTTCGGGTCGCGGTTGACGTTGGCAATCAACGCGAGGATCGCCGACGTGTGCGCCCAACTCTCTCTCCCGCGGGCCTCGGCCATCCACAGCAGTTCGCGCAGCGTCAGTGGTCCGGGGTCGACGCCAATGACGCCGGCAAGTTCGTAAACGACTCGCCAAGGGTCGCCTGCCTGTCCTGCCTGCCGGCAGGCAGGTCGGGCAGACAGGTCTCGATCGCGGCCCCGAGGTCCAGCTTGTCGATCCGCGTCTCGATCCGCGCGACCGCCAGGTCGATCATTCGCCGCTGGGCCTCCACGGCTTTGGCCAGATCGCTTCGACCCAGGCCTCGGAAAAAATGGACGAGTTCCTCGTACAGCGCCGTCTGCGCCGCCAGGATCGCCTCGCCGCCCAGGGCCGCACCAAACTGCTCGTCGGTGACGCCGGCGGCGTCGGCCTGCGGCTTGACCAACGCGAAGATCACGTCGCACAGCAGGATCACGTCGGTGGCGAGCCGGGTCAGCAGCGGCGGATCGCCGGCTTCCAGTTCGAGCAGGTTCACGTCGAGCAGGCCTTTGACCCGCTTGGCCGCGTCGATGGTCAACGCGATCGTCCAGGTACGCCCTGTTGTGTCGGTAAACGTCTTCATGATTACACCACCACCCACTGATCGAATTCCGCGAGTTTGGCCGTCACCGACACGGTGATGGCCTCCTCCAACGCCTCGTTGCGTGAGAACGACGTGATCGAGAAGGAACCCTTTGGCCCCTGCGCGCCGGTCGTGGCCTTGTCCTGGTCGAGGATGGCGAGTTCGAGGGTGCTGCTGGTCAGGAAGGCGTTCTTGACCGCATCGAACCCGGCGTCGCCGGGGTTCCAGACCATCTCGAATTCGGCTGTGCATTCACGCAGCGTGGGCGCCGTAGCTCGCCAGCCGGAGTTGGCCCGCGTGGTGATGTCCGCCTCGCCCGCTTCGAGATTCAGTGTCACGTCGCGGACGTTGCCCATCTCGGTCAGGGTCGCCAGCGCATCGCCGGCGGTTCCCTGATAGATCTTGGCGTTCATGCCGAGAACAAAAGTCGCCATGCTTGTCGCTCCTTGCGGTCGCTCCTAGCCTGTAGGCTGTAGGCTATAGGCTGTAGGAGAACTCCATGCGTGATCACACAAAACTGCGTGCATTCGAACTCGCGGACCAATTGGCCCTTGCCGTGTACGAAGCCACCCGCGGCTTTCCGAAAGAGGAACAGTTCGGGTTAACGTCGCAGATGCGACGTGCCGTCGTGTCCTGTGCCTCGAACATCGTTGAAGGCTGCGCGCGAAACAGCGAGTCGGATTATCTGCGCTTCCTCGACATGGCCTACGGCTCCGTGCGCGAAGTCGAGTATCAGGCTTCACTGGCGTACCGCCTGAATTACCTGGCTGCCGAAGCATATGATTCGCTCCGCGAGCGTTGCGTCGAAACGTCAAAAGTCCTCGGTGCATTGATTCGTTCCCTCCGCTCCTGACCTACGGCCTACAGCCTACGGTCTATAGCCTTACACTCTCGGCCCACATGGCCGGCAGCTTCGGTTGCTCGCGCTCGAATGCCGGGCCCATGTAGGGCCGGGCCGCAATCCGAATGCGGCGCTTCCTTCGCCTGCCGCGCAAGCCCTCGACCACCGTGGAGGGTCCGCCGTACTCGAGCGCGTGCGGCGCGTCGCCGACTTTCTGGTTCAAGCGCTGCGGGCCGATGACCACGCTGCGGCGGTCGTGGTCGTAGCCGAAGAAGATGAATCTTCGCAGCAGTCCGGTGTGCGAGCTCGGCGGTTCGCCCGGCGCGCTGATCGCCTTGCGCTTGCGGATACTGTGCCGAGCACCGGTACGTACGAACGCACCGAACCGCGAGAGCACCTTCCGCGTCGCGCGGTCCACCCGGCTGGTCACCGCCTTGCGGTCGAAGAACATCTGCTTGGTCACCATGCGGAACATAGGCTGTAGGCTATAGACTGTAGGCTGTAGGGACGGTCTCCGAAGAGGCGCCTACAGCCTGAAGTCTGAAGTCTCTTTCACGTCATCACCCGTAAGGTCAGCGTCAGCACGCTGGTGAACTGGCGCAGCTCGCCCAGGTGCTCCTGCGAGTAGATGGGCGTGTTCTCCGTCTTGACCCAGACCGCTTCGCCGAACTGCCTCGTCGCGCGAATGAACTCGGCGATCTCCTGCACCAGGTCCATCAAGGCGTCGATCTCCGCGTCGTTGCCGGTGGCCAGTTTCTTCTGCACGCCGATGTCGATCTGAAGGTCGCTCTGCGCCACGCCGCGCCCGGCGGTGACCAGTTCCATGCCTTTGGGCACCACCGTCACGTGCAGGTCCTTCATCTCCTGAAGGTCGAAGGCCGCTCGATACGCTCGCGCCGCCGTGAACGGCTGGCTGAACGTCTGGCCGTTGAGAGCAACGACGACTGCGTCGGCGATGTCCGTGATCTGGGCCATCAACTTCCCCTCGCCGCTGCAACCGCGCTGACGAGCCAGTCCACCGCCGCCAACTCCTCGACATCGAGCAAATCGAGCACGTCGCGCAGGTCCATCCCGCCGTCGACCGACGTTTTGATCGACTGGGCGGTCACCGCCAGGCGCGATCCCTCGATGAAGGCCGGTCGTTTGTCGTATGGCACGGCGTTGACCCGGTCGATGTGCGCCTGCGCCGCCGCCCGCTCTTCGGGAGTCATCACGTCGAGCCGCGCCTGGCGCTTGGCTTCGAGGTCAGCCTTCCGCTGCGCCTGTATCCGCATCCGCGGAGTACCGATAGTCCTTTTTGGACTATTCGAAAGCGGACTCTACCGTGCCCCTCATGAGGGTGACGTCCCATGGAAAAATCGATCTATTCCCACGATTACCGCCTCTTTCTCCGCCTTTTGCGGGACGCTCGCAGGCAGGCGGGCGTCACGCAAACAGAGTTGGCCAACCGGCTCGGGCGGACTCAGTCCTTCGTAAGCAAGTGCGAACGGGGAGAGCGCCGGATTGATGTGGTGGAGCTGCGAAAGTTTTGCAACGCCCTAGAAGTCGATTTCCCCGACTTCGCTGCTCGTCTTCATGCCAGGCTTAAGAACACCCGGGGGCGCGCCAGTTGACGATGTCGGACTCACCCTACGCCAACTTGCCTGAGAATAGATGGGAAGCCAGGACCACAGAACTGATACAATCCCATCCCTTACGCTCTGCCGAACTTGTGGAGGTCGTGCTATCAAGCTGGGACTCGATCTTTGACTCCGCCATCGGAACCAAGGGGTTTACAATTGGTCAACACATCTTCCCGAAGCCGCAGATTATGGGGTTTTTTTTGCACGAGCTTATTCCTTTAGAGCTCCAAGAGCGCTACCCAGACGTCTGGCGAATCGACAAGACTGGAGACGACAAGGATCTTGTTTACGTCCCCGATGCGTCCTTCTCGGTGGAAATAAAAACATCGTCCCATCCTACGCAAATATTCGGGAACCGAAGTTATGCCCAACCTGCATCAACCGCAAAGAAAAGCAAGGCCGGCTTTTACTTGGCCGTTAACTTCGAGAAGTTCGCACCAACGAGACCGCGTCCACGTATCCGGGCCGTCCGGTTCGGTTGGATTGACCACTCCGACTGGATTGCGCAGAGGGCGGCTACTGGACAGCAAGCGCGACTCGCGCCGATCGTGTACCAGACGAAGCTCCTGTTACTCTACGAGCCGTGACCTGTTATTCATTCCACCGGAAACAGCACATGCTGCCGGCGCCCTTGCTCATTCCTCAGACCCGTTCGCTCAAGCCGCCTCACTGCAATTTCGACATAATCCGGGTTGATTTCAAACCCCACGACAGGTCTACCTAGCGACATTGCAACATCAGCTACAGTGCCCGATCCCACGAAAGGATCGAGCACAACATCGCCGATGTTAGTACACGCTCTGACGATTCTCTGAATCAGTGCCGCCGGGAACTGGGCGGGGTGTGGCATGCGTTCCTTTGAACTTCGATTCTCTCCGCTCGTGACCTTCGGAATTGCCCAGACATCAGTGGGGTTTTTTCCCTTGGGGTTGCATTTGAGCCGCCCATTCTTCTTTTGGTTCGGGTACTTCACGTTCGGGTCACGAACGGCATCGAGGTTGAACAGATATCTGTCCTGGTCCTTCACATACCATAGGAACTTTTCATTACGTGGCGAAAAACTTCTCTTGCATGCGACGCCGGCACCGTAGTTCCACACAATCTCTTGGACCAAAAAGAAGGGAATGCGTTGCCATAACAAATAAGGAATCGGAATCGCATTAGCGCGTCCAGGGAACGACAGGTAGCCTAGATTGAGCCAAAACGCGCCGTTTCGCTCGGTGACGCGGTGAATCTCGCGAATCCAGGCTTCGCACCAGTCAAGGTATTCGGGTATCGCGAGGCCCTTTTCGTACTCCTTACCGATGTTATAGGGCGGCGATGTTACCGTCAGGCGGACACAAGGGTGCCGCAAGCGGTTCAAGAGAGGCAGGCAATCCCCACAATATAGAAGAACGCCCTCGCGCTCGTACGTGGGCGTACCGAGCCACTCACGGAGACGTTCAAAGGTGCTCGCCATTGGACTGTACCTCTTCGAACCAAAAGAAACAAGTACGAATGCCTGGGATCATACTTAGAGTAACCCGTACAGCCGTCCCGAGGCGCTTGAAAGGGAGTCAGCACGACCCCCGAGGGGTGCACGCTACGCCGCTGGAAAGACCGAGCATCTAGGCAACGAGGCGCACTGCCTCGACCGATTCCAGGCGGTCGAGCCGAAGCCGAATGCCGAGCCTGCCGTTGCCGCGAATCGCCTTCCCGAGACGGCCGAGCTTGGCGTGAATCCGCAGCAGACGTCCGTGCGGGTCGGAGGCCCGGTGGTGACCGCGCCGCTCATCCCCAATACCGGCTACCCAGATGTCACTTTCCGAACAAACTCTGTGTTCTTGGATCGGTCCGCAGCCTTCTCGAACGCTTGCTGCTGCTTTTGGTCTCTCGCGCTGTTGACGGAGTCTGGGGTCTCAACTTCGACGATCTTGCGCTGATTGCCTTTCTTCGCGTCGATATCCGGGCGAACACCATCGATCGTTGGTGGTTGTTTGTACCCCGGAAGATCGGCCTTCACGTTGAACCCTTGTTTCTCGAGCTGCTTCGCCAGCCGCTCGACCGTCGCGTCATGGTCCGACTGCGATGATCTACTTCGCGTCATAGCCACACTCTCCACAAACAGGCACTCGCCAAACGAAAACAACACAACCGCTCTTCACCCGGTTCATCCTTTCCGAGGCCGATGGGAGTCTACGCCGCCTAGTGCGGCCTGGCAAGGCCCCTGTTCCCGGTTGTTTCCTGCGTGACCGGCAGGTCAGCCGGCTCGGCCAGCAGATACCACGCCTTGTCCGAGAAGCCCGTGTACTGCGTGTTGGACAAGTACCGGCTGACCTCGACGCGGAACTTACCCGCGTGCGGGTTGGCGATCGGAGATTTCTTGTCCGCCGTGGTGTCGCGGATCTCCAGCGACTTGAACAGCATCGTGCCCATCGCGGACAGCGCCGTCGGCACGAGGATGACCTGCGGCATGATACCGATGGGCTTGCCGTCCGGGTCGACTTGGTTCAGGAATGCGACTTCGGCCTTCGTCAGGCCATCAATGCTCAGGGTCGTGTCCGCGCCGGTCAGGTAGTTGTTGTTGCCCGCGACGAAGAACGCCGCGTTGTTCATGAAGACCGACCAGAACACGTCGTTGATCTTCAGGCCCGATCCGCGGCCGAGCTTGCGGGGGACGGTGGTGATCGCTCCCAAGTCGTCGTTGATGATGTCCCGCCGATCGATGGACAGCAGCAGGCCATAAGTGTCGGCCTTGTTCGTGTAGGCCAGTTCGCCGAGCGTGCCATGCTTGAGTTCGCCGCCCGGGGCGACCTTCTCGTACTGGTCCTTGCCCACCAGGCGGTAGCTGGTGACGGTCTTGAAGTCGGATACGTTGCGAACGCTGGTGATGTTCCGCCAGGTCCGCTCAACCGAGAAGAAACCCTCGAGCAGGAACTTGTTGGCGACGTTCGACAGGATGCCACCGATGTCGATGGTCGAGAACGCGGCCTGAATGTTCTGGCCGAAGGCGAACCGCAGCACACTGCGGCTGTCGCGGAAGTTGCGGCCCGTGTATCCGTTGGCCCACGCCGCTTCGAGTAGAAGCTCCTGCAACCCGATGCCCCCGCGAAAGCGCTTCGAAGCCGCTTCGAGGGTCTTCTCGTCGTACAGCTCCTCGACCTTGGCAGACTTCCCGGTGAGCATGCACGCCGCTTCGAGGACCTGGCCGCCCATCGCGTTCTCGACCGCGTGAATGGCCGGCGCCGCTGCTTCCAAGCCAGCCCATGACGTGCTACGATGGTCTCGCCGCCCGGGGCGGACGATCCGCGCAGGCAGACGAGGACGGGTCATGGGCGTGATTCGCGCGATCACTCGGCTGTTCGGGCTCCTGTGCGTTGCAGTGGCAGGGGTCGTGGGCCTGTTCGCGCTGTTCGGATTCACGGTGAGCGACGACACCGCCGGACGCGTGATTGCCGGCGTTCTGGCCGGGGTTGCCCTGCTGCTGGCATTGATCGGCGTCCGCAGCTTGCGGCAGCGGGAGCAGCATCGTTTGACTCCCTCGCCCGCCCCGGAGCTCAGGGGTGGTAGTTCAGTGGCCCTGCGAAAGTGCAGAGAGTGTGGGAATCAAGTCAGTTCACGAGCGAAAACGTGTCCGCAGTGCGGCGCCCCTGTCAAGGCAAAGACCAGTCCCTTGGCGGGCGCGTTGGCGTTCTTGGTCATCGTCGCTATCTGTGCCGGCGTTTGTACACGGGTGTTTGACGGGGACGACAAGGCACGGCACCCGTCTTTGTCGCAGCCCGACGGGGATCGGAGTCGTGGAGCTGCGACGGTGTCCGAGAGCGCCAGACCCGCGGTTCCGAGGGATGTCTCGTACTCCATCATTGACTCTAGCGCCCTTCCACCTGTCAAGCGGAGCGTGGACGTTCGGCTGAACAAGAAGGTTTCCGAAGTAACGCTCAAAGCGATCGCCCTCAAGCTCAAGGCTCAGGACCCGCAGCAGTACGAACGTACTTTCATCGCATACTACCTTCCGGGTATGGTCGTCGGGGCCGGAGCTTGGGCGACAACGCACTTCAATCCAGACCTCGAAGTACGAATCCTCGGTTTGACAGCGGAGGAAGAGGACAAGCTCCTCTCCGAACCGCCGTCACAAACACGGGAAGTCATCGGGCGCTGGCTTGATGAGAGTCCTCATATCGGTAGTCGTATCATGATCTTCCGCGAGCATGGAAAGCTGTTCATCGAGTGGGCGTTCAAGGATGGTAGCAACCTGAAGAAAGAGTTGATCGAAAAGAAGACCGCGCTTGGACGTCGATTCGACCCCAAGGCATCGCAAAAGACGGAGGAGTCTGCCGGAACCGCGCCGGGACGGGAATTTCTGAAGTCAAAACTCGCTGAGCTTGATTCTTTCAAGCGCGCTGGTAAGTTTCACCAGTGGGGTTTTAGCATCGGAGGACCATTCAACTCATGGCTGGAGTCCGTGAAGTCGAAGCGCGACGAGGCCGGGTTCAGCTTCCTTGAGAGGGTTGCTGTGGGTGATTTGGAGATGCTCGGCCTCGAATACATGACAACCAAAGGTCGCGAGAATGACTACACTCGCTACGCCCGCGAACAGATTGCACAAGCGACGAAGGTAGGCACCAAGGTGGGGGGCTCCAGTGCTGGGGATCATTGGCTTATTGGGCCGGACGGGAACCTGCAGGTTCGTGACAATAACGGTTTGATTGCAGTCGCCAAGAAGATCAACTGATTCCCGCCCGCTGCCGCTTGCACGCCGTCCCATCTTTGTTGTACGCCGCGCCGCCGACCTGCGTCCAAACGCCGTCGGCGTCCATCGTGGCCTGCACCGCCGCGTAGCGGAACGGCGGCGAGGTGCCGGCCTTCGACGTAATCATCGCGAAGGGAGCCGTTGTCGTTTGTCGAGGCGTCCCGAGGCGTAGTTGTAGCCCGACGAATTGCCCGCGGCGATGTTGAACGGCATGTTCAAACACCGGGCGATCTCGTTGATCACCTCGTGTTTGAAGTCGCCGTAGACCGTGGTGGGCTGTTCGGCCTTGACCTGACTGATCTTCCACCCGAACGGCATGGTCATCCACGTGCCTCGGTCCATCTCGACTTGGTCCATCGGTTCGACCTGCGAGGCCTCGGCGTCTGCGGCCGCGTCCGTGTAGATCACGCCGCTCGGCAACGCCGCCTGTTCAGCCGCCCCAAGCACGGCCAGTGTGTAGCGTCGCAGCGTGGCAAACAGCGGAAGCGCCGGCGTGATCTCCGGAATGCCTCGACTCTGGCCCGGGCGCTCGGTGCGGAACAGGTGAATCACCGACTCGACCGGCATCACGTCGAACTCGATGCCGCCGGATCGGGGTACGGTGTTGTCACCCGGATGCTGGCGGAGCACGTAGTAGGCGACCGGGTTGCCGAATTCATCGAAGGCGATGCCATCAACAAGACTGTAGGCTGTAGACTGTAGCCTGTAGGCGCGAAGCTGTTCGAGCAAGCGTTGATCGGTAATCCTGCTACGGCCTACAGCCTGAAGCCTATAGCCTGGGTCGGCCACCTGATCCGCTTCCATCGGCCGCACGTCGAGTTGCACCGGGGCATCGATGCGCGGGTTCGTCGCCAGCAAGGCGAACACCTCGCCAGACTCGCACTGGGCGATCCGCATGGTGCGCAGCTTGTGCGGCAGGCCGATCGCCTTGGCCCAGCGGGCGAATTCCCTCTCGATCACGCGGTTGGCCTGGGGATCATCGGAGAGCATCTGAAGCCGCGGGCCTGTGCCGACGACGTAGTTGGCCAGCGTCAGCACGATCCCCTTGGCGTAGCTGTTGTTGGCCACCTCGTAGCGGGCCCGGCTGCGCAGGATGCGCCGCACGTCCGCGCCGATGGCCGCGTTGGCCGACAGGTGATCGGCGTTCGCCCAGTGCCGGCGGTTGTCGGGCGTGGTCTGCGCGGCGTCGTAGCGAGACTGTAGGCTGTAGGCTGAAGGCCGTAGGCCTAGAAACCGAAAGCCACTCCGCGCGGCGTTGCGGCTCCTGCCGAGCATCCATTCTCGCAGCCGTTTGATCACGAAGCCGTCTTCCTTGCTCCAGCCTACAGCCTACGGTCTACAGCCTACGTCGCTCCCGGCGGGACGACGCGCGTCATCCGCACGCCGAGGCCCTTCTTGGCCGCCTCCTTGGACGACAGATACCGATCCGCCTCGATCTGGTCCTTCAGGTCGTGCTGCTCGACGCTGACCGAGTCGGCCTGGGCGCGCTTCGGTCCGGCGGCGTTATCGCGGATGTTCTGTTCGAGGTCCTCGGCCATCGTGTCCTCACACTCATCTACATCTGCGGCACCGGCCCAACTGTCGCAGGCCGGCACCGGATTGCGGGAGCAGGACTCGAACCTGCAACCTCCGGGGCATGAGCCCGGCACGCTCCCGTTGCGCCATCCCGCCATACCGGCCGGACGTTCCGAAAGGCGAGGCCAAACAAAAACGCCGCGCAGGAGTGCAGCCCTGCACGGCGTGTCATTTGCCTGGAACGCAGCCCGCGGTGATCAGCCGCCGACCGCTCGCCTCCGGGAAGACCCGGCCTGGTTGTCTACCTGATACTTACGCCGCTCAGCCGCGGAATGCAACCGCGAACGGGCGGCGGAACCCAGATTATTCCATATATGGAACACGCATCGTGGGGAGACCACGATCGAGACCCGCCACACCTCAGAAAGCGACGCGCTCGTAGGTGATCACGCGACGCCCGCAGTGCCTGCACTCGCGGCTGCGCATGATCTTGCCGCCCCAGGTGCGGCGGGTGTAGATGACGCGGAAGTGCTCGCACCCGCACTTTGGACAGCGCAAGCCGCGTTGATCTTCCGGTTCCTCGACGGGCTTTGAAGGTTGGAGGTTCATCGCCTCGCCCCCTGTAGCTCGGACAGCCTGATCCTCGTGCGCGGCGTCGGCTTGGAGTCCGTTCCGAACAGGACCGCGCCCTGGATAGAGGCGGCCGCGGCGCAGCCGACGAGGCAGTCGAGCCAGTGGTTGTCGAGGCCGTCCACGCGCAGCTTCCATTCGTCCACGGTGCGGCCGCGTCCCTCGGTCTTCACGCGGTATTCGCTGGTCAGGTGTTCGGCCAGCAACCGGTGCTGCTCGGGCTTTCGGCCGAAGAGTGACAGGCAGCCGGGGTCGCCCATCGGCACCGCGAGCCGCGCGTGGACGAACGACTTCCAGTAGTTCGTGTCGAAAACTGCGTGTCGGACGGAGCGCTTGCCGGTCACCACGGGGATGCGCCAGTTCAACCCGACGCGGTCGCCGCGCTTGCGCTTGTATTCGGAGAACGGAATCGACGACGCCCCGACGTAGCGCCCATGCGACGGCATCACCACGTTGGCAAACTTCGATTGCCGGCTGAATTGATAGACCACGTCCGTCGAACTGCCCCAGTTCGCGTCGATCAGGCAGCGGTCGACCCGCACCATCGCCCCGTCGTCGCGTCGCCATTCGCGGCCGAGCGTCGCATCGGTCAGTCGTTCGAGGCCGGCGTAGATCGCACCTTCCAGCCCGGCGCGCGCGGCGGTGCTGGCGAGCGTGTGACGGATGTCCCGCAGCGTGAAGTACGCGGCCTTCTGGTCCGGTTCGGTGCCGTAGTCAATGACATAGCCGGTGAAGTCATCCTCCCAGGCTGCGATCAAGTAGAACAGCGCCTTGCCCTGCACGTCGATGAACATGGTGGCGTGCGTGCAGCCGATCGGCACCTCGCCGCGCTTCAGACCGTTGACCTTGGCCGCGATCTGATCGGCAGTGAGCATATCATCGTCGGCATGTTCCTCGGGGAGCGGCTCATTCTGATACTCGGCCCAGAATGCCGCCTCGCCACGATCCAGTTTCAGATTCACCGCGTGCTGGATCGCGGACAGCTCGTCGGGATGGTGGCGCTCGGGCCAGGCGACGTTCGCGCCCTCGTCCATCGCTTCGCGGTTGACGCGATAGAACTCCGTCGCATCGGTGATCCCGCGATCGGCCCGCATGCCTTCGCGCCACAGCTCGGCGTACCGTGCCCACAACGCCTCATTCGTCGGGAACGCATACACCATCTTCGTGCGTTCGCCCTGCCACTGCGGGTGTTTGTCGCGGTCGAGGATGCGGTCGGCCAGGTCGGCGGGTCGCACGACGGTCAGCGTCATCAAGCCCGCGATCTTGCGCCCGGGCCCGCCCAAGCCGAGGATCGCGCCGGCCAGGATACGCTCACGGGTTGCGCACTGCGATGGCGAGCGCGCCGACTCGTCCGTCTGGGGATCGTCGATCAACACCAGCGACGGCCGAACCGACGTGCCATCCACGCGCTTGTGCTTCATGCCGCGAATGCGACCGGTGATGCCGGCCACGCGGATGATCGAACCGGACGCCTTGGAGTCAGGAATGGTCGGCAGCACGATTTCCCGCGCCGTCCAGCCGATGTGGGTCTGCTTGCCCTGGAATAGCTGGCCGCCGGCGCGCTGATGGATTCCTTCCAGCGCCTGGATCGGAAAGACGACTTCGGGGAAGTCCTCGAGCAGCAGCTCGTTGTTCTCGAGCTCCGCCTTGATCGATTCGAGCATGTTGGAGGCGTGTTCTTCGTCGGAGCCGATCAGCGCTACGAATTCGCGGTGCCCGTAGAGCAGCGCCCAAAGGCACGCCGTCTCGCACATCGACGTCTTGCCGCTGCCGCGCGGCATGGCCATCGCAAACAGGCCGCCTTCGAGCACGGCCTGCTCGATCTTGGCCACGACCTTCAAGTGATCCGGCGACCACGGCAGGTGGAATGTCTGCGGGAAGTACTGCTCGCAGAAGAACCGGAAGTCTCGGCTCGCCCGTTCCTTCCGCTCGGCATTCACAACTGCCGGCATTTCGCCGATATCGCGCCCGGACAGCGACAGCTCGCGGTTCCGCTGCGCCATGCGCTCTCGATGAGCATCGTAGCCGGTCAGACCTTCGGGTTCCGGCCTGGGCTTGTGACGCTCCGCAACGAGCCACGCAACGTACCGCAGCAGGTCGATGTTGCGCGGGTCGGCCGTCGAGGTGATCCGCAGCCCTGCGCGCGTACGATGCCGATGCAACTGCCGCTCGCCGATGACCTCCCCCATCGGCGTACTGTTGAGCAGCCGGCACAGCTCGCTCGGTCGCAGTTTGCGCGGGTCAATCGCCACGGTTGGCCATCTCCTTCACCAGCCATGCGGCGTAGTGGACCAGATTGATCGTTCCGTCCGAGTTGACCGGTGCGCCGGCGTCGATGTCTGCCCGGATCTGCTCGGCGGTGACGCGCTGGCCGGCGGCGGCGCTGAGCAACCGCACCGCGTCGGCGATGGGTAGCGCCGTCGGGTTCAGCGCCGGCTTCGTGCCGGGCGTAAGGACTTCTCCTGACATCACGCGACCTCCCGCCCAAGGCCGGGAAGCCCGCCGGCAGGCCCAGGCAGTCCGTGTGCCGGCCGCAGCGAATCCGAAGCCCGAAAATTCTCAGAAAACACATCGGAATGAGCTTGAGGTCCGTCGCCCGATCCGGCTTCATGGTGTTGTACGCATGGCCTGCCCGCCCGCCGGCGTGAGCGGGCGCAGGCAGGGGCGTACCGAACGCGAAGGAGAACATGATGACGACGACAACGCAGAAGCGAACGAAGCGGATCGCGACGCGGAAGGTCGACGGCGGCTACCGCGTCACCGGCCAGCGCCGGGTCTACGGCACCTTCACCGCCGCGTTCCAGGCGGCCTGGCGAACCTGCGCCGAATCGGGTGCCGACCTGTACTCGATCATGCCCGATGGCAAGTGGGTCCTCATGCTGGATACCAAGACCATCGAGGCCTACGAGCGCGGCCACCACGCCGAGACGACGGCCGCGAACTGACCAACGTGAATAACGCCGCGTCGCGCCTGCCTGCGCAGGCAGGTCGACGCGGCAGGACCTTTGTGCAGGAGACATGCGATGAAGAAGAACGAGGTGAAGGTGGGCGGCGTCTACGTCGCCAAAGTGAGCGACAAGCTCGTGCAGGTCCGCATCGACGGCGAGAGCCGTCACGGCGGGTGGGACGCGACCAACCTGACGACGAAGAAGAAGGTCCGCATCAAAAGCGCCCAACGGCTGCGAGGCGAGGCCGGGAAGACGACGAGGGTGACGGCCCGCGAGGCAGCGGAGACCGCCAAGACGGACGAGCGCAACGACCGGGACAAGGACAAGGCCCCGCGCAGCGAGCTGACGCTCGAGGAGGCCGCCAAGCTCGAGAAGGCACGAGCCGCCAAGGCGAAAAAGACCAAGGCGACCGACGGCGAGAAGACGCCCAAACGCGTCAGCGCATTGGACGCCGCCGCTCAGGTGCTCAAGAGCGCCGGCAAGCCCATGCGGGCCCAGGAACTGGTTGCCGCGATGGCCGAGCAGGGCTTGTGGACCAGCCCCGCGGGCAAGACGCCGCACGCCACGTTGTACGCCGCAATGACGCGCGAGGAACGCGACAAGGGCAGCGACTCGCGGTTCCGCAAGGTCGACCGCGGGCAGTTCGCGTTCACTGGAAAGGAGGCGTAGGCCATGAACGCACGGCAACTCCAGGACCAACTCCGCGACCTGCTCGAAACGGTGCTGTTTGCCCGCGAGGATCGCGACAATCCGGCCCGCGCACTGGCCGAGCACGTCGAGGGCATCCGGCAGATCGCCACGTACGACGACGTCGGCACGATGACCAGGGACAAAGGCCTGATCATCGAAACCGACGACGGCGCGGAGTTCCAACTGACCATCGTCGAGAGCCGGCCGGCCGCGTCTGCCTGTGCGTGGCACGCAGACAGGTGCGACGCGCGGCCCGACGGCGAGGAGGAATGAGCCATGACGAAATCCGCACGCAAACCACCCCGGCTTCCGGACGGAACCGTGGTGCACGTCCGCAGCGAGCACTTCGTCGAGGAATGCGACGGCGTGATCAGCGGGGCGTTCTACAGCTACGGGTGGCTCTACCGCATCGAGGTGACGGCCGGCGACCGGCTGGACGCGCACCGTCACGACGACGGTGAGCTGTGGATCTGCGACTTCGAGGTCCAGCGGCCGGCCGAGAACGGCTGACATCACATTCCCTCCTCTGAAGCCTCGGCGACAACCGGGGCTTCCTCTTCGGCCTGAGAGTTCCGTCCATCAGCGCGAACGCGCTCCGCCTTCCGACCTGTGAACTTCTCCCACCTCTGGACGATGACATCGCTGTAAAGTGGATCGAGTTCCATCAGGAACGCGCGACGCCCCGTCTGCTCGGCTGCGATCAGCGTCGAGCCGCTCCCCCCAAACAGGTCGAGCACGTTCTCGCCGGCGAGCGATGAATATTGAATCGCCCGCACCGCCAGTTCGACGGGCTTTTCCGTCAAATGGATCATCGCGTTGGGGTTGATCTTCTTGACGTGCCACAGGTCGGTGGCATTGTTGGGACCGAAGAACCGGTGAGCAGCGCCCTCCCGCCAGCAATAGAAACACCATTCGTGCGCGCCCATGAAGTCCTTCCGCGTCAGGACCGGGTGCTCCTTGTCCCAAATGATCGTCTGCGAGAAGTACAGTTCGCAGGCCTTCAACACCGGCGGGTAGTTGCCGATGTTGGCATAGCCGCCCCAGATGTAGGCGATGTGCCCGGACATCAGCACGCGGGCAATGTTGCCGAACCAGGCGTGCAGCATCTTGTCGAACTCGTCGTCCGAGACGAAGTCGTTGGCCAGCGGCCGGTCCTTGGGGCGCAGCTTCGAGCTGGTCGCCTTCTTTGCGCCCTGCCGCGCCAGGTCGAAACCCTGGTGGTGCATGAGGCCGGGTTCGCCAAAGGAAGAGAGGCCCGCCGCGATAGCGTTGTTGCTGCGCGGCTCGACCTTCACGTTGTAAGGCGGATCGGTGTTGACCAGATGAATCGGCAACAGCTTCGGTTTGATCTGGGACCCAGCCGCTAGCTCGACGGCCTTCGCAGGATCGACGGCGATCAGGACATCGACGTCGGCAATCGACGCACTATCGCCGCACAGCAGCCGGTGGTCGCCAAGCAGCCACAGGTCGCCGGGTCGCGTGATCGCTTCGTCCGGCGGTTCGGGCACCTCGTCGGGATCAGTCAGCCCCTGCTTCACGCCGGGATCGAGCAGCTTGGCCAGCTCGTCCTGGTCGAAGCCCAGCAGCGACCAGTCGATGCCGGCGTCCTTCAACTCGCCGAGTTCAATGGGCAGCAGCTCCAGGTTCCACTCGGCAAGCTCCGCGGTCTTGTTGTCGGCGATGCGGTACGCGCGAATCTGCTCCGACGTCAGGTCGGTCGCCACATGCACCGGTACCTCGGAAAGGCCCAGCTTCTGCGCTGCCTTCCACCGGGTGTGCCCACAGACGATGACGCCGTCGGCGTCGACCACGATGGGCTGGCGGAACCCGAACCGCCCGATCGACTCGGCCACGGCATCGACCGCCGCGTCGTTGATGCGAGGGTTCTTCTCATACGGCTTGATCTCGGCCAGTGGCCGAAGTTCGATCTTCATGTCAACCTCCCTGTTGCCTGTCCGCCGCCGGGCGGTCCGCCCGCGACCGACAGGTCCGTTGTTCCATTGCCGCGGCCTGGGTCGTCGCGACCGCGACGCAGGCAGGCCACGACCCACACGACCGGCGGGGCGCTACGCCGCGCCCCTTGGCCCCCAGACGCCCAGAAACGCCGCCTGGGGCCAACGCGGCGACATGGTCGTAGTCCGGTTCGCCCCAGGGGCGTCCGTTCGCCCACCCGCCAACGGGTCGCCCCCCGCGGCCTCCCAGCGGGCAACGCCAGGCCAAAAACCGGACCGGACAGCGAAATAACGTCTGTCTGGGTTGGCCGCTGTTCCCGCGGGCCTCGGCGGCCTTCCTCTGCCGGGAAGGAACCATGCCGACGTGTCAATGTCTGGTATCCGTCCGGTGAGCAGTGTATGTGTGCATGTAGTGCGTCTTTTCCGGCCCCTATACAGAATGATTTTTTTGTTCCCTTGAAGTTCGCGCGCGAAGGGGGTTGAAAAACATACACTAGATACACACATACACCGATCACGCCTGACCTCCCGTGCCACAGAGCCGCCAAACTTTGCCCTGATTGCTCCGACCGGGCGCGATGTCGAGGAATAGCCCCTCCAGGACGCGTCGTCGGAACTTCCGGAGCTTGTTGCCAACCTGCCGGGCAGTCGGCACCTTCCCGGGTGGGCAGTTCACGAGGTTTTCAAGAGCCGCACGCATGGCGACACTCGCATCATCACTCGATGGGGGTCCGTGGATCGACGGGTACAGTTCACGCAGCATGTCCGATACGACCACGCCGCGCTCAGACCAGTCGTACTGCCGCCAGGCGGCGATGAGTTGTCCGAGCGCGTCGCCGGTAGTGTCCGCCGACTCCGCGAGCTTCGTGCGGGTCAGGCATGGATCGGGCAGGCCGACCCACACGACGGACTCTCGAACGACGCTCGACCAACCCTCAAAACTGCCGAACGGCTTGAGGTCCTTCGACTTGTGCCCGCGTTTGAGGAACGCTGAGAGAATCGTCAGGGCGGCTGCCAGCAGTGGCCCTCGGTTCGCATCGATCCAGGTCAGCAGGTTTTCGTGTTTGAAGCCCGAGCGTTCCTCGGGGCATTCGCTCATGCAGTCCAAGCGGACGTGGATGACGCGCCGCATGGTGTCGGCGGCCACCTGGACGTTGTTGCCCGTCGCGTACCACGCCGGGATCAGCGGCAGTTCGACCTCCTCGCTCTTTCCGAGGATGCGATCCTTCCAGCGGGTGCTGGTCAGCGCACGGTCCAGCGAATCGTTGCCGAACATGCCTTCCAGGTTGTCGAACAGAATCAAGCGGTCGCCGGCGATGGCAATGGCGGTGAGCTTCTTGCGCATTTCGTCGCTGTCGTGGGCGTAACTGCTGACCGGCATCTCCCGACCGAGCGCGATGCGCCCGATGGTCTGGGCGAGTAGGCCCTTGCCGGCGCCCCGGATGTTGGCGTCGATCAGGAAGAGCGGCGACGGGCCGGTAAAGGCGAACCGCGCCAGCGGCGTGAGCAACGCCGCCAGCCACGCGGCCTTGTGCTCTTCGGACTCGAATGGGAAATCGAAGACGACTTCGAGAAGCGTCGTGAGGGCCGCGTCGGCGTCGTCGACGTTGACCTCGTCATGCACCGGCGGGAACGAAGCGCCGGTCGCCGGCTCGAACAGGACGCCGGTCCGGTCGTCATAACCGGGCGTCTGCCAGATCGATCCGTCGGGACGTAGGATTGGGGCGTCGGAGACACCCATCAAATGACGAATGCTGTCCCACTCGGCCCGGGCCTCGACGGCGCTAACCAGCCAGGCGGCAGGGTGTGCGGCGACTTCTTCTCCCTTGCGGTTGAGCTTGGTGAACGTGGCGACGCGCGTCATACGTTCGCGCAGGTTCGCTGCGGGCATCGCCTGGATCGTCGCCGAACCTTCGCAGCGCAGAATGCCATCGGTCGGCTGGCGGTCGCGGATAACGCGGACCAGGATTCCGCCGCGCTGGTAAAGGTCGGGATCGACAGTCAGCGCCGCAATGGTCTCGGCCACAACGCGGTGCTCTTCGGTGTCGATGAAGACGTTCGGGCGACCGCGGGCATGTGGAGGGAGTGGAGCGTCGCGGGTGGATTCGACCAGATGGGCCAACTCGTCGACGGTCCCGCCGGCGTCGAACCAGTCGCT
>Ga0299906_10001843_pt1 | contig 17956 bp, 15 predicted proteins | sample RVTome_14_FD_200259 | JGI IMG/M metagenome (GOLD analysis project Ga0299906, IMG submission 200259) | Soil microbial communities from uranium-contaminated site in the Upper Colorado River Basin, Wyoming, United States - RVT145D125 (version 2) ...
CCCGACGTGCAGCAGCAGGATCTCGGCGCCCGACGCGCGCGCAAGCGCAGACCCGACTCGCACCGCGTTCGACGCCGTCGGCGAGCCGTCGGTCGTCAGCAGCACCTTCTTGTACATCGGACCCTCCCGCTACTCGTCCGTCGTGTGCACGATCAGCACGTTGCACGGCGCATGATGCGAGATCGTGTTCGGCACGCTCCCCAGCACGAACCGCTTCGCTCCGGTCATGCCCCGGTTCCCCACGACGATCACGTCCACATCCTCGTCCTCGGCGATCTCGAGCAGCACGTCACCGGGCGCTCCCTCCCGCGCGACGGTCTTCAACTGAACCTCGTCTCCGTACCGCTTCTCGACGTCTTCGAGCAGCCCTGTGGCAACCTCGATCCCGGGAGCGACGTCCAGAGACGTGAACGGCGGTGCCGAGGCCTTGGCGGCCGGATACGCGCTCATCACGGTCAGCCTGCCGTTGGCCGACTTGGCCATATCGACGGCCCTTTTCACCGCGGCGGCGGCCGTGCCGGAGCCGTCGGTGCCGACGAGGATGTGGTTGAACATCACGCTCCCCCCTGGTTCCGGCGCCGGTCGGCGCCGCAGGTGGAACGATAGCCGCTGCGGGGCAGGCGCGGCTAGTTGGTCGAGCTCCCCAACAGCTCCACCAGATCCGTCGTGTCGGTCGCCGGAGGCAACGCTGCGAGGGCCGCGCGCGCCTGATCGAAGGTCTCGGCGGCCTCGTCGTGGCGCCGTTGCGCGTCCAGCGCCCCCGCGAGCAGCGACAGTGCGCGCACGCGCTCGACCTGATGATCGGTCTGCTCGAGCAGCATGATCTCCTCGCGCGCGGCCCGCTCGGCCTCGGCCGCATCCCCCGCGGCCAGCGCCGCCGTCGCCAGCGTCCGCAGCGCGGCCACGCAGGCGATCACGTCCTGCCCGGCCTCCTCCGCCGCCGCGCGCGCGACCTCGACGGCCCCGGCCGGCTCGCCGTCGACGATCATCAGCTCCGCCAGCTGCGCGCGTGCCATCGCCGGTCCGATCAGCACGATGCTCTGCCGTCCCACCGACCGCTCGAGCAGCGCGCGCGCCTCCGCCCGCTTGCCCATCGCCGCGTATGCCCGCGCCAGCAGCCACCGCACGCCGGCTCCCTCCGGCTCCTGATACCCGCCCAGCTCGGCGAACCCTTCGACGGTCGGCCCCACCGTCTCGGGGTGTCCCTCCTCCAGGGCGAGCCACGCGCGCGCGAACTCGAACTGTCCCACGTACAGCGGATCGCCGGTGGCGGCGGCAGCCCGCGCACCATCCTCGAGCGCGACGCGCGCGTCGGCGAACCGACGACGGTGCATCGCGACGTAGAACCGCGGGTACGACGCCAGCCCGCGCATCCACGCCGAGCGGTTCCGCTGCGCGCCGGCGAGCGCGGTGCTCGCGAAGGCTTCAGCGTCGGCGAAGCGCCCGTGCAACGCGGCCACCGCGGCGCGCATGATCCGCTGCGCGTCCAACTCGAAGCTGCCGCCGTCCGGCCGCTCGACCGACAGGACATCCTCGAGCATCGCGGCGATCGCCTCGGCCTCGGCGAGGTCGCCCGACATCAGCAGCACCCATGAGCGCAGGCTCATACACCAGCCCGCCCCCTCGACATCTTCCAGCGCGCCGAAGACCTCCTCGCCTTCGCGCAGGTACTGCACCGCTTCGTCGTACCGGCCGAGCAGCAGGCTGGCCCAGCCCAGGTTCTGCAGGCTCCATCCCTCGCCGCGCGGATCGGCGAGCATCGGATGCCGGTAGCGCGCGAGCGCCTGACGGAACCACAACGCCGCCGAGGACCACCGACCTCGATGCAGGTCGAGCAGCCCGTGCGAGCGCAACCCCTCGGCCTCCTCGCGCGCGTCTCCGACCTCCTTGGCGATCGCCAGCGCGCGCTCCAGCGGCTCGCGCGCGCGCTCGACCTGGCCGCGCATGCGGTACAGGTCGCCCAGCAGCCGCAGCGCCTTCGCCTCGACGGCTCGCTCGCCGAGCCGGCGCGCGTCGGTGAGCGCCGCGACCAGATGCTCCTCGGCGGCAGCATCCTTCCAGATCGCCAGCAACGCCTCGCCGAGGTGCAGCCGGAGCGTCAGCGAGGCGGGGTCGTCCTCGGACGCGAACGCCAGCGCGCGCTCGTAGAGATCGGCGGCCGCGGCGGCGGCGTCCAGCTCGAGCGCGTGATCGCCGGCGTGCTCCAGCGCCTCGCGCGCGCGCTGCAGGGCGTCGGGCATGGCCGCGCCGACCTCGCCGGCGAGCTGCGCGGTCCGTTCGTAGTGGTAGGCGATGAGGTCGGACAGGTCGCGTTCGGCGTCGGCCGCGCGCTGCTCGAGCCATCGCGCGACGGCGTCGTGCTGCTGCGCGCGCAGATGCTTGGGCACCGAGGCGTACGCGACCTCACGGACCAGCGTTTGCGCGAACCGGTACGCGGCGCTGCCGGGCACCGACGGCGACGACACCGGCTCGACGAACCCGGCCTCCACGAGCTCACCGAGCGCCTGCCCGACCTCGACGGGATCGATCCCGGCCAGCGCCGCGAGCCCCTCGACCGAGAACTCCTCACCTACCACGGCCGCGTGTTGCAGCAACAGCTTCCGGGCCGGCGGCACCGCATCCAGGCGCGCCGACACCAGCGCCTGCACGCTCACCGGCACGGCGCTCGGCTCGACCTCGCCGTCGGTCAGCAGCCGGGCAAGCTCCTGCAGGTAGAACGGGTTGCCTCCGGCACGATCCAGGACGTTCTCGCGCAGGCGCGGCGACAGCGACGGCGCCAGCGCGGCGAGCAGCTCGGCTGCGCGGTCGCGCGGCAGGGGCTCGAGCGACAGCAACGTCGTGCCGAGGCTGCGCGACCAGACAGGACGACGCTCGAGCAGCACGGGGCGCGCCAGGCTGATCACCAGCAGCGGCGCGTGTGTGATCCGCAGCAAGGCCTGCACCAGATCCAGCACCGCGTCCTCGGCCCAGTGCAGCTCGTGGAAGGCGAGCGCGAGGAACCCCTCGCGTTCGGCGACGCGCTCGAACAGCGTCCGCGCGGCGTCGAGCCAGGCGGTGGCGCCGCCGGCGAGCGGCGCGCTGGTCGCGGCCGGCCCGGTGGACGTCGGCTCGCGCGACGGCGATGCCTCTCCCAGCCCGAGCAGCGCGATCAACCGGTCCGCCTCTGCTGTGAGCCCCAGCTCCTCGATGTGCTCCCGCGCCCAGCGCTCTGCGTGCTCGGCGTGCAACGAGCTATCGAGCAGCAACGCGGCGCGCACCAGCTCCTCGACCGCGAAGGCGGGTGAGGTGGTGCCGTACGGCAGCGAGCGGCCGTGGAGCACGCGCCCGCCCTCGCTCGCGAGCCGTTGGGCGAACTCGGCGACCACTCTGCTCTTGCCCATCCCCGCCTCGCCGATGATCACGACCGCCTGCGGCTTACCGTCGCGGCGTGCGATCCGCGCAAAAGTGTCGAGCAGGCCCAGCTCCTCGTCGCGTCCGATCAGCGGCGAGGGGCGGGCGACGCGCTGACCGGGCAGCGCGCGCTCGCCCACGGCTTCGAAGACCACGACCGGCCGGCTCTTGCCTTTCACCGACACCTGCCCGAGGCGCCGGTACTCGATCGCGGTCCGCGACGCCTCGTGGGTGGCTTCGCCGACCAGGATCTGGCCGGCCCGGGCTTCCTCCTCGATCCGGCGCGCGGTGTTCACCGCATCGCCGATCACCGTGTACGCGTCGGCACCGCCGACCAGCCCGGCGACCACCTCGCCGGTGTTGATGCCGATGTGCATCCGCACGGGCACGCCGCGCTCGGCCTCGGTGTCGGCCGAGTACTCCTCCATCGTCCGCTGGATCGCCATGGCCGCGCGGACCGCGCGCTCGGGATCGTCCTCGTAGGCCTGTGGCGCACCGAACACCGCCATGACCTCGTCGCCGATGACCTTGTCGATCCGGCCGCCGTAGCTCTCGACGATCGCGGTGACGCGCTCGAACACGCCGTCGACGATGCGCTTGACCTCCTCGGCGTCGCGACGCTCGCTCAGCTCGGTGAATCCGGTCAGGTCGCCGAACAGCACCGTGACGAAGCGTCGCTCCTCGCGCGGCAAGTCGCCCTGCGTTGCGCCGCAGGAGGGACAGAACCGCGCGCCGGCCGGCACCTCCGACCCGCAGCGCGCGCACACCGTCACCGCCGCCGCCACCGCTCTCCCTCCCGGATCACGACGCCGTCCCGCTCGAGCTTGGTCAGATGCGCCGAGACGCTCAACGCCGCGGCGCCGTGCAGGGCATGGTCCACCTCGGCGTAGATGCGCTCGACCATCTCGTGAACGGTCTCGTCGCCGTCGTCGAGGGCGGTGAGTACCTGCTGCTCGCGCTCGAGACGATGCGAGACGTAGAAGTCCAGGTGCGGCGCCGGGTCCTCCACCACCGGCCCGTGTCCCGGATACAGCCGCCGGGGCGCCAGCGCGCGCACGCGCTCGAGCGAACTCATGTACTCGACCATGTCGCCGTCGGGATGCGCGACCACCGTGGTGCCCCGGCCGAGCACGTGGTCACCGGTGAACACGGCCTGCTCCTCCTCGAGCAGGAACGAGAGGTGGTCGCTCGCGTGGCCGGGCGTGTGCAGCGCGATCAGGGTGCCCCCATCGGTGGTGATGCGCTGGCCGTCGCGCACGGCGCCCGCGCCGCTGCAAACCAGGTCGTCGGTGACCGGGAACGCCGCCACCGGCGCGCGCGCCATCGCCGCGAACCGATCGGCCGACTCGGCGTGGTCGTAGTGGCGGTGTGTCAGCAGCACCAGCCGCGGCTCGCCGGACTCGTCGAGCACGCGCGCGAGGTGCTCGTCGATCATCGGGCCGGGATCGAGCACGACCGGGTTGCGCTCGCCGATCAGGTAGGTGTTCGTGCCCTCGAGCGTCAGCGGATGCGGGTTGGGCGCGAGCACCACCCGCACCAGCGGCGACAACCTCGTGACGCTCACGGCAGGTGCGAGGATCCGTCGGGCAGCACGACGCGCACCTCGCCCTCGCGCAGCACGATGCGGGGCAGGATCGGATCCGGCGGCCGGTCCACGGCAGCCGCGAGCAGCTCGCCCGCGCTCCCGTACCCGGCGATCGACTCGAGCGTCTTGCGCGTCGGGAAGATGATCGACAGCGTGCCGGCGAGCGCCTGCTCGACGGCCTCGCCGGGCCGGACCCAGCGGCTGGCCGTCGTCTCGAGCGCGTCGTGCAGCGGGACCTGACCGTCGGGCATCTTGGCGATGAAGAACCGGGTGTCGTAGCGCTTCGGGGCCTGCACCGGAGTCACCAGCCGGCCCCAGAACCGAAGCATGGTGGCGTCGAAGCGGATCCCAGCCTCGCGCGCGCCCTCGAGCGCGTCGTGCTCGCCAGCCTGGAGCGCGTGGCGCACCTCGATCCAGCGCGTCGCATCCGGTCCGAGTCGCACCGGTGTCCCGTCGGGTCCGCGCGCCAGCAGGATGCCCGCTTCCTCGAACGTCTCGCGGATCGCGCAGATCAGGATCCCGCGCGCCCGCGTCTCGTCGTCCTCGCCCATCTCCGCCGCGCGCGCCGGGTCCCACCCGTCGATCAGATCGACATAGCCTGGATCGAGGTCGGCCGGGTCGAGACGTCCGCCGGGGAACACATACGCGCCCCCGGCGAAATCGCTGGCCAGCGTGCGCTCCAGCATGAACACCTCGAGGCCGCGATCCCCATCGCGGCCCACGATCACGGTCGCGGAGTCGCGCGCGAGGACCGGCTCGGCGGGTTCCTCCAGCGGCATCTCCATGTGCGGCCGGTCGGGGTTCGGCGTGGGCTGCATGGCCGTATGTTCGCAGAACGGGCAGGCACCGGCCGAATCGGCACGCCCATCGCGACGCGACGCGCACCGGTCAGTGACCGGGCGAGACTTGCACGAACGTGCTGATCCGATCCGGCACGGCGAGCCAGAGCTGACCGGCCCCGCCCGAAGCGACGGTCACAGCTTCGCCGATCGAGAGGGCGTGGTCGACCCGACGCTGGTCGGGCTCGATCCGGTATAGGGCGCGATCCTCTTCGGTGGCGACCCACACCCGACCCGCCTCGACCGCGATCTCGCCGCGCACCGGATACCGGGCGAGGACACGGCCGGTGCTCGCGTCGATCTGCGAGACCAGCCCACCGAGGTGCGTCCAGATCTCGCGCCGGCCGCGCGCGACCAGCGCCGCGGCGGGCTCCCCACCGGTCGAAATCCCCCCGACAACACGCACCTCGCCGGCATCGATGTGGTAGATGACCGAGCCACCAGAGACCCACACATGGGCCCCGGCCTTCGCGATGCTGTGGGCCCCGGGGAGCGAGAACGTCTCGTGCACGGTCGCGGCGTAGTCGGTGTACATGACCCCGCTCGAGCCATCCCCGTCACGGTACGAGATCCACAGACCACCGTCTTCGGCCGCGATGTCGAGCAGCTGCCGACCCGATCGGACGACGAAACTGTCGATCTCGCGCACCTCGAGGCTGTCGACGAGGATCCGGATGAGCTGATCGCCCGCGGTCACGAACAAGTAGTCCGGCGCCGCGACGATGGCCGTCGGCACAGAGCCCGGTCGAAGTGGAAGGTCATGCCGCTGGAGCAGCGTGCCGGCATCGACCAGCTGAATCGCGCGTTCCGTCAACAGCCACACGCCCACGGAGGCACGCGCGCCGATGTCCCTGATCGTGTCCTCGACCTGGAGGATCCGCTGCACGCATGGCTGCTGGCAATCGACGAACTGCCACTGGTCGGACGGCGCACCGGGAGCCGGCTGCTCATCGTTGGTGACCGGTTCGGGCGCGGTTCCAATGGCGTCCGGCCAATCTGCCGGGGCGATCGGAATGGTGGTCGTCGTGGGTGAGGGAACCGAGGATGGCGTATCCAACGGCGACGGGGTCGGCGAGCCCGTCGCGGGCACCGGCTTCACGGGCGGCACCGGCGCAGGATCCGCGATCAGCGCGCGCGCGCCCAGCGCCAGGGCCACCACCGCGGCCGCCGCGCTGAAGCCCGAACCTGCGATCGTCACGACGCGGCGGCGGCGGATACGGCTCACCGTCGGCGGCGCCAGCGGCTGCGGCGCCGGAGCCTGCTCTGCCTTCTCACGCAGCATCGAAGCCAGTTCTCGCTCAAGGTCGGTCGTCATCGGTCCTCACTTCCCATGCGGCTCCGCAGACCCTTGAGTCCGCGCGAGATCAACGACTTCACGGTGCCGCGCGCGGCGCCCAGCATGTCGGCGATCTGCTCCTCGGTCATGTCCTCGTAGTAGCGCAGCACCAGCGCGGCCCGCTGACGCTCGGGGAGACGCTGCAGCGCGCGCCACATCTGGTCGCGCATCCCGAGATCCGGTCCCTCGATGGCGTCGCGGAGCATGGGCCCGTGGCGCTCGAGGTAGCCACGCTCGACCCCGCGACGGCGGAACGATGAGTTCGCCAGGTTGACGACGGTGCGCTTCAGGTAGCTCCCGAACGCACCCGGGTCACGCAGGTCTCGGAAGCGGCCCGAGATACGGATGAACGCGTCTTGCATCAGGTCCTCGGCCAGCTCTCGCTGGCCGGTCAGCAGGTAGGCCAGGCGCAGCGCGTCACCGGCGTGGGCATCCCACAACTCGCCCAGACGCCCGTGCGCCGTCTGCTCTGTCATCGCGACCGTCATCATCGCCTACCCCCTCGGCACAGGGACGCCCAGGGGGTACCTAGAGGTTGCGCCCAGTTTCGGGGCGACGAGAGGCCGGACTATCCTTCGTAGAACCCGGAACGGAGGCTCCATGGACTTCAGCATCCCGTCAGAGCTCGAAGAGGTTCGATCGTCGTTCCTGTCCTTCGTGGACCGCGAGGTCCGACCGGTCGAGGAGCGCTATCGCGAGCAGCTCCAGGAGGACGTGTTCACCGACGAGATGCGCGAAGCCGGCATCGCGCTGCGGCGCAAGTCCGCCGAGATCGGCTACTACGGCGCCCACCTGCCCGAAGAGGTCGGCGGCTGGGGCTTGTCGACGCTGGGCTACACGCTGCTCGTCGAGGCGATCGCACAGACCGGCCTTCGTTTCGGCACGTTCGTGATCGGGCCGCCGAACCCGGACGCGCCGACGCGGTTGCTGCTCGAAGGGACGCCAGAGCAGCAGAAGCGCTACCTGGTGCCGCTGGTGAAGGCCGAGCAGACGATGTGCTTCGCGCTGACTGAGCCCGACGCGGGCTCGGACGCGCAAGCGATCACGACGCGCGCGGTCAGCGACGGCGAGCACTATGTGATCAACGGCACCAAGGCCTTCATCACCAACGGCGCGCGCGCCGACTTCGCGATCGTGTTCGCGGTCACCGACGCCGAGAAGCGCGCGAACGGCGGCATCACCGCGTTCATCGTCGAGCGCGGCACGCCCGGGTTCGAGACCGGCAAGAAGCAGAAGACCATGGCCGGCGACACCAGCCAGACCGAGCTGATCTTCACCGACTGCCGCGTGCCGGCGGCGAACATCCTCGGCGAGGAAGGCTTCGGGTTCTACGCGGCGATGAAGTTCCTCAACGCGGGACGCGCGTACATCGGCGCGATGTGCCTCGGGATCGCCGACCACTGCCTGCGCATCTCGACGGAGTACGCGAAGGAGCGCAAGACCTTCGGCAAGCCGATCGGCAAGTACCAGGCGGTGCAATGGATGCTCGCGGATTCCGCGGTCGAGATCGAGTTCGCGCGCTGGATGACCTACCGGCTCGCATGGCTGGTCGATCAGGGCGAGGAGCCGATGAAGGAATCCTCGATGGTGAAGCTGTACAACACCGAGATGGTCAACAGGGTCGCCGACCGGGCCGTTCAGGTCTTCGGCGGCATGGGCTACCTCAGTGAAGGTCCGGTCGAGCGCATCTATCGTTACGTGCGCATGTTCCGCATCGTGGAGGGCACCAGCGAGATCCAGCGTCTGGTGATCGCGCGAACCCTCGGCCTGTGACCGGCGCATGAGCGACGAGCGCGCGCAGGAGGCCCTCCGGGCCCTTCCGCAGGTCGACCGGCTGGTACGCGACATCGGCGAGCTGGCAACGGTTGGGCCGGTCGTCGCACGCTGGCTCGTGCGACGCGAGATCGACGCCGCGCGCGAGCGCGTGCTCGCAGGCGCCGACCCGGGTGACATCCCCGCAGCGGTGCGCTCGGCGGTGAACGGGCTGTCGCTCGCGCGGCTGCGCAAAGTGATCAACGCCACCGGGGTCGTGCTGCACACCAACCTCGGCCGCGCGCCGTTGGACGCGGCCGCGCGCGACGCGATCCTGGCCGCCGCGGACGCGACACCGCTGGAGATGGATCCGGTCTCGGGTGAACGAGCAGCGCGCGCGCCGGTCGCGCCGACGCTGGTCGCAGCGCTGCTCGACACGGAGGACGCGATGATCGTGAACAACAACGCCGCGGCGTTGCTGCTCGCGCTGGGCGCGCTCGCGCGAGGCGGCGAGGTGATCGTGTCGCGCGGCGAGCTGATCGAGATCGGCGGCGCGTTCCGGCTGCCCGACGTGATGGCGGCCTCCGGCGCGCGGCTGCGCGAGGTCGGGACGACCAACCGGACCCGCCTGCGCGACTACACCGACGCGATCGGCGAGCACACCCGCCTGATCCTGAAGGTCCACCCCTCGAACTACCGGATCGTCGGCTTCACCGAGGAGCCGCCGTTGAGCGACCTGGTGTGGGCCGCTCGCGAGGCCGGCGTGCCGCTGCTGTTCGACATCGGCAGTGGGCTGCTGCGCCCCGAGGAGGACGTGCTCGCCGACGAGCCCGACGGCGCGACCGCCATCGCCGCCGGGTGTGATCTGGTCTGCTTCAGCGGCGACAAGCTGCTCGGCGGGCCGCAGGCTGGGATCCTCGCCGGCCGCGCCGACCTGATCGAGCGCTGCCGCCGCGACCCGGTCGCGCGCGCGGTACGCGCCGACAAGCTCAGCCTCGCCGCGCTCGAGGCTACGTTGTGGGCCTATGCGCGCGGGGAAGCAGACGGGTTGCCGGTGAGGCGCATGCTCGCGGCCACGCGCGAGCAGCTCGCCGCCCGCGCGCGCACACTCACCGACGCGGTCCCCGAGGCCGAGATCATCGACGGCGAGAGCGTGGTCGGAGGCGGTTCCGTTCCGGGGCACGCCTTGCCGACGGTGCTCGTGTCGCTTCGCACCGATCGACCCGAGCGCCTCGCGGCGGCGTTGCGCACGCAGGAGCCGCCCGTGTTCGCGCGCGTCGAAGCGGGGCGCGTCCTGATCGACCTGCGCACGGTGCACCCCACCGACGACGCGACGCTGCGGGAAGCGTTGGCGCGCGCGCGCTGACCCCGGATTCTGACCCCCGGCGGATCCTGTGGGAGAATCCTCGCATGCATGTCATCGCGACCGCGGGTCACGTCGACCATGGGAAGTCGACGCTGATCCGTCGCCTCACCGGTATCGATCCAGACCGGCTGCCCGAAGAGAAGGAACGGGGGCTCACGATCGATCTCGGCTTCGCCTGGCTCGCGCTTCCCGGCGGCGACGAGGTCGGCATCGTGGACGTACCGGGCCACGAGCGGTTCATCCACAACATGCTCGCGGGTGCCGGTCCCGTGAACGCGACGCTGTTCGTCGTGGACGCGACCGAGGGGTGGCGCGCGCAGTCCGAGGAGCATCTGCAGATCCTCGAGCTGCTCGGCGCGCGCACCGGCGTGGTGGCGCTGACCAAGGCCGACCTGGTCGACGACACGACCCTGCACCGTCGCGCCGACGAGGTGCGCGGCCGGCTGGAGGGAACCGCGCTCGCCGGCTGCGAGATCGTGGCGGTCTCGGGAACCACGGGAGCTGGGTGCGACGACCTGCTCGCGGCGTTGCGCCGGATGCTGGACCGGCTCGGGGCCGAGGAGGACCGCGGCCGGCCGCGCGTGTACCTGGATCGCGTGTTCACCGTCCACGGCGTCGGCACCGTCGTCACGGGGACGCTGACCGGGGGGCGCATCCGCCGGGACGACCTCATCCAGATCCTGCCCTCGGGGCTGAACGCGCGCGTGCGAGGCATCCAGAGCCACCGCAAGGTCCGCGAGGACGCGGTGCCGGTCAGCCGCATCGCGATCAACGTGGCCGGCATCGAGCGAGCCGACCTGCATCGCGGCGACGCGCTCGTACATCCGGGACAGTGGAAGCCCTCGACGGAGGTGGACGTGTCGTTGCGCACGGCGCGCGGGCTCGATCATGAGATCCGCGCGCGCGGCGCCTACAAGCTCTACATCGGCTCGGCCGAGGTCGACGTCAGGCTGACGTTGTTCGGGACCGATGCGCTCGAGCCGGGCGGCGAGGCGTTCGCGCGGCTGACGCTCGCTCATCCGATCGTGGCTGCGCCGCTCGATCGGTTCGTGCTGCGCGATACCAGCCGGCGCGCGACCGTGGGCGGCGGGGTGATCCTGGACGCGCATCCGTCGGCGCTGCGCGGCACGGACCGCGCCAACAGGGTCGAGCAGCTGCGCATCCGCGCCGACGCCTCGCCCAACGAATTCCCGAGCATCGTGGTCGCCGAGCATGGCGTGGTCGAGCGCATCGATCTGGGATGGATCGCCGGCAGCGACGTGCGGCCGAAGTGGACGATGCGCCTGCGCAGCCTCGAGGTCGCCGAGGACCTGTATCGGCGGACGCTCGCGCGGATCGAGGAGGCGCTGCGCGCGTTCCACGAGGCGAACCCACTGGTTCGTGGGATGTCGCGCGAGGACCTGCGCTCCGCGGCGTCCGTCCGAAACCAGCGGCTGTTCAACGAGATCGTCGAGGCGACAACCGAGCTGCTCGCAACCGACGGACCGCTGGTCAGGCTCACCCAGCACACGGTCACGCTGACGCTCGAGCAGGAGGGCGCGCGCGACGTGCTGCTCGAGCAGCTCGCCGACGCCGCCTTCGCGCCACCGGGTCTGCAGACGTTGATCGATCAGCACGGCGAGCCGCTGGTGCGCGCGCTGCTCGAGGCGGGGATGCTGATCAAGGTGGCCGAGGACATCGCGTTCGCGGCTTCGCAACTGGATCAGGCGCGCGAGACGATCGCCGCGGCGATCGAAGCGGAGGGACCGATGACGGCCGCGCGGCTGAAGAAGCTGCTCGGCACGTCGCGGAAGTACGCGATCCCGCTGCTCGAGCACCTCGACGCGATCGGCTTCACGCGCCGGCGTGGGGATCTGCGCGAGCTGGCACCCTCAGGGGCGTAAGCGGCGCGCCTGCGCGCGCCTCGCGCCGCGCGTGTCACGCGCGGAGTTGCGCAATCGCCTCGATCTCGACGGGCGCGCCGAGCGGTAGCTCCGCGACACCGACGGCCGCGCGCGCGTGACGGCCGTTGTCGCCGAACACCTCGACCATCAGATCGCTTGCGCCGTTGGCGACCGCAGGCTGGGCACCGAAGCCGGGCGCCGAGGCGACGAACACGGTGAGCTTCACGATGCGCTCGATATCGTCGAGCGATCCGGTGACCGCGCGGAGCTGGGCGAGGATGTTGATCGCGCAGAACCGGGCCTCCTCAGCGGCATCCTCCGGGGTCACGGCGGAACCGACCGCACCGGTACGCGGCAGCCCACCGGCCCGGAACGGGACCTGGCCGCTGACGAAGACCAGGTCGCCCGCGCGTGCCGTCGGCACGTAGGAGGCAACCGGCGACGGCGGTTCGGGCAGCGTGATGCCGAGGTCGGCGAGACGCTGCTCGGCACCCATCAGGCTTGCTTCGGCCGCTTCATGATCGCGACCGTCCCCGGCACATCGGTCGGGTTGTAGACCTGGACAAGCTCGTAGCCCTCGTCGCCCCAGTTGTTCAGGATCTCTTGGATCGCGTGGGGGATCAACGGGACCGACACGTACTCCCACTGTTGCACCTTCGCACCTCCGCCTCGAGCAGCTCGACGCACGAGGGTAGTCCCTCGGCGTTGATGCGGTCCAAAAGCTCGCGCGGCAGGCGGGGGAGCCTGCCGCGCGAGGGGAAGAAGCTCAGCCGGCGCGCTTGGAGATGACGTTCCGACGCTCGGTCTCGTTCATGCCACCCCAGACGCCGTGCGGCTCGCGGGTCGCTATCGCGAACGCGAGGCATGCTTGGCGGACGGGACAGCGGGCGCAGGTCGCCTTGGCCCTGGCCTCGCGGGCGTGGCGCTCGTCCTTGTTCTCGAGATGGTTAGGGGCGAAGAACCAGTCGGGATTCTCGCCCCGGCAAGCGGCGTAGTTCTGCCAGCTCGCATCGAAGTCCCACGTCTGTCGGGCCACTTCTGGAACCACACCGGGCCGCGTGCGGGCCCCTGGCGCAGTGTTCATCACTCTCCTCCACCCTTATCCGACGCCCGCCGGAAGATGGATGTTCCGGCGGTCACGCAACCGTTACAGTCAACCAGGAGGGCATTCAAGCGGACCATGGCCCAAAGTTCAAGGAAATTTCTGTATCTGCTTCCAGAATCCGACATTCCGGCCCGCCGGCATCGCTTCCGGGGATCGTGTGCGTGTGCAACCCGAGCGGCACACGCACACAACTTCCGGGAGCGAACCCGAAGGCCCTGGTCAGGGCGATGAAGGCCCACCGCCGGGGTCGGATCCGGGCCTCCGTGGCTTGGATTCAGGTCTCGGCGGGCTCGCCGGGACCGGCATCCGAGGCCCCCGCGTCGTCGGCCACGGGCGCGCGCACCATCAAGACGGTCCCCACGACGCCTGTGACGACGACCTGCTCGCCAACCCGCATCCGGCTGCCATCCTCCGAGCGCGCGCGCCAGATCTCGTCGCCGACCTCGATGAAGCCCTCCGGGTTCAGCAGGCTCCGAACCTGGCCGGGCTCACCCACGAGCTTGCGCTTCAGCTCGGTCGCGATGGGGCGGCGCGCGCGGCGTACCACGGTCATCACCGGCACCGCCACGATCAAGCTCCCGGCCACGCCCAGGCCCACGATCCACCCAGGGATCGCTAGCGGCTCATGCCCGGACGGGAACAGGGTCAGCGACCCGGCGATCAACCCGGCGCCGCCCAGCACGGTCGGAGGCCCCAGCGAATCGCGCGCGACGTCCAGCGCGAGCAACAACAGCCCGCCGATCAGCAGACCCATCCCCAACGCGCGCGCCGGCAGCACGGTCAGCCCGTACGCGCTCGCGGCGAAGAACAGCCCGGCGGTCACGCCGGCGACGCCGAAACCGGGCTGGAACAGCTCGAAGATCAGCAGCATGGCGCCGGCCAGCAGCATCAGATAAACCAGCGTCGCGTTCGAGAACGCGTGCAACAACCGCCGGATCGGTCCCGGCTGGTGGAATCGGACGTCGATCGCGTCGGTGGGCAAGGACAACGTGACCTCACCCACCGCGGTGGTCACCGCCCGTCCGTCCAGGCGATCCAGCATGTCGGCCAGGCTCACGACCTGCATGTCAACCAACCCCACTTCGACGGCCGTGCGAGCGTCGTAGACGCGCTCGGGCTCGACGACGACCGAGCGACCGCGCAACAGCCCGAGCGCCGGCAGGGCTTCGAGCTGCTCGAGAACAGGGGAACGATCGACATGGCCGAGGTCGATCGGCGTGACGGGGCCGAGGCGCGCGGCGGCTTCTGCGCCCGACACGTGGGCGGCTTGGGCCATGAACAGCGCCATCCCGGCCGCGCGCGCGCTGCGAGGCCCGACGAAGACGCCGACGGGGATCCTCGCGTCGCGGATGCGGCGCACGAGCGGCGGGAGAAGCTCGCCGTCGGACACCTTCATCCCGCCGAGGCTGTCGAGCTGGAAGACCAGCAACCGCGCGCCCTCCCGCTCGGCCGCATCGATCCGTTCGAGCGCGTACTGCTCGATCCTCGCGTCGATCACGCCGGCGATCTCGACGACGTCGACGAACGGCGAGTCGTCCTGCGCCCATGCGGCCGCGGGAGCCAGGGCGAGCAGGAGGAGAGCAGGCGCGAGGATCCGGCGCACGGCGCGCATCCTAGCCGCGCAGCCCCAGGCCCGCATCCCGCCCGGCGCGCGAGGGTTCGCGCGCGCGGGAGGCTCCCCGCGCGCGAGGGTTCGCGCGCGCGCCGGGGGCAATTATGATGCGAGCCCTATGGCCATCCTCGGCCCCGCGCGCGTGCTCATGGTTTCGGGCAAAGGCGGTGTCGGCAAATCCACCGTCGCCGCCGCGCTCGCCGTCGCCGCCGCGAAGCGGGGCGAACGCGTGCTGGTCGCCGACCTCGAGGACCGCGAGTCGGTCGGGCCGATCTTCGGCTTGCCGAAGCTGCCGCACCAGGAGCATCACATCGAGGCCGGCATCACGGGACTGTCCGTCATCCCCGATGAGGCGCTCGTCGAGTACTTCCGGGTCGTCTACAGGGTCCCCAAGTTCTCGCGCGCGCTGCTGCGCTCCAAGGCGGTCGAGTTCGCGACGCAGACGGCGCCGGGCATCCGCGACATCCTGCTGATCGGCTCGATCATGCAAGCCGAGCGGAGCCGGCACGACGGCCGCGTACAGTACGACCGCATCATCGTGGATGCGCCTCCGACCGGCCGGCTGCCCCGATTGCTGGACGCGCCGCGCGCGATCGTCGAGCTGGTGCGCGCCGGGCCGATCAAGCCGCAGGCGCAGCGCGTGCTGGACCTGGTGCTCGATCCGCGGCGCCTGCAAGTGGTGCTGGTGACGCTGCCCGAGGAGATGCCGGTACGCGAGACGGTGGAGGCGGTCGAGACGCTGCAGAAGATGGATGTCACGCTCGGCTCGATCGTGGTCAACGGCATCTGGCCGGCTCTCGACTCGGTCGGCAAGAACGCGAAGCAGAAGCTGCGCGCGCCCGCGGAGGCGGCCGGGCTCGGGGCGGAGGCGCTCGACGCGCTCGCGGCGGTCGCATCGGCGCACGCACGACGCGTCGCCAACCAACGCAACACGATGACCGAGCTGAGCGAGCAGGTCACGCTTCCGCGCATCGAGCTTCCCTACCTGTTCACCGAGCGCATCGGCCGCGACGAGATCGACACGCTCGCCGACCTGCTGGAGGACCGATGAGGGCGGACGAGCTGCTCGCGCAGAAGCACATCGTGGTGTGCACGGGCGCCGGTGGGGTGGGCAAGACCACCGCGTCCGCGGCGCTCGCGCTGCGTGCAGCCGACGCCGGACGCAAGGTGATCGTGTGCACGATCGATCCGGCGCGCCGGCTCGCCCAGTCGCTGGGCCTCGACGGCCTCAAGCACGATCCGACGCTGGTCGACGCGTCGGCCTTCAAACGCCGCAAACCCAAAGGCGAGCTGTGGGCGATGATGCTCGACATGAAACGGACCTTCGACGAGATGGTCTTGGACCTGACCAGCCGCGACCGCGCCGAGGCGATCTTCGCCAACCCGTTCTACCGGCACGTCTCCTCGACGCTTGCCGGCACGCAGGAGTACATGGCGATGGAGAAGCTCTGGGAGCTGCACGAGGAGGGGCGCTGGGAGCTGATCGTGATCGACACGCCTCCGACGCGGAACGCGCTCGACTTCCTGGACGCGCCGCGGCGGCTGACCGACTTCTTCGAGGGGCGGTTCCTGCGCCTGATGCTGTGGCCGTACATCAAGGGCGCGCAGGGCGGCATCAAACTGTTCAACGCCGGCGCGCGCGCGGCGCTGCGCGCGGTGACCAAGATCACAGGCTCGGAGCTGTTCAGCGACGTCGCCGATTTCTTCGTGGAGTTCGAGGGCATGTACGAGCAGTTCAAGCGGCGGGCGGTGGCGGTGCACGAGCTGCTCGGCGCGAAGCACACGTCGTTCGTGGTGGTGACGGCGCCGACGGAGCCAAGCCTGCGTGAGGCGCGCTTCTTCGCCGACCGGTTGCAGCAAGAGAAGATGCCGCTGGGCGCGCTGCTGGTGAACCGCACCCACGACGTGCCCGACGCGCCGGGGCTTCAGGACCCGCGCGCTCTGGTCGCCCAGGTCGGCGGCGGGCCGCTGGCCGACGCGCTCGCGGTCTACGCGGACTGGCGGACCGTGGCCGCGCGCGAGCAGCGACTCCTCAACACCGAGCTCGGCGCGCTGGGCAGCACGTCGGTATGGCGGGTCCCCGACCTGGCCGATGACGTCAACGACGCAGCGGCGCTGCGCGAGATCGGCGAGCTGCTCGCCACCGCCTGATCGCGAGATGCGGGGTGGGACGCGCGCACGCTACCCTTCCCGGCGATGCCCAACGACCGTCCGGTCGTGACCGAGGATCCCACCCGCCGCAAGGGAAGGAGCTGGCGCGACCGTTTCTGGGACGCCTCCCATTTCGGGGAGCGCGTCTCGCCCCCGCTCGCCTGGGGGCGGGACCTGACCCATCGAACCGTCCTGCTGCTGATCGTCGCGGCGATCACGGCGCTGTTCGTCGGCATCGCGGCGCTGCCGGGCGTTGCGATCTTCTCCAAGACGGTACGCGGGGTCGCACAGCGGTTCGACGGCGACCTCGGCTCGCTGGATCTGCCGACGGTCGCGCAGCGCTCGGTCGTGGTTTCGCGCGAAGGCAAGGTCCTGGCGACGCTGGCCGGCGAGGAGAACCGCGTGGTCGTCTCGATCGATCGCGTGCCCGAGATCACGCGGCAGGCCGTGCTCGCGATAGAGGACGCGGGGTTCTACGAGCACCAAGGCGTCGATCTGAACGGCTTGATGCGCGCGCTGCTGTCCAACGTCAAGGCGGGCGGCCTGCGGCAAGGCGGCTCGACCATCACCCAGCAGCTGGTCAAGAACACTCTGGTCGGCTCAGAGCGCACCCTCGATCGCAAGATCCTGGAGGCGCGCATGGCCGTCGAGCTGGAACGCAGCATGTCGAAGAAGAAGATCCTGGAGCTGTACCTGAACGAGGCGTATTTCGGGCGCGGCGTCTACGGGATCGGCACCGCCGCCGAGTACTTCTACGGCAAGACGGTCGAGAAGCTCACGCTGGCCGAGTCGGCGCTGCTCGCCGGGGTCATCAAAGCGCCGGAGAACCTCGAGCCGATCGCCAACCCCGAGGCCGCGAGGACACGCCGGGCGCTGGTGCTCAAGCGGATGGTGGACGAGGGCTTCGTCCCCGAGAGCGACGCGCAGGCCGCGGGCG
>Ga0299906_10001844_pt1 | contig 17955 bp, 16 predicted proteins | sample RVTome_14_FD_200259 | JGI IMG/M metagenome (GOLD analysis project Ga0299906, IMG submission 200259) | Soil microbial communities from uranium-contaminated site in the Upper Colorado River Basin, Wyoming, United States - RVT145D125 (version 2) ...
CATCACGATCTCGAGCGGCGGCAGCCCCTCGACCGCGGTGCCCAGCTCGAGCTGCTGCCAGCGGGGAGCCTTCGACCCGTCCCCTTCGGCGGGACGGCACAGCACCACGTCGAAGGGCAGCTCGCGATCCCGCAGGTTGGCCTCGGTGTCCTCGCACACTTCCTCGCTGCGGTTCGTGACGATGGCGATCCGACCCCCGAGCCGTTCGAGCTCCGCCAGGAAGGCGGCGGCGCCGGGCAAGGCGGCGGCGGCCCGGCGGCGACACCACTCGTGCCAGGTGGCCTGGGCGAAGCGCTCGCCGCGCTCCGCGAGCTCCTTCTGGTAGGGCGAGTTGTCGAGGACCGTCTCGTCGGCGTCGAGGACCACGACCCACGTGCCGGGCTCCCGCTCGGCGGCCACAGCCGCCACGCGCTCGGTCGCCACCCTGTACGCCTGGTGGTAGAGGGCGCGGTGCTCGGCGGCGTTCCGCATCCAGTGGACGTTGTCGGGCATGCGCGGGGTCGCCGCCGGCTGCGCCTCGCCGCGTGTGGGGGCCCGGGCCTCCCGGCACCCGAGGGAGCACGATGCGAGGAGCAGGGACGCTACGACCCACGGCGCGGTTCTCATGGGTGACCTCGGCGGAGACACTGTGCCCAGGCGAGGCTACGGCGCCCTCACGACGCCGTCAAGGGAGCGCTCAGTCGTAGCGCAGTGCCGACTGCGGATCGACCGCGGTGGCGCGGCGGGCGGGGAGCAGATTCGCGAGCAAGCCCGTGGCGGCGAGCACGAGGGCCGTGCCGGCATAAACGACGGGGTCGGTCGGGCTGACGAAGAGGAGTTGAGCCACGACCCGGGTCGCCACCACGGCCAGCGCCAGGCCGGCGGCGACCCCGATGCTCACCACGAGCATCCCCTGCCCCAGGATCAGGAGCAGCACGTCCCCGGGGCGGGCGCCCAGCGCCAGCCGGATGCCTATCTCGTGGGAGCGCTGGCTGACCGCGTACGACATCACTCCGTAGATGCCCACGGCCGCGAGGAGCAGCGCGAGGCCGCCGAAGATCGCCAGCAGGGAGGCTCCGAGCTTCGAGGCCCACAGGGTGCCGTCGATGCGCCGTGCGAGGGTGCCGCTCGCCATCAGGGCGAGATCGGGATCCATGGCCTGGAGCTCCCTCTCGACCGGGATCACGAGGGGACCCGGGTCCTCCACGGCCCGCACCACGAGGGTGACGCCCGTGACGAAGCGCTGCTCGAGCGGCTCGTAGCAGTAGGCCACGGGGTCCTCGCCGAGCGTGTTGTACTTGACGTCCTCCGCCACGCCGACCACCTCGGCGAGCTGCTCGTCGCCGAAGAAGCGGAAGCGCTGACCCAGGGCCTCGTCCACGGGCCAGTACTTCGCCGCCATGGTCTCGTTCACCACGACGACCTTGGGCGCGCCGGCCACGTCGCCGGGGCCGAAGCCCCGGCCCCGCAGGATCCGCACGCCGACCGTGTCGAAGTAGTCCGGCTCCACGACGTTGACCTGCACGAACGTCCCCCGGGCTTCGCCCTCGCGCCCCTCGGGAAAGACGGATCGGGTCAACCCGAAGGAGAAGGGGCCGTTCTGGGCGAGGGTCGCGGCCTCCACCCCCGGAACGGCGAGGGCGCGCTCCCGCGCATCCCGGAAGAACTGCCGCGCGCGCTCGTCGGAGTAGCCGAGCAGGCCGACGTCGAAGCTGGTCATCGCGAGGCGATCCGCGTCGTAGCCGGAGTCCACGTCCCGCGCCGCGGAGAGGCTGCGGAGGAAGAGGCCAGCCCCGACCTGGGCGAATAGCGAGAGCGCCACCTGCCCGCCCACGAGCAGGGAGCGCAGGCTCATCCGGGCCCCCGAGCGCGCCTCCCCGACGCCCCGCTCCTTGAGCGACGCCGTGAGCTCCGGCCGCGCGGACTGGAGGGCGGGGGCGAGGCCCGAGATCAGCCCGGTGGCGAGGGCCAGCAGCGTGGTGAAGGCCAGCACCCGGTGGTCCAGGGCGAGGTCCAGCGAGACCGTCACCGGGAAGGGCAGCGAAGGCAGGAACGTGAGGATGACGCCTCGGGCCCAGTAGGCGACGAGCAGGCCGGCCAGGGCGCCGATCGCTGCCAGGAGCGTGCTCTCGGTCAGGAGCTGCCGCACCAGCTGCGCCCGGCTCGCCCCCAGGCAGAGCCGCACTGCGATCTCCCGGCGCCGGCCGGCGGCCCGAGCCAGGAGCAGGTTCGCCACGTTAGCGCACGCGATCAGCAGGACCAGGCCCACGATCGTCATCAGCATCCCGGTAGCCATCGCAGCGGGACCGCGGCCCTGGGCCCCGAGCGTCGCCTGGGAGAGCGGCACGAGGGTGAAGCCACGCCCCTCGTTGTCGTCCGGGTACTCGGCCGCGAGCCGGGACCCGATCGTCGCGAGACCCGCCTGGGCCTTCTCCCGGGAGGTCCCGGGGCGCAGGCGGACGATGGAGTTCACGAACAGGCCGCGCCGCTCCTCGTACCAGTTGAACTCGCCGGGCTTGAGCTGACGGTTCATGGCCATGGGGATCCACAGCTCCGGCTGGACGCCGGTGTCGGTGCCGGTGAAGGCCTGGGCCGCCACGCCAACGACGGTGAAGGGAATCCCGTTGACGAGCAGCTTCTCTCCCAGCGCGTCCGGGCGGCCTGCGAGCCGCTGCGTCCAGAAGCGGTGGCTCAGCACCGCCACGGGGTGCGCCCCGGGGGCGCCGTCCTCCTCGACGGTGAAGGTGCGGCCGAGCGCCGTGTCGACCCCGAGGACGTCGAAGTAGTTCCCCGAGACGAGCTGGCCGAAGACGACCTCGGGCTCGCCCCCGGCGCTGACGCTGAGCTGCGTCCAGTCGTAGCCCAGCAGCCCCTCGAAGACCTCGTTCTGCTCGCGGACGTCCTTCCAGTTGAGATGGGAAAGGGCGCCGCTGACGCCTCCCTGGAACTTCGCGTCGGTGGTGTAGACGGTGTACAGCTCCCCGACTTCCCGGACGGGGAGCGACTGCAGGAACAGAGCGTTCACGATGCTGAAGATCGTGGTGTTCGCCCCGATCCCCAGGGCCAGGGAGAGCGCCGCGATCACGCTGATCAGGGGACGCTTGAGCAGCATTCTCCAGGCGAGCGTGACGTCGCGGCGCAGGGTGTCCATGGGGCCTCCTCGCGGGCGGCGCTCGGGGCGCCGTTGCGGGTCAGGAGCGGTGGATGGACGGTAGTGTAGTACGGTGTAGGGTCACCACGATGAGCTCCCTCCGCCTGCTGTCCGCCTGCCTCTGCCTCGGCGCCTGCACCGGGGGGGACCCCGCGCAGCCGCCGGCGGCGCCCTCGAGCCCCCCCGCCGTGGTCCCGGATCCCGTCCGGATCATGCCCCTCGGCGACTCCATCACCCAGGGGAACACCGAGCGGGACAGCTACCGCCGCGCCCTCTACCGGCGCCTCCAGGAGCGAGGTGCACGCGTCGACTTCGTCGGGAGCCTCCGGGACAATCACCTGGGGCCTCCGCCGAACCCCGACTTCGATCTCGACCACGAGGGGCACTGGGGCTGGACCGCCGACGAGATCCTGGCGGAGATCGACGGCTGGGCGCGGGCCGCGAGGCCGCAGCTGGTGCTGCTCCACCTGGGCAGCAACGACGCCCTGCGCGGGCAGAGCCACCCGGAGACCGTCGAGGAGCTGGCCCGCATCGTCGCCGCCCTCAGGGAGGTGGAGCCCCGGGTGACGGTGCTGCTGTCGCTGCTTATCCCTGCCGCGAAGCCGGAGGGCCCGAGGATCGAGGAGCTGAACGCCCAGCTCCCCGCCCTGGCGGACAGGCTGGACGCTCAGGGCTCCCGGGTCGTCCTCGTGGACCAGTTCACGGGCTTCGACCCCGCAGGCGACACCGCCGACGGCATCCACCCGAACGCCGCCGGCGAGGCGAAGATGGCCGAGCGCTGGCTGGAGGCCCTGCTCCCCCACCTGTGAGCGGAACCGCCAGCCGCGGAATCCGCTCGGGCGGACGCTTATACTGCGCGGAGCGACCCGTGGTGAGAAAGACGGCCTGCGACCCCCACCGCGGACCCGCCCGCCGCCGAAGCGGCTGGAGACGCGCCCCATGAGCATGGTCAGCAACCTGCGCACGATGGGCCTCCCCGACCTGCTGCAATGGCTCGCCACCACCCGCAAGACCGGCACGCTCTACCTGAAGCGCCGCTCGATCGAGAAGCGGCTCCTGTTCCGGGACGGCGTGATCCGCTCGTCGTGGTCCAACGATCCCGCGGAGAGCCTGGGCCAGTTCCTGCTGCGCGATCGGCTCATCACCGAGGAGCAGCTCTTCAAGGCGCTGCTGCTCCAGGAGGATCAGGGGGGCCTCTACGGAGAGATACTCATCTCACAGGGGCTGGTGAGCGAGGAGCAGCTCCGCCTCGCGCTCCACCGGAAGGCCGAGGAGACGATCTACGACCTCTTTCTCTGGCCCGACGGCGCCTTCGAGTTCCGCGACGAGGACGAGCCCCCGAGCTTCTTCGTCCAGATCGACATCAGCGTCACGAGCGTCGTGCTGGAGGGGGTGCGGCGCGTCGACGAGTGGCGGCGCATCCGCTACGTCATCCCGTCGCTGAGGACGACGTTCCGCGTGAAACGGACCCACCAGCGCGTGGAGGATCCCGCCGAGCTGCAGATGCTGGGCCTGGTGGCCATGGGACAGAGCCTGGCCCAGATCAGCCTCGAGACGCGGCTCTCGGAGTTCGAGGCCGCCGAGATCCTGTTCCGGCTCCACGAGCGCGCCCTGATCGACGTCGAGGACCCGGGGGAGGACACTCTCCCCCTCGACACCGTGGCGGCGATCCGGGACCGGCTCGGTCTGGGCGACATGCGCCTGCGGCTGCGCGACTACGCGGGGGCGAGCCGCGCCTACCAGGACGTGCTCGCGCTGCAGCCTCTGAACCAGCAGGCCAAGAAGGGGCTGCTGGCGGTGGAGGACGCCCGCAAACGGGATCGCGCGCTCCAGGGTCTGGACCGGGCCATGGTGCCCGTGATCCGGTCCGACGAGGCGTCTCTCACCACCGAGGAGTTCGACCCCCAGGAGGGCTTCGTGCTGTCGCGGGTGAACGGCGAGTGGGACGTCGCTTCGATCCTCAAGGTCTGCCCGATGACCGAGGAGGACACGCTCCTCATCGTCAGCCGCCTGCTCGAGCGCGGCATCATCGAGCTCACTCCGGCGACCCGGACCGACGACCGGCCCCGGGCGTCGCGGGTCGAGACCGTGCCTCCCGCCGTCGGCGACTGATCTCTCCCGGCCGTGCCGCGGGCGGAGAGAGCGCGCCCCCGGGTCACTCCTCGGCCTCCGCTCCCCGGGGGTAGACCCGCAGCGGCTCCCAGCGCCGGAGCAGGACCTGGCCGGGGGGAAAGCCCCGGGGCTTGCTCACGTCGGACACCCGGCACAGGTGGACCTCCACCTTGCCCCTGGAGCCCCGGGCCTTCGAATGCCAGGCCGCCAGTTCCGCCGCCCGGAGCAGGACGCTCCGGGGGAGCTCCTCGAGCGCGTCGGGGTTCCGGATCACGACGTGGCTTCCCGCGGGACCGGCCACGTGGAGCCACAGGTCGTTGGGCTCCGCCACCTCGAAGGTCAGGGCGTCGTTCTCCCGGGCACCCCGGCCCACCAGGATCTCGAAGCCCTCCCGGGTTTCGGTCCGGTAGGGCCGTCCGCGGCTCGCCATCGCGGAGGATTATCCGTCACGGGCGGTCCGGAGCCGATCGGCCGGCCTGGGTTATCATTCCGCCTCCGCCAGTAGCGTTCGAGGAGTCACGATGCCCGTACACAGCACCAGCGAGTTCCGCGCGGGGCTCAAGATCATGCTCGATGGCGACCCCTGCAGCATCATCGAGAACCAGTTCGTCAAGCCCGGCAAGGGGCAGGCATTCAACAGGGTCAAGTACCGCAACCTGAAGAACGGGCGTTTCCTGGAGCGCACCTTCAAGTCGGGAGAGACCGTCGAGGGAGCCGACGTCGTGGACACGGACATGCAGTTCCTGTATCGCGACGCCGACGGCTGGCACTTCATGGACCCGACGAGCTACGAGCAGTACACAGCCAACGCCGCCGCCATGGGGGGAGCCGAGAGCTGGCTCAAGGGCGAGGAGACCTGCCAGATCACGCTCTACAACGGCGTGCCGATCGCCGTCGTCCCCCCCAAGGTCGTCTCCCTGGCGGTCACCGAGGCCCCTCCCGCGGTCCGCGGGGACACGACCAGCGGCGCCACCAAGGCGGTCACCGTGGAGACCGGCGCCGAGGTCAAGGTGCCGCTCTTCGTGAAGGAGGGCGACCTCATCAAGGTCGACACGCGCACCGGCGGCTACGTCTCCCGCGGTTGAGTTGAGCCGGGACTGGCCGCCCTCCGCCAGCTGGGAGGCGCTCCGGCTCCGGGCCCGGCTGCTCTCGACGATCCGGAGCTTCTTCGCGGAGCGAGGAGTGCTCGAGGTGGAGACCCCCGCGCTCTCCAGCGCCACGGTGACGGACGTGCACCTCGGCTCGATCGCCTGCACCCTCGGGAGCCGGCGCCGCGCATTCCTCCAGACCTCCCCCGAGTTCCACATGAAGCGCCTGCTCGCGGCCGGGAGCGGGCCCATCTACCAGCTCTGCCGCGCCTTCAGGGACGGTGAGTCGGGGCCTCTCCACAACCCCGAGTTCACTCTCCTGGAGTGGTACCGGCCGGGGTTCGACCACCACGCCCTGATGGGCGAGGTCGAGGAGCTGCTCGGGATGCTGCTCGGTACCGCTGCCGGGAGGCGGGTGACCTACCGGGATGCCTTCCTCGAGGCCTGCGGTCTCGACCCCCATCGCGCCACGGCGGCCGAGTTGCGGCACCGGGTCCGCGAGCTGGGCCTCGAGCTGTCCGCCGACCTGGGATCCGGCGAGGAGGCCCGGGACGACTGGCTGGCGCTGCTCCTGACCCACGCCGTCGAGCCGACGCTGAGCCGGGAAGCGCCGACGTTCCTCTACGACTTCCCGGCGACGCAGGCGGCGCTGGCCCGGGTTCGGCCCGGGTCACCCCCGGTGGCCGAGCGCTTCGAGGTCTACTGCCGCGGGGTCGAGATCGCGAACGGCTACCGCGAGCTGCGGGACCCGGAGGAGCAGCGGTCCCGGTTCGAGGCCGACTCGCTCCGGCGCAGGCGGCGCGGCCTGCCCGACGTCGCCCCCGACGAGCGGCTCCTCGCCGCTCTCGAGTCAGGGCTTCCGGAATGCGCGGGCGTGGCCCTCGGCGTGGACCGGGTGGTGATGCTGGCCGCGGGCGCAACCCGGATCGACGCGGTGACCGCGTTCCCGATCCACCGCGCCTGAGGGGCGTCCCTGCGGGCGAGGATGCCGGACAATTCGTGTCGCCCCGGCGACCCGGCTGGTACCGTTCGACACGCTCCGGCGCCCCCCCGAGGGTTCTCGCGACACCTGACACCGGAGTCCAAGTCGCTGGCGACGGGTGCCTTACGCCGTCCGCGGTGATCACTGGCACGGAGCCTGCTTATTCGTTCGCCAGGGCTGGAGGTGCACGATGCAGGCTCTGCAGACGGACACTCATCGTCAGCCGGTTCTGGTGTGGATCGAGAGCGACAGTGGCTCCATCGCCCGCGGCGTCGCTGCGTCGTTGTCGGACGCGGGGGCCGAGGTCAAGCTGGCCGAGGACTGCGCCCTGATGCGCGGCGAGTCGGTGGCCGTACGCCTGTCGTACGACCGTGCCTCGCCCACCGTGGAAGCCGCCGGCCGGGTGACCTGGATCCGGGGCTCGGGAGACAAGGCTTCCTGCGGCCTCGAGTGGACCTCGGCGCCGCCGACCGGCCACTGAGCCGGCCGCTGGCCGCTACCCCTGGAAGCGGTAGCCCATGCGGTGCACGGTCACGATCCGCTCCGGCTTCGCGGGGCTCGCCTCGATCTTCTGTCTGAGCGAGGCGACGTGGACGTCCACGGTCCGCGTGTAGGGCATCGATTCGTAACCCCAGACGTTCTCCAGCAGCTCCGAGCGCGAGAGCACTGCCCCGCGGTGCTCGATGAAGTACCGGAGCAGCTTGAACTCGAGACTCGAGAGGTCCACCGGCTCGCCGCCCCGGGTCACCTCGGCACGCCGGAAGTCGACCCGCAGCTCCTTCGAGCTCCAGGTCCCCGCGCTGCCCCCGGATGCGCCGCGCTGCCGCCGCAGCAGCGCCTCGATGCGCGCCAGCAGCTCGATCGTCTCGAAGGGCTTCGTGAGGTAGTCGTCGGCGCCCAGCTTCAGCCCCACCACCCGGTCCACGACCTGGCTCCGCGCCGTCAGCATGAGCACGGGTGTGGTGACCCGCTTCTGGCGCAGGTCCCGGCACACGTCGAAGCCGCTCTTCTTCGGCAGCGCCACGTCGAGCACGATCAGGTCGAAGCTCTTCTCCAGGGCGAGGCGCTCGCCGGCTTCGCCGTCGGGGGCGGACTCCACGTCGTAGCCCTCGCTCGCCAGCCGGTCCGAGAGCGTCATGACCAGGCTCGGCTCGTCCTCGACGAGCAGAACGCGCGGGCGGGCGTCCCCGGTGGACGCGCTCACGCCCGGTCTCCGCTCCCGGCGGGAAGGTGGAGCACGAACGCGGCGCCCCCCTCCGGGCGAGCCTCGACGCTGGCCCGGCCCCCGTGCCCCCGGGCCACGTGATCGACGATGCTGAGCCCGAGGCCGCTCCCCCGGACCCGCGCCGTCTCGGCGCTCTCCCCGCGGTAGAACGGCTCGAAGAGACGCCGACGGTCCTCGCCCGAGACCCCGGGGCCCTGATCCTCGACCCGGATCTGAACCTCGGACCCCGATGTGTCCAGGCTCGCCGCGACCCGGAGCCAACCTCCGGAGGCGGCGAACTTGACCGCGTTCCCGATCAGGTTGCCGACCGCCCGTCGCAGCGCTTCCGCGTCTCCCGCGATCTCGGGGAGCCCGTCCGCCACGTCGAGCTCCGCGGTCATTCCCGCCTCCCGGATCGCCAGAGCGTTGTCCGCCAGCGCCGCCTCGGCAACGTCGCCGATGGCCACCGGCTCGGAACGGTACACGCGTCCTCCCGCCTGGATACCGGAGAAGTCGAGAATCTGGCCCACGGTGCTCGAGAGCCGGGTCCCCTCCTTGTGGATCACCGAACCGTATCGACGTACCTGCTCCGGCTCCTTGACCACGCCGTCGGCCAGGTTCTGTCCGGCGGAGCAGATCGCCGCGAGAGGCGTGTGCAGCTCGTGGGTGACTCCGGCGACGAACTCCATCTGCTGTCGCGCGAGCCGTTCCGCCCGCCTTGCGGACAGCACGATCAGCGCGCCGCTCACGCCGAGGGTGCCCAGGATTCCCACGCTCGCGACCAGGTTCCGTCGTCTGAACGAGCGCACGTACGCGGCGAGGGAGCCGGTCCGGTGACGGACGACGAGCTGCCAGTGGCCCGACGCGAGCTCGGGGGGAGGCTCACCCGGGGGAGGGCCCAGGCCCAGGCGCCTCCGGCCGCGCCCCCGCTCCCCACCGAAGGGTCCCGCCTCGAACAGCTCGGCGGTCACGTCTCCCGGCAGGAGCGCCGCCGCGTCGATCCCGGACTCGGCGGCCCAGATCACCTCACGGGTGCGGCGGTCCACGACCGCTACGTCCACCTCGCGCTCGTCGGGAGCTCCGAAGTGCCGCTCGGCGAGGTCGCCCAGGATCTCCCCGCGCAGCACCTTCTCGTCGAGCCGCACCACGGCCAGCAGCCGATCTGGCCGCCACCGCCCGGGGCGGCGCCCGCGATCGCGGTCGAAGCTCGGCACCAGGAGGGCCGGTATCTCGGGAAGAACGAACGAGCGCGGCCGACGGGAAGCCACCGCGGCTTCCTCAAGCTCGGGGGGCCACGGCGCGTCGGTCACGGAACCCGTCTCCGGATCGAAGCGACGCGCGGAAGCGCGCTCCGGATCCGGCAGCCACACGTCGCGAACCAGGCCCGGGTAGGGCGCGACCGCCCGCCACAGCTCGTACCCGGCAGCCACCTGTGACTCGGGACCCTCCGAGCCGGGTCTCTCGGCGGCGAAGCTGAACAGGACGCGGCCCAGCTCCCGGTCCAGCTCGTCGCCGAAGCTCCGCGCCGCGCGATCGAGCCGCTGGCGCAGCCGCTCCGTCTCGGCGCGGCTGACCTCGCCGATCCAGCGGTACTGCAACGCGGCCAGTGCGCCCAGGAGGATGGCGAAGACCCCCACGAGAGTCAGGCTCGTTCGCGATCCGGTCGCCACGAGAGGAAGTGTAGCAGTGGCGAGATGACGACTTCGGGCGGAGGTGACGGTTTTACAGTCCCTTTACAGAGCGGCACGGGTCAATGAAGCCAACCACAGGTCCGTCCCAACGCGGAATGGCTCGAAGCCCGCTGGTACAATCCCAGCGGCTTTCGCCTCAGGATCCGCACACCGTATCGACGAAGGGAGGCCGCAGCTCGTGATCGGCCAGACCGTGAGGCGTCTTGCGAAGCCAAGGACGCCGCGTCGAAACCGATCGCGGCGTGGAGCTCGAACCACTCTCGCCGGGTCTGCGGTTCGGTCTCGCACACGGGTACACATTTGCCGGCCGCTTCGAAGCGGCATCGGAGGTCCAGCGACAAGCGAGAGAGCTCGCTTCTGGGGTGCCGGAGATCGCGACGAGCCCGCTCGCCGAGCGGCAGCCACCTCCACAACTCGGTCCGGACCGAGCTCGCGGGACTGCGGACAGGCCGGTCAAACCAGCAGTCGTCCAGCCGCTCGCCCCGTCGCGGTACAAGGTGAAATGGTGAGCTCACCATTTCACCCGTTATGTAGAGCGATCGGTTATGGCGAGTTCGTCGGTGTAGGGCGCGCTCCCGGTGCTTGAAGCCCAGCCTGAGCTCCCCATAGGTTCCTGCCCTTCAGCAGCGCGATCAGCCTGTCCGGAGGGCGGAAGTTCCCTTTTCGAAGCGTCGGTGGCGTCATGGAGCCGATCGCGGTTAGCTTGTCGGTTGGGTCGACGCGTATGTAGATCTCGGTCGCGCGAATGCTTGCGTGACCCAGAGGGGGCTCGAGGAGGCGGATACGGACGAGGCGGGGACCACTCCGCTGAGAACCTTCGGCTCTACTGCAAACGCCACAATGCGCTGTTGCGGAGCAGGAGTACGGGCGCGAGACGATGGACCGATTCCGGCGCTCGCCGGATCGGGTCTCGGAGGCGACGGAAGGGTACGCCGTCGCGGCGCGGCTCTCCCGGACTCGGTCCAGACCAAGTTGGGGTTCGCCTCCTGGACCGAGCCCGAATCCCACGCCGCCCCGCTGTAGCGGTGCTGCCCTTCGAGAAACGCCTCCGCGACCCGGACAGCGAGTACCTGAGCGACGGCGTGGCCGAGACACTCATCGACAAGCTGTCGCTGCTTCCCGACCTGAAGGTGATCGGCGTCTGGCGGATGCCCGTGAGTGCCTTCGCAAGCTCCAGGGCAGCTTCGGGGAGGATGGTATCGGCAAGTTGGAGATGGCCCTCATCCACACCGGACTCGGCGGGAAGGACGAGGCGTTCGAATGGCTGGACGAAGCCTTCGAAGTGCGCGACAAAGCACGCCGCATCGGCTTTCCGGAGTAGCCTCCGCCACAACCCCTTTACATTCCTTACACAAGACTTGCGCCGGGCTGAAGACAATCCGGTGCGTCCACCCTAGCTTCTGGAGTGACCGAAGCGCTCGGCGCAGGAGCCGGGCGGAACCCGGGAGGTGACCAGATGACGATCAAGCACGCGAGAACACTCGGCATCCTCGCGGCCGTCGCGGCCGTCGGGACACTGGGCTGGGCCCAGCCCTTCAGGGGCCGCGGGCCGGCAGACGGCGAGCGAGGGGCACAGTTCCGGCTTCAGCGCATGGCGAAGGTCCTGGAGCTGACCGAGGCGCAGCAGGAGCAGGCCCGTAGCCTGTTCGAGCAGCAGCGCCCGAAGGCCGAGGAGGCCCGGAAGGCCATGCGTGAGCACCAGGCGCAGGTCGACGAGCTGATGGCCGCTCCGAACCCCGACCCGACCGCCGTCGGCGACGCCGTGATCGCCCTCCGCCAGCTCCGGGAGCAGCACAGGGCCGACCGCGACTCCGTCGACGAGGCGTTCAAGGCGATCCTCACTCCCGAGCAGCTCAGCAAGTGGGAGGTGGTGCAGGCGATGCGCCCCGGCCGTGGCGGCCCTCACCGCGGCGCCCGCGGATCCCGCCGCGGCTGGCGCGGAGGCGACGACGAGTGATCCGAGCCGGCGCGGGCCCCGGATCGCCGGGACCCGCGTCTGCTCCCACCCGGATCACTCCTCGACGCTGAGCCTCACGCCGTCCGCGATCGCCTCGCTGGGATGGAGGATCACCGCCGTCCCCTCCTCGAGCCCCGAGAGCAGCTGGGCCTCGAGGTCGTTGCGCCGGCCCATCTCGACCTCCCTCAGGCGGGCCCGGCCGCTCTCTACCGCGAAGACGGCCCATCCGTTCCCGTGGCGGAAGAGCGCGGCGGTGGGAAGCAGCGGCACGTCCTGCTCCTCCCAGATCACCACCCGGACCTCGACCCGGTAGGCGTCCCCGAGAGCGCGCCAGGCCTCGTGGGGGTCCTCGAAATCCACCACCACGTTCACCCGCTGCTCCTCGACGCCGAGAGCCGAGAACTTCGTGAACCCCGAGGGCTCGACCCGGCGCACGCGCCCCTTGAGGGCCTGGTCGCCGCCCCACTGCTCGATCAGGACGGGAGCGCCCGGCTCGATCTTCACCGCATCGCTGGAGAGCATGTCCGAGACGACCTCCAGAGCGCCGGGGTCCCCGATCTCCAGGAGCGGCTCCCCCTGGGGCACGACCGCCTCGCTCCAGCGCAGGCGCTTCAGGACCACGCCGTGGCTGGGGGCCGTGAAACTCACCCGGGGGTCTCCCTGGTCGCCGTCGATGCTGGTCCGTGCCAGGCGCGCACGGGCCAGCTCCAGCTCGTGGGCCGCCGCCTCGACGGCGAAGGCGGCCGCTTCGTCGAGGCCGCGCAACGCCTCGGCCTGCGCCTCGGCCTCCTCCAGAGCCTCCGGGGCCACGATCTGCTCCCGGGCCAGCCGGCGCTGCCTCTCCAGGCGCGACTCCGCGACGCCCAGGTCGGCGCTCGTCCGGTCGCGCTCGGAGCGCGCGCGCTCCAGGGCGGCGCTCGCGGTCCGCACCCGCGCCTCGGCCTCGGCCCGGGAGCGCGCATCGAGCAGCGCAGGAGCACCGGGCTCGAGCGTGGCCAGCACGGTCTCGCCTGCGACGACGGCGTCTCCCGGCTCCAGCGCGATCCTGAGCAGTCGGCCGGCCACGGGCGCCGAGACGACGTAGCGCTCCCGAACCCGGGTCTCCCCCTCCTCGTCGACGGTGACCCTCAGCGCGCCGCGGCTCACGCGGCCCACCTCGACCGGCACCGACCGGGGCCAGAGACCCATGGCCAGCAGCACGGCCACGAAGGCGACGCCCGCCAGCAGGCGGCGGTTCCTCAGCAGCTCCGGAATCTCCATCACTCCCTCGCCTTCAATACGGCCACCAGGTCGAGCCGGTCCAGGCGTCGTCGCACGACGAGGCCGGAGAACACCGCGGCCACGACGACGGTCAGGGCGCACCAGGCCAGGGTCTGGGGCGTCACCACCATCGGGATGCGGAAGATCTCGGAGTCGACGCTCGCGACCACTGCATGGGCCAGGCCGACACCGATTGCGGATCCGAGAGGCAGCGCCAGGAGGGTCAGGATCGCGAGCTCGCCGAGCAGGATCCCGGAGATCTCCCCGCGCGTCAGCCCCATCACCCGCAGGCTGGCCAGCTCCCGGCTGCGCTCCGAGAGCGAGATGCGCGCGGCGTTGTAGACCACCCCGAAGGCGATCACGGCGGCGAAGCCGACGTTGAAGAAGACCATCAGGTTCATGTTCCGGGCCAGCGTGTCCTCGAAGCTACGCAGCGCCGCCCGGGTCAGCGCGACCCCGGCCACCGAGGGCGTCCGCTTGAGGCGGCGGTAGAGCTCCCCGAGGTGAGCGTCGTCGACCTGGAGGAACCCTCCGGACAGCGTGCCTCCCTCCCGCATCAGCCGCCTGAGGGCACCGATCTCCATGTAGGCCGACAGCCCCATCAGGTCCTCGACGAGCTCAGAGATCACCACCTCCCGGACCGGGCGCCGGCCCTCGAGAACCTCGAGCTGCACGCGATCCCCCACCCCCACGGCGAGGATCCGAGCCAGGGTGCCGGACAGGACCAGCCCCTCGGGGGGCAGCGAGATCCGCTCTCCCTGGAGGGTCACGATCCGGTTCAGCCGGGGAATCCCGACGAGCCCGGTGACGCCGACCTCCCGGCGCCTCGGCCCCGCCCGCAGCCGGGCCGGGACGGCGCGCATCGGCTCCACACTCATCACCCCCGGCATCGACGCGAGCTCGTGGAGCGAGCCCGCCGAGCGGGGCTCCACGAAGCTGACCGTCACGTCCTGCCGCTGGGCCACGAAGAACTGCAGCTCCTTCATCACACGCATCGAGTCGACGAAGAACAGCCCCATGACCATGACCGCCACCGAGAACGCGATCCCCACCACCGAGGCGGCGGCGCGGAACGGCTGCCGCCGCAGGTTGCGCAGCACCATCCGGGATCCGGCGCTCGCGAAGAGCGCGGTCCCCCAGCGCTCGAGCCGGCTCACCCGGTAGCGCGCCGGGGCCTCGGGGCGCATCGCTTCGGCGGGGGGAATGGCCACGGCCCGGCGCACGGCTGCCGCGGCCCCCAGGCTCGCGGCGGCTCCGCTGAAGAGGACGGCGCCCAGTGTCACCGAGACCGAGAGCTGGTACTCGAGGATCGGAAAGCGGAAGTACTGGTTGTAGAGCGCGATCATCCCGGAGCCGAGCCACGCGCCGCCAGCGACCCCCAGAGCGATGCCCGCCAGCGCGATGACCAGGGCCCACTTCACGTAGTGCCAGCCGATCTCCAGGTTCGCGTAGCCCAGGGCCTTCAGCGTCGCGATCTGCGGTCGCTGGATCGACAGCGTCCGGGTGAGCACGACGTTGAGCAGGAAAGCGGCGATGCCCAGGAAGATCATCGGGAACGCCACCCCGAAGCTCTGGAGCTGCTTCAGCTCGCTATCCAGGGTGAAGTTGGAGAGCTGCTGCCTGCGGGGGATCGCCCCGAGCCCGCCGTAAGGCAGTGTCAATAAATAAACTTTACGACTTGCGGGGACGAATGAGGTAGTTCCACTCACCATGGAAAGGTTGCGGCTTCAGATTGAGGGTCGCCATCTCCTGTTTCGAGACTTTGCGGCCGAGCGGATACCGACGCCGGTCAAGCCGGCAGGTCACCGTGAGGCCCTTGACAGTCGTCGTGTTCGCGATCAACTGGACGATCGTTTCATAGTCGCGCAGGGGTTCGCCACGCCAGTTCGACGAGATGAAGGAGAACAAGCGGTGCTCGACCTTGTTCCACTTGCTGGTGCCAGGGGGGAAGTGACAGACGAGGATGGCGAGCCCGGCGCTGTCCGCGAAACCCTGTAGCTCGAGCTTCCACTGGCGCAGGCGGTAGCCATTGCTCCCGCCGCCATCCGCGGTGATCAGGAGGCGCTTGGCGCGCGGATACAAGCGCCGCCCCTCGGCACGCCACCACCCGCGGATCGACGCCACCGCGAACGCCCCCGTATCGTGATCGGTGCCGACGTTCACGAAGCCCGTGTTGCGCCCGAGGTCGTAGATGCCGTACGGATACGCGCGCGGTACGGAGGGCGCGGGGAAGTCGTGGACCCTCACCCGCTGCGGCGACTTCGCCGGCCGCCACTGTCGACCGTAGTTCTTGTAGTTGCCGAGCAGTTCCTTCTTCTTGGTGTCGACGGAGATCACGGGACGGCGCGCCGCAAGCGCGCGGCGCACCTGGTCATTGATGAACCGAAACTGCGCATCGCGGTCCGGGTGATCGGCCCCCTCCTCCATCTTGCGGGTACCTTGCAGGCTGTAGTCCATCTGCCGCAGCAGTTGGGCCACCTTCTCGTGGCTCACCGGATGAAGGTCGGCCGTGAGTTCCCCCGCCAAGGCCCGTGTACTCTTATTCGTCCAGCGCAGCGGCGACTCAGGATCGCCACGCGTCAGGGGCTCCACTAGCCGCTCGAGCCGCGCGGGCAACTCGGGATCCCGCGCCACCAGGGCCGGCCGACCACCGCCCGCTCGCCGGATCTGCCCCGCCGGCAACGGCGGCGCGTCCAGTTCCTTCAGCCCCTTCGTGATCGTGACGCGAGACAGCCCACACGCCCGACTGACCATCGAGACGCCACCATGGCCAAGTTGCCTCGCTTCACTCGCTGCAAACAGCCGTCGCGCGCGCTCATCCAAGTGCGGCCACAGCCGAGCCACCTTCTGCTTCAGGGCTTTCAACTCCGTCACACCGGACAGCATATCCTGGCGGATTAGATATGTAAAGATACTTTATTGACACTGCCTAACGCTCGAGGAGGCGGTCCAGGCGCACGATGACCTCCGCCTCGGAGGCCTCGGGAGAGAGCGCGAGCGAGACGTCGTCGAAGCCGCCCTCCATGTCGAAGGCGGTAGCGAGCGCCTCCCGCTCCATCCAGAAGATGCCGAAGCGCCGGTCGTCCGGGATGATCTCACCCGGGCGAATGCTGTAGACGTACTCGGGTGAGAGCGCGACCCCTACCGCCCGGAGACAGCGTCGCTTCCCGTTGATGATGGCCGCCACCCGGTCTCCCAGCTCCAGCTCGTGGGCCAGGAAAAAGGCCTCGCTCACCAGCACCTCGTCGGGGCGTCCGGGCTCGATCCAGCGGCCGCGGCGGAGGAAGACGTCGTTGAGGACCGGGCGCCGCGTCGCCGGGATCGAGATCAGCCGCCCCGTGGCCGGCTCCTCCAGGCCCGGCACGTCGAGGGTCACGTCGGCGACGACCCGGGTCATCACCGCCGACACCCCCGGTATCTGAGCGATCTCCCGCTCGAGACCGAGGGGGGCGCGCTTCAGGCCCGCGAAGACGTCGGCGAAGCGCTGGCGGGTGTAGTAGGCGTCCTGGGTCCGGCGCAGCGAGTCGAAGTTGCTCAGGTACATCACGAACATCGTGACGCCGCTCGCGATCACGAGCGCGATGGCCAGGGCCTGCCCCTTCATCTCCGCGACGTCCCGGAGCAGCTTGCGGTCGAGGGACGGGATGCGGATCACCACTGGAGCTCCCGGGGCTCGAGCTTCTGCTCGTTCCTCTCCACGGCCACGATCCGGCCGTCGGCGAGGCGCACCACCCGATCCGACATCGAGGCGATCGCCGCGTTGTGGGTGATCAGCGCCGTGGAAGTCCCCAGCTCGCGGTTGACCCGCTCCAGGGCCTCGAGGACCACCACACCCGTGGAGATGTCGAGGGCTCCCGTGGGCTCGTCGCACAGCAGCACGTCGGGCCGCTTCGCGATGGCCCGGGCGATCGCCACCCGCTGCTGCTCTCCCCCGGAGAGCTGCGACGGGAAGTGGTCGAGCCGTTCCCGGAGGCCCACGAGATCCAGGGCCTCCTCGGGCGACAGCGGGGCTTCCACGATCTCGGTGACCAGCGAGACGTTCTCCCGGGCGGTCAGGCTCGGGATCAGGTTGTAGAACTGGAACACGAAGCCGACGTGGTGGCGGCGGTAGTGGGTCAGCTCCGCGTCCCCGGCGGCGGTCAGCTCGCGGCCGCGGTAGGTCACGACGCCGCTGGTGGGGACGTCGAGCCCTCCCAGGATGTTCAGGAGCGTCGACTTGCCGCTCCCCGACGGACCGAGCAGCACGACCAGCTCCGAGTCCCGCAGCTCGAGGTCGACGCCGCGCAGCGCGTGGACCTCCACCTCCCCCATCCGGTACACCTTCGTCACGCCGCGGGCCTCGAACACCGACTCCCGGTCGCTCACCGCTCCTCCCCGGCTGCGACCATGCGCTGCAGCAGCTCGAAGAGCGACCCGCTCAGCGCCTGGATCCGCTCCTCCCCCAGCTCGTCCCAGCGAGCCACCATCCAGCGGTCGGCGGCCTGCGCCGCCGCGAACACCATCACCAGCAGCAGGTCGTCGGGGAGGTCGC
>Ga0299906_10001846_pt1 | contig 17952 bp, 11 predicted proteins | sample RVTome_14_FD_200259 | JGI IMG/M metagenome (GOLD analysis project Ga0299906, IMG submission 200259) | Soil microbial communities from uranium-contaminated site in the Upper Colorado River Basin, Wyoming, United States - RVT145D125 (version 2) ...
CGTGATAACCGCGGAAGCGCACCCTCAGCACGTCGGCGTCACCGGAGAGACCGACCAGCTCGATCTTGTCGAGGTCGTATACCGAGCCCGCCGGGCCGTAGTCGACGATGCGGCCGTTTTCCACTTCGACCTTGACCGTCGCGTCCTCGAGCCCCTCGACTCCGAAGACGAAGGCGTCGAAGGGAAGCCGCTCGAGGAGCCAGCTCTCGTGTCGTTTCATGACGCGCTCCAGTCGACCGCGATCCGTCTTGTCGGTCGCGAGCTTCCGTTCGCCGCTCCAGAGCTCGGCGCGGTGGGAGAGGGGAGTCCCGTCGAGCTCCCGTACGCGGCAGCCCTCGAGCCACCACACGAGCTGCTCGCCGCCCTCGCTCCTCGTGTCGGAGCAGAAGCCATGCGCCACGAGCGTGCGCGGAGGCGGTTTCGATTCCGAAGGGAGAGGAAGCGGAGAGCCGTCGAGCTTTCCGGGAGGAGCTAGACCCATCGCCTCGAGGAGCGTCGGCACGATGTCGAGCCCGCTGACGACGCCGTCCCAGGGTCCCGGCGCGATCCCCGGTCCGTGGATCACGAGGGGAACGTCGGTCTCTCGCGGGTGACAGGCGAAGCCGTGGCCCTGTTCGAAGCTCGCGAAAGCCCCGCCCCTCGCGCCCGTGGCGAAGCTCGGGATCTCGCCCTCGAGCTTCCTTCCGTCTCCGAACGCCTCGCCGTGATCCGCGGTCGAGACCTGGAGGACTCGTCCCTCGAGGCCATGGGCGGCAAGGCCTTTCTCCAGGGCCTCGATGGCCTCGTCGGCGTGCCGCGCCCGCGCCTGATAGCGGCAGCGGCACTCGTCGAGACCGCGAAGCTCCGAGCAGCGAAGTTCGTCATAGAGCCTTCGCGGAGTCTCGGAGTGCGCGTGGGGTGTCGACACGTAGTACACCAGCAGGATCCTCTCGTCGGCGTATCTCGAGAGGAGGTCGGGAAGTCTTTCCATGGTGTCGAGGGTGCCGGTATCGGTCCGGCCCCAGCTCGAGTAGCGCGAGAACGCGGGGACCGCGCGCAGGTAGGCGTTGTTCCCGAGAAAGACGGAATGGTAGCCCGCCGATTCCGCGAGGTGGCCGAGGAAGAGGTTGCCGCGCGAGTAGATCGCCTCGAGCGGCGCCTGGATGGGCATGGACTGGCGCCGCTGCAGCGGGTCGATGCGCATGAGGTCCCGGCCCATGAGGATCGGCCAGACGGAAGCGCGGGTGTGACAGCCGGGAGACATCGCATTCGTGTAGCGACGCCCGGTCTCGGCGAGTCGCCCCAAGGCCGGGAGGAGGTCCAGGGTGTCGTCGCGCAGGGCGTCCACGATGGTGAGGACGATCCAGCGCGGGCGAGAGTCCGAGGAGGCGCTTTCGGGAAAGAGGACGCGCGCCTCTCCCAGGGCGACCGCCGCTTTCGAGGCGCGGAAGCAGAGTGTTCGACCGCCGGTCTCGAGCTCGAGATCCGTCTGTCGGCGGGCAGAGAGGCTTTCGGGCCGGGAAACGACCTCATCGTACGTTCGCGATCCCTCGACGTCGATCGAAAGTTTCCCCTCTCCATACGAAATCGCTTCGAACCGCAGGCGCGCCCCGGGGGCGAGCTCCAGTGGTGGCGTGCACCAGGAGGCACCGGGCTCGAGAACGATCGCCGGCAGGCTTTCGTCGTTCCCGGATTCGGCGTCCTGCCAGGTCACGAGACGGAAATTCCGCTCGCGTTCCGGCGCCGAGCGGAAGGGGAGAGGGCTTGCCTCGAGCGTCTCGCCCCTTCCGGGCTCGAACCGCCCTTCTCCTTCGGAAAAGAGCCTCGAAAGCGAGTACGCTCGGCGAAGGGGTGTTTTCGACGTCGCGGAGTCGAACGCGATCGCGGGTCGGGGCACGTCCGCGAGCCTCCCGCAATCGACGGTCCCATCTTCGGGGGCGGCGAGCCCCGGAAACAGAATCGCGATCTGAACGAGGAGGGCGAACGACCTCAAGGTCCCATCTTCCCCTTTCTCTCGAACACCACCGCTCCGTAGAGCCGACGGAGGTACTCGTCGCCGTCGACGCATCGCTCCTGAAAGAGCTTCGCGAGGTCGACGTCCTCGCCGGCGGGATCGGGCCCTTCGAGAAGCACCGTCTCCTTTTCGAGACCTCCCGGCGTGAGCTGCTCGCGGTAGAGGCGCCGGCCGAGGACGAGACCTCGTTCCTTGGCGCTTTCGATCTCCGTCTCCACGTCGTCTCGAAGCACCATCTCCCGCGTCGCGGGCTCGAGCTCGAGGAGCTCCGAAATGCCGGGATAGTCGAGCCTCCTTCCCGCGAGACCCAGGGGGCGGCCGGGCCAGTACCAGATCTCGCTCTCGACGCAGATCGGCCGCTCGACGGAAGGCTCGAGAAGCGAAGCTCCGTGACCGAACTCGCGCGGTGCTCCCGGCTCGAGAAGCGCTAGGACCGTGGCCGCGAGGTCGTAGTGCCGCACCTGGCCGCTCGATCGCACGCCGCCCGAAACCCCGGGACCCACCAGGAGAACCGGGACGGCCTGAGAGCGCAGGTGCCGGATGGTGTCGCCATGCCCCGCGATTCCCGGCTCCTCGTAGAGCTCTTCGCCGTGGTCTCCGGTCACGACGATCAGGGTCCTCCCCGAGAGCCCCCGTCGTTCGAGATCTCGAAAGATCCCCTCCATCGCGCGATCGATCGAGGCGAGCGCGGCGTCGTAGCGAAACCGGATCTGCTCGACGTCCTCCGGGCTCGGCGCTTCCTCGGGCTGCACCGGAGGAACGTGATAGAGGTAGCGCCCGCGATACCCCGCGGAACCGCGCAGGTAGTCGGGATAGGGCGCGACGTAGGGAAAGTGCGCGGTGCTGAAGAACACCACTCCCGCGAACGGCCGCGAGCCCGAGCGCCCTATTTGCCTCAGAGCGGAGTCCGCGACCCATTCCGGATCCGCGATCGAGGGGACGTTTCGCCAGTAGGGGAAGAGACCCCGGATGGGGCGAAGGCGAAGGAAGGGGAGGCTCCAGGTGTGGCCGGTGAGCGCGGTCGATTGCGCGAGGGTGTCGACGTTCAGGTGAGGGGTGTCGAGGCTTTCGAATCCTCCCTCGAATCCGGGGAAGACGTCGCCCGCGAAGTCGGAGACGGCGAAGGTGAAGTACCCCTGGTCTCGAAGCCGGGTGAAGAACGTCTCTCCCACTTCGCGCCGAGCCGCGAGCGTCGGGAACATGTGGCGGACGCCGTTCGCACGGGGCTCGGTTCCCGTAAGCAGCGAGACCCAGGACGGGTAGGTTCGCGCGATCGGGGTCACGGCGTACCGGTAGAGAGAGCCTTGAGGAACGCGGGCGGCGGTCTTCGGCATCACCCCCGGGTCTTCGATGCGATCGGTGCGAAGGGAGTCGGAGACGAGGAGGAGAAGGTTCACGGGAGCGCCGCTCTCGACGGCGCTCGAGCGGCTGTCTCGGAGTGCCCAGAGAGCCAGGAGTGCGGCGAAGGCGACGACGGCCGTTCGGCGGGAGAGACGCCGCGAGAATGCGAGAGCCGATGGGGCGAGGATCGCGATCGAAAGGACCGCGAGGGCGGCGTCGAACCACCCCGGTCCGATGCCATGGGTCGCCCGATGCTGCAGCCACGCGAAGACGCCACCTCCGAGCCAGAAGCGATCGGAGAACAGCTGGGGATAGCGTCCGACCATTCCGAAGAGCGCCAGACCGAAGATCGCGAGCGTGAGCCCGGAGGAGGCGAGAAATCCGCGGGTCCGCCCGCGCAAGGCCGCGCTCAGCGCCAGGCCGAGCGCGAGGCCGAAGGCGAAGTGCAGCAAGAAGAGCTTCAGCTCGAGAGACGTGAGGGCGGGCTGGGCCGCTGCCAGCACCCGGCTCCGGGCCGCGGCGTCGGTGACGCCGGCGAAGGAGTATCCGGAAAGCCTCGTCAGATCCAGGAGCCAGAGTCCCACGGAGACGAAGATCGAGCCGGACACGATGCGGAACGTCACGAGCTCGGGCCTCCCTCGGCCTCGATCCAGATCTCATGGAGAGCGACGCGGAAGGAGTTGCCCTCTCCCCGAATCTCCACTCGGATTCGCGTCAGCTTCGGAGTGCTGCCGGACAGGCGGTACTCGCGGGTTCGATCGCAGACGATCTCGTCCCGTCCTCCGCCGCTCGCGATCGGATGCCATGCGCCGGTCTCGTCCTGTCCGAGGACGCGCGCGCGGGCGAGAGCGCCGTCGACAGGACGCACCACCAGGTGCACTTTCTCGATCCGAAGGGGCTCGACGAGAGCGAGCTCGAGAGCGACCGGCCGTCCGTCGGGTCGCACTTCCCATCCCTTGGCGAGATCGGGATCGAAGATACCGTCGACGGCGTCTTCGGGCCCCGTTCCCTCGAGGCTTTCACCGGCATGGGCCTTCACCAGGAGCGGCACGGCGGAAACCCGGGAGAGGAAGTCGGGGAGAGGCTCGCAGGAGCTCTCGGTGAGAGAGCTCTCGATCATGGCGCCGAGGGCTTCGAGCTCGGAGCCGAACTCGGACACCGGGTCGCGCGGGAAGCTCGAGCCGAAGGCGTCGTCGCCGGTGAGCTCGTCATAGAGCCACTGGCTCGCGGCGTCGGAGACCTCCGGGATCTCGCGCCAGGCTCGCGCGATCCGCGGCACCGCCCGGGGATCGTTCCACCCCCGCGAGAAGGCCGCGAGCCCGAGAATTTCCTCCGTGCGCGAGGGAGTGCCGCGAAAATCGAAGGGCGCGAGGCTCCGGAACCTCCGGAAGGTCGCGCGGTTCTGGAAGTACGAAAAGTTCTGCAGGAGGTCCTTCGGGGTCTCGTACTCGAGAGTGGGCCAGGCGTCGGTCGAGACCACGCTCCGCCTCGTCCGGAGGAGCACCGCCATCGCGTCGAGGAACCGGTCCATGTCGGAATCCGTGACCACGAGATCGCTCAAAAGCTCGAGAGGGGAGCCGGAGGGGAGCTCGCGCAGATAGGGCGCCATCGTTTCCCGGCTTCGGTCGGATCGGATCGAGTCGAGATCGAGTCGAAGCGGCGACTCGCTGGCGACGACGAACGCCTGGTGGCGATGGGTCCAGAGGCTCACGTGGGGGAACACCGAGCGGACGGTGTTGACCACGAGGAAGAGGTTCCGGGCGGAGAGGTGATGGATTGGGAACCACTGGAGGAGAACGCCGTGGCGCCGAAGCCTCGCCTGGGCGAGCTGGTAGAACTCGCGGCTGTAGATCGAGCCCACTCCCGCGAACCAGATGCTCGAGACCTCGACGGTGATGACGTCGTAGCGGTCGGGGCTCTCGAGGAGGAGGCTTCTCCCGTCCTCCTCCACCAGCTTCAAATTCGGGGCGTCGAGGATTCCGCCGTTCACGTCCGCGAAGTACTTTCCCGCCGCCTCGATGATCGGTCGGCTCAGCTCGGCGCAAACGATCTCCTCGAAATCGTGGGCGGCGAGAGCGGCGAGGGTGACGCCGGTTCCGAGGCCGACGACCAGCGCTCGCTCGCGCCCGGAGGTGAAGAGCGTCGGAAGGTTCGCCGCCCGATGCTGGACCGGGATCTCCTCGGCATTGTCTCCCTGGAACTTCCCGTTGGTGAGAAGCGTCCGGACGCCTCTCGCCTCGACGACGCTCGTGAGCCCGCCCGTCGGGTCCTCGCGCCGGTAGAGGATCTCCCCGGTGGCGCTCGCCGAGTCGCCGAGATAGACCGCCGCCGCCATGTTCAGCGCGTTGAAGTTCCATTGAACCGGAAGGGCCGGCGCCCAGAGAAGCGACGACACCGCGAGCGCGGCGAGACCGCGCCGGAACGGAACGTCCGAGAGCGCCGCGAGCGCGAGACCGCCCACGGCGAGAAGGAGAGCGCCCAGAACCTGAAGGGAGAGCTGGCTCCCGAGCGCGGGAAGGAAGAGGTACGCACCGGAGAGGGCTCCGGTAACCGCGCCGAGCGTATTCACGGCGTAGACCTGGCCCACGCGCGTGCCGAAGCCGCTCGCGCGAGAGGCGGCGCAGGAGAGGATCAGCGGGAAGGTGATCCCGAACGCCGCCGTCGGAAGCAGCATCAAGGTCAAAGCCACGGCGAAGCGGACGCCCTCCATCAGGGCGAAGCTGGGCTCCCGGTCGGCGAGGAGAAGAAACACCTTCGGGATCTCGTCCCAGACGGAAAGGGTCGCGAGAATCGACAGACCCGCGAGGGCGAGCGAGAGGCCGATCCAGTTTCGCGCGCGCCTCGATGGAGTCGCGAGCTTCCTCGCGAAGAGCGTGCCAATCGCGAGCCCGAGGAGAAGCGATCCCAGCATGAGACCGAAGGCATAGACGGAGTTGCCGAGGAGAATCGCGAGGAGGTGCGTCCAGATTATCTCGAGGGCGAAGGAGAGATAGCCGCTCGCGAAGGCCGCGAGGAGGAAGACCGCGAGGGTGGAGCCGCGGGCCGACGCCTTCGCCCGGGTCAAGAAGACCGCCGCGAGAGCGAAGACCAGCGTGGCCGCGAGAGGAAGCGATCTCCGGTAGAAGAATCCCACGAGCGCGCCTCCGAAATCGATTCCGCTCAGGGCCCAGTCCAGAGCTCCGGCGACGAGCAGCAGAAGCGCTGCGATCCCGATCCATCGAACCGGGACCGGTGCCTCCTTCCGTGGGGCCGGGGCCCGGGCGGCTTCCCGAGTCTCCTCGGGGAGCGGACGCCGGTCGGGGACTCGCGCCGACATGCGGTAGGCGGCGAGCGCGATCCCGAAGTTGATCGACGTCGCCAGACCCATGCTCAGAACGAGGCCGAGCTTGGGAACGAGAACGTAGGCGGTGGTGAGCGCACCGAGCGCGGCGCCGAGAGTGTTCCAGCCGTAGAGGCGCGCGAGCCACGAGCCCGAGTTTTCCCGCTCGGAGGCTACGGCGCGGGCGAACGCCGGTGTGGTGATCCCCATGAAGAACGTGGGAAGGAGAAACGCGGAGACTCCGAGCACGAAGCGCACCAGGTTTCGCGAGAGGACGGAGCTCGCGCCGATCTCGGGCACCAGCAGGAGGTAGAGCTCCTGGAACCACGGGAACAGGAGCGGGAAGCTCAGGCAGTAGAGACCGATGGCGCCTTCCGCGACCGCGTAGACCCTCAGCGGATGCTGGGTGCGATCGGAGAGCCGGCCCCCGACGGCGGCGCCGAGAGACATGCCGAGCATGAACGCCGTGAGAAGCGCGCTGACCGCGAAGGCGGTGGCGCCCACGATGAGCTGAGCGTACCGGCTCAGGATGACTTGATAGGCGAGAGCGCTGAATCCCGACCCGACGAAGAACAGGGCGAGGAGAAGAGTACTCGGCTTACGGGAGGGGGTACGCACCTTTCCGGAGATGACGAAGGGTTAGGAAACTATACCACGCATCCATGGTCCGCAGCGACGACGCGGAAGCACTCTGGTGTAAGAAGGGGGATGTGGGGATGATGGAGGTACGGGATAGGATTCATCCCCCTATCCCCGATATCTCCTTATCCCTCTTCTTACCCTCTTTTCTTCACTTGCGCTCTTGCCTCGAATAACGAACTCAAGGGGAAGGGGAAAGAAACGCAAAGACGCAAAGGCGCAAAGACGCAATGAAGAAATGGGGATTCCTTTGCGTCTTTGCGTCCTTGCGTTCCTTTCCCTCTTCCAGCCGTCCGGCCAAGCCGCATCTCCACGAGTCCGGCGACCATTTTCATCGTTTCGGGTGCCGCATCGCGGAATGACCGATTGCGTTCTTCTTGGGGAATCAGCGTTCCATCTGACCGACGCGCCGGAAGTAATCGGCGAAGGCGATCATCCCCCCTTCGGCCTGCTCCCAGTCGTAGTTCTCGTTGGGAGCGTGGTACCCGTGCTCGGGAAGCGAGAGCCCGAGGAAGAACACCGGGGCTTTCAGCACCCTTTCCATCGAGACCACCGCGCCGATCGATCCGCCCTCCCGGACGAAAACCGGCTCCTTGCCGAAAGCGAACTTCATCGACGCTCGAATGGCGTCGGGGTGCGGGCCCTCGGTGTGCCCCTGATAGGCGGGAAGGCCGTGCTCCGCCTCCACCCGCACGTCGGGGTTCTTCTCTTTGACGAAGTCCTTGACGAGCTTGACGATCTTCTTTCCGTCCATGTCGGGAACGAGCCGGCAGGACACGATGGCGGTGGCGCGGGGAGGAACCACGGTCTTGACGCCGGGCCCCTGGTAGCCGCCGGCGATTCCGTGCACCTCGAAGGTCGGCATGCACCAGATGCGCTTCATGATCTCGATCGGATCGGTCACTCGCAGGGACTTGAACTGATGGTCCTTCTTGAAAGCGGCGGTGGTGAAGCCGGAGTTCTTCAGGTCTTCGAGCTCGCTCTTGGTGGGAGGCACGACGTCGTCGTGGAAGCCGGGAATCTTCACCTCGCCGGTCCTGGCGTCGTAGCAGTCCGCAATGAGCTGGCAGATCTCCCCGATGGGATTGCGGGCGGCGCCACCGGAAGTCCCCGAATGCTGATCGGTCTCCCCGGTCTCCAGGATGAAACGGAATCCCTGCAGGCCTCTCAAGCCCGCGGGGCAGGCGGGGCGGCTCCTCGAGACCCAGACGGTGTCCGAGACCACGACCGACGCGGTCTTCAGACGATCCTTGTTCTGTCGGATGGTCGCTTCGAAGTGAGGGCTCCCGATCTCTTCCTCCGCCTCCCACAGGAAGTGGATGTTGACCCGCGCGCCGTGGGCGAGCGCGTATTTCGCGCCCCAGAGCGCGGTGAGCGCCGGGCCTTTGTCGTCGGTCGTCCCTCGGCCCCAGTAGCGGTCTTCCTTCATGGTGAAACGAAAGGGCTCGGTCGTCCATCCGTCGGCCTTCTCCGCGGGCTGGACGTCGAGATGGTTATAGACGGTGATCGTCGGGTAGTCCCCGTTCTGATCGAAGCGGCCGTGGAGCATCGGATGGCCGCCGGTATCGAAGACCTTGACCTCTCCGCCAATCCGTCGGATCAGGTCCGCGGCCTGCGACACCGCCCCGGCCACGTCGGTTTGACGCTGAGGATCCGCGGAAACGCTCGGGATCTCCACCAGATCCTTGAGCGATTTCTCGAAGCTTCCGCGCTGTGATTGCGCATAGTCCAGTAGCGATTTCTTCGAGAAGCCCTGGCTGACCGGTGTGGCCATACGTCTCCTACCTTGGTTTTTTGAAGCCCCGCGCCCCGAGCGAACAGCATACCACGCGTCCTGGAGTTGTTGGGAAACGCCCCGGCCTTGAGGGCCTTTCGCCCCGTAGGGCCTTGGCTTGCCACGCGTCTATCGAGGGAAAACCATAAACCGAAGACCGGCAGGAGATTAGAGGAACTGATTTCGAACCTTCGGAACGGAACTTGCTTAACATGGAGTCGGGCCTACATGCACGAGGACGCGCACGACGGGGGAGTCGATCCGCTCATCGGGAAACGACTCCGGGAGTACGTCATCCTGGAGCTTCTGGGGAAGGGCGGAATGGCCAAGGTCTACAAGGCCCGCCACGTCCTCCTCAACGAGATCCGGGCGATCAAGTTCCTCCGCCCCGAGCTCCGCGAGCGTCAGGAGTGCGTCGCGCGCTTCCACCGCGAGGCCCAGATCATGGTGCAACTGCGTAGCAAGCACCTGGTCATGCTCTACGAGTTCGGAACCGTCGGGCAGGAGCTCCTCTTCCTGGTCATGGAGTACCTGGATGGCGAGACGCTCCGAAAGCGGCTCCGGCGCACGAGCTGGCTTCCCGTCTCGGAGGCGGTGCGCATCGTTCAGCAGGTGGCGCTCGGTCTCTCCGAGGCCCACAGGCACGGAATCGTCCACCGCGACATCTCCCCCGACAACATTCAGCTCCTTCAACAGGACGGCGAGGAGATCGCGAAGGTGATCGACTTCGGGATCGCCAAGAACCTCGTCGCCGGCGGCGGCAAGATCACCCAGACGATGAAGCTCGTGGGAAAGGCGGAGTACGTCGCTCCCGAGCAGATCTGTCTTCCCGTGGGCGAGGAGGGGAAGGACGCGGTGGACCATCGAGCGGACGTCTACTCGCTCGGAGTGACTTTTTACGAGCTTCTCACCGGCAGCAAGCCCTTCGAGGCAAGAAACTCCAAAGCCTATCTGGTGAAGCACCTCACCGAGGCCCCGAAGCCCCTGTCGGAGACGAACCCGCTCATTCGCGTCTCTCCCGCGATCGAGGATCTCGTGCTGCGCATGCTCGCGAAGAAGAAAGGCGAGCGACCCGAGTCCATGGAGAGCCTCTTCATGGAGCTCGCGGCCCTGAGCCACGAAGAGCCTCTCCTGACTCCCGTATGAGAGAAGGGGGATACGGGGATAAGATCGGGAAAGACTGATCTTATCCCCCGATCTTCTCTTATCGCCACATCCCCGTTCTTACACTTTCCCGGTTAAACGGGAATCGTGTAACTTAGGAACATGAGAGGAACCCTCGTTCTCGCTGCGGCTCTGTTCCTGGGCGCAGCCGCGCCGGCCAAGGTGGCCCAGATAGAAAGACTCGATTCCGAGCACCAGCCGGTCCTCCGTGATTTCCGGGCGGGCAAAGGCCGGGCTCGGCTGATCGCCATCCTGTCCCCTACCTGAGGGAAGTGTGAGTATGGCGCCCGTGTGGTGCAAACGGTGCTCGAGAGAAATCGGGAAGCCCCGATCGACGTTCTCATCGTCTGGATACCGGCGATTGCCGGAGACGACTACGCCGCCGCGAGTCGATCGATGAACAAGGTCAGAGACGAAAGGGCCCGTCACTACTGGGACGCCTCCCAGGAGCTGGGAGAGGCGTTCTCCCCCGTGCTCGGGATCCGTTCGAAGATGGCCTGGGACGTTTACCTGCTGTTCGACGCGGACGCCGAGTGGAAGGACGCCCCGCCCGCTCCCGCCGAATGGCTCCACCAGCTCGTGGGCGAGAATCCGGATTGGAAGCTCTCCGAGGAGCGGCTCGAGGAGGCGATCGCGAAGCTCGCCCGCTGAAACAGAGTATGTCTCACTCATCGTCGAGGGAGCGCGACCTGATCTACGACTGGAATCAGGTCGGTCACGACGCGGACCGAGGGGCGAAACCCGTCGAGCTCAACGACGAGACGCTGCGGGACGGGCTTCAGAGTCCTTCGGTCATCTCTCCTCCCATCGAAAAGAAAATCGAGATCCTCCATCTGATGGAGTCATTGGGCATCAACTCCGTCAACATCGGTCTTCCCGGCGCCGGTCCCCACGTTCAGAAACAGGTGCTGCGGCTGGCGCAGGAGATCGCGCGCCAGGGGTTGAAGATCCGGCCCAACTGCGCCGCCCGCACGCTCAAGGCCGACATCGAGCCGATCGTCCGCATCTCGAACGAGGTGGGCATCCCCATCGAGGCGGCAACCTTCATCGGCTCGAGCCCCATCCGCCAGTACGCCGAGGACTGGGGGCTCGACCGGCTCGTCGCCTACACCGAGCAAGCGGTGCGGTTCACCGTCGAGAGCGGCCTGCCGAACATGTACGTCACCGAGGACACCACCCGCGCCCGTCCCGAAACCCTTCGCAAGCTGTACACCACCGCCATCCAGTGCGGCGCCCGCCGCGTGGTGCTGACCGATACCGTGGGGCACGCGACTCCTTCCGGCGTCAAGGCCTTGGTGTCGTTCATGAAGGGGGTGGTGGAAGCCACGGGGGTCTCGGTCAAGATCGACTGGCATGGGCACAGCGACCGGGGCCTCTCGGTTCCGAACAGCCTCGCGGCCATCGAGGCGGGCTGCGATCGGATCCACGCCTGCGCCCTCGGAATCGGCGAGCGCTGCGGCAACACCCCGATGGACATCCTGCTGGTGAACTTGAAGCTCGAAGGAAGCATCTCGAACGATCTCAGCCGGCTCTACGACTACTGCCGCGTGGTCTCCGACGCGGTAGGCGTTGCCATCCCCCCGAACTATCCGATCGTGGGAGAGGACGCGTTCCGCACCGGAACCGGGGTCCATGCGGCCGCGGTGATCAAAGCGCTGAAACGCGACGATCTCTGGCTCGCGGACCGCGTCTACTCGGGAGTGCCCGCGGGCGAGTTCGGTCTTTCGCAGAGGATCGAGGTCGGCCCGATGAGCGGCATCTCCAACGTTCAGTACTGGCTTTCCTCCCACGGCCAGCCCTCGGATGACGCGCTGGTGCGGGCGATCTTCGAGAAAGCCAAAGCCTCGAACCGCGTCCTGGAAGACGAGGAGATCGAAGCGGTAGTCCGCGAGCTCTCCCGTAAATGAGCGGAATTCACCACTCCGCCATCGTCGATCCCGGAGCTCGAATCGACTCCGACGTCGAGATCGGGCCGTTCGCCGTCGTGGAACGAGACGTGGAGGTCGGAGCCGGCTCGCGCGTCGGAGCTCACGCCGTGCTCAAGAGCGGTCTCCGGCTCGGCCGCCGCGTGCGGGTTTACGAAGGAGCGGTCCTCGGCGGCGATCCTCAAGACCTGAAGTACGAGGGCGCCCCGAGCTACGCCGTGGTGGGAGACGACTGCGTCATACGGGAGTTCGCCACCATCCACAAGAGCGCCCAACCCGAAGGCGCGACGCGGGTCGGTCGAGGAACGTTCCTCATGGGCTACGGCCACGTCGCCCACGATTGCGACATCGGCGACGAGGTCATCATCGCGAGCTATGCCGCCCTCGCCGGACACATCCACATCGGCCGACGAGCGTTCGTATCCGGCGGCGTCGTGATCCATCAGTTCTCGCGCATCGGAGAGCTCTCGATGATCGGCGGCGGGTCGAAGGTGAATCTGGACGTGCCTCCGTTCTTCACGGTGGACGGGGTCCCCGCCAGAGCCGTGGGGCTGAACGTGGTGGGGCTGAAGCGCGCGGGCGTCTCCGAGGAGGACCTCGCCGCCATCAAGCGAGCCTACCGCCTCCTGTACCGCTCGAAGCGGTCACGGCGGGACGCCTTGGCCGAGATCGAGACCCTCTCGAACGAATACGCCCACCGCATCGCGGATTTCGTGCGCGAAAGCGAGCGCGGCATCTGCCACGCGCGACACCGATCACCGATCACCGATCACTGATCACTGATCACTGACCTCCACGAGAAACGTCGTCGACTCCGAAAGCGTCTTCAGCTGCGTCGCCGTGGCGTCCTCGGGGAGGTCTTTCAAGATGGCCTGCACCGATTCCTTGATGGCGCGATTCACGTCGAATCGCTCGGGGAGAGGGACGTGCGGCTCGGGGAAAACGACCGGACCGTTGCCCTCACCCGGCGGCGTCACGAGACCGATGCCCTGGATGGCTTTCAGAAACTGATCGGCGGCCCGAGTGGTGTCCTTGAGCTGGAAGTAGGTGATCGCGAGCGAGAGGGAGACCGCGGGATCACCGGGTGCCAGGGCCGATGCGCGCTGCAGCTCCTCCGCCGCGCCCACCAGGTCCTTCGCCTTCCAGCGCGTTTCCGCGAGCGAGAGGTGAAGGGAAAGCTCCGGGGCCCCGCGATCGCGCGCCTGCTGCAGGAGTGTCCCCGCTTCGTCGAGCTTGCCTTCCGCGAGCGCGACCTGCCCGAGCGCGAGAAGCCTTCGCCCCTCGTCGACTCCGCGGGCCGCGGCCAGCACCTGCTTGGCCTTGGCGAGATCCTGCGCGTCGTTCCGGGCCTTGCCGATGGCGAGCCACGTCCGGCCGAGAGCGATCTGCGCGCGCGGGTCGTTCGGGTCGGTGCGGAGCGCCTGGATGAGCTGGGCCCGAGCGGGCTCGTACTGTTTCCGGCTGAGGTAGATCTCGCCGAGGAGCGACCGTGCTCGCGCGTCCAGAGCGTAGTCGCGCATGAAGTCGAGGGCCACCTCCTCGGCTTCTTCGAGCTTGTTCTGTTCGAGGAGAGCGATGGCGAGCTGGTTCAAATAGTCGCCTCCGGCCTCGACGTATTTCTCCGCGCTCCTCAGTGCCTTCTCCGCCTCCTCGTGCCTTCCCCGGGCGTTCAGGAGCTGTCCGTACAGGAACTGGGCCTCGCCGTGCGCCGGGTCCTTGGCGACGGCGGCGCTCAGATGGGAGAGAGCGTCGTCCGCGCGGCCCTCGCGAACGAGGCTCACCGCGGCCCGGTACCGGCCCTCGGTCGTCCCCGCGCTTCCGGCGAAGGCTTTCTCGTAGTAGCTGATGGCTTCCGGGTAATTGCCCTGAGAGTAGAGAACGTCCGCGAGCTCCTCGGCGATCGCGGTCGACTGCGGGTCGAGGGTTTGGGCGCGATCGAGATCCGAGAGCCCCCCGGTGGGGTCGCCCGAGGCGAGCTTTGCACGTCCGCGCCCGAGGTAGACCCGGGAGTCGTCGCCGAACTCACCGAGGATGTCGTCATAGGCCGCGATCGCCTGCGGAAATTGACCGGAGCTCACGAGGCTCGCGGCTCGCTCGAGCTCCGCCGGGGTAACGGTTTTCGACCCCGACAGGACCCAGAAGGCCGCGGCCGCGGCGACGAGGAGGGCGCCGGCGACGGCTCCCACGATTCCCCAGGGCATCCCTCGACGTGCCGGAGGAGGTGGCTTTCTCGGCCCGCTGCGCGGCACCGTAGGGGAAGTAGGGGAGGATCTCGCTTCCGGGCGAGGCTCTGCTTTCGGCGGCTTCGGAGCTTCCGGCGGCGGAGGCGCGGGGGCCGCCGGCGCCGGCGGACGCGAGGGCGCCGGACGCGGGGTCGACGCCACTGCAGGCTGCGGCTCGGGTGTCACCAGAGTCTCATCCTCGTCTTTCTCGAAAGGATCCAAAGGTTCCAAGGGTTGATGGGGCTCGGAGAGTCCAGGCGGCTCATCGGGGCTTCCGAAGTCGTCCGGGACCAGGTCCTCGAGCTCCTGGGGCTGAACGAGGGTCTCGTCCGTGATGGCTGGCGAGAAATCGATGGGTGGCGAGAAATCGGCCGAGATGGCGGTCTCGTCGGTGTTTTGCGCGGGAGCGCCTTCCACCGTTTGAGTCACGAGGAGAAGAGCCTGCGCTTCCTCGGGCCGACCGGCGGAAAGAAGCCGCGCTCCCGGAGCGAGGACCTCGGCGGCGTATCGTTGGCGCCTCGTCGGAGACCAGGTCGTCGCGAGGAGCACCAGAAGCTGGACTCTGCGATTGCCCGGCTCCTCGATGAGGCACTGTTTCCAGGACTCGATTGCATCCCGCGGCCTTCCATCCGCGAAGGACTCGGTCCCTCGTCTCAGCGCGGACAAGATGTCGATCGCGAGCCTCGGTCCGGACGAAGCTTTGTAGGCGACCTCGAGGAGCTCCCGGGCTTCGCTGCAATTGGGATAAGTTTCCAGAACCGCTCTCAGCGCTGCGATCGCCTTGTCGAAACTGCGGTTGGCGAGGAGATCGACGGCGTGCGCGAGCGCGTCCGATTCCCGGTCGCTCGTTCCGCTCGCGGGCGTCTCTCCGGCCGCGGCGCCGATGCGCCCCTCCTCGAGCTCCTTGACGACCGCCTGGTGCTGCGCCTCGAGGCGCGCGAACACCTTCTGGCTGTTCTGGAAGATCGGCTTCAGCGCCGAGATATCCTGTGAGGTCTGGAAGACGACGCTGCCGTTCGTTCCGATCACACGGGTCTCGATCGAAGGCTCGGCGTCTCCCGCGAGCTCGGTCGAAATGACGAACGAGGCCCGGCCTACACTCAACTCGCTCTTCTTCTGGAGCTCCATGGCTATTGCCTGATTTTGCTGGACTTACTTCAAAGTATACCCCACACCTCCCGTTCGAGGTCAACCTTCCCGTGCACTTGCCGCCCCCCGGAAGTGCTGGTAAAGTAAACAAAAAGTCGTTCGGCAGGCGGGAGCGCGGCATTTTGGCGCGCGCGATCGCGGCGTGCCTCCAAACAGGAAGGCGACTCGAAGATGCCCCCAAGTTCGGAGCGACCCGAGACCATCGGCGTCGACGAGCTCCGATCGCTCGAAACGTCGGTGGTGAAAACGCTCTGTCTCACCATCAATACCGCCGGATCCGAGCTCAAGTACAAGATCCTCGACAGCCTCTCGGACGACGACTTCTATTTTCCCATTCTGCGCGCCGTGTTCCGGACTCTCGCCGACATGCACCTCCGGGGCGACTACGTCATCTCTTCGAATCTGGAGGAGGAGCTGCAGAAGAGCGAAGGAGAGATGCCGGCGGGTTTCACCATCGAGCAGCTCTTCGACGGAAGCCTCCCGTCGCTCGGGGAGCTCAACGGTTGGGTCTCTCGCCTCAAGGACCGCTCGCGAAGCGGCCTCGTGCCGACGGTGGCGCCTCCGGTCAAGGAGGCTCCGAAGGTGGCACCGCCGAGGGCGGACGCCACCGTGGTGAAGCCGGTGTCGGTGATGAAGAAGAAGATCGCCGAGGAGATGCGGAAATCGGGGCCGCCGTCGACCCCGGCGCCGGCCTCTCGAGAGGCGCCCCCGACTCCCGCGCCCCGGGCGACTTCCGAGAGATCCTCTCCCGCGGTCGCCCTGCCGGCGAAGCCGACGCCTCCACCGATGCCCCCGCCCCGCGAGAGATCGTCGCCCGCAGCGAGCCCGCCTCCGTCCAAACCCAAGGTGCGGGCAGTTCTTTCCTCCGAAGGCGACGACTGGTCGAGCTATCTGGCGGATCTGGCGTCGAAGCAGGGCAAAAGCTACGACACCGGCTTCAAGCGCCTCGATCAGGAGTTCAACGGGCTCGCGCCCGGTCTCATGCTGTTGGTCGACGAGGATCGCGAACGCGTCGTGAGCTTCCTCAAACAAGTGACCGATCAGATGGCCGCTTCGGGCTCGGTACGTTGTCTCTTCCTGGCGTCGGAGCAACCGAAGTCGACGCTCCGGCTCCGGACGCTCGCCCGACTCGCTGCGGTTCCCGTCGCCGACATCGAGAAAGGCCGGTTGAAGAAGGACTCTCCCGAATGGCAACGAGTGGACCGCGCGGGCCGCAGCGCCGCCGAGTGGCAACAGCGGGTATTCGTCTACGAGGTCCAGGACCAGCTCGAGGTAGGGGTCGTGCGGGAGCTGACGAAGAAGCTGCAGGAATCCCCCGAGAAGGGGTCGTGCCTGGTGGTGGTGGACTCGCTCGAGAGGGTGGAGAGAAAAGGCGGCACCATCCAGAGCGCCGCCTTGGAGCTCAAGGGTATTGCGGATTCACTCGACGTCTTGATCCTCGCCGCGACCACCGACCCTACGCTCCTCGCGTCGAAGGACGCCGACTACGCCGCAGTTTTTCGGCAGGCGTCTCCCGGTCTGGTGGAGCTCGAAGTGCTCCGGGCCGGACGAGAAAGCTCGACCGTCGCCCGCTTCCGCTACGAGGCGGAGTACGGCCGTTTCACCGAGTAGACGGAAGGGGGATTACTCCGAGACTTCCTCGGGGAGGATCTTCTTGCCCGTGACCTTCTCCCCCGCGATGAGGATCTTCTCGCGGAGGATGAGACGGGCGCGGCGTTCTTCGGCGGTGATGAAGCTGTAGACTTCCTTGGTGATCCGCTGGAGGAAGTCCACTTCCCCCCGGCCGAGCTCGAGCACGATGAGCCCGCCGGCCCCGGCGGCGGGAAGGCTGAAATTGATCTCGAGGAGCTTGTCCCGCAGCGAGAGGCGGGCCTTTCTCTCCTTGGGCGTCGTTCCCTCGGAGTCCTTCTTGGTGATCTTGCGCAGGAAGTCGATCTCGCCGTAGGAGAACACGATCTCCGTGGTTTTCTCCCTCGACGTCTCGGAGGCCTTCGGGGAAGGCTTTCGCCGGGCCGATCCGCCGCCCTTCTTCTTGCGCTTCTTGGTCAACTCTGATGCTCTCTCGGGCCTACCCGGGGTTCTGAACCTCGGCCGACTCCGTCGACGCCGCGGTCTTCGACTTCTCGCCGCCAATCTCCATGAGCACCTGGCCGCAGGAGCAGAGGACTCGCCGGACCCGACCGAGGACTTTTACCGCCCGCCCGCAGGTGGGGCAGGGAAGGATCACCATCGCCGCCGAAGCTTTCATGTCGTTGGTATGCATGGGCATCTCGATGCTACGCTACTCTCTCTCTCCTCAACGTCTCAGCTCTTCGCGCTTCGACAGCGCCTGCGGGTCGCCGATCTCGAAATCACCGTCGAGCTGTCCGCCCTCTTCCACGCTCAGCTTCCGCGCGCGAAAACTTCCCGACGCGCGTCCCGGTCCC
>Ga0299906_10001847_pt1 | contig 17951 bp, 18 predicted proteins | sample RVTome_14_FD_200259 | JGI IMG/M metagenome (GOLD analysis project Ga0299906, IMG submission 200259) | Soil microbial communities from uranium-contaminated site in the Upper Colorado River Basin, Wyoming, United States - RVT145D125 (version 2) ...
GTCCTCGAGCTGTACCTCTCCCGGCTGCCCAACTCGTTGCTGCTGGCGGTGGCCGCCATGATCTTCTCGCTCGCCATCGGCATCCCCAGCGGGATCCTGGCGGCCGTGCGGGTGGGGGGCTGGTGGGACGGCGCCGGCAAGATTTTTGCGCTGCTGGGCCTGTCGATGCCGTCGTTCTGGGTGGGACTGCTGCTCATCCTGTTCTTCTCGGTCTACCTGGGCTGGCTGCCCTCGTCGGGCTCGGGCACCATCTGGCACCTGATCATGCCCGCCTTCGCGCTGGGCTGGTTCTTCGCCGCCGCCCACATGCGCCTCACGCGCTCCTCGATGCTCGAGGTGCTCGGCTCCGAGTACGTCAAGCTGGCGCGCCTCAAGGGGCTGCCGGAGGCGCTGGTGATCGCCAAGCACGCGTTCAAGAACGCGCTGATCCCGGTGCTCACGCTGGCCGGCATCAACCTGGTGCTCATGGTGAACGTGGCCGTCGTCGTCGAGACCGTCTTCGCGTGGCCGGGCATCGGCCGGCTGCTCTACGAGGGCATCGCGTTCCGGGACTTCCCGGTGGTGCAGGCCACCGTCCTGCTGGCCGGCATCATGATCGTCGTCGTCAACCTGGTCATCGACATCCTGTACGCGGTCATCGACCCGAGGATCCGCTATGAGCGTTAGTCCCGCGCCGGCCGGTCTGCCGCCCGCCGAACCGTTGCCGCTGGGCCTGGGGCTGGGCGCCGTCCGCTCGCGTGCCCAGGGGCTTCCGCTGGTGCCGATCGCGATCGTGGCCACCCTGCTGCTCGTGGCCATGTTCGCCGACCTGATCGCCCCCCACAACCCCGAGATCGGCTCGCTCGCCCAGCGCTTCAAGCCCCCGGCCTGGTCGGTGGGCGGGAGCAGCGAGTACCTGCTCGGCACCGATCACATCGGCCGCGACGTCCTCTCGCGGCTGATCTTCGGCGCCCGGGTGTCGGTGATCGTCGGCTTCACCGCGGTCATCTTCGCGGGCGTCCTCGGTACCTCGCTGGGCATCCTGTCCGGCTACCTGGGGGGCTGGGTGGACCAGCTCATCATGCGGGTCACCGACACCTGGCTGGCGCTGCCGGCGCTGACCTTCGCCATCTTCCTGGCGGCCATCGTGGGGCCGAGCGAGTTCAACATCGTCATCATCCTGGGCGCCGTCTACTGGACGCGCTACGCCCGGGTGATCCGGGGCGAGGTCCTCTCGCTCAAGGAGCGGGACTTCGTCCGGCTGGCCATCGTGGCCAACTGCACCAAGTGGACGATCATGCGCCGGCACCTGCTGCCCAACGTGCTGAACACGGCGATCGTGCTGGCCACGCTGATGCTGGGCGTGGTGATCGTCACCGAGGCGGCGCTGTCGTTCCTGGGCGTCGGGGTGCCGCCCCCCAAGCCGGCCTGGGGGCTGATGCTGGCCGACGGCAAGAAGGGGTTGATGGCCGGCTACTGGTGGTTGACGGTGTTCCCCGGGCTCTGCATCGTCCTCATGGTGCTGTCGGCCAACCTCCTCGGCGACTGGCTGCGCGTGAAGCTGGACCCGCAACTGCGTCAGCTGTGACTGCGCCGCCGCTCCTCGAGCTGGATCGGCTGTCGGCGCACTACGTGACGGCCCGGGGCACTCGGGTCGTGCGCGCGGTGGACGAGGTGTCCCTCACGCTGCGGGCGGGGGAGACGCTCGGCGTGGTCGGCGAGTCGGGCTCGGGCAAGACCACCCTGGCCCTGACCCTCCTGCGCCTGCTGCCGCCGGCCGCCCGCATCGTGAGCGGTTCCATGCGCTTCGCCGGCGAGGACCTGCTCGCCAAGTCGCCGGCCGAGATGCGGCGCATCCGCGGCAAGCGCATCGCCATGATCCTGCAGGACCCCATGGCCTCGCTCAACCCGCTGTTCACCATCGGCGACCAGGTGTCCGAGCCCGTCCGCGTCCACGAGCACGTCGGCCGGCGCAGCGCGCGCGAGCGGGCCGGGCAGCTGCTGCAGGCCGTGAAGATCCCGGCCGTCGCTCAGCGGCTGCGCGAGTACCCCCACCAGATGTCGGGCGGCATGCGGCAGCGCATCGTGGGCGCCATCGCCATTTCCTGCGAGCCGCAGCTCCTGATCGCCGACGAGCCCACGACCAGCCTGGACGTGACCATCCAGGCCCAGTATCTGAAGCTCCTGCGCGACATCCAGCGCGAGCGCAACCTCGCCCTGATCTTCATCACCCACAACCTCGGCATCGTGGCGCGCATGTGCGACAGCGTGGCCGTCATGTACGCCGGGCGCGTGATCGAGTCGGGCCCGGTGCGCCAGATCTTCAACGCCCCCAGCCACCCCTACACGCGGGCGCTCATCGAGTCGATCCCGCGCCTGGGCGAGGGGCCCGAGCGGCTGACCGCCATCGACGGCCAGCCGCCCGACCTGGCCACCCTGCCGGCGGGCTGCTCGTTCCAGGCGCGCTGTCCGCGCGTCTTCGACCGCTGCCGCGAGGAGGCGCCGCCGCCGTTCGCGGTCGCCGCCCAGCACACCGCCCGCTGCTGGCTGGCGGCGCCGGGGGCGCGATGACGACCCTGCTCGAGGCCACCGGCGTCACCAAGCACTTCCCCATCCGCAAGGGGCTGTTCGGCGCCGCCAAGGGCGTCGTGCACGCCGTCGACGGCGTGTCGTTCACGATCGAGGCGGGCCGCACGCTCGGCGTGGTCGGCGAGTCGGGCTGCGGCAAGTCGACGACGGCCAAGCTGGTGCTCAAGCTCGAGGAGCCGACCAGCGGCGAGATCCGGTTCGAGGGCCGCGGGCTGCGGACGCTGGACGCCGAGGGCATCCGCCAGTACCGCCGCTCCGTCCAGGCCGTGTTCCAGGATCCGTTCGCCTCGCTCAACCCGCGCATGCGGGTCGGCGACATCATCGTCGAGCCGCTGGTCACCAACCAGACGCTGAACAGCGGGCAGGTGCGGCAGCAGGTGGCCAGGCTGCTGGATCTCGTCGGGCTGCCCGCCCGCTCGGCCGACCTCTTCCCCCACGAGTTCTCCGGGGGCCAGCGCCAGCGCATCGCCATCGCCCGCGCGCTGGCGCTGTCGCCCAAGCTCGTCGTCCTCGACGAGCCGGTCTCCGCGCTCGACGTCTCGATCCGCGCCCAGATCCTCAACCTCCTGCGCGACCTGCAGCGCGACCTCGGCCTCGCCTACCTGTTCATCGCGCACGACCTGGCCGCCGTCGCCCACATGAGCCACACCATCGTGGTGATGTACCTCGGCCAGGTCGTCGAGTACGGCCCCGCCAAGACGGTCGCCACCGACCCCCAGCATCCCTATACGCGGGCCTTGTTCTCCGCGGCGCTGCCCGCGCACCCCGACGAGGCGCGCGAGGAGATCATCCTGCCCGGCGAGGTGCCCAGCCCCGTCAATCCCCCCGCGGGCTGCCGCTTTCACCCGCGGTGTCCGCAGGCGATGACGCGCTGCGCGCACGAGGTGCCCCGGCTACGGCCGGCCCACGGGCGCGAGGTCAGCTGCCACCTCTTCGACGGCGCACGCTGACGCATCGCCCGGAGCGATTGAACGCCACGCCGCACGGTAGTAATCTGCTACTGTCGAAGTAGTAATACGCTACCGATCTGGGAGGGCGGAATGGCGGCACCGGTGAAGGTCTCGGACAAGCTTCTGGGCCTGGCCCGACAGGAGGCCAAGGACGCGCACAGGTCCGCGACGGCCCAGATCGAGCACTGGGCAACGCTCGGTCGCGCGGTCGAGGTCCTCCTGTCGTACAGCGAAGTGCTCGCGCTCAAGCGGGCGGGACAGACCTTGCCGATCCCGATGCAGGTGCACCGAGCGGAGGTACACGAGCGCCTGGCCCGCCTCGCCGCCGACGTCGATCGCGAAAGCGCGAAGGCGCACATCCGTGCCCGGGGGGGGCCCGTCTACGAGGCGGCTGCCGCGCCCGGGACGCTCGTGGAGATCCAGCCGGACGGCACCCGGACCGTGGGCCGGCTGGAGGGCCGCCGGTTCGTGCCCGACGAGGACATGCGCGCCACCGGCCAGTAGGTGAGCGTTTCCCCGCTCAGGTCGGTCGGGACGGCGCTGGCGAGCGGGCCGGTCCTGATTTTCCTGGCCGGCCCGAACGGCGCCGGCAAGTCGACGTTCTTCGACCTCTACCTGGCCGATCTCGGACTGCCCTTCGTGAACGCCGACCGGATCGCGCGGGTCCTGAGCTCGGCCACGCCCGCGGCGCCGGCTGACGATATCGGTCGTCAGGGCTTCGCCGAGGCCGAGAAGCTCCGAACGGCGTTCATGGAAGCCGGCCTGTCGTTCTGCACCGAGACCGTCTTCTCGGACCCGGCCGGGGCGAAGGTCGGCTTCCTGGCCGGCGCGCGCCGACACGGTTTTGCGATCTTCCTGGTCTTCATCGGCCTGGCGAGCGCCACGCTGTCGGTCGCCCGCGTCATGCAGCGGGTGCGGCACGGCGGGCACGACGTCCCCGACGAGAAACTCCATGCGCGCTTCCCACGGACGCTGGCCAATCTGCGGGCGTCGATTCCGCTCGCCGACGAGGCGTTCGTCTTCGACAACAGCTCGGCCGACACGCCGTACCGGCTCGTGGCGTCGTACGTGCGAGGCGCTCTCGCGAGTCGCCACCCCCCGATCCCCGGGTGGGCCCAGGGTTTGCCGGAGCTGTGAGCACGACGGATCGGCCCTCGGAAATCGAGTTGCCGGGCCCCGGACCCCGATCTACAATGAGGCCGGTCGTCGCAGTCGCGCCCAAGTCCCTGTCGCGGTTGCTCTGTGTTCCCGATACCGGCGCTGCTCGTGACGTCTGCTGGCGGCTTGGAGTTCTAGAACACCGACAGAGGAGTCGAGTGAACGCACGCCTGCCGCGTTACCACCGGATCGCCGAGGCGCTGCGCGAGCGCATCCGCGCCGCCGAGTGGGCGGCCGGCGCGCCGCTGCCGAACCAGCGCCGGCTCGCCCGCGAGTTCGGCGTGACGCTGATGACCCTCCGCCAGGCGCTCGAGCTGCTCGAGCGCGACGACCTCATCACCCGCCGGCACGGCCTGGGCACCTTCGTGGCGGCGCCGTCCATCGACTACGACATCCTCCAGTGGCGGCGCCTCGCCGGCGACCTCTCGGCGCAGGGCGAATCGGTCGCGACCCGCGTGCTCGACGCGCGGCCGGCGGTGGCCGACCGCCGCGTGAGCGCCGCGCTCGGCGTGGCGGCGCGGGCGCGCGTCGTGATGGTGGAGCGGCTGCGCCTGGTCGGCGGCCATCCGATGAGCCTGCAGCGCTCGTTCCTGCCGGCGCGCCTCGGCGAGGAGGTGCTCACGTCGGACCTCGCCGCGACGCCGCTCAGCCAGGTGCTCGAGTTCAAGCTCGGCGTCGTCATCGCGCGCGCGCGCGAGGCCGTCTCCGCGGTCCGGCTGGGCGGCCGGGAGGCGCGCGCGCTGGGCTGCCCCGGCGGCGCCCCCGCCTTCGAGTCCGAGCGCGTGTCCTTCGACGCGGCGGGCCAGCCGGTCGTGTTCGATCGCGTCTTCATCCCGGGCGACCGCTTCCGGATCACCCGTGAACTCCACTACGACGCCGCTTCGCTGGGAGCCAACGAATGAAGATTCTGGTAGCGATCAAGCAGGTGCCCGACACCGCCACCCAGGTGAAGATCGGGAGCGATCCCCGGCAGATCGACACGGCCGGCATCACCTGGATCGTCTCGCCCTACGACGAGTTCGCCGTCGAGGAGGCGCTGCGGATCAAGGAAAGGCGCGGCCAGGGCGAGGTGGTGGCCGTCTCGCTCGGCCCCGATCGCGTCAAGGAGGCGCTGCGCTCGGTGCTGGCGATGGGCTGCGACCGCGCCATCCACGTCAACGACCCCGCGCTGGCCGCCGCCGACACGCTGACCACGGCGCGGGCGCTGGCGGCGGTGGTGAAGCAGGAGGCGCCGCAGCTGGTGCTGTGCGGCCGCCAGGCCATCGACGACGACATGGGCGCCACCGGCGCCCAGCTCGCCGAGGTGCTGGGCTGGCCGTGCGCGTCCTGGATCATGGAGGAGGCGGTCGACGCCGACGCCAGGCACGTGCGGGTGGGACGCCAGGTCGAGGGCGGTCTCGAGGTGTTCGATCTCCCGCTGCCCGCCGTGCTGTCGGCCCAGAAGGGGATCAACGAGCCGCGCTACCCGACGCTGAAGGGGATCATGGGCGCCAAGAAGAAGGAGGTCAAGGACGTGAAGGCCGCCGACCTCGGGCTGGGCTCGACGGCGGCGGAGCTGAGCGTCACGGCGCTGGAGGCGCTGCCCGCGCGGCCGCCGGGGCGGATCATTCCGGGAGACGTCAAGGATGCCGTGAAAGAGCTCGTCCGCGCGCTGCGCGAGGACGCCAAGGCTATCTAGCCAGGGAGACCGGACATGGCAGGCGCGTTGTGGTGCGTGGTCGAGGACGACCGCAAGGGGATGCCCAAGAAGGTGATGGCCGAGGTCATCGGTGAGGCGGCGCGTCTCGGCGGGCCCGTCGAGGCTGTCTGGCTGACGGACAAGGCGACCGACGAGGGGCTCGCCCAGCTCGGCGCCTGGGGCGCCGGGAAGGTGTGGCTGCTGGAGAACGCCGCGCTGGCGCCGTACCGCGGTGAGACGTGGGTGCCGCCGGTGGCCGAGCTGGCGGCGAAGGAGTCGCCGAAGGCGATCCTGGCGCCGGTGACCAGCCGCCAGCGCGAGTTCATGGCCCGCCTGGCCGCGCGCCTCGGGGTGGGGCTGTCGGCGGATTCGGTGGCGCTGGCCATGAACGGCGAGACGCTCGTGGCCACCCGCCCGGTCTACGCGGGCAAGCTGCTCTCGAGGGTCACCTGGGCCAGGCAGCCGTGGATGGCCACGCTGCGGCCGAACGTCTTCAAGCCCGCCGAGTCTCAGGCCGGCAAGAGCGCGGCGGTCGAGCGCGTCGCCGCCACGATCCCGGCCGCCCAGATGACGTTCGTCGAGCGCCGGGAGGAAGCGTCGACCGGATTGCCGGAGCTGACCGAGGCCGAGCTGGTGCTCTCGGGAGGCCGCGGCATGAAGGGCCCCGAGAACTACGTGATCCTCGAGGAGCTGGGCGGCGTCATCGGCGCCGCCGTCGGCGCCTCGCGGGCGGCCGTGGACGCCGGCTGGCGGCCGCACCGCTTCCAGATCGGCCAGACGGGCCGCACGATCTCGCCCAAGCTCTACATGGGCTTCGGCGTCTCCGGCGCGATCCAGCACCTGGCCGGCATGCGCACGTCCAAGGTGATCGTGGCGGTCAACAAGGACCCCGAGGCGCCCATCTTCAAGATCGCCGACTACGGCATCGTGGCCGACCTGTTCGAGGTGGTGCCGGAGCTGACCCGGGAATTCAAGCGGCTCCTGGAGAAGTGACGAGACACGACGATGAACCTGCAGCTGACCGACGAGCAGGCGATGACCCAGGCGATGGCGCGGGAGTTCGCCGCCGGCCACATCCGCCCCATCGCCGCCGAGATCGACCGGGACGCGCGCTTCCCCCACGAGACCGTCAAGCGGATGGGCGAGCTGGGGCTCATGGGCATGGCGGTGCCGGAGCGCTGGGGCGGGGCCGGCGCCGACGCCGTGTCGTACGTGGTCGCGCTGGAGGAGATCGCGAAGGCGTGCGCCTCGCACGCGGTGATCATGTCGGTCAACAACTCGCTGTACGGCGACCCCGTGCTGAAGTTCGGCACCGACGAGCAGCGCGCGCGGTTCCTCAAGCCGGTGGCCTCCGGCCACGCCCTCGGCTGCTTCGCGCTGACCGAGCCGCAGGCCGGATCGGACGCCTCCAACCAGGCCACGACGGCCCGCCGGGACGGCGACCACTACGTGATCACGGGCCGCAAGCTGTTCATCACCAACGGCCGCGAGGCGTCGTTCGCGCTGGTGTTCGCCCAGACGGACCGGGAGAAGGCGCACCGCGGGATCAGCGCCTTCGTCGTCGACAAGGGCACCCCCGGCTTCGCGGTGTCGAAGACCGAGGACAAGCTCGGCATCCGCGCCTCCGACACCGCCGAGCTGGTGTTCGAGGAGTGCCGGGTGCCGGCCGCCCACCGGATCGGCGAGGAGGGGCAGGGGTTCCGGGTGGCGCTGAGCGCCATCGACGGCGGCCGCATCGGCATCGGGGTCCAGGCCGTCGGCATCGCCGCCGGCGCCTACGAGCGCGCGGTGGCCTACGCGCGCGAGCGCAGGGCGTTCGGGGTGCCGATCGGCGAGCACCAGATGGTGCAGTGGATGCTGGCCGACATGGCCACCGCGATCGACGGCGGGCGCCTGCTGTGCCTGCGGGCGGCGACGCTCAAGGACCGCGGCGCGCCCTTCACGAAGCAGGCCGCCATGGCCAAGCTGTTCTGCGCCGAGATGGCGATGAAGGTCACGACCGACGCCATCCAGGTCCACGGCGGCTACGGCTTCATCAAGGACTACGAGGTCGAGCGCTGCTTCCGCGACGCCAAGATCACCCAGCTCTACGAGGGCACGTCGCAGATCCAGAAGCTCGTCATCGCGCGGGAGGTGCTGGGCGCATGAGCGACGCCAAGGACCCCGGGCGGCCGGTGCCGTTCGAGTCGCTGTCGGGCATCCCGATCGAGCCGCTCTACACGCCCGAGAGCCTCGGCGACTGGTCGCACGACGCGAAGCTCGGCCGGCCCGGCGAGTACCCGTTCACGCGCGGCGTCTACCCGACGATGTACCGGGGGCGGCTGTGGACGATGCGGATGTTCGCCGGCTTCGGGCGGCCGGAGGACACCAACGCCCGGTTCAAGTACCTGCTGGCGCAGGGCCAGACGGGGCTGTCGACGGCGTTCGACATGCCGGCCCTGATGGGCTACGACGCCGATCATCCCCGCGCCCGCGGGGAGGTCGGCAAGGAAGGCGTGTCGATCTCCACGCTGGACGACTTCGAGCGGCTGTTCGCCGACATCCCGCTGGGCGACGTCACCACGTCGATGACGATCAACTGCACGGCCTCGGTGGCCCTGGCCATGTACCTGGCCGTCGCCGACCGGCAGGGCGTGGCCTGGGACCGGCTCGGCGGCACCATGCAGAACGACATGCTCAAGGAGTTCATCGCCCAGAAGGAGTGGATCTGCCCGCCCGAGCCGGCCGTGCGGATCGTCACCGACATGATCGAATTCACCACCAACCACGTGCCTCGCTTCAACCCGGTGTCGATCTCCGGCTACCACATCCGGGAGGCGGGCGCGACGGCGGTGCAGGAGCTGGCCTTCACGCTGGCCGACGGCCTCGGCTACGTCGAGGCGGCGCTGGCCCGCGGGCTCGCCGTGGACAGCTTCGCCCCCCGCCTGTCGTTCTTCTTCGACATCCACAACGACTTCTTCGAGGAGATCGCCAAGCTGCGGGCGGCCCGGCGGATGTGGGCGCGCTTCATGAAGGAGCGCTACGGCGCCCGGAAGCCGGAGTCGATGCGGCTGCGCACCCACACCCAGACCGCCGGCGTGTCGGCCACCGCCCAGCAGCCGCTGAACAACATCGCGCGGGTGGCCCTGCAGGCGCTGGCGGCGGTGCTGGGCGGCGCCCAGTCGCTGCACACCAACTCCTACGACGAGACGTGGGCGCTGCCGACCGAGGACGCGGTGACGGTGGCGCTGCGCACGCAGCAGATCATCGCCGAGGAGACGGGCGCGACGCTGACGGTCGACCCGCTGGGCGGGTCCTACTACCTCGAGCGGATGACCGACCAGATGGAGGCCGCCGCGCTCGAGTACATCGCGCGGATCGACGCCATGGGCGGCATGGTGCGGGCCATCGACGAGGGGTACCCGCAGAAGGAGATCGCCGACGCCGCCTACCGCTACCAGCTCATGGACGACCGCGGGCAGAAGGTCACGGTCGGCGTGAACAAGTACGTGATGCCGGACGAGAAGCCGATCAACTACCTGCGCATCGACGAGCGGGTCGAGCTGGAGCAGATCGAGCGGGTGGGGCGCTTCAAGGCGTCGCGGGACATGGGGAAGGTCGAGCGGCGCCTCGGGCAGCTGGCCGAGGCGTGCCGCCACGGCGGCAACGTCATGCCGGTGCTGGTCGACGCCGTCAAGGACTACGCCAGCCTGGGCGAGATCTCCGACGTCTATCGCCGGGTGTTCGGGCTCTACCGCGAGCCGATCATTTTCTGACGCGCCGCCCTGACAGGTGAGGGGGAAGACGATGAGCGAGCCGATCCGGATCACGAGGACGACGCAGCGGAAGGACCGGCCGAAGGACAAGGACCTGTCGTTCGGCAACGTGTTCACCGACCACATGTTCGTGGTGGACTTCGAGGAGGAGAAGGGCTGGTACGACCCGCGGGTGGAGCCGTACGGCCCGCTGCCGCTCGATCCGGCCACCGCCGTCCTGCACTACGGGCAGTCGCTGTTCGAGGGGCTCAAGGCGTTCCGCGGCAAGGACGGCACGATCCGCCTGTTCCGCTCGCAGAAGCACGTCGACCGCCTCAACCGGACCGCCCGGCGGATGTGCATCCCCACCCTCGACCCCGAGCTGATCCTCAAATCGTGGACGACGCTGGTGGACGTCGATCGTGACTGGGTGCCCGCGTCGGTGGGCACCTCGCTCTACATCCGCCCGACGGTCATCGCCAGTGAGCCGTTCCTCGGCGTCCGGCCGGCCCGGGAGTATCTGTATTACGTGATCCTGTCGCCGGTGGGCCCCTACTACCCGGAAGGCCTGGCCCCCACCCGGATCAAGGTGATCGACAACTACGTGCGGGCGTGCGCCGGCGGGCTGGGCGAGGCCAAGACCTCGGCCAACTACGCGGCCAGCCTGTACGCCGCCGAGGAGGCCAAGCACGAGGGCTTCACCCAGGTGCTGTGGCTGGACGGCGTCCACCACAAGTACATCGAGGAGGTCGGCACCTCCAACATCATGCTCCGGGTCGGCGACGAGGTGATCACCCCGCCGCTGGGCGGCACCATCCTGGCCGGCGTGACGCGGGACTCCGCGCTGGCGCTGCTGCGCGGCTGGGGCGTGCGGGTGTCGGAGCGGCAGATCACGATCGACGAGGTCGTGGCGGCGGCCGACGACGGCCGCCTGCGCGAGGTGTGGGCGACCGGAACCGCCGCCGTCATCTCGCCGGTGGGCGAGCTGGCCTACCAGGGCCGGCGGATCGTGGTGAACCAGGGCAGGATCGGCGAGCTGGCCCAGAAGCTGTACGACACGATCGTGGCCATCCAGTACGGCGAGGCGCCCGACCCGCACGGCTGGACGCTCGCGGTGTGAGGGAGATGGGGGGCCCCGAGATGGCCCCCCATACGAAATGGCCCCATGCGAGGAGACGCTATGAGCGGCGAGTGCGTGTTCTGCAAGATCCGGGACGGCGAGATCCCCTCGATGCGCGTCTACGAGGACGACCTGACACTGGCGATCATGGACATCAACCCGCTCAACTCGGGCCACTGCCTGGTCATCGTCAAGAACCACGCGCCCACCGTCTGGGACGCCGACGAGGCCGACCTGCAGGCCGTCATCGCCACCGCCAAGAAGGTGGCCGCCGGCCTCAGGGCCGCGGTGAAGCCGGACGGCCTGAACATGCTGCAGGCGAACGGGGCGGCGGCGTTCCAGTCGGTCCCGCACTACCATCTGCACCTCATCCCCCGCTGGCACAACGACGGCAAGGGGTTCGACTGGCCGCTGGTGCCGGGCGATCGCGCCCAGATCCAGGCCATCGGCGAGCGCCTGCGCGAGGCGATCGGGTGATGGCCGAGCGCCCGGTGCGGATCGTCGTCGCCAAGCCCGGCCTCGACGGCCACGATCGCGGCGCCAAGATCGTGGCGCGGGCGCTGCGCGACGCCGGCTTCGAGGTGATCTACACGGGCTTGCACCAGACGCCCGAGCAGGTGGTGGCCACGGCGCTCCAGGAGGACGCCGACGCCATCGGGCTCAGCGTGCTCTCCGGCGCCCACAACTACCTCTTCAAGCGCGTGCTGGAGCTGCTGCGCGAACAGGGCGCCGAGGACGTGGCCGTGTTCGGCGGCGGCATCATCCCGCCCGAGGACATCGCCGGCCTCAAGGCGCTGGGCGTCAAGGAGATCTTCACACCGGGCACCTCCACCCAGGACATCATCCGCTTCGTCCACGAGCACATCCGCGCCGCCGTCTGAGCCGAGGAGTCCGGTGAGACGATGGACTTCGAGCTGACCGACGACCAGCGCCGCATCCGGGACGTCGCCCGGGAGTTCGCCGAGGCCGAGCTGGGGGACCGGATCGCGCCCTACGACGCGCGGCACGAGTTCCCTCACGAGATCGTGGCCAGGCTGGGCCCGCTCGGCTTCATGGGGGTGCTGGTGCCCGAGGAGTACGGCGGCAGCGGCCTCGACTACGTCTCCTACGCGCTGATCGTCGAGGAGCTCAACCGCGGCGACGCCTCGGTCGGCATCACGATGTGGGCGCACAACTCCCTGTGCACCAACCACATCAACCTGTTCGCCGCGCCCGAGCAGAAGCGACGGTGGCTGCCGCGGCTGGCCAGCGGCGCGGTGGTGGGCGCCTGGGGCCTGACCGAGCCGGGCTCGGGCTCCGACGCCGCCGCGCTGCGCACGCGGGCCGAGGCGCGCGACGGCGGCTGGGTGCTCAACGGCAGCAAGGCCTTCATCACCAACGCCTCGGTGGGCGGCGTCGCGGTGGTCATGGCGCGGACCGATCCCGAGAAGAAGAGCAAGGGCATCTCGGCCTTCGTGATCGAGAAGGGCACGCCCGGCTTCAGCGCCGGCCGGCCGTACCGCAAGCTGGGGCTGCACGCCTCCGACACCGCCGAGCTGATCTTCGAGGACGCCCGCGTGCCCGCCGATCACCTGCTGGGCGAGCGGGGCCAGGGCTTCGTGCAGGCCATGCAGGTGCTGGAGGGCGGCCGCATCGCGATGGCGGCGATGGCGGTCGGCATCGCCCAGGCCGCGGTGGACCAGGCCGTGAAGTACATGAAGCAGCGGACCGCGTTCGGCCGGACGCTGGCCGAGTTCAACGGGCTGCAGGGGATGCTCGCCGACGTCGCCACCGACGTGGAGGTCGCGCGGCTGCTCACGCTGCGGGCGGCCTGGCTCAAGGACGCCGGGCGGCCGGCCATGCACGCCGCCGCGATGGCCAAGGTGTTCGCCTCCGAGGCGGCGATGAAGGCGGCGAGCAAGGCCGTCCAGATCCACGGGGGCGCCGGCTACGTCACCGAGTTCCCCGTCGAGCGCATCTTCCGCGACGCCAAGCTCACCGAGATCGGCGAGGGGACCTCCGAGATCCAGCGCATGGTGATCGCCCGGGAAATCCTCAAGACCTCGTGAAGGCCCTCATCGCCGTCGATGGGGTCGGCAAGCGCTACCAGAGCGGCTCCGGCCCGGTCGAGGCGCTGCGCGACGTCTCCCTGGCCGTGGACGCCGGCGAGTTCTGCACGGTCATCGGCCCGTCCGGCTGCGGCAAGTCGACCCTGCTCGGCATGATCGGCGGCCTGGTGATGCCCGACGCCGGTCGCATCGCCGTGGACGGTCGCGCGGTCGCCGGACCTGATCCGCGGCGGGTGGCGACCGTCTTCCAGGACCCGGGGCTGTTCCCGTGGCGCACCGCCCTCGAGAACGTCGAGTTCGGCCTCGAGCTGCAAGGCGTCGCCCGCGCCCGCCGGCGCGCCGTGGCCACCGACCTCCTGGGACCGCTGGGGCTCCGCGACTTCGCGACGAAGTACCCGCGTGAGCTGTCGGGCGGCATGCGGCAGCGCGTCGCCATCGGGCGCGCCCTGGCCATCGACACCCCGATCATCCTCATGGACGAGCCCTTCGGCGCCCTCGACGAGCAGACCCGGCTGCTCATGGGCGAATGGCTCCTCGACATCTGGCGCCGCACGAAGAAGACGGTGGTCTTCGTCACCCACAGCCTGCACGAGGCGCTCGCCCTCTCCACGCGCGTCGTCGTGATGACCGCCCGCCCCGGCCGCATCAAGAGCGTGCTCGACCTGCCGATGCCCTACCCGCGGCCGATGGAGTCGAGCGAGATGGTCGCGCTCCGCGCCACGCTCTGGGGCGACATCCGCGCCGAATCCCTCCGCGCGATGGGCGAGTCGTGATGTTCCCCGCCGCGCCTGGTCACGCTGCCGTGGGGGCGCCCGGAGGTCGGGGGCCCGGGGCGCGCCATCGATGGCGAGCCGTGTCGCCGCCCGAGCTCGGGGCGGGGCGAGCGCGCCGCCACGGATTCGACTGGCCTGACCCCAGCCCCCTTCGGGGGATGGGGGGCCCGCGCGAGCCCCGCCCGGAGCGAGGTGCGGCGTACAGGCGAGCCATCCTGGCGCGCCCGGGGCCCCCGACCTCCGGGCGCCCCCACGGCAGCGTGCCCGGGGGATAGCATGCGCGTCCTGGCACTGCGCGGGGCGATTCTCGCGGCCGGTCTCCTCGCGTGGGAGATCTGGGCGCGCGCGGCGAATCCGTTGCTGTACGTGCCGCCGTCGGCGGTGGTGCCGGCGCTGGGGCGGTTGCTCGCGCTGGAGTCGTATCCGGATCTGCCGGCGAGCCTGCTGCTGACGGTCCGCGAGATCGCGGTCGCCTATGCGATGGCGATCGCCGCCGGGCTGGCGTGCGGGTTCGCCCTCGGGCTCCATCGGCTCGTCGGGCGCGTGTACGGGCCGATCGTGGCGGCGCTGTACGCGGTGCCGGCGGTGGTCTGGTATCCCTCGCTGATGCTGTTCTTCGGGCTCGACGCGGCCTCGAAGATCGCGTTCGGGTTCCTGCTGGGGTTCTTTCCGATCACGCTGGCGGTGCTGGCCGGCATCCGGCAGGTGAACCCGCACCTGATCGTGGTGGCCCGGGCGTTCGGCGCGCGCCCGCCGGCCGTGTTCGCCCGGGTCATGGTCCCGGCCATGCTGTTCACGCTGGTCGGCGGGCTCCGCACGGGCCTGGCCCTGACCGTCATCGGGGTGATCGTCGGCGAGATCCTCGGCGCCAAGGAGGGGATGGGCACCCTCATCAACCACGCGTACGGGCTGTTCCGGACCGCCGACTACGTGGCCCTCGTCGTCGTGACCCTGGTCCTGGTGGTGGGCTCCGACGCGGTGGCCGGCCTCGTCGAGCGCCGGGCCCGGCGGTGGAGCGAGTGAGGCCCGGCGAGCGGGGGCGGGTCGTCGCGCTCCAGGCCGCCAGCGTGCTCGTCCTCCTGGTGGCGTGGGAGGGCGTGGCGCGCGTCGGCTGGGTGGATCCGCTCTTCGTGCCGGCGCCGAGCGCGGTGGCGGGGGCGTTCGCGGGCATCGCCGGCAGCGCCGTGGCCGGCCTCGGCGACACGCTGGCCAAGACGGCGGTCGCCTACGCGCTGGCGGTCACCCTGGGCGTCTCGCTCGGCATCGCGGTCGGCTCCGTGCGCGCCCTGCGGGAGGTGCTGAGTCCCTTCGTCGTCGCGCTCTACGGCATGCCGAAGATCCTGGTGCTGCCGTGGATCGTGCTGCTGCTCGGCTTCGGCACCGCGCCGGCGATCCTGTACGGCACCATCCACGGCGTCTTTCCCATCCTGGTCCTGGTGATGGGCGGCGTCCGCGACGTCGACCGCACGCTCGTGAGCGTGGCCCGCGCCTTCGGCGCCACCACCTGGCAGCTCTACTGGAAGGTGCTCCTGCCGGCCATCGTGCCGACGGTGCTGGCCGGCATGCGGCTGGGCATCGTGTTCTGCCTGCTCGGCGTGCTGATCGTGGAGATGTTCGCCGGGGTGCGAGGCATGGGGCACGTCATGGGCTCGCTGGCCAACGGGTTTCGGGCCCCCGAGCTGTTCGCGGCCACCGCGCTGGTCTCGGCGGCGTCGATCGCCATCGTCCTGGGCCTGGATGCCCTCAACGAGCGTTTGTCGCAGTGGCGGGGCTGACGCCGGCGCCGTCGTGACGGACGCCGGGCGGGCGCTGGCGGCGCTGGCCGCGTGCGTTGACATGGATGCCGGCGCGTTGCTAGCATCACGCGGGTTGGACTCGGACGTCACGCATCCAGTTGACGGGCCCGGCGCCGGGGGCGTCCTCGCGCTGGGGCGGCTCGTGCTGATCCTCCTCGTGGCCTGGCCCGCCCACGTGGCCGCGGAGGGCCGCGTCGCCCTCGTCATCGGCAACGGCGCCTACGAGGCGCTCGAGCGTCTCAAGAACCCCGTGAACGACGCCCGGCTGATGACCCAGGCGTTGCGCTCCGCGAAGTTCGAGGTCGTCGAGCACATGGACGCGGACGAGCGCACCATGAAGCGCGCCATCCAGGAGTTCGGGCGCCGGATCGCCGGAGCCGGGCGGGACACGGTCAGCATCTTCTACTACGCCGGCCACGGGTTGCAGGTCAACGGGCTCAACTACCTCGTCCCCACCAGGGCCCGCATCCAGCGCGAGGGCGACGTGGAGATCGAGGCCGTCGATGCCGGCATGGCCCTCCGCCAGATGGAGGATGCCGGCAGCCGCGTCAACATCGTGATCCTGGACGCCTGCCGCAACAATCCGCTCCCGCGGGGCCTGCGCTCGGTCTCGCGCGGGCTCGCCACAGTCAACGCGCCCCAGGGCAGCCTGATCGCCTACTCCACGGCGCCCGGCAGCGTGTCGGTCGACGGCGAGGGGCAGAACAGCCCGTACACGCAGGCCCTGGCCGCGGCCCTGAAGGAGCCGGGGCTGACGGCCGAGGAGGTGTTCCGCCAGGTCCGCGTGCGGGTGCTCAAGGCGACGCGCGGCCAGCAGGTGCCGTGGGAGACCTCGTCCCTGACCGGCGCGTTCTATTTCAGCCCGCCCGCCGCCGTGGCCGGCGGCCCGGCCGGGCCGGTGGTGGCGCTCGCGCCGCCGCCCTCCGACGCCCTGTCGGGCGGACCCTCCCGGGCGCCCGGCACGATGGCCCCGGACCTCCGCCCGGCGCCGCCGCCGCCCCCGGTCGTCCCGAAGGGCGACATCGTCGGGCGATGGCAGGGCCGCTACCAGTGCCAGCGGCAGGAGATCGGCTTCTCCCTCGACGTCACCTCCGCCGAGGGCGACCGCGTCTCGGCGGTCTTCGAGTTCTTCCCGCTGCCGGGGACCCTGTCGATTCCGCGCGGCAGCTTTCGCATGGCCGGCGACTACAACCGCGCCGACGGCAGCTTCCGCCTGGAGGCCGGGGACTGGATCAAGCGCGTGCTCGGATTCCAGAGGCACGACATCGAAGGACAGCTCGCCGACAACGGCGTGACGCTCAACGGACGCGTGTTGACCACGGGATGCGCGCACTTCGTCCTGACGCGGCGGTAGCCGCGCGGACCGTGATGTGGGACAGGCCGACTGATCTCTCGACGAGGAGAGCAACTATGAGACGAGGTATTTCGGTGGCGCTCATCGCGGTGGTGACGGGACTCGCAGCCTGCTCGAGCATGGAGATCGGCGGGGGCAGCTCGCCGGTCACCGGGTCGGCGGGGGACGGCGGCAATGCCAAGGGCGCCGCGATCCAGCTCGTGCAGTGTCCGGCGCCGGTCGGCACGATCGCGCTGGTGGAGAGCCAGATCCCCGCGCTGGCGCAGATGGGGCTGACCTCGCCGATCCCGGTGATCCGCCTGCTGGCCGCCCAGAGCCGCTGCTTCAACGTCGTCGAGCGCGGCCAGGCCCTCACGCGCATGCTCGACGAGCGCAACCTCGCCACCGGCGGGCTCCTGCAGCAAGGCTCCAACGTCGGCGGCGGCCAGATGGTCGCGGCCGACTACATGATCACGCCCAACGTCCTGTTCTCCGAGGACAACGCCGGTGGAGCCGGCGCGGCGGCGGGCTCCGTGATCGGCAGCTTCATCCCGTACGTCGGCGGTGCGGTGGGCGCCATGGCGGGCAGCGTGCGCTTCCGCGAGGCCCAGGCGCTCATGATGGTCACCGACACGCGCTCCGGCGTGCAGGTGGCGATCGCCGAGGGTCGCGCGAAGTCATCCGACCTGGGCGGCGGCTTCGGACTGGCGGGCGTCTCCGGCTTCGGCAGCCTCGGGGGGTATTCCAACACCAACCAGGGCAAGGTGGTGTCAGGGGCGCTGCTGGACGCCTT
>Ga0299906_10001849_pt1 | contig 17947 bp, 13 predicted proteins | sample RVTome_14_FD_200259 | JGI IMG/M metagenome (GOLD analysis project Ga0299906, IMG submission 200259) | Soil microbial communities from uranium-contaminated site in the Upper Colorado River Basin, Wyoming, United States - RVT145D125 (version 2) ...
ACGAGGTCGAGCCCGAGAGCGAGCTGCAGGCCGAGGAGATCGGATCGCTGCAGCGCGAGCGCTCCGAGCTCCAGGCGCGCCTGGTGCGACTCGAGCGACGCGAGGCGGAGCTGCGCTCGGGCACGGTGCGAGCGCAGAAGCTCGAGGAGGAGCGGCGCGCGCTCGAGGACCTGCTGGAGGAGGCAACGCGCGACCTCACCAGCAAGGAGAGCGAGCTGGCCGAGCTGCGCAGCCAGACGCGTCGCGCCAGCAAGCGCGCCGCGAAGGACGAGGAGCTGATCGCGCGCCGACTGCGCACGCTCTACAAGAACCTCGAAGTCGACGAGCGCGCGATCGAGAACATCGCCGAGCTCGGCGACGAGTCCGGGCGGCTGCGCGCCGAGGAGGCGCTCAAGCGCCTGTGCGACGAGCCGGACACCGCGATGGTGCGGCGCAAGGTGGGCGGCCTGCCGCCGCACCTCTCGATCTTCGAGCTCGGCTTCGCCGACAAGGGCCGCATCTACTACACCGCCGGCAAGACGCGGCGCTTCCGCGTGCTCGCGGTCGGCGCCAAGAACAGCCAGAAGACGGACCTCGAGTACCTGAGCCGGCTCCCGAAAGGGACGTAGCGGGAGGCCGTTCGAGCCGGTTGCGGAGCTCCCACGCAGCGCGGTAGAGAGGTGCTGGAGCTGGCGTCCTGTCGGACGCAGCTCAGCACCCGAAGCGGCCGCAGCTCAGCGCGCTTGCCGCGCGTGGCGGCCGGTGCCCGCTCCCTCCGCATCCCCCGAAGACCGGCGCGACACCGCGATGCCGTGCTTCGCGAGCCGGCGATAGAAGGTGGAGCGGCCGATGCCGAGCCGGCGGGCGGCGGAGGTCGCGTCGCCGGCGCACTCGGCAAGGGCGCGCTCGAAGGCGGCCCGTTCGTAGGCGTCGAGCGAGAGCGGCAGCGGGCTCGCGGGCGCGGCGCCCCCGCCGAGGGTGACGCGACCCTGCGGCAGCGCGAGATCCGCCGCCGTGAGGCGTTCTCCGCGTGCGAGCGCGAGCGCCGACTCGACGGCATTCTCGAGCTCGCGCACGTTGCCCGGCCAGTCGTGCGCGGCGAGTGCTGCGAGCGCCTCGGGCGCGAAGCCGATCAGCGGCGCCTCGGGCCTGCGGTGCTTCTCGAGGAAGTGCTGGGCGAGGAGCGGAATGTCCTCGCGCCGCTCGCGTAGCGGCGGCAGCGCGAGTCGCACCACGTGCAGCCGGTAGTAGAGATCCTGTCGGAAGCGGCCCGCCTCCACCATCTCGGCGAGGTCGCGGTTGGTCGCCCCGATCACGCGGATGTCGACCGGCGCCGCGCTGGCGCCGCCGAGCGGGCGCACCTCGCGGCTCTGGAGCGCGCGCAGCAGCTTGGCCTGCGCGCTCGCGGGAACCTCGCCGATCTCGTCGAGGAAGAGCGTGCCGCCGTTCGCCACGCGGAACAGGCCGGGCGCTCCCACGGCGCCGGTGAACGCACCGCGCTCGTGCCCGAACAGCTCGCTCTCGATGATCGACTCCGGCAGCGCGCCGCAGTCCACCGGCACGAAGGGCCCGCCGCGCCGCGGACTGGCCGCGTGGAGCGCGGCGGCAACCAGCTCCTTGCCGGTGCCGCTCTCGCCCTGGATCAGCACCGTGCTCTCGTTGTGGCGCAGGCTGGCGAGCGTGCGCTGCAGCGCGCGCATGGCCGGCGAGGCGCCGATCAGCGCCGGCCCCTCGCTGCGCTCGCCGAGCTCGCGCTCGAGCTCGTGGTTGCGCGACACCAGGCGCCGGCGCTCGATCGCGCGGCGCACCGTGAGACGCACGCGGTGGACGTCGGGAAACGGCTTCTCCACGTAGTCGAAGGCGCCCGCCCGCATGCATTCGACCGCGCTCTCGACGCTCGCATGACCGGTGACCACGATCACCTCGACCTCGGGCCGTTCGCGCTTCAACTTGGCCAGCAGCTCACGGCCGTCGTGGGCGCCGAAGCGCAGGTCGAGCAGCACCGCATCGAGTGACGGATCCGCGAGCGCCGCCTCGACCTGCTCGAGGCGCTGTGCGGTGAGCAGGCGATGGCCCGCCGGGCGCAGGATGCGCGCGAGCGCGCGCAGGAAGAGCGGCTCGTCGTCGATCAACAGCACCAGGCCGGCGTCCATCGACGCAGCCGGCTCGGGCGTCCGCTCCACCGCGTCCGGCGCCATGCTCGTGCTATCGGTGCGGCTCGCGAAGCCCTTGAGGGGCGGAAGCCCGGCTCCTACACTGCGCGCGACGGGGGGAGAGGAGCACTTGCGCAAGCCGCACGTGCTCGTGGTGGACGACCACGAGCTGTACCGCAAGGCGGTCGAGCGGATCCTCGCGCGGGCGGGCCATCAGGTCTCCACCGCCCGCGACGCCGGCGAGGCGATGCAGAGCGTGACGAGCGAGCCGCTCGATCTCGTGCTGTGCGACGTGAAGATGCCGGGCATCAGCGGCCTCGAGCTGGTGCGTCAGATCCGCGAGCTACAGCCCGATCTGCCGTGCATCGTGATCACGGGCTACGGCGGCGCCGAGGCCTCGCTCGAGGCCCTGCGCGCGGGAGCCTACTGGTACCTGGAGAAGCCGGTGGAGCCGGCGCATCACGACGTGCTGCGGCGTCTGGTCGCGCAGGCCATCGAGCACGGCCGCCTGAAGGCGGAGAACCGGCTGCTCCAGCGCCAGCTGCAGGGGCGCTATCGCTTCGAGAGCCTGATCGGTTCGAGCGCCACGCTGCGCCGCGTGCTCGACGTGGTCGAGCGCGTGGCCGACACCGACAGCACGGTGCTGGTCACCGGCGAGAGCGGCACGGGCAAGGAGATGGTCGCGCGCGCGCTCCACTGGAGCAGCCGCCGCGCCGAGCGCATGTTCGTCACGGTCAACTGCGGCGCGATCCCCGAGGAGCTGCTCGAGTCGGAGCTGTTCGGGCACGTGCGCGGCGCCTTCACCAACGCCGTCAGTCACCGCGAAGGCCGCTTCTCGCTCGCGAACGGCGGCACCATCTTCCTCGACGAGATCGGGGACATGAGCCCGAACCTCCAGGTGAAGCTGCTGCGCGTGCTCCAGGACCGCACCTTCGAGCCGGTCGGCTCGTCGCACTCCATCCGGGTGGACGTGCGCGTGATCGCGGCCACCCATCAGCAGCTCGAGACGGCGATCCGCGAGAAGCGCTTCCGCGAGGATCTGTTCTACCGGCTCAACGTGATTCCGATCGAGGTGCCGCCGCTGCGCGAGCGTCGCGAAGACGTTCCGCTGCTGGTGGCGCACTTCCTGCGCCTCGCCAGCGAGGAGAAGAAGCTCGGCCTCTGCACGATCGCCGCCGACGCGCTCGAGCAGCTGGTGCGGCACGACTGGCCGGGAAACGTGCGCGAGCTCGAGAATCTGATCGAGCGGCTGGTGGTGCTGCGCGGTCAGGGCGAGATCGGCGTCGCCGATCTGCCCGCGGGCCTGCGCGGCAGTGCCAGCCCGGTCGGCGCCAGCCCGCCCGGCGCCGCGCCGGGCGAGCGGCTGCCGCAGGCGGGCGTCGCCTTCCACGAGGTGGTCGACCGCTTCGAGGCGGACCTGATCCTGCAGGCGCTCGAGCGCACGCACTGGAACAAGAACCAGGCGGCCCGCCTGCTCGGCCTGAATCGCACCACGCTGCTCGAGAAGATCAAGAAGAAGCGGCTCGCACCCGATGTGTGAGGTAGCGCCCGCCGGGCCCGACCCGGCGGCGCCGGTTTCGTAACTCCCGCGCCGCCAGGGCGTCGGTCCACCGACGCTTCCGCGCGCCGCCTGCCGGAGCCGCCGCCGCGTGTGGCGGGGTCCTCCCGGCGCCCCGGCCGGTGCCGAAAAACGGCGTCCGTGCGGCGAGTTGCGCTCTCGTGACCGCCTTGCCGGCAGGCCCGCCCCGCCCCCTTCCCGCGCGCTTGGCACAGGCCGTGCTTTGCCCTGCACCCCGCATGCAGAGCACCGGCAACCCGCCGCATCGAGGCGACCAGGAGGATCGGATGGAGAGCCAGCTGCGCGACGCGAAGAATCGGACGGGGGACATCCCGCCGAATCTGAAGGAACAGATCGTCATCGAGCACACGCCCTTGATCCGATACATCGTGAATCGCATCGCGGTGCGACTGCCTTCGCACATCGACCTCGACGACCTCCACAACACCGGCGTGATCGGGCTGATGGACGCGATCGAGAAGTACGACCCCGAGAAGAACTGCAAGTTCAAGACCTACGCCGAGTTCCGCATCAAGGGCGCGATCCTCGACCAGCTGCGCTCGCTCGACTGGGTGCCGCGCAGCGTGCGCCAGAAGGGCCGCCGCCTCGAGCGCGCCTACGGCGAGGTGGAGCAGCGCCTCGGCCGCTCCGCCACCGAGGACGAAGTGGCCGACTCGCTCGGCCTCCAGCTCGACAAGCTCCAGGAGCTGATCAACCAGGTGCGCGGCATCTCGCTGGTGAACCTGGAGGAGATCCGCGGCGGCGGTCAGGAAGGCGACCGCAACGGCAGCTACGCCGACATCGTCGAGGACGTGAACGCCGAGAACCCCTACTCGACGCTGAAGCTCCAGGAGATGAAGTCGATCGTCGCCGACACGATCGCCACGCTGCCCGAGAAGGAGCGTCTGGTCATCTCGCTCTACTACTACGAAGACCTGAACATGAAGGAGATCGGCAACATCCTGGGCATCACCGAGTCCCGGGTCTGCCAGATCCACACCAAGTCGGTGCTGCGCCTGCGCTCGAAGCTGAAGAACAGCGTGGAAAGAGGCTAGGCTTCGAAGCGCGCCAGCACGACGGTGGTGTTGTCCTCGCCGCCGCGGTGGTTCGCGAGCTCGATCAGCGCCTCGCAACATTCGTCGAGGTCGGGCGACTCGAGCGCGAGCTTGGCGATCTCCTGATCCTCGACGTGGTTGGTGAGGCCGTCCGAGCACAGCACGAAGACATCGCCGGCCTCGGGCGTCAGCTCGGCGAGGTCGGGCTGCACGTGGCCGCGCACGCCGAGCGCACGCGTCAGCACATGCCGGTGCGGGTGCTCGCGTGCATCGTCGGCGCTGATCTCGTGGCGCCGCAGCAGCTCGCCCACGATCGAATGGTCGTCGGTGAGCTGGCGGATGCGGCGATCGCGCACCCGGTAGGCGCGGCTGTCGCCGACGTGCGCCAGGCTGGCGCGGCCGCCCTCCGCCAGCAGCGCGACCACGGTGGTGCCCATGCCCGAGTACTCGCTCCGCTGGCGCGAGGCCGCGTAGATCGCGCGGTTGGCGTCCTCGATCGCGCGGCGCAGCTTCTCGGTCGCGCTCGCGCTGCCGCCTGCGATCTCGCGCAGCGACGCCACCACGGCCTCGGCGGCGAGCGCACTCGCCACCTGGCCGGCGCTGTGGCCGCCCATGCCGTCCGCGACCAGGCAGAGGCCGAGCTCGGGAACGACCGCAAAGCGGTCCTCGTTCCCCCGACGCCGCAGTCCGACGTCGCTGCTGGCCGCGGTGCGTAGGATCATCGCCACTCCAGGGCCGCAGGCGCCCATCCACCGGTGCCATCGGCCGCTGCGCCGGCCGACTTGATCGCCCCCGCTGCGGCTGCTCGCTAGCTTCCGGCCCGCGACGGGAAAAAAGGGTCAATGACCTGCGTCGCGGCGACGATAACAGGCCCGGACGAGTGGGCTCGCGGAGCGCGGGCATTTCTGCCGCGCGGGGCCCTGGGGGGATCATGCCCAAGACGCTCCTGCTTGCTGATGACAGCGTGACCATCCAGAAGGTGGTCGGCATCAGCTTCGCCAACGAAGACGTGCGCATCGTGACGGTCGACAACGGCGACGACGCCATCATCCGCGCACGCGAGGTGAAGCCCGACATCGTGCTCGCCGACGTCGTGATGCCGGGCAAGAGCGGCTACGACGTCTGCGCAGCCATCAAGGGCGACCCCGAGCTACGCGGCGTTCCGGTGCTGCTGCTCACGGGCACCTTCGAGACATTCGACGAGGACCGCGCCGCGCGCGTGGGCGCCGACGGGCACATCACCAAGCCCTTCGAGGCGCAGGCGCTGGTGGAGCTCGTGAACGCGCGCCTCGCGGCGGCTTCCAGCACGCGCTCCGCAAAGCCGGGCGCGGCCGCGATACAGCCGCGGGCCCAGGCCGAGCCGGAGCCCTTCGACTTCCTCGAGCCCGAGGAGGCGACGCTGCCGCGGCGCGGGCAGAGCGCCCCGCCCGTCGCGAGTTCGCCCGACGAAGACGCGTTCGCGTTCGAGGTCGAACCCCTCGACAGCGTCGAGCTCGAGACCGAGGACGAGAGCGACCTCGAGCTCGGCAACGAGGTCACCGAGGCGCGCACCGCGCTGCTGATCGACAGCGAGGTCGACGACGCGGCCACCGCGCAGCCGCCGGCCGCCGCACCGGTGGGCTTCTCGGCGCGCGACTTCGACGGGGACGAGGTGACGCGCCTGGTGCTGCCCGAGAGCGGGCCCGCGGATGCGGCCCCGTCGCCCGGCAGCGTGCCGGCCGGCGATCCTCTCGAAGGCATCTTCCAGCAGGTGGCCCGCGATCCCTTCAGCGTTCCGGGTTCGGATTGGGACGTCGCCTCCTCGGAGGTCGACGACCCCTACCAGACACGCGTGCTCACGGAGCCCACGCCCGCCGAGGCCGAGGCGCCGCAGGGCTTCGCCGAGCCGCTCTTCGACGACGAGCCGTCCCCCGCGGACGAATTCGAGCTGCCCAGCGCCACGCCCGCGCCCGCGCCGCAGCCCCAGGCCACGCCCGCGTCGGGCGCGGCGCCGCTTTCCCCGCAGCTGCGAGACCAGGTGCACGAGACGCTCGAGAAGATCGCGTGGGAGGCGCTCGGCGACCTCTCCGAGCGCATCGTGCGCGAGGCCGTCCAGCGCATCGAGCAGGTGGCCTGGGACGTCGTCCCGCGCCTCGCCGAGACGCTGGTTCGCGAAGAGATCCGCAAGCTGAAGGGCGAGGAGTAGCAGCGAGCCGCAGGCGAGCGACGCTGCCGCGCGTCCCCGAGCCGCGCCCGCAAGCGGCGTGGCGAAGCACACGCCGCGCGCAGCGAGCCGCAGGCGAGCGAAGATCGGTAAGATCGGCGCGTGATCGCGCCTGCCCTGCCCCCTCGCGCCAGCTGGTTTCCCCTGGTCGAGCGCGCACTCGCCGAGGACTTGGGGAGCGGCGACGCCACGAGTGCCGCCGTGCTCGCGGCCGACGCGCGCGCCGAGGCGGCCATCGAGGCGCGCGCTCCCCTGGTGGTGTGCGGGCTGCCGCTGGCGGCGGCGGTGTGCGAAGCGGTCGATCCGGCGCTGGTCTGCGAGCGTGCGCGCGCGGAGGGAGCGGCGCTGCCCGCCGGCGCGGAGCTGATGCGCATCGCCGGCCCGGCGCGCAGCCTGCTCAGCGCCGAGCGCACGGCGCTCAACTTCCTCGCCCGCCTGTGCGGCATCGCCACGCACACGCGCCGTTTCGTCGAGGCCGTCGCGGGCAGCGGGGTCGAGATCCTCGATACGCGCAAGACCCTTCCCGGCTGGCGCGTGCTCGACAAGTACGCGGTGGCGGTGGGTGGCGGCAGGAATCACCGCTTCGGCCTCTACGACGCGATCCTGATCAAGGACAACCACATTGCTGCGGCGGGCGGCGTGGCGGCGGCCGTCAAGGCGGCACGCGCGGCCGCGCCCTCGCACCTCGCGATCCAGGTGGAGGTGGAGTCCGAGGCCGAGGCCGCCGAGGCGATCGAGGCGGGCGCCCGCCTGCTGCTGCTCGACAATCGCTCGCCCGCCGAGCTGCGCCGCCTCGCCGAGCGCTTCCGGGCGGATGCGCTGCTCGAGGCGAGCGGCGGCGTGACGCTCGCGAACGTGCGCGAGATCGCGGAGACCGGCGTGCACCGCATCTCGATCGGCGCGCTCACGCACTCCGCGCCGGCCGCCGACCTTTCGCTCGAAGTGCTGCCGGGCCGCGCCTGATGGAGACGGAGCTCGCGCCCGGGGCTCCGCTCACGCCGGACGCGATCGGTCCGGGCCTCGCGACACTCTGGCTGGGGCGCGAGCTCGTCTGCCTCGAGCGCACCGACTCGACCATGCGCGTGGCCGCGGAGCTCGCGGCTCGCGGCGCCCCGCACGGCGCCGCCGTGATCGCGGAGGAGCAGAGCGCGGGGCGCGGCCGGCTCGGCCGCAGCTTCCATTCCCCGCCGCGCGCCAACCTGTATACGTCGATCCTGCTGCGACCGACCGCGCCGGCCGGACTGGCGCCCACGCTCGTGCTCGCGGCCGGGGTGGCGGTGGCCGAGTGCGTCGCCGCCTGGCTCGGCGACGAGAAGCGCGTCGATCTCAAGTGGCCGAACGACGTGCGCATCGACCGCAAGAAGACCTCGGGCATCCTGGTCGAGCTCGCCAGCGACGGCGCCCGCCCGGCCTTCGCCGTGCTCGGCATCGGCGTGAACCTGAACGTCGACCCCGCCGCTTTTCCGGACGAGTTCCGGCTGCGTGCCACCAGCCTCGCGGCGGCGAGCGGCGCGCCCGTCGATCGCGTCGCCTTCACGCAGCGGCTTTTCGGTACTCTCGAGCACGTGCTCGACCTCCACGCCGCGCAGGGCTTCGCGGGTGTCCGCCCGCGCTTCGATGCCTTCTTCCGCATGACCGAACAGCCCGTGCGCGTGCAGGAGCCAGCCGGCGCCCCGCTCGAGGGCGTGGTGACGGGCGTCGATCCGGACGGCGCGCTGCGCCTGCGCTTTGCTTCCGGCCGCGAGCGGCGCGTGCTGGCGGGTGAGGTGACGCTGCTGCCGGAGGCGCTTTGACGGACGCGGCGCTGCTCGCGGTGGATGTCGGCAACACCAACGTCACCCTCGGCGTGTTCCGCTACGCCGGCGCGAAGGCGGAGCTGGCCCATCACTGGCGGCTCGCCACGCACCGCGAGCAGACCTCGGACGAGGTGCTCGTGACGCTCAAGGGGCTCTGCGACCTCGCCGGATTCCCGATCGCCAGCATCGGCGAGGCGATCCTGTCGAGCGTGGTGCCGCCGCTGCAGCCGATCTGGGAGCGTGTGTGTGCGAAGCTGCTGGACAAGCCGCCGCTCGTGGTCGGGCCCGGCATCAAGACCGGCATGCCGGTGCGCTACGAGAACCCGCGCGAGGTCGGCGCGGACCGCATCGTGAACGCGGTCGCCGCCTACGAGCTGCTCGGCGGTCCCGTGATCGCGGTCGACTTCGGCACCGCCACCACCTTCGACTGCGTCTCGGCGAAGGGCGAGTACCTCGGCGGCGCGATCTTCCCGGGCATGCTGGTGGCGATGGAAGCCCTGTTCGCGCGCGCCTCGATGCTGCACCGCATCGAGATCGCGCGGCCGCGCTCGGTGATCGGGCGCACCACGACGCAGTCGCTCCAGTCGGGCCTCTTGTTCGGCTACGCGGGCATGGTGGACGCGATGGTGGAGCGCATCCGCGGCGAGCTCGGCGCCGAGGCGCGCGTGATCGCGACGGGCGGACTTGCCCACCGCGTCGCGGCCGAGACCCGATCGATCGAGCGCGTGGAGCCCTTCCTCACGCTCGAGGGCCTGCGCATGCTGTTCGAGAAGAATCGCGGCCACGCGGACGCGCCGCCCAAGGAGTAGAGCCATGCAGAACGTCGAGGTCGCCCGCACCCGCAGCTTCGCCCTGATCGGCCACAGCGCCGACGGGAAGACGTCGCTCGGCGAGGCGCTCCTCCACGCCGCGCAGGCCGTCCCGGCACTCGGCTCGGTGGACGCCAAGACGTCGCACTTCGATTTCACGCCCGAAGAGAAGGAGCGCCACCACACGCTCTCCTGCGCGGTGTTCGGCTTCGACTGGGGCGGCCATCACCTGACGCTGGTCGACACGCCAGGCGACCCGAACTTCCAGGGCGAAGGGCAGATCGCGCTGCACGCCCTGGACGGCGCGCTGCTGGTGGTCTCGGCCATCGACGGCGTGAAGGTCGGGACGGAGAGCATGTGGCGCGCCGCTTCGCTTACCGGCCTGCCGCTGATCGCGTTCGTGAACGGGCTGGATCGCGATCGCGCCGACTTCGCGGCCGCGCTCGAATCGTTGCGCGCGCTCGGCGCGAACCCGATCCCGATCTCGCTCCCGATCGGGCAGGGGCCGACGCTGAAGGGCGTGATCGACCTGGTCGCGAGAAGGGCCTTCGTGGACGGACGCGAGGTGGAGGTCCCGGCCGACGCGGCCGCCGCCGCCGACGAGGCGCGCGCACGGCTGGTGGAGGCAGTGGCCGAGTGCGACGACACGCTGCTCGAGCACTATCTCGAAGCGGGCGAGCTCGCCGACGACGAAGTGATGCGCGGCCTGGTGGCCGCCACGCACGCGCGCAAGCTCCTGCCCGTGCTCGGCGGCGCGGCGTCCTCCGAGGTGGGCACGCGGCTCGCGCTCGAGAGCGCGGTCCGGCTGCTGCCCTCCCCCCTCGAGCGCGGGCCGCGTCCAGCCTCCGCGCTCGCCGGCGGCGCCGTCGAAGCGCTGCCGAGCGCCACGGCGCCCTTCGCCGCGATCGTCTTCAAGACCGTCGCCGACCGCTACGCGGGCACGCTCTCGCTGCTGCGCGTCGTCTCGGGCACGCTGCGGCCCGACGGCAGCGTCACGAACGCGACGCGCGGCTCGAAGGAGCGCGTCGGCAAGCTGCTGCTGATGCGCGGCGCCGAGCACGTCGACGTCCCCGAGGCCGGGCCGGGCGACGTGGTCGCGATCGCGAAGCTGAAGGACGTGCACACCGGCGACGCCCTCACCCAGGAGAAGGGCGGCGTCGCGCTCGCCCCGATCCCGATCCCGCAGGGCGTGCTCTCCTACGCCGTCTCGGCCAAGGCGAAGAACGACGAGGACAAGCTCTTCACGGCGCTCGGCCGCCTCGTGCACGAGGACCCGACACTCCAGATCTCGCGCGACCCGAGCACTGGCGAGTTCCTGCTGACCGGCATGGGCGAGCTCCACATCCGGGTGGCGGTGCAGCGCCTGCGCCGGCTCTACGAGGTGGACATCGAGCTCAAGACCCCGAAGGTCCCGTACCGCGAGACCGTCACGCGCAAGGTCGAGAACGTGGAGGGGAAGCTCAAGAAGCAGACCGGGGGCAAGGGCATGTACGGCGTCTGCTACCTGAGCGTGGAGCCCCTCCCCCGCGGGGCCGGTGTCGAGTTCGTCGATGAGATCGTCGGCGGGTCCATCCCCCGCAACCTGATTCCTGCGGTCGAGAAGGGTGTGCTGGAATCGGCAGTGGCGGGCCCGCTGGCGGGCTTCCCGGTGGTGGACCTCCGCGTGCGCTGCATCGACGGCAAGTTCCACTCCGTCGACTCCAACGAGATGGCCTTCAAGCTCGCCGGGGCGTTCGGCTTCAAGGCCGCCGTGGAACAGGCGCGCCCGACCCTGCTGGAGCCGATCATGAAGGCCGAGATCACGGTGCCCGACGACAACCTGGGCGACGTGATGGGCGACATCTCCGGCCGGCGCGGGCGCGTCCAGGGCACCGAATCCCGCGGCCACACGCAGGTCGTCAAGGCCGAAGTGCCGATGGCCGAAATGCTCGAGTACGCGAACGCCCTCACCTCCCTCACCGGGGGCAAGGGGGCGTTCCACATGGAGTTCTCCCACTACGACGAGGTCCCGGCCTTCGCGCGGGACAAGATCATCGCGGAAGCCAAGGCCGCGGCCGGCCGGGAGGGGTGAGGCCGCGGCGAAGGAGCGCGGCGCTTGAGCGAGCCTCGAACCATCCGTCTCGTGCTCTCTGCCCAGGCGGAGAGGTACGTGCGGCGCGACGCACCCGTCGAGGTGCGGCGCCTCGCCGCGTCGGGCGCCCTCCCGCTCGAGCCCGTCGAGCTCGCGACGGTGTTGTTCGCGCTGCTGCACGACGGCGACCTCGAGGTGAAGACCCGCGCGCGCGAGAGTCTCGAGCGGCTGCCCGACACCATGGCGGCGGCCGTGCTCTCGGCGGACGCGCACCCCGCGCTGCTCGGCTGGCTCGCGCAGGCCTGGCGCGACTCCGCGCCGCGCATGGAGCTGCTGGCGCTCAACGCCGCGACCGACGACGGAACCTACGCCTTCCTGGCCTCCCTGCCCCACCGCCGCGTCGTGGACATCGTCGCCAACAACCAGACCCGCCTGCTGCGCCAGCCGGAGATCGTGGAGGCGCTCGGCGACAATCCGCTCACCGGCCGCGCCACGATCGACCGAATCCTCGGCTTCCTCGGACTCGAGCGGCCGGCGGCCGAAGTGGCCGAAGAGGGCGACGCCGTGCCCCCGCAGCCGGGCTCGCTGACCGACGAGGGTGCGCTCGCGGCGCTGCGCGAGCTGCTCGGCGACGACGTCAGCGCCTTCGCGCCCGAGCTGATCGAGGAGCTCGCCGAGGACGATACGCTCGACCCCGAAGCGCAAGGCAACCTGTTCGCGCTGGTGCAGAAGATGAACGTGATGCAGAAGATCAAGCTCGCGCGCATGGGCAACAAGGAGGCACGCGGCCTTCTGATCCGCGATCGCAACAAGATCGTCGCCTCCGCGGCGGTGCGCAGCCCGAAGATCACCGCGCAGGAGGTCGAGGGCTTCGCGAAGGCGCGCAACGTCTCCGACGAGGTGCTGCGCATCATCTCGAACAACCGCGACTGGACGCGCAACTACGGCGTCAAGCTCGCGCTCGCCACCAACCCGAAGTGCCCGGTGCCCACCGCGATGAAGTTCGTGAACTACCTCCAGGAGCGCGATCTGCGCGGCATCATGAAGAGCAGGGACGTCCCGACGCCGATCTCGACGCACGCGCGGCGCCTCTTGGAGAAGAAGGGGAAGATCTGATGAACGAGCAGCGCGGGGCCGAGGTGAACGCCCGCATCGTGTACTGGGGCGTCGCAGGCGCGGGCAAGCGCACCAACCTGCGCGTGATCCACGCCAAGCTGCGCCCCGACCATCGCGGCGAGCTGCGCGAGCTGCCGACGCGCCTCGACCCGACCGTCTGCTACGCCATGCTCCCGATCGAGCTCGGCGAGGTGAGCGGGGTACGCACGCGCATCCAGGTGCTGACCGCGCCCGCCGGCGCCGAGCAGGCGCCGACCCGCAAGCAGCTGCTCGACCGCGTGGACGGTGTCGTCTTCGTGGCCGACGCGCGGCGTGAGCGCATCGACGAGAACCTCGCCTGCTTCGAGGAGCTGCGCGACGCCCTCGCCGCCTACGGCCGCCCGCTCGAGCGGGTTCCGCTCGTGATCCAGTACAACAAGCGCGACCTCTCCGACCCCTACGTGCTCGAAGAGCTGCATCGCAAGCTCGGCATGCGCGGCGTCGCCGCCTTCGAGGCGGTGGCGCGCGACGGCAGCGCGGTGCTGCAGACGCTCACCACCATCTCGAAGCGCGTGATCCGGCATCGTCGCGAGGAGGTGGCGCGCGCACCCGAGCCGGAGCCGCCGTTCGCGCGCGGGTTCCCGGCGCCCGCAGCGCCCACCGCCCCGCCTCCCGGTACGACGCAGCTGCTGGTACGCATGGCCGAGCCGGAGCCCGCGCCCGAGGCCGAGCCGACGCCGGCGTTCGAGGCCGGCCACGGCGTCGATCCGGATCTGCTCACCGAGCCGGCCGAGGGCGCCCTGGACGGCGCCACGCAGGCCGGGCTCTTGTTCGAGCCTTCGTTTCGAGAAGCGACCCAAGCCCCTGATTCCGAAGCTGAAGCCCCGGCCTCACCCGCGGCGGCCCTGTTCGCAGTCAAGGGCCTCGGCGCGCCCGCGTTGGTCGACTCGCGCACGCTCGCCGTACCGGTCCAGATCCGCGACGCGGCGGGCCGCCTGCGCGGGCTGACGCTGCGGCTCCGCATCGAGGCGATCGAGGACGAGAGCTCGTGAGGAAGGCCCTCGCCATCTACGGGGCCTCCGAGGAGGCGCTCGGCCTCGTCCCGGTGCTCGAGCAGAACGCCGAGGTCGAGGTGGTCGGCGTGTTCGCGTCCGACGCCGACGCGGCGCGGCGGCTCGCGCGGCGCCTGCGCATCGCGGTCGAGATCTCCTCGGATCCGGCGCTGTTCGCGCGCCCGCTCCACGCCGTGATCGACGCGGGCGTGGCGACGCCCTTCGCCGAGGCCTTCCCGGACGCGGCGGCAGGCGACCTGCAGGTGGTGTCGCCGCTGACCGCGCGCCTGCTCTGGGGCTATGCCGCCTCGAGCGCCGACCGCAAGAGCGAGCTGCTGCAGGCGCTCCACGAGATCGTCGAGTCGGTGAACCTGACCATCGACACGGACGAGCTGTTCTCGCGCATGCTCGAGATCGCGATGGGCGTGACCGGCGCGGACGGGGGCTCGTTGATGCTGCTCGACGCCGAGCGCGGCGAGCTGCGCATCCGCGTCGCGGCCGGCGTGGAGCCCGAGCTGTGGCCCAAGATCCGCGTGAAGCTCGGCGAGGGCGTGGCCGGGCGCGCCGCCGCCGAGGCGCGCCCGATCCGCGTGCGCGGTCGCGCCGACGGCGACGCGTTCCGCCTCTCGCGCCAGCGCCTCGACGTCGAAGCGGCGCTCTGCGTGCCGCTCGTCCACGAGGGCCGCGTGCTCGGCGTGCTCAATCTGCACCACAAGACGCGCTCCGACGTGTTCGCCGACGCCGACCTCGAGTTCGCAGAGCAGCTCGGCCGGCTCGACGCCGCGATCGTGGCGCGCGCGGAGGAGCACGAGACGCTGCGGCGCCAGGCCTCGCGCTACGCGGCCGTGCGCGCCGTGCGCGAGAGCCTCGCCGGCGAACGGCCGCTCGAGACGCGCCTCGAAGCGCTCTGCCAGCGCGTGGCGGAGCTGGTCGGTGGCGGCATCGCCACGGTCTACCTGTACGGCGAGGCCGAGCGCGAGCTGCGCCTCGCGGCCACCTCGCTGGCCGGCGGCGGCCTCGGCGGCGAGTACCGCATCGCACTCGGCCAGGGCCTCGACGGACGCGCGGCCCAGAGCCGCGAGCCGCTGCTGCTCGAGAGCCGCCCCGGTCATCTCGACGTGGCCTCGCTGCCGTTGCTCGCGGGCGACGTGCTGGTCGGCGTGCTGTCGGTGCAGACTGGCCCCGGGAACGCAGACGGCGAGGCGCGCGTGCTGCGCGAGCGGCTGCTCGAGATCGCCGCCGCCGCGGCCGACACCATCGCGCAGGCGCGCCGCGAGGCGCGCATGTCGACGCGCGCCACCAAGATCGGCGCCATCAACGAGACCGGCATCCGGCTGGTCTCGAGTCGCGACATCGCGGAGGTGGCGCGACTCGCCACCTCCTCGGCCGTCTTCGTGCTCGAGGCCGACCACGCCATCCTGCGCCTCCAGGATCCGGAGACGCGCCGCTTCGTGATCCGCTCCTACTACGGCAGCGCGGACGCTCGCACGCAGGAAAAGCTGTTCCGCCTCGACAAGCAGCTCGCGGTCGCCACGCTGCGCGGCCAGCGCACGCGTGTGATCTCCGACCTGGCGCGCGACCCCGACACCGGGCCGCTGGCCGGCGGCTTTCGCTCGGCGCTGGCGGCGCCGCTGCGCCGCGAGGGCAAGCCGGTCGGCGTGCTCGCGCTCTACGACAAGGTCTCCCCCGACCGCTTCTTCGCCGGCGCGTTCGGCGACGACGACCTCCACATCTTCACGCGCTTCGTCACCTACGTGGAGCGTGGTGTCGAGAACGCGCTGTTCCACGCCGGCGCGCAGCGCCAGCAGAGCTTCGACGAGGAGACCGGGCTGCCGAACGGCGAATACCTGGCGCGGCGCATCGATCAGGAGCTCGCGCGCGCGGGCGGACGCGAGGGTGCGCTCGCGCTGCTGACCTGCCGGCTCGACAACCTGCCGGAGCTGCGCAGCGGCGCCGATACCAAGCGCGCGGAGCTGCTGGTGACGCGTGCCGCCGAAGCGCTGCGTACGCATCTGCGCGAATTCGACGTGTTGGCGCGCGTCAGCGAAGAGGAGTTCGCCGCGCTGCTCCCCGACCCCGGGCCCACGCCCGAGGATCGCGTCACCGCGCTGGCGCGCGCGGTGGCCGAGGAGATCGCCAAGGACGAAGCGCTCGCGGGCGGCACGCGCCCGAGCCTCGCCTTCGGCTACGCCCTCCACCCCAGCGAGGGCGCCGACCGCGAAGCGCTGCTGGCACGCGCGCGGAAGCCGCGCATCCGGATGGTGTGAGACGCGGCCCCCTCGATCACCCGAGCACGTCCTCGATCGGCTTCCACGGCAGCCCGAGCGAGTCGGCGACGCCTTCGCACACCAGCTCCCCGTTCCAGACGTTTGCGCCGAGGCGCAGGCTCGGGTCGTCGTGCACCGCCTGGGCGGGACCCACCGCCGCGATGTGTTCGACGTGGTGCAGCGTGGTGTTGGTGAGCGCGAACGTGGAGGTGCGCGGCACCGCGCCCGGCATGTTGGGCACGCCGTAGTGGATCACGCCGTGTAACTCGTAGGTGGGGTCCGTGTGGCTGGTCGGGCGGATCGTCTCGATGCAGCCGCCCTGGTCCACCGCCACGTCCACCACCACCGAGCCCGGCACCATGCGCTCCACCAGCTTCTCGCTCACCAGCACGGGTGCGCGCCGCCCGTGTACGTAGACCGCACCGATCACGAGGTCGCTCGTCAGCACGGAGCGTTCGATGTTTGCGCGGTTCGAGAAGAGCGTGTTGAGGTCGCCCGAGAAGATGTCGTAGAGGTAGGTGAGCCGGCGCAGGTCGACGTCGAGCACGTCGACCTCGGCGCCGAGCGCGTGCGCCACGCGCACCGCGTTGATGCCGACGATGCCGGCGCCGATCACCGTGACGCGGCCGCGCGGCACGCCGGGTACGCCGCCCACCAGCAGGCCCTTTCCGCCCTGGTTCTTCTGGAGCAGCGTGACGCCGATCTGCGTGGCGAGGCGGCCGGCCACCTCGCTCATCGGCGCGAGCACCGGGAAGGTGCCGTCGAGGTTGCGGATGGTCTCGTAGGCGATGCCGATCACGCCGGCGTCGAGCAGCGCGCGCGTGAGCTCGGGCGCGGCGGCGAGGTGCAGGTAGGTGAACAAGGTCTGCCCGCGACGCAGACGCTTCGTCTCGCTCGCGTTCGGCTCCTTCACCTTCACCACGAGATCAGGCGCGGACCAGGCTTCGTCGGCGCCGACGAGCGCCGCGCCGGCCTCGGCGTATGCCGGGTCCGGGAAGCCGCTGCCCTCCCCCGCCCCGCGCTCGACGAGCAGCGCATGCCCGTCCTCCACAAGCGCTCGCACGCCGTCCGGCGTCATGCCGACGCGGAACTCCTGGTCCTTGGTCTCGCGCGGAACTCCGATCTTCATGCTCAACCTCGCCGGTAGGCCTCGATCAGGATGTCGGCAACCTCCGGCCGCATGATGCGCGGGTCGGGCCGCTCGCCCGCGCGCAGCTGCTCGCGCACCTTGGTGCCGCTGATGCCATAGGGCTTCTCGTTCGGGTGGCGCTCCTCGAGGTCGACACGACCCAGCGACTCGTAGAACGCGGCGAAGCCGATCTTGCAGGGCCGGATGTGCAGCTCGCCCGGCAGTGCGTCGAAGATCTGCTGCGCGTCGAAGTCGCCCCAGATCGGCTTGCCGTCCTCGTAGGGCGCATCGGCGTGCTTGCGGCCGATCACCAGGTCGCTGAAGCCGTAGTTCTGCCGGTAGACGCCGTGCATCACCGCCTCGCTCGGGCCTCCGTAGAACATCTTGATGTCGAGCCCGATCAGCTCGAACACTTCGGTCAGGTCGTAGCCCACGCGTGCCCAGAGCGCTTCGTCCTTGTCGCCCTGCCCGAGCAGGCCGCGGTCGTGGAGCTCGCGGTAGCAGCGCATGCGCATGGCGGCCGGCACGTCGTCGCCCTTGAGCTCGCCCATCAGCGGGTTCAGCACCACGCCCGTGAAGAAGCCCTCGCCGGTGAGCCGCTCGGCGCCCGCCACGAGCGCGTACTCGTGCGCGCGGTGCAGCGGGTTGCGCGTCTGGAAGGCGAGCGCGCGCTGCCACTTGCGCTCGCGGATCAGCGCGCGGGTCATGCGCGGCGTGAGCAGGTACTCGCCGTACTCGGGATGCGCCGGCGGCGGCAGCACGCGCAGCCTTCCGCCCAGC
>Ga0299906_10001850_pt1 | contig 17940 bp, 18 predicted proteins | sample RVTome_14_FD_200259 | JGI IMG/M metagenome (GOLD analysis project Ga0299906, IMG submission 200259) | Soil microbial communities from uranium-contaminated site in the Upper Colorado River Basin, Wyoming, United States - RVT145D125 (version 2) ...
TTTGCGACCGTGTGTGCCCGCGATGCGTCCAGACTTCGTGAGCCTCACTGTCCGGAGGTTGCTTCCTTGAAGATTTACGTGGGAAATCTGAGCTACAACACCAACGAGCAGGCGCTTCGCGACCTGTTCGCGGAGCACGGTGCGGTCGAAGACGTGCACATCGTCACCGACCGGGACACCGGACGACCGCGAGGGTTCGCCTTCGTCTCCATGGCCGATCGGGGTGAGGCGATTGCCGCGATCGACGCTCTCAACCGGCGCGAATTCGAGGGCCGCACGCTAAACGTCAGCGAAGCACGGCCGAAGGAGAACCGCGGCGGCGGCGGCGGCGGCGGTGGTGGTCGCGGCGGCGGTGGTGGTGGTGGCGGATTCTCGCGAGGACGCCGCGACTAGACTGCTATAGAAACCGCTTCCGTTTTGCCTATCCGAGCCTCGGATTCCACTTCACAGACGGTCTCACGGATTGCGATAACTCGAGGGTGAGTTCGTGCCTGCGCGTCAATCGACGCGCAGGACTTCTACCGGCGCGACGCGGGCCGCCCGCCACGCGGGGAGCCACGAAGCGGCGAGCGCCGTAGCGCTCAGGACCAGCGCCACCAGCGCGAGCGTCGGCGGATCGAAGGGCTCGATCCCGAAGAGGAACCCTCGAAGGAACCCGCGCCTCCCAAGTTTCTTTCCGGGATCATGTCCCCGGGGGAAGATTCTCGCGGAGGGTCAGGGAAAGCCCTTCGGCCCACGTTTCGTAGGCTTCGCGGTAGCGGGGCGCGAGCTCGGGGTCGGGCTCGATCGTGGCTTCGAGCTCGAGGCCGCGGAAGAGCTCGGAGGGCGAGCGATAGAACCCGGCGCCGAGGGCTGCTCCCCGGGCGGCGCCCGTAGCGCCGTCGGTGCGGTAGAGCTCGAGGGTGCAGCCGGTCACACCGGCGAGAGCTTCGCGAAAAAGCGGGCTGAGGAGCATGTTGCCGAGGCCGGAGCGCAAAACCTTCGGATGGAGCCCGACTTCTTCGAGAATTCCGATTCCATGGCGGAACGCAAAAGCGATCCCCTCCTGGACGGCGCGGGCGAGATGGGTCTCGCCGTGGTTGTTGAACCGCAAGCCGCGGAAGGAGGCGCCGGGATCGAGGTTCTCGAGCATGCGCTCGGCGCCGTTTCCAAAAGGATAGAAGAGCAGGCCGTCGGCGCCGACGGGAGCCGCCGCCGCCAGTCGGTTCAGGTCCTCGTAGCCGCTCTTGCCGAGAGCCTGCCGGAGCCATCGATTCGCGCTTCCGGTTCCGTTGATGCAGAGGAGGACTCCGAGACGAACCGCTTCGCCCGAGTGGTTCACGTGGGCGAAGCTCCCGACGCGCGAGCGGGGATCCGCGCGGACGACACCGGTTACTCCGTAGACCACACCCGAGGTGCCCGCGGTGGCCGCGATCTCCCCCGGCTCGAGCACGTTCAGCGAGAGCGCGTTCGTCGGCTGGTCGCCGGCGCGAAAGGTCACGGGTGTGCCGGGGGCGAGTCCGAGGGTTCGGGCCGCCTCCGCCGTCAGTCGTCCCTGCTCGCCGAAGGTGGGGACGATCTCGGGAAGAAGGTCCTCTCCGACCTCGTAGTGATGAAGGAGGAAATCGGCGACCCGCTTTTCAGCGAAGTCCCAGAAGATTCCCTCGGAGAGGCCCGAGAGGGTGGTGGCCGCGCGGCCGGTGAGCCGAAACGCGAAGTAGTCGCCCGGCAAGAGGAGCTTGTGAGCTCGCCCGAAGACTTCGGGCTCGTTCACTCTCACCCACCGGAGCTTCGAGGCGGTGAAGTTCCCGGGAGAGTTCAGAAGGTGCGCGAGGCAGCGCTCCTCCCCGAGGGCCTGGAAGGCCTCGTTACCGATCTCGACCGCGCGGCTGTCGCACCAGAGGATCGAGGGACGGAGGACCTCGCCCGCCTTTCCCACGAGAACCAGGCCGTGCATCTGGTAGGAGATCCCGATTCCGCCGACGTCTTTAGGGTTCAGCGGCACCGTCCACAGCAGCCGCTCGGTGGCCCTCCGCGCCGACTCCCACCAGGACTCGGGATCCTGCTCGGCCCACCCCGGGCGGGGCGCCGCGATCGGCATCTCCTCGTCGGGGTGGGAGCTTCGCGCCACGGCGCGGCCGGTCTCGCCGTCGAAAAGGCAGGCCTTGACGAAGGAGCTCCCGAGGTCGTAGCCGAGGAAGTACATACGACGTCGCCCAAGGATACTCGAAGTCAGTGGTCAGTGGTCAGTGGTCAGTAATCGGTTACGTCGTACATGGCACTTGCCTGTACACTGATCACGGATCACTGATCACTGCGAACAAATGAACCCCTTCCTCCCCCCCGGGCGCGGAGTCGTCCTTCTCGACGGCGGGCTTGCGACCGAGCTCGAGCGGCGTGGCCTCGACCTCCGAGACCCTCTCTGGTCGGCAAAGATCCTGGTCGAGGCGCCGGAAGCGATCGAGGCCGTCCACTACGACTACTTCCGGGCCGGGGCGGACGTCGGGACCAGCGCGAGCTATCAGGCGACGTTCGAGGGCTTCGCCGCCCGGGGGATCGGAACGAAGGAGTCGGAGCGCCTTCTGAGGCGCTCCGTCGAGCTCGTGGACCGCGCTCGGGAACGGTTCTGGAGCGATCCCGCGAACCGCGCCGGCCGGAGTTTCCCCCTTGTCGCCGCCTCCATCGGCTGCTACGGCGCCTCGCTCCACGACGGCTCCGAGTACCGCGGAGACTACGGGCTCTCGCTACAGGAGCTCATCTTGTTCCACCGGCCGCGGCTTGGGGTGCTGGCGGACTCGGGAGCGGACGTCCTCGCCTTCGAGACGATCCCCTCGAAGCTCGAGGCGGAGGCGGTGACGGCGCTTCTCGAGGAGTTTCCCGACGCGCCACCCGCGTGGGTCAGCTTCAGCTGCCGGAGCGCATTTGAGGTGAGCCACGGCGAGCCGCTCGCGGAGTGCTTCGCCGCCTCGGGGGCCTCCGAGGCCGTGGCCGCGGTCGGAATCAACTGCACTCCCCCGCGGTTCGTCTCCGGTCTACTGGAGTCCGCTCGGGGCGCCACGGAAAAGGCAGTCGCCGTCTATCCCAACAGCGGTGAAATCTGGGACGCGCCGCGGCAGGTCTGGATTCCGGGCGAAATCTCGGCCCCGATGGAAGAACTCGCCCCCGAGTGGCAACGGCTCGGCGCGCGGCTCCTCGGCGGCTGCTGCCGCACGACGCCCGCAACCATCGGCGCCCTCCAGGCGATCTTTTCAGGAAAGCAAATTATACCGGAGGACGCACCAGACCGCCCGTAGACCGTCCCGCCAGCCGATCTTCTTTCCTTCCGCATAGGTCCGGCCCGAGTACGAGATGCCGACCTCGTAGATGCGACATCCCATGCGCGCTACCTTCGCCGTGACCTCGGGCTCGAATCCGAAACGCTCCTCGCGGAGGTCGATCTTCTGGATGACCTCCCGCCGGAAGGCTTTGTAGCAGGTCTCCATGTCGGTGAGGTTCAGGTTGGTGAACATGTTGGAAAAGAGCGTGAGGAACTTGTTGGCGAGGTAATGCCAGAAGTAGAGCACCCGGTGCGACTCGCCGCCCGCGAACCGCGAGCCGTAGACCACGTCCGCCTTCCCCGCGCGGATCGGCGCGAGGAGCTTGGGGTACTCCCGGGGGTCATACTCCAGGTCGGCGTCCTGGACGATGACCACGTCGCCCGTCGCCGCCCGGAACCCGCTTCGCAGCGCCGCCCCCTTTCCTTGATTTTGCTCGTGGAAAATGACCCGGAGGCCGGGTTGGCCCTCGAACGACCGGAGCTTTTCTCGAGTGCCGTCGGTGGAGCCGTCGTCGACGACGAGGATCTCCTTGTCCGGGATCTCGCTCGCGCGCACCGCCTCGAGGATGGCCTCGATGGTGCTCGCTTCGTTGTAGCAGGGGATGACGACGGAGATCTCGGGCACGAAGCCCGTAACTATATCAAGCTCGGGCGTGGGTTTGGAGGCGGCGGATGCGGGAGAGGTACGTGCGGGCGACCTTCTCTTCGTCGAGGCCCAGGCAGCGCGCGATCTGGAGGGTGAAGTTCTTGAGATAGACCGGGGCGGGGAGCCGGTCGAGCCTCTCGGTCTCGATGTACTCCAGCATGGAGCAGCCGATCTTGGTCTCCTCGGAGATGGTGGCGAGATCGAGGCCCAGCGCTTCTCTCGCAAGGCGCAGGAACTGACCCGTGGCTTCCTCCGTCAAACCGAGCTGGAGGGGGCTTCGCCGCGGCTCGAGAGGGGGATTCTCGGGGGGCGGCGGCGGCGGCGCGCTCGAAGGCAGCACTCCTCCGGCGTCGTTCAATGCCTCGGTCAAAGATTCGGTGTCGAGGGGATTCAAGGGACCCGAAAGGAGGAGCGGGGTCTCGTGCCTTTCCGCCGCGATCCGGGAACGCGAGGCGCTCCTCCGGGCAATCCCGAGGCTCTCGTCGTAGAGCCTTCGGCTTTCCTCGGCAATGAGCGTCTGGTACGCCTCGGCGACGCGCTCGGAGGCCCGCCGCCGCTCCGGCTCGCTCAGGATCGATACCGAGACCAGCGCCTCGCGGCTGTAGATCTCGCGCGCGTCCTCGTAAGCGGATTGGATTTCCTCGGGGCTCGCGTCGTAACCGACCTCGAGAACCTGGTAGAAATCCTGCTCGGAAAGACGGCGGAACATCAACTGGCCCTCGCCTCCTTTGACGCCGGGCTCGCGGGAGCGTAGAGGATGGCGCGCGCGACCTGCTCCAGGGAACGCCCGGCCGCGGAGTCGGGGAAGTCGAGCATGAACGGACGCTTCTTGCGGTTCGCCCTCCAGACGCTTTCGTCGAAGCCGACGGCGCCGATGGAGTCGATGTCGATGCCGAGGTGCTTCCGGCAGACGGCCGACATGGAGTGACCCAGTCGCTCGTCTTCGGGATAGCGGACCTGGTTCACCAGGAGCCGCGGCCGGAACTCGAGCGCTTTCTCCTTCAAGAAACGGCCGGAGGCGGCGTCGATCCTCTCGACCGCTTCCAGCAGATCGAAGGGGGTGCGGATGCCGACCTGGTTTTTCTGATCCATCGCCTCCTCGACCACTTTGCGGGCCGGGCTCGCCTTCAACGACCGCCACAGGTGCCGGTAGAAGCTCATCTTGAGAAACCGATAGGCGTTCTCGATCGAGCTCGGCTCGGGGACGACCACCAGGATTCCCTGCTCCGCCAGGAGGAAGAAATCGACGATGTTGAACGAGATTCCCGCGCCGATGTCGAGCAGGATGATGTCGGCGTCGACCTGGCTGATCCGCGAAAGAAGCCGGGTCTTCTGGAAGTATTTCATGTTCGAGGCAGTCAGATGATCGTGCGCTCCGCTGATGAGCCCGAGGTTCGGAACCCCGGTCTCGGCGATCACGTCCTCGATCCGGGCGACGCGGCGGTTGATGAAGTCGGAGAGCGTTCGCTCGGGGCTGTTCAGGCCCAGGCAGGTATGGAGGTTCGCCCCGCCGAGATCGGCGTCGACCACCACCACCTTGCGCCCGTGGCGGGCCAGGCTGATCCCGAGGCTGCTCGTAACCAGGCTCTTTCCGACTCCCCCTTTTCCGCCTCCGACGGCGATGATCCGTCCCTTTCGCCGGGAGCCCCTCGAGGCCGGCGCCGGAATCGGAGCCGGCACGGGCGGAGCGACACAAGCGTCCAGGACGACTGCGGCGCCCGCGGAAATCTGAGGTCCCTCGGACCAGAGAGACGACCCGCTGCCGGGTGCGTCGACCCCCTCTTTCAGTTCCGAGTCCACGGTTTTTCCCCTTTTCTAAGCTGAAATGGCAAAGGCTTTTTGGATCGGTTCGGAACGACGACGGTCCCAGGGTCGGAACGTAATGAAAATCGGTATGAAACTGGGCGCTTCTCCGCGCCGAGTAGAGGAAAATTATCTCTTTTTTCAATGCTATCGAAGCCGGGCAAGGTGTGTCAAGCCGATACACCTCGTGGGGAACCTCCCGCGGAGAGCTGCTGAATACGGGCTATTGCCCGACCTCCTCTCCCTCTCCCATGGTGAGGAGCGCGGGGATCGGAATCCCGTTCAGGCTCGCGGGCGCGTACGTCGCCCTCACGAGAGACACCATCATCAAAGGCGTCGAGCCGGAGCTGTCGCCACCGAGGTGGGCGGCGACCACCTTCCCCCGGTGATCGACCAGGACCGCGATCGAGCTCGAACGCCCGGAGCGACGCGAGTCCATCTCTTTCGGCGGCGGGACGTCGAACTTCACCACCCGGGGCGGTTGATACGTGCCTTCCTCGTCCTCGAAGACCGCGCGCATGGCGATGGCGAAGGGCGCCACGTCATGGAGCAGGTAGTCGAAATCGGTCTGGAACGCCGCGCCGAACTGCTCGAGCGCTTTTTCTCTCTGGTCTTTGAGCGCGTAGAGGTAGCCCAGGTGAAGATGGGCCTCGGCGTCCTCGGGCAAGGCCTCGGCGAGGGCTTCGTAGAGGTTCTGGGCGTCGGGAAGGTTTCGATTGTAGGCGTGCGCCCGGGCGAGGAGCCGGAGCGCCCGTAGCTCCCTGGGGTTCGCGAGCAGCACTTCGCCGAGCTCCTCGATCGACTCGGGGTACCGCCGGTCGCCGAGAAGCGCTTCTCCCACGAGAAGCCGCACCTCGTGGCGCTCGCTGTCGTTCGTGGGCATGAACGTTTCGAGCCAGGCCACCGCCTGCGTGAATTTTCGCGAGGCGATGTACTCCCGCGCCTGACGGATCGGATCCTCGGCGCCCACCACGCTCTCGAGCGGGTCCGCGCGCCGGGTGGGCTTGAGGATGAAGTGCCGCGCGGGCGCGATCCCGTCCCGGTCGAGGCTCTGGGCGAGCCGCGGATAGAAATTCGAGAGCCGCTTCAGCGCGTCGTCGTAATCGTCGTACACCCGGAGCTGATGGCCTCGGTAGACGACCCCGTCGACGGCGATCGCCGCCTCGATGGTGCCGATGTACACCGGCCGGTCGGGAGGAACGATCAGGAACGCCTCGTTCACGTCGCCGGTCTTGGGCCGCACTCCGAATTTTTGCCGGATGGGCCGATACTTGTCGGGCTTGAACGGGCGGCTCCGGGGAACGTAGACCGCTTCGATGCCGACGACGCTATAGGTTCCGGGGGGAATGGTCTCGGCGATGTAACCGACGCCGTCGTCGACGTTCAGCACTCTCTCCTCGCCGCTGTGGTGGTCGCGGATCCTCACCCGGCGCGAGCTGAACTCCGCGCTTTCGAACTTCCCCACGAACCGTCCGAAGACGAGCGACTCGCCTTCGGATACCAGGTCGCGCCAGGACGTGGAGTCGCCGGGGGTGTCGGCGAGCGCGGTCGAAGTGAAAACGAAGCCAACGATCAGAGCGAGAATGGTTCTCTGCACGTCCTTCTCCCCCGCAGGCGTCCCCTCCGTCGGGCCGCCGTGCGACTGCCGCGAACGAGACTCAATACTACTACAGGCGATGGGGCTCGGGTGGGATCTTCCCGGTCATCGCCGCCGGATGGAGCGGAGCTCTCCGAGGGTAACCGCCGCCTTCTGCGCTTCCGGGCTCGAACGGTCGGTGAAAAGGGAGTCGGCTTTCTTCAACGCCTCCTCGGCCAGCAGGTACTCCTGTTTCTCAAAGTGCCGAATTCCCACGCGGGAGTGGACGACGGCGATCTCTTGCCGGATTCCCGGGTCGTCCGCCCGGAACACCTGCGCGAGTTGGAACTGCTCGAGGGCCGCGTCCAGCCGGTCGCGGGGACCGGCGAGAAACCGCCCATACGCCAGGTAATAGTCGGGCGCGATCTCGGGGACGACGCCCGCGGCCTCGACCGACGCCTTGTAAGCGCTATCGGCCAGATCGAGCTGTCCCGTGCGCTCCAGAAATCGGGCATATTGCTGCTGTGCTTCGGGAAGCTTGGGATCGATTCCGACCGCTTTCTCATAGGCCGCGGCTGCAAGCACGAAGGGGTCCTGGGGATCATCGTTCGCCGCCCGGGCACGCCGCCTAGCCGGAACCCTTCGGCCATAGAGATCGCCGATGCCGATCGCGGAAGGCGCGTGCCGCGGGTTGATCGAAAGCGCCCGCTCGAAGGCTTCGAGGCTCGCCGCTTCATCCTCGGAGAGAGGCGCCCGGGGATCGGCCTCCCCCGCCCGCGCGAGGTGGCAAAGCCCCTTGTAGTAGAAGGCCTCGGCCGAGCCCGGGTTCGCCTGCACCACCGCGGCCACCATCGAAAGCGCCTCGTCGTACCGCCCGCCCTCGTACAGGTTCTTGACCGCTTCGAGCTCCGGATCCGCTCCGCCTTCCTGCTTCGGGGACCCCACGAGTTGGTCCTTCAGAGCCTGGATGCGGTCGCAGCCCGGGGCAGCGAGGGCGAGACCCAGGAGCACAAAGGCTATGCCTACGCGCATCGGAAAGACACTCCTTCCCCGGGCCGAACCGGCCCAGGACCAGAACCGGCCAGGACTAGAACGGTATCGAGCTCGCCGACAGGTCTCCTTGCTGAAGTCTCGCGATCGCGCGATTCGCGCGATCCGCCACGTCCACGTCGGGGTCGGAGAGAAGCGGCTTCAGATAGGGGATGGCCGCGGGATCTCCGATCTCCATCAGGACCTGCGCCATCTCCTTCCGGACTTCCGGAACCGGATCCGACAAGTAGGTGACGAACTGGTCCAGAAGCGGGCTTCCGAGCTCGACGGCGTAGTCGTGGGCTTGCGCCTGGAGCTTCTTGTTTCCGAGCGAGAGCGCGATGCGGTCCACGAACTCCTGCTGGCCCAGCCGCGCGAGCGCGAAGCAGTACGCGAGCTGCACCGACGGATCCGGCTCTCTCAAGAAATCCTTCATCATGCCCGGGATGAGGCTCTCGTCGGAAAGCCTTCCCAGCCCCTCGGCCGCCCATCGCCTCTGGTCGGACCGCTTGCTCGTCATCTGGTAGTAGAAGACTCCGCGGGCCTCGGGGGCGCCCATGAGAGCCAGCGCCCGGAGCGCCCGATCTCCGAGCTTGTTGACGTCTCCGTCGTAGATGGAGACGAGCTCCGGACCCGCGGGGAGGTGCTTCATTTGCCCGAGGGCGTCGACGACGTGCCCCGCGAACGACGCGTCCGAGGCGGCGATCGAGAGCGTACCCCTGAGGGTCTCACCCGCCGCGTCGCCTCCGATCGCGGCGAGCGCGGACACGGCCTCCATGCGAACGTCCTTCTGCGGATCGCTCAGGGCGGCGCCGAGGGAATCGATGGCGTCCTTGGCGCCCAGGACCCCGAGGGTATAGGCGGCACGGCGCCGGAGAGCCGGCTCCTCGTCCTGAAGGCGCGCCTCGATGGCGGTCACGACTTCGGAGGAGACGGGGATGAGGCCGTTGAGCATCGGGGTCTTGTATCGGGGACCGAGGAGAAACGACAGCGCCCCGCCGAGGTCGGCATTTCCGGCGCCGATGTAGATCTCGAGAAGCGCCACCATCGCCTCGTGCCGAATGCCCTTCTCCTCGTCCTGGAGCCCGATGAGGAGGCCGTCGATGGCATCGGTGGAATTGAAGCCGCGGAGACCGAAGACCGTCTGCTTTCGGACTTTCAGCTCCGGATCGCGCATCGCCTCGGTGAGCGCCGGAATCGCTTCGGGCCTCTTCGATTGGCCAAGAGCCCTCGCGGCCTTCACGCGGGTGTCGACGTTCGGGCTCTTGAGATTCGCGATCTCATCTTGAAAAGAGCCCTGGACGGCTATGGCAGGAGAGGAAAGGATGATGGCGGACACAACCGTTGCCAGGACGGCCAAATGCACGCGTCCCATTGCATGAACCTCCCTGAAGCTGTTACAAAATTTGGCGGAATCGCAACGGGTTGTATGTTAACAGAAAGCCGACGCTGGATCTAGTTGGGCCGTACCTCCGGGGCTCAGGGCTGCGGCGGTTTCGAGGCTTCCCCCGGTTGACCCCCGGCGGCCGCGCGCCTGGCGTAGGCGGCCGGGTCGGTCAGAAGCTGGGTGGCATCGGGAAGCGAATCGAGCGCTTTCTGAATCTGAGGATCGTAGGTGACCGCGATTTTTTGCGCCGCCTCCGAGCCCCAGAGCGCGTTGAAGATCTCGACCTCGATGCGAAGCGAGAGCGGCTCACGCGCCGCGAGAAGCTCCTCTCGCGAGTACGGGATCTGCTCCTGGTCGAGAAAGCCGAAGAAATCCTCGAGCACTTCGTCGTTCACGCGGAATCGATCGTCCACCAGGCGAACGTTCTTCGGCCTCGCGGTGCGAATCTCTTTCGGCTGGACTCCGGCGCCCTCGACCGACCGGTTGTCGTCCTTCGCCGCGAACCTCGTCGCGTACTTGAAGAACGTGTTGCGGCTGTTGAGCGCGAGGATGGGCTGCGGCAGACGCGGGTAGCTCACGTGGATGTCGGGGGCGATGCCGCCGCCGCTATAGACCTTCCGGCCGGCGTCGGTGAGCTTCTCCTCGCCGTGCGGCGCCGGAGGCTCCTCCGCGCGGGCGGTGTAGTAGTAGTCGTCGATCGAGCCCGAGTAATCGCGCTGGATGCTGCGGCCGCTCGGGGTGAAGTACTGGGCCGTGGTGAGCGCGAGCCCGTTTCCTTCACTGATCCGGTAGATCGACTGCACCAGTCCCTTGCCGAACGTGGTCTCGCCCACGATCAGCCCTCGGTCGTGGTCCTGAATCGCCCCGGAGACGATCTCGGAGGCGGAGGCGCTCCCGCGATTGACGAGGACCACCAGCGGCATGTCGAGATGGGAGCTCGCCCGGTTCGCCACGTAATCGTAATCCGAGCCGTCGGTCCGTCCGCGGGTATAGACGATGAGCGCGCCCTTCTTGAGGAACTTGTTGGAGACCGCGACCGCCTGGTCGAGGAGGCCGCCGGGATTGTCCCGCAGGTCCAGCACCAGCTTCTTCGCGCCCTGCATCTGGAGCTCGACCAGGTTCTCGTGAAGCTCGTCCTCCGTGGTCTCGGTGAAATCCGAGATGCGGAGGTACCCCACGTCGTCCTTCAGGAGGAACGCGTAGAGGACGCTTCTCAGATCGATCTTGTCGCGAACGATGGTGAAATCGAGCGGCTGGTCGTAGCCGGCCCGGGTAACGGAGATGGTGACCTCGCTTCCCTTCGGGCCGCGAAGTCGCTTCACTGCGTCGTCCAGCTCCATGCCGCGGGTCTCTTCGCCCTCGATCCGCGAGATCACGTCTCCCGAGCGGATGCCCAGGCGATAGGCGGGGGTTCCCTCGAAGGGCGAGATGACGGTGAGGCTCCCGTCGCGCATCTGAACCGAGATCCCGAGCCCGTGATAGCTCCCCTGCTGGCGCTCCTGGAGCTGGGTGTACTCCTGCTTCGGCAAGAAGTTGGAGTGCGGGTCGAGCGTCCGGAGCATGCCGCGGATGGAAGCGTGGACCAGCTCCTTGGGGTCCACCTCGGTGACGTACTCGTCTTCCACCACCTTGAGCACCTGGGTGTAGCGCCTCAGGAACTCGGTGTAGCGATCGGCTTTGGCCTGGGCGCGGCTTCCGAAGAGGCCGCCTACCACGGCGCCCGCGATGACCAGGGAGGAAGCGACGGCGAGGGCTGATTTCTTCATGAAGGAAAGCCTCGATCGATGGAGTGGGCCGGTTTTCTCTCGGAGCAGGGCATTTTTCCCATCCTAGCAGAGGCGCGGGTGCGTGTAAAACCCGGGACTCGCGCGGTTGGTTTGCCGGGAGCTTCAACCTATAATGAGGCTCGCCAGGAGGCGACTCCGCATGTTCGGCCCGATAGGAATGCAAGAGCTCATCATCATCTTCGTCATCGCCCTCATCGTCTTCGGGCCAAGAAAGCTTCCCCAGCTCGGGAAATCCCTGGGAAAGAGCATCGCGGAGTTCAAGAGGGCGAGCAACGAGCTCCGCAGCACCCTCGAGGAGGAGATTCGAGTCGAGGAGACCCGCCGCGAGATCATGGAGCCGATCGAGAGCATCGGCCGTGAGGCGAAAGCCCTCGTCGAGAAAGCCGAGAAAGAGGCGGAAGCGTCCCTGGCCGAGCCCGAGCCGGCTCCGGCCGTGTCGGGAGAGACCGCCGCATCCGAGCAGAAAGTCTAGACTCCTCCCCGCTTCGTTCGCATGGCAGACACCCAGGCCTTGCCGCCGCCCCGCGAAGAGCTGTCTCCGGAAAAGATGACGTTTCTGGAGCACCTCGACGAGCTCCGCCGTCGCATCATCCGCGCCGTTCTGGGCCTCTTCGTCACCTTCGTCCTCTGCTTCACCTTTTCGACGCAAATCTTCGACTTCCTCATGGGGCCGCTGCAATCGGCGCTCCCCCCGGGCGGCGAGCTCATCGCGACCGCGGTCCCCGAGATCTTCGTGCTCCATCTGAAGATGTCGTTCTTCGTCGCCATTTTCCTGTCGTCGCCGATCTGGCTCTCGCAGGTGTGGCTCTTCATCGCCCCCGGCCTCTACGAGAACGAGAAGAAGTTCGCCGTGCCCTTCATCGCTTTCGGATCTTTTTTCTTCATCGCCGGCGCGGTCTTCGCTCACTACGTGGTGTTTCCCATCGCCGTCGAGTTCTTCTCTACCTTCGGAAGCCAGGACGTCGAGATCCGGCTCACGGTCTCCGAGGTGTTCTCGTTCTACAGCAAGGTGCTTCTCGCCGCGGGGGCCGTCTTTCAGATCCCGACGGTGATTTTCCTACTTGCTCGCATTGGCCTGGTGACCGCCTCCTTCCTCTGGAAGAACTTCAAGTACGCGGTCCTCATCATCTTTATCATCGCCGCCGTCCTGACTCCGCCGGACGTGGTCACCCAGACTCTCATGGCAACACCCATGGTGGCGCTTTACCTGTTCTCGATCGGGGTGGCCTGGCTCGTGGGGCGGGACCGGCAGAAGCCCCCGAAGTAGCGTCCGTCAGACCAGCGGCACGAAACGAACCGCGCCAAGGCTCCGGACGCGGAAGCCTTCGGGCTCGCTCGCGTCGCGAACGTGGAGCTCGAGCTCCTGCTCCTCCGAGGGTCCCACCGGCAGCACCAATCGCCCGGATGGGGAGAGCTGCTCCCGCAGGAGCGGGGGGACCGTGAGCGGGGCGGCGGTCACCAGGATTCCGTCGAACGGGGCTTCGTCGGGCCAGCCCTGCCGTCCGTCGCCGACGCGATAGTGGATGTTCTGGTATCCGAGCTCGAGAAGGGCCTCGCGCGCCCGGTCGGAGAGCTTCGCCAGAACCTCCACCGTGTAGACCACCCGCGCGAGCTCCGCCAGAACCGCCGTCTGATACCCGGAGCCCGTGCCAATCTCGAGGACCTTTTCGTGCCCATCGAGACCGAGCGATTCGGTCATCAGGGCGACGATATAGGGCTGAGAAAGCGTTTGTTCGTCCCCGATGGGGACGGGAAAGTCGCCGTAGGCGTTCACCAGATGGGGCTCGGGGACGAACCGGTGGCGCTCGATACGGGCCATCGCTTCGAGCACCCCCGGGTCCTGAATCCCCCTCCGGACGAGCTGCTCCTCGACCATGCGCGTCCGCCGTGCCGCCATGACGATATCGACATCTTCACCGCGCCCGTTGGAACCATTCATCGTTGTGAGGGAGACCCCGGCAGAGGGTAACACAGGCCTGCAAGGAGGTCTCGGGGTCCCTTTCTCGTCCTTCGCGATCGAGAGCCAAAGGTTCTCGCGGAGGTGACTCATGAAAATGGTGGTTTTCCTGCTATGCCTGAGCGTGGCCTCGGCCGCGGTCTACGCCCTGGATCTGCCCTCGCTCGCGCGTCGGGAAAGAGCGCGGAGAAGTGCCCACGCCGGAAGGCCGGTGCGCTCCTTCGGCGAAGACGATCTCGAGCGATATCGTCGGCAGAGAGGCCCGGACTCCGTCCCGGCGACTCCCTCGGCGGCGCCGCGGCCGCCCCTCGCGGCGCCGCGGGACCTGACTCGAGAGAAAGTCCACTGGCGAAAGGAAGCGCAACAGCACCAGCGGGAGGTGGCGAAGATCGAAGCGAACCTGAGACGCCTCGAATGGCGCCTCAACGAGAAGCGGTCCAAACGCCGGAGCCGTGATTGGCTGACAGAAGACCCCTCGATCGGCCTTCTCGAGGATTCGATCCGAGCTCTGACGGAGGAGCGCCAGCGCGTCGAGGAACGGTTCCGAGAGCGCGCGCGGAGGGATGGAGCCCTCCCGGGCTGGATCCGTTAGTCCGGGACCGGAGCCGGGTTTTTGCTAAGCTTGCGGCCGGATGAGCTCGCCCGCGCGCGTTCGAAGCCTGCACCGCCGCGGGGACCCTTACCCCGTGTACCTCGGGGAAGGTCTCCTCCACGAGCTGGGCTTTCACATGAGAAAGCTCTGGCCCGGGCGGCGCATCGGCGTCGTGAGCCAGGCGAGGATCTGGAAGCTCCACGGGAGCGAGCTCGCCTCGAGCTTCCTCCGCGCGGGAGTCGACATCGTGCCGCTCCCCATGCCGGAGGGAGAGGGTCGGAAGACGCTCGAAACGGTGTCGCGGCTATACGACCGGCTCGTCGGACGCAGCTTCACTCGAGAGGACGCGCTGGTCGCTTTCGGAGGGGGGACCGTCGGGGACAGCGCGGGCTTCGTCGCGGCGACGTACCTCCGGGGCGTCCCCTACGTCCAGGTGCCGACGACGCTTCTCGCCCAGATCGACAGCGCCATCGGGGCGAAAGTCGGCGTCAACCATCCTCGAGGGAAAAACCTCATCGGCGCCCTCTACCGGCCCCGCGCGGTGTTCCTCGATCCGGGGCTCCTCGCGACGCTTCCCGAGCGCGAGTTTCGTTCGGGTCTCTTCGAGCTCATCAAGTACGGTTTCATCGGCCGGACGCGGCTCTTGAAGCGGATGGAGTCGGCGCCCCTTCGTCCCGGGGGGCGGGCGCTCGTCGAATCGATCGCCGATGGCGTCGCGCGGAAGCTCGAGGTGGTGCGCGAGGACGAGAGCGAGCAGGGGCTCCGGCGGATCCTGAACTTCGGCCACACCATCGGGCACGGGCTCGAGGCGGCGGGTGACTATCGGAAGCTCACCCACGGGGAGGCCGTCGGCTGGGGAATGGTAGGGGCCATCCGACTCGCCCGCCGCCGGGAACGGCTCAGCCCATCTCTCGCGGCGAGGCTCGAAGCCGCGGTACGAAACGTCGGCCCGCTTCCCACGCTCCGAAGTTTTTCGAAGCGCCGGATCCTCGACGCAGTCGGGAAAGACAAAAAAATCGGCATGCTGGGACTTCGCTTCGTTCTTCCCGTGGGATGGGGACGAGTCGAGATCGTGGAGTCGTTCCCGATGACGGAGATTGCCTGGGCTCTCGAGAGCCTCGGAGTCGGGAGGCAGCGCTCCAGATCGACGATACACGGGGAATGAACGCAAAGGCGCAAAGAAGCAAAGTCGCAAAGAAGAAATGCAAGGGGGATGAGGAGATGGGAGGGGATGGGGAGATGAATCAGGGCCTATGGGTCGTTTCATCTCTCTATCTCCTCCTGTCCCCCTATCCCCCCTTGCATTTGTATTTCTTCTTTGCGCCCTTGCGACTTTGCGTTCATTTCCTGATTCAAGGAGCGAAGTTCTAAGGATGCCGGACGCGTCGGTCATCAAGGAAATGTTCGAGGGCGTCGCCCCTCGGTACGACTTGCTGAACCGTGTCTTGAGCCTGGGTATCGACCGCGGGTGGCGGCGCCGGGTGGTCGAAAGCCTCGAGCTACGACCCGAGCACCGGGTCCTCGATCTCTGCTGCGGCACGGGCGATCTCGCCCTCGAGCTCGCGCGGGAGGCTCCGTGCACGGCGTGCGATTTCACCTGGAACATGCTCACTCGAGCGCGCGCGAAGTCGGCGTCGGCGGGCCGGCCGATCGCCCTCGCCTGCGCCGATACCCTCGAGCTTCCATTCGGCGACGACCTGTTCGATCGCGCGACCATCGCGTTCGGGATCCGAAACCTGGAGAGCATGAGCGCGGGGCTCGGCGAGATCCGGCGGGTGCTCAAACCAGGAGGACGACTCGCGATCCTGGAGTTCTCGCAGCCGAATCGAGGATGGCTGAAGCTTCCCTACCGGATCTACCTGGACCGGCTCCTTCCCGCCGTCGGCGGTCTCCTGTCGAGAAAGGAGGCCTACCGCTATCTCGCCGAATCGATTCAAGGCTTCCCGGTTCCGGAAGTACTGGTGGATCTGCTGGAAGAGGCGGGGTTCTCCGGGACGCGCTATTCGAGGCTCAGCGGGGGTATCGTCGCCCTTCACCTGGCGTCGAAGTAGCGGAACGTCAGTGGCCCAAAAGCAGATAGAGAAGGGCCTTCTGGACGTGCAGGCGGTTTTCCGCTTGTAGCCAGACCGCGCTCTGCGGACCGTCGATCACTTCCTCCGCCACCTCGTGCCCTCGATGAGCCGGGAGGCAGTGCATGAAGAGCGCCCCCGGCTTGGCCTTCGACATCAAAGAAGCGCTCACCTGGTATCCCCGGAACGCCTGGAGCCGCACTTGCTCCTCCGCTTCCTGGCCCATCGAGACCCAGGTGTCGGTATAGACCGCGTCCGAACCCTGGGCCGCGGCGGCGGGATCCTGCGTGAGGACGACGCTCACCCCGGCGCTCGTCGCCTCCCGGCTCGCGCTCTTGACGATGATCGACTTGGGCTCGTAGCCCGCGGGGGTCGCGACGGCGATGTCCATTCCCACCTTCACCGCGCCGTAGATGAGGGAGTGGCACATGTTGTTGCCGTCACCGATGTAGGCGATCTTCTTGCCGCGGAGATTCCCCTTCTTCTCCGCCAGCGTGAAGTAGTCGGCGATCGCCTGGCACGGGTGAAGGAGCTCGGTCAGGCCGTTGATCACGGGAACCGACGAGTGTTTCGAGAGCTCGATGAGATCGGCGTGCGAGTTGGTGCGGGCCACGATTCCGTTCACGTAGCCCGACAGCACCCGGGCGGTGTCGGCGAGGGTCTCGCCCCGATCGAGCTGGAGGTCCCGGAAGCTCAACGGAAGGGCAATACCGCCGAGCTGGAACATGCCCACTTGAAACGAGACCCGAGTCCGGGTCGAGGGTTTCTGAAACAGGAGAGCCAGGGTCTTGCCTGCGAGAACGCTCTTGAACTTCTCGGGCGACGCCTTCATTTCCGAAGTGATACGGAAGATCTCAGAAACGTCCTCGGCGGTCAGATCGCGGATTGAGATTAGATGCTTCGGTTCCATCGATTCATGGCGATTTCGGGAACGGTCGGCGCTATGGGCTAAATCGAGTGAAATCCGAGTTTAGGAGTTGGACGAAGAGGTTGTCAAGCTTTCGACGTGATTCGACTCAGGCCGCCTGACGAAGAAGAGAAGTGAGGCCCGCCTCGCGGGCAAAGTGCAGCTCTCGTATGGGAACGCTCGTCGCCAATGAAGCAAAGACATCCAGGATACGAGAGACGGTGTCGGGGAGATAGTAGGGAACGATGGCCCGCGAGACGACTTCCGGAAGGCCCGTGGCGCCGGCCCCGCGCAGCTCGTGGGCGGACGACTTCTTGAGAAGATAGAGAGCGTCCAAGCGGGCACCGATGGCCGAAGCGACGTTTCCTTCCCCTGCCCAGGGGGTGCCGAAGGCCGCGAAACCATCTGGCGTTTTCCGGATCGCGATCCGCTCGTCGCTCATGAGGGAAACCCCCTCGGCTTCGAGGAGTCGTGCGAGGGTCGTCTTGCCGTCCCCGGAATGGCCCGCGAAGACATGCGCGCCGCCATCCACCACCGCTCCACTCGCGTGGAGAAGAAAGCCGCCTTCCAGGGCAAGCCGGGGAACGAACAGAAGCTGATCCACCGGATGGGGAATTTGCTTGCGATCTCCCCAGAGCGAGCGCCATCCGCGCTCGCCAAACAAGAGATGGGCGCGACGGAAGTCTCGATCGACGTGCGTCTGACACCACACTCGAGACGTCGGCGGATGATGAATCTCGAAGACGATCTGTTGCCCCTGGTCGATGACCCGCCAATGGCCGCCCGAATCGTAGAGAACGACGCCGGAAGGCGGCTCCAGTTCCTCGCGAGCGTCCACCAGAATGACGAGGTCCTGGCGGGCCCCGTCGCTTTCGAACGGCTCGTAGGTCGA
>Ga0299906_10001851_pt1 | contig 17938 bp, 13 predicted proteins | sample RVTome_14_FD_200259 | JGI IMG/M metagenome (GOLD analysis project Ga0299906, IMG submission 200259) | Soil microbial communities from uranium-contaminated site in the Upper Colorado River Basin, Wyoming, United States - RVT145D125 (version 2) ...
CAGGTCCTCGCCGCCGTGGCTCAGCCCGCCCTTGAGGGGGGGGTACGGGGAGCGGTGGTGACGGAAATGCTCGGGGTGACGGGGAACGGACTGGCGTCGTTGATCGCCGACGAAGCGGCCTGGGAGGAGCGGCTCGAGCGTTTCATCGAATATCACGAACTCTGGTTGCGGCACGGCTTCATCGTCATGGCCCGCACCCTCCTTGCTCGGGAAGGAGTGCGGGAGCGGCTCCTGGTCTTTGACGACGGCGAGCGTCGGGTGACCAACCTCCTGCACTGCCTCGAGGTTCTCCACCGCGCCTCCCTCGAGCAGGGTCTGGGGGTCGACGGCCTGATGAAGTGGTTCGCCCGCCAGCTCGAGGAGCGCTCCGAGCGCGAGGAGTACCAGATCCGTCTCGAAACCGACGCGATGGCGGTCAAGCTCGTCACCATTCACAAGAGCAAGGGGCTGGAGTATCCCATCGTCTTTTGTCCATATTCCTGGAGGGGGGCGCGAAGCAAGGGGGGGAGCGCGGTTTTTCACGACCCGCACCAGGCCGATGCCCTGACTCTCGATCTCGGTTCGGAGGAGTTGGAATCGAACTGTATTTTGGAGGAAAAGGAGATCCTGGCGGAGAACCTCCGTCTTCTCTATGTGGCCCTGACCCGGGCCCGGCATCGCTGCTATCTTGTCTGGGGGTCCTTCCGGGACGGGGAGACTTCTGCTCTCGGTTATCTCCTTCACCCCGGTGCAGCCGAGGACGCCCCGCAGGGGTGGACGGCGCGCCTGAAGGGACTCGACGACCACGCCCGGCGCCAAGAACTTGCAGCATTGGTCGATTCTTCCGGAGGCACTCTGGCCCTTTGCGACATTCCTGCGGCATCCTCGGCGCCGCTGGGGCGTCTCGAGGTTGCCGGAGCGCAGCCGGCCTGCCGCACCTTTGCCGGGACCATATCGAGTGACTGGCGGATGACCAGTTTCAGCGCCCTGGTTTCGGGAACCTCTCATGGCGGCGAATCCCCGGGGTGGGACGAAACCGGTCCGTCCCTTCCGCCGGCTCCGACCGGTCCTGCCGGCGGCTTGAGTATCTTCGATTTTCCCCGCGGAGCCAGACCCGGCAGCTGTCTGCACGAAATTTTTGAGGAGATCGATTTCAAAAACACCGACCCTTCCAGTCGCAGAAGGGTCATTGAGGGAAAACTTGCCGCCTACGGATTCGATCCCAAATGGGGCGAAGTGGTGCTGGAGATGGTGGACAAAGTTCTGTGCGTCCCCCTCGGCGACGATCCGACCCTGGCCCTCAAGAATCTCGGGGCCGGTGAACAGGTGGCCGAGATGGAATTCACCCTTCCCCTGGATCCCATGACCTCCGGCGGCCTCGCCGCGATTTTTTCCCGGTTCGGCGCCAAAGGGGTTTCGCCCTCCCTCTCTCGGCAGGTGGAGAGGCTCGGCTTCGTTCCCGTACGGGGGATGCTGCGCGGCTTTATCGACCTGGTCTTCATGCACCAGGGAAAATTTTACCTTCTCGACTGGAAATCGAACCACCTCGGCGACCGGCTCGAGGACTACGATCAGAACTCTCTCGAGCAGGCGATGCTCCGCGAACATTACCATCTGCAGTACCATCTTTACACCGTCGCCCTGCATCGCTATCTCTCGGGACGGATCCCCGGCTACGACTACGAAACGCACTTCGGCGGAGTGTTTTATCTCTTTCTGCGGGGGATCGACGGCGGGCGCGGGCCGGACTTCGGCATTTTTCGGGACCGTCCGCCGCAACTGCTGATCGAAGGAATTTCGCAGTACCTCGGCGGCCGCGGGGAGGGAGACTGTCATGAGTGAGATCACCCGGAAGACCCTGGCGAACTCCGGGCTCTTCGGCGCTCTGAGCCTGCAGTTCGCCCGCTTCCTCCGCACGCTGGACACGGAGGGGGGCGAACCCCTCTTTCTGGCTGCGGCTCTGGTCAGCGAACAGACCTCCCGCGGGGATATTTGTTTCGACCTCGGCGCGGTCGCCGGTCGGCCTCTGACGGTCGGGGGGGGGACGCTCCCGGGTTATTGCGCCCCGGAGTTGCACGCGTGGATAGAACAGCTGCGTTCCTCGACGGTGGTTGGAAGTCCGGGGGAATTTATGCCCCTGGTCCTCGATCACCGCGGCCGGCTCTACCTCTACCGCTACTGGGATTATCAGCGCCGCCTGGCCGAGGAACTCCTTTCCCGGGGGGGGAGAACAAGTGTCGTCGACGAGGTCCTCCTCGGCGAAGGGCTCACCCGCCTCTTCGGCCCGGGGGGAAAAGGGGTCGTCGACTGGCAGAAGGTTGCGGCCCTGGCCGCCGTGCTGGGGAAATTCTCCGTCATTTCCGGGGGACCCGGAACCGGGAAGACCTCCACTGTGGTCAAGATCCTCGCTCTTCTCCTTGAACAGGCCGGCGGCGCTCCCCTGCACATCGCCCTGGCGGCCCCCACCGGGAAGGCGGCGGCCCGGCTGCAGGAGTCGATCGCCGCGGCACGTCAGATGCTCCCCGTAGAAGACTGTGTTCGGCAGAGAATTCCCGATCAGGTTTCCACAATTCACCGGCTTCTCGGAACGATCCGCGGGTCATCCCGGTTCCGTCATGATCGCAACAATCCCCTCCCCTGCGATCTGGTGGTGGTGGATGAAGCCTCGATGGTCGATCTTCCCCTGATGGTCAAGCTGGTGGAGGCCCTTCCGAAGCAGGCTCGCCTGATTCTCCTCGGCGATCGGGATCAGCTCGCTTCCGTTGAGGCGGGTGCGGTTTTGGCCGACATCTGCGCCGGCGGCGGACGGCCGCGTTTTTCTCCTGCCTTCGTCTGCCGGGCGGCCGAAATCGCCGGTCTAACTCTTCCCGCCACTGCCGGGATGGGGGGGCTTGAGGATACCCTCGTCGTTCTGCAGAAAAGCTACCGTTTTGCCACCGACAGCGGTATCGGCGCCCTGTGCCGGGCGGTCAACGCCGGCGACGGCCCCTATGCCCTGGCCGTTTGCGACGACCCGTCGCTAAGTGATGTCGGGTTCTCCCCCCTTCCCGGAGCCTCGGGGATGACTTCTGCTCTGGCCGCCGAGGTCGTAGCCGGGTACGGAGCCATGCTGCGTGCGGCGACGACGGAGGAAGCCTTCGCCCTGCTCGGGCGCTTCATGATCCTTACCCCCTTGCGCCGTGGCCCCTGGGGGGTCGAGGGGCTCAACGCGACCGTCGAGGGGATCCTGCTACGCGCCGGGTTGATCAGGGAGGGGAGCCGATGGACCAGGGGGCAGCCGCTGATGATCACGTCCAACGATTACCGTCTCGGACTGTTCAACGGCGATCTTGGCCTTATTCTCCCCGATCCCGACGCCGGCGGCCAGCTTAAAGCCTTTTTTCCTCGCGGCCCCGGTGTTTACAGAAAAATTGCCCCGGGGCGGCTGCCGGAACATCAGACGGCCTATGCCATGACGGTGCACAAGAGTCAGGGGACGGAATTCGACCGGGTTCTGCTTTTGCTGCCGGGAGAAGAGGGCGGGAATCTGGCCAGGGAGCTGATCTATACGGGAATCAGCCGGGCGCGCCGCTCCGTGGCACTCTGGGGGGGGCGGGAACTCTTCGCCGTGGCGGTGGCGAGACGAACCGTGCGGGAATCCGGGCTTTCCGAAGCCCTTCTGGGGAAGGCGGCGCAGGGAGAGGAGGAAAAGGTTGATTGAAGTTAATTATGAAACAGATGCAATTATTAATTGGCAACGGCGCCACGGTAAGTTACTATAAGTACGCAAAATAGGGGGAAATCTCTTTTCGAAAGACGCAGGTGTTCCGCGTCTTTCGGGGAAGCCTGCACCATTATCCCGATGACGAGGTTTTGACTTAAGATGGCGGAAACACTACGCAGCATACTGTTGGTTGACGCTGATAATTACGCCAGGGAAGGGCTGGCGGTGATGCTTCGGAAGGAAGTCGGGTGTCTGGTGCTGGAGGCGGCGAGTACCGTCGAGGCCGAGGAAATCATTCAGAGGGAAGATATTTCCGTTCTGATGACCGATCTCTTTCTTCCGCAGAAGAGCGGCATCGATCTGCTGAAAAAGGTTCATGCCACCAATGCCGAGATCGTCACCTTCGCGGCGGTTCCCTTTAATGACCGGGAAAAAATCAACGAAGTCCTGAAGCTCGGGGTCTTCTTCTATATCCATGCCCCCTATGATTTCGATGAGGCGATCATCGCCCTCGCCCGAGGCTTGACTTACCATGACCTCCTGATTCACAAGGAAGTCCGCGGCCACAAGATTCGCAAGACCGAAGGATTCAACGGCATCATCGGTACCTCCGGAAAGATGCAGAACCTTTTCAACCTCATCGAGAAGGTGGCCGAGGACGACATCAGCACCGTCCTGATTCAGGGAGCCAGCGGGACCGGCAAGGAACTGGTCGCCCGGGCAATTCACGCCACCAGTCCCCGGCGGGGAAAGAACTTCGTCCCGGTCAACTGCGCCGCCATTCCCGAGGAACTCCTCGAAAGCGAGCTCTTCGGCTACGTCAAGGGGGCCTTTACCGGTGCCAACCAGTCGAAGATGGGGCGTGTGCAGTACGCCGACGGCGGCACCCTGTTCCTCGACGAGATCGGCGATATGAAACCCTCCCTCCAGTCTAAACTCCTGCGGGTTCTGCAGGAAAAGGAGTACGAACCGGTCGGAGGGGTGAAACCGGTTCCTGTCGACATCCGCATTGTCGCCGCGACCCACCGCGACCTGGAGAAGGCCGTTGCCGACGGGGTTTTTCGAGAGGACCTCTATTACCGCCTCAGTGTCGTCCCTCTGAACATCCCCCCTCTCTGCGACCGTCGGAACGATATTCCCCTGTTGATCGAAAAGTTTGTCCAGGTTTTTAACCGCAACAAGAAGAATCCTCTTCTCGGTTTCGACCAGGATGCCATGAAGGCTCTCATCGACTATCCCTGGCCGGGAAACGTCAGGGAACTGGAGAATCTTGTTCAACGTATGGTGATTCTGTGCAGCGGCAAGCTGGTGTCTGCGGCCGAACTTCCGGAGAAGTATGCTCCCGGCATCGTGCGTCCCCAACACGAAGCCGTCTCCATTGCACCCATCGGTTCCCTGATTCCTGAATCGGTCCTCGATGGCGCCGTTGATTTCAAGGTGCTGGTGGGCGAATACGAAGACCGGTTGATTCACCAGGCCATGACCAGAACAGGCGGCAACAAGAAAGAGGCCGCCAGGCTCCTCAATCTCAAGCGGACCACCCTAATCGAAAAAATCAAAAAAAAGTCCGGAGAGGATCTCGAAACGGACTGATCCTCTATCCTCTTCACCACGCCTCTCCTTGCTCCTGACCGCGGGCGCCTGCCTGCAGAAAAAATCAGTGCTCGCATTATTCCCGAATTCCCCTTTCCAATAACCATCCGACCCCGGTTAACGCTTTGTCCTCAACAGCATCCTCCGCAGGTTCGGCGGGGTTTGTTGAAAGGGTGTCGCCACCTGTTATCCTTAAAAGTGAATGATTTCGGGAGGAGGGGAGGGATGACGGCTAAATTGAAGAACCTCATCGGTGGCAAGTGGCTCGCCCCTTTTTCCGGAGAATATGGAGAAAGCCTCAACCCGGCCGACCTCTCCGAAGTCGTGGCCCGCTATCCCCGGTCCGGGAAGGAGGACATTGACCTGGCGGTCGCTGCTGCCAGGGAGGCCGCCCCTTTATGGTCGCAAATCCCGGCGCCGCGCCGCGGAGAAATCCTCTATCGGGCCGCCGAAATCCTCCTGTCACGCAAGGATGAACTGGGAAGAGTCGTCACCCTCGAGATGGGGAAGGTTCTTTCCGAAGGACTGGGGGATATTCAGGAGGCGATCGATTTTGCCTACTACATGGCCGGGGAGGGGCGTCGTCTGGTCGGTGAAACCGTCCCTTCGGAACTGAGGGACAAGGATTGCAAGTCGATTCGCGTCCCTCATGGCGTCTTCGCCCTGATCACTCCCTGGAACTTCCCCGTGGCCATCCCGGCCTGGAAAATCTTTGCCGCCCTGATCTGCGGCAATACGGTCGTTTTCAAGCCGTCCTCCGATGCGCCCCTGTGCGCCCAGCGCCTGGTGGAAATTCTTCAACAGGCAGGACTTCCGGCCGGGGTCCTCAATCTGGTGATGGGGGCCGGCGATGCCGTCGGTGAGATTCTGGCCGGGCACCCCGGTGTCGATGGCGTCTCCTTTACCGGCTCCTCTCCGGTCGGTGAACGCCTTGAACGTCTGGCTGCGGAATTGCATCGCCCCCTTGCCGCGGAGATGGGCGGCAAGAACGCCATCCTGGTCATGGACGATGCCGATCTCTCCCTTGCGGTGGAAGGGGTGCTGTGGGGAGGCTTTGGGACGGCGGGGCAGCGCTGCACCGCTTCCAGTCGGGTGGTGGTTCACCAGGGCGTCCACGACCGCTTTGTCGAGGAACTCGTGGCGGCGACGCGATCCCTTCGACTCGGGCCGGGGCTCGAAGCACTGACTCAGGTCGGACCGCTGATCAACGAACGAGGTGTGACCAAGGTGCTCAACTATATCCGCATCGGCCAGGATGAAGGGGCCCACCTGCATTGCGGCGGCGAACGCGTATCCACCAAGGCTCTTGCCAAGGGGTGTTTTGTCGAGCCGACGATCTTCTCCAGCGTCACTCCCGCGATGCGCATCGCCAGCGAGGAGATCTTCGGACCGGTGGTGGCGGTTCTTTCCTGCTCCACCTACGAGGAAGGAGTGGACATCGTCAATTCCAGCCGCTTCGGACTCTCCTCGGCCATCTATACCCGGGATGTCAACCGCGCCGCCAGGGCGGAGCGGGATCTCGACTGCGGCCTGGTCTATATCAACGCCAGCACCATCGGTGCGGAAATCCAGCTCCCCTTCGGAGGGTTCCGGCATTCCGGTTCCGGCCGCCCAGAAGCGGGGGGGCGGATGGGAGCCCTCGATTTTTATTCACGGATTAAAACCATTTATCGGGATTTCAGCGGCCGGCTGCAAAAGGCGCAGATAAGCGACGGCAGCTGAACTCTTCTCGTCGGATTGACTCCTCGTCGCCTCTCCTCGCCGCGGCCCACATCTTTCGCCATCGCCGGCGGTTGTTTTCTCCTTCGGCATCAATTTCGGTCCGGGGAATGAGTAAAGCACCCTGAAGTATCGTCCTGATTTCGTAGGCGGCTGAAGCTGCGCCTTTTTGATGCACCGGTTGTTCGATTCCTGGGCATTCGTCGAGAGCGGTGCCCTGTTTTTGGGCAGGAAGTTCGGATCGGTAAGGACGGGACGTTGTTGTTCAGACGAACTTTTTCTGGAAAAGTCCAGTATTACAAAGGGTTGAATCTCTTGTCTTTTTTTTTCCGATTTGGGCAGACTATTTGCTTTCTTTTACCGGCAAGGTATTTAAAATCAGCGTCCAAATAGCTTGATTGGTTGGATAGGGATGGCTATAATCAGCGCTCTAATTTTCCCTGAACATGAATGAGTGGAGGTATCCAAGATGAGGAAAGTCGAGGCCATTATCAAACCCTTCAAGCTGGACGAGGTCAAGGAATCCTTGAATGAAATCGGCATTCAGGGGATCACCGTCAGCGAGGTGAAGGGTTTCGGCCGCCAGAAGGGACATACCGAACTCTACCGCGGAGCGGAATACGTGGTCGATTTTATCCCGAAAATCAAGATGGAAATCATCGTCCGCGACGACATGGTCGCCAAGGTGGTGGAGACGATCGCCGAAGCGGCCAGGACCGGGCGCATTGGCGACGGCAAAATCTTCGTCACCCCGGTGGATGAGGTGCTGAGGATCCGTACCGGCGAACGCGGCGACGATGCCCTGTAGGGTTTTGTAGCTCCCCCGAAATCAAATATTCGCTTGCGCCGTCCCCTTTGCGTGGGGGACGGGCATAACATTAGTCAAAGGAGATGTAAGATGACAGCAAGAGAAGTCGTAGTTTTTGCCGCGGAAAACAATTGCCAGATGGTTGACTACAAGTTCCTCGATTTCGTCGGGGTGTGGCAGCACTTTTCCACTCCCATGAGCGAATTCAGCGAGGAGACTTTCGAGGAAGGGATCGGCTTTGACGGCTCCTCGATTCGCGGCTGGCAGCCGATTCACAACAGCGACATGCTGCTGATTCCCGACCCGACCACCGCCAAGATCGATCCTTTCATCAAGGTGTCGACCCTGAGCCTGATCTGCGACGTCATCGACCCCATCACCCGCGAAGGATACAGCCGCGACCCCCGCTTCATCGCCAAGAAGGCCGAAGCCTACCTCTGCTCCACCGGGATCGCCGACACCGCCAACTTCGGACCCGAGCCCGAATTCTTCATCTTTGACGATGTCCGCTACAACTCCACCTCCAACGAGTCGTTCTACAGCCTCGACTCCGTCGAGGGAGCCTGGAACACCGGGCGCGAGGAGTTCCCCAACCTCGGCTACAAGCCCCGCCACAAGGAAGGGTATTTCCCCTGCGCCCCGACCGACTCCTTCGTCGACCTGCGCAATGAGATGGTGCAGGTGCTGCAGAGCGTCGGCATGCGCATCGAGGCCTCCCACCACGAGGTTGCCACCGGTGGCCAGAACGAGATCGACATGCGCTTCGACTCGCTGCTGCACATGGGCGACACCCTGCAATGGTTCAAGTACATCGTCAAGAACGTGGCCTTCCGCAACGGCAAAACGGCCACCTTCATGCCCAAACCCCTCTTCGGCGACAACGGTTCCGGGATGCACTGCCACCAGTCCCTGTGGAAAGACGGCGTCAACCTCTTCGCCGGCGACGGCTACGGCGGCCTCTCCAAGATGGCCATGTACTACATCGGCGGCATCATGAAGCACGCCAAGGCACTCTGCGCCTTCACCAACCCCAGCACCAACTCCTACAAGCGCCTGGTTCCCGGATACGAGGCCCCGGTCAATCTGGCCTACTCCAACCGCAACCGCTCCGCGTCCCTGCGGATCCCCGTGACCAACAGTCCCAAATCGAAACGGGTCGAGTACCGCACTCCCGACCCGAGCTGCAACGGCTACCTCGCTTTTGCCGCTCAGTTGATGGCCGGTCTCGACGGCATCGAGAACAAGATCGATCCGGGCCAGCCCCTCGACAAGGACATCTACGGCCTCTCCCCCGAGGAACTCAAGGACATCCCGTCCGTCGCCGGGTCCCTTCTTGAGGCTCTCGAGTGTCTGCGCGCCGATCATGCCTTCCTGCTCAAGGGCGATGTCTTCACCGAGGACGTCATCGAAAAGTGGATCGAGTACAAGATGGAAGCCGAGGTCGATCCGGTCCGCATGCGTCCCGTTCCCCTCGAGTTCCAGCTCTACTACGACTGCTGATTCGGCTCTCGATTCCAGCACAAAAAAGCCCCCGGCCAATGCCGGGGGCTTTTTTTTTGTGCTGGAAGTTTGACTTGAGAAGCGGGTCAGAGGGCGTGTTTGGCGACGAAGGCCTTGATGGCTTCCGTGTCGGCGGCGATGATTTCGCAGCGTTTTTCCTTTTCTTCGATCCCCCGGAGGGACTGGGGGCGCTGAGGGTCGCAGCCGATGGCCTGCTGCACGGCGTCGCCGAATTTGGCCGGGTGGGCGGTGGCCAGGCAGACGACGGGAAAATCTCCACCGCAGAGCTCCTGTCCGGCCTGGACCCCGACGGCGGTGTGGGGATCGAGTACGTAGCCGGTTTTTTCATAAAAATCGGCAATGGTCGCCAGGGTCTGGGCGGTGTCGACGGAGAGAGCCAGGAAATCCTCCTCCACCGTTTTACGCTCGGCGTCATCGAAGCTGAGGCAGCCGTTTTTGCCGAAGTTCTCCATCGCTTCGACGACGCGATGTGCTTCCCCGCCATAGAGGTAGAAGAGGTAGCGCTCGAAGTTGCTGGCCAGCTGGATGTCCATGGAGGGTGAGGGGGTCTGGACGACGTCGCCGATGGAATAGTCGCCGTTACGGACGAAACGGGCCAGGATGTTGTTCTCATTGGTCGCCAGAATCAGGCGGCGGATCGGCAGCCCCATTTTCTTGGCAATGTAGCCGGCGAAAATGTCGCCGAAGTTGCCGGTGGGAACCGAAAAATAGATCTCGCGGCAACCGGTCTGGCGCCGGACCTGCCCCCAGGCGTAGAAATAATAGACGACCTGGGCGAGAACCCGGGCCCAGTTGATGGAATTGACGGCCCCCAGGGCATGGAGGGACTTAAATTGCAGGTCGCCGAAGACCTCCTTGACGATCCGCTGACCGTCGTCGAAGGTCCCGGTGATTGCCAGATTGAAGACGTTGGCATCGGTGACCGTGGTCATCTGAAGTTCCTGGATCGGCGAGACCTTCTTGTGGGGGTGGAGGATGAAGATGTTGAGGTTTTCCTTCCCCCGGACTCCGTAGATGGCAGCGCTCCCGGTGTCGCCCGATGTCGCTCCGAGGATGTTCATCTTCTCGCCGCGCTCCTTGAGGAGGTATTCAAAGAGGTTGCCGAGAAATTGCAGCGCCACGTCCTTGAAAGCCAGGGTCGGTCCGTGAAAGAGTTCGAGGATGTAGACGCCGTTTTTGTGGACCAACGGAGTGATATCCGGATGGGAGAAGGAGGCGTAGGAGCGATGGATGAGTTCCGTGAGGTCGGCAGCGGGGATGTCGGTGGCGAAGCGGGAGATAATCTGGAAAGCGAGTTCCGGATAGGCCAGCTTTTCCAGGACCTCGAGGTCGCCGGGGGTCAGTCGGGGGATCTCTTCGGGGAGGAGGAGCCCGCCGTCGTCTGCCAGGCCCATCATGACGGCGTCTTTGAAGGTGATATCGCGAACCTGTCCGCGGGTGCTTTGATAGCGCATGTGGTCGACTCCTTGGCTTGGAAAATTGCGCCATATTAGCAAAAATGGAAGGAAGAAGGAAGAGGGAAGAGGGAAGAGGGAAGAGGTGAGAGGGAAGAGGGAAGAGGGAAGAGGGGAGAAGAGAGAAGAGAGAAGGGAGAAGGGAGAAGGGAGAAGGGAGAAGGGAGAAGGGAGAAGGTCTGGGAAAAAGAAGGGGGAGCGGCAAGCGCTCCCCCCGGTGGGCGATCTTTGGCGAACGTCCGGTTATTTTTCCGCCATCTGGGCGTCGACCACGGCCACGGCGGCCATGTTGACGATATCTGAGACATCGTCGCCGCGCTGCAGGACGTGAACCGGTTTTTTCATCCCCATGAGGATCGGCCCGACCGCTTCGGCACCGCCGAGCCTGGTCAGAAGCTTGTAGGAGATGTTCCCCGACTGCAGGTCGGGGAAGATCAGGACGTTGGCATTCCCTTTGAGCTTGGAAAAGGGATACTGTTTTTCCATCAGTTCGGGATCGAGAGCGAGGTTGGCCTGGACTTCGCCGTCGACGATCAGGTCCGGCGCCCATTCCTTGACCAACTGGGTCGCTCGCTTGACCTTGAGGGTCAGGGGGTGCTCGGCACTGCCGAAGTTGGAGAAGGAGAGCATGGCCACACGCGGTTCCACCTCGAAGTGCCTGACTTTCTGGGCGGTGAGAATGGCCGTTTCAGCCAGTTCTTCTGCGGTCGGCTCGATGGTCACCGTGGTATCGGCGCAAAAGACCACATCCTTTTTAAAAACCAGCATGTACATGCCGTGGACCTTGGAGAGCCCCTCCTGTTTGCCGATAATCTCCAGGGAGGGACGGATGGTGTCCGGGTAGTGATGTTCGATTCCGGAGAGGAGGGCGTCGGCATCCCCCTTTTCGACCATCATGGCGCCGTAATAGTTGCGATCCTTCTTGATGTGCCGTTTCCCTTCGGTGCGGGTAATCCCCTTGCGCTGGCGCATCTCGAACAGGGCATCGATGTATTCAGTGCGTTTGGGGCTGGTGGCCGGGTCGATGATCTGCACATTGCGCAGATCGAGGCCGAATTCCTGAATCCTGGCGCGGATTTCCACCTCGTCCCCGAGGAGGATAGGAATGGCGATTCCTTCGTCGATAAGGACTTGGGCTGCCCGCAGGATCTTTTCCACTTCTCCTTCGGGGAAAACGACCCGCTTGGGGTTGGATTTGGCCTTGTTGATCAGACCGCGCATGATTTCCTTGGAGCGCCCCTGGAGCGCCTCGAGGGATTCGAGATATTTCGCCATGTTTTCGATGGGCCGGCGGGCGACGCCGCTGTCCATGGCCGCCTGGGCGACGGCGGGGGCGACGTGGAGGAGCACCCGGGGATCGAAGGGTTTGGGGATCAGATATTCGCGGCCGAACTTGATCTCGACATTGCTGTAGGCCTTGCGCACCGAGTCGGGAACGTCTTCTTTGGCCAGGGCGGCGAGAGCCTTGACGGCGGCCATTTTCATCTCGTCGTTGATGGCGCTGGCGTGGGTGTCGAGGGCTCCGCGGAAGAGGAAGGGGAAGCACAGCACGTTGTTGATCTGGTTGTTGTAATCGCTGCGTCCGGTGCCGATGATGACGTCGCTGCGCACCGCCTTTGCTTCGTCGGGAGTGATCTCCGGGTCAGGATTGGCCATGGCGAAGATAATCGGATCCTTGGCCATCGAGGCGACCATCTCCTTGGTGACCGCCCCCTTGGCCGAAACGCCGAAAAAGACGTCGGCGCCTGCCATGACATCGTCGAGGGTACGGGCGTCGGTGTCGTTGGCGAGCCGCTCCTTGTACGCATTCATCCCTTCGGTGCGCCCTTTGTAAATGACCCCTTTGGTATCGCAGAGATACATATTCTCCGGTCGGGCACCGAGAGTCCTGGCGAGGTTGGCGCAGGCGATGCCGGCCGCTCCGGCGCCGTTGACGATGATCTTGATGTCCTCGATCTTTTTGTTCACCAGGACCAGGGCGTTGAGCAGGCTGGCGTTGGCGATGATGGCCGTACCGTGCTGGTCGTCGTGGAAGACGGGGATATTCATGATCTTTTTGAGCTCTTCTTCGATATAAAAACACTCGGGGCCCTTGATGTCCTCGAGGTTGATGCCGCCGAAGGTCGGCTCGAGGAGCTTGACGGTGCGGATGATCTCGTCGGAATCCTTGGTGTTGAGTTCGATATCGAAGACGTCCACATCGGCAAAACGCTTGAAGAGAACGCCTTTCCCCTCCATGACCGGCTTGCCGGCCAGGGCGCCGATGTCGCCGAGGCCGAGCACTGCGGTGCCGTTGGAGACAACGGCGACCAGGTTCCCCTTGGCCGTGTACTCATAGGCCATCAGGGGGTTTTTTTCGATTTCCAGGCAGGGCTCGGCTACTCCGGGGCTGTAGGCCAGGGAAAGATCGAGGCTGGTGGCGCAGGGTTTGGTGGTGGTGACTTCAATCTTACCTTTGCGGCCCGAACTGTGGTAGTCCAGGGCGTCCTGACGTTTCGACATGGTTCAGGATCCTCCTCATGGTGGTTGTGAATTTTATTTTCCGTAAAATTCCCGAAAGTGGGAAAGCCCTTGTTTCGCCTGTAGAGACTCTATTATATTGGCATCTGACAGGACTTGCGAACGACGTTTTGCCCAGCAATATTTTAATCACGATAAATGTGAACATAGCCTTATCGGGCCGGGGCTGTCAAGAAGAATATCCCTGGGAAACGGGGAGTTTTTCAGCCTGGTAAAATGGCGTTAGAGAATCAGTAGCAATGGTGATGCCAAGGGCGATCCGCCCTGAGAAAGATAGCCCTGTAGCAGGTTCTGTCAAGATTTTCACGGTTATTTCTGCGAACCATTTTTCCTGACGGGTGGCCAACAATGGCAGGAAAGGCCAAAATCAGCCAGCAACCGCAAGGCTCTCACCTTCTCGATGAGAACAGTATTTTGTCTCTTTGCCGCCGGGTTGAAATGGCGCTCCCAATGGGGACGTCTCCTGCTTGATGAGAAGGGCGGAGGCCGCCGTGTCCCGGTTGAAAAATATGTAATATTCCGGTATGGTTCCACAAATCTTTGCTATAGTGTCGAGTCAATCGACCCATCGGTCGGGACCAGATCAAAAAGCTGCCGCCGGAACAGGGCTTTATGATAAAGATCGGAGTACTTTCGGATACGCACTTTGCCGGAGTTCAGGAGTCGCTGCCCTTTCTGGAGCGGTTGACGACCCAGTACTTTGATGATTGCGAAATTATTCTTCATGCCGGCGACCTGGTCGATCCGGCGATTCTTCTCGCCTTTGGTCAGCGCCAGGTTTACGCCGTTCAGGGGAACATGGATGCTGCTGCCACAGGCATACCCCTCCGACGGATCGTCGAGGTCGGCGGATTTCGTATCGGCCTGGTCCATGGCTGGGGTCCGCCGGCCGGCCTGGAAGAGCGGGTCCTGAAAGAATTTCACGGAGAACGAATCGACGGGGTTGTTTATGGACACAGTCATCATCCTCTCTGTGTTCGCAGGGGAGGGATTCTCCTATTCAATCCCGGCAGCCCCACCGACCGCCGGCGGGCGCCCTTTCATTCCGTGGGAATTCTCTCGGCGGGAGCTTCCCTCGAGGGACGGATTCTGCACATCGATCACTGACTCGCTGGCGGGTCCCGGCGTATTCGGGGTTTCCGCTTTCACCGACTCGCCATCCCCACGAAAGGTCGAATCATGAAGCAACTCTGGGCACCCTGGCGGCTCGAGTACATCGTCGGTGACAAGGAACTGCCGGAAGAAGAATGTGTCTTCTGTCTGCCCGAAACTCCCGACGACGACCGGAGGCGACTCGTATTGCACCGGGGCCAACATGCCTTTGTCATCATGAACAAGTATCCCTATACCAACGGGCACCTGATGGTGGCCCCCTATCGCCACACGGCGGATCCCGGCGGATTAAGCGATGCCGAGGCTCTGGACATGCATCGGCTCCTGGTTCTGTGCCGTTCGGTTCTCCAGGAACAAATCTCCCCCGAAGGGTTTAATGTCGGGATGAATCTTGGCCGGGTCGCGGGTGCCGGTATCGTCGACCATCTGCATCTGCATATTGTCCCGCGCTGGAACGGTGACACCAACTTCATGCCGGTCTTTGCCGATGTGCGGGTCATTCCCCAACACCTCGAGGCGACATTCGATCATCTTGCTCAGGGGTTTTCCCGGAGGCACCCATGAAGGCCTTGAGGCTCATTCTGACAATGGCGGTTCTCCTTCTGGTCCTGCTGCTGGGGATCTACAACCACCAGCTGGTGCAGCTGACCCTGTTTTCCCACCAGTCCCTGCCGATCCCCCTTTTCCTGCTGGTGATTTTGTGTTTTGCCGGCGGATTTCTCGTCGCATCCCTGGTGGACGTTTCCAAGATTTCCCGTTTGCGCCGAGAGCTTCGCAGGGAGCAGCAACGCGCCGTTTCGGTCCCTCCCTCCGCCGGGAGAGACGTTCCGGGGCCCGACAAGGGGCAGGAATTGCCGAAAGACTCGGAAAACTGAAGGTATTTTCTCTTTTTTCGATTACGCATTTTTGAAAGGACTGACACACCCATGTTGTGGATCATGCAAAAGGGCGGACCGCTCATGTACCCGATCTTCGCCTGTTCGGTTCTGGCGCTGGGGATTTTCCTCGAGCGGTTGCTGACTTTTGTCCGCGTCCGCCGCGGCACCGATATTCTGGTCCGCGAGGTCGAATCCCTGGTGATCAACAAGCGCATCGATGAGGCACTGATCGTCTGCCAGCGCACCGGAACCCCCCTGTCCCGGATTCTGATCGCGGCTCTGCGCCTCGCCGGCCGCTCGCGGGAAGAGATCAAGATTGCCGTGGACGAGGTGGGAAGCCGGGAGGCTGCGCCTCTCGAACGCTACCTCGGGCTCCTCGGAACCATCGCCACCATCTCCCCGCTTTTGGGTCTTCTCGGAACGGTCCTGGGAATGATCGAGGCCTTCAATGTCATTTCCGTTCAGGGGGTCGGCACCCCGGCCACTCTCGGCGGCGGGATCTCCCAGGCTCTGATCACCACCGCCGCCGGCCTTTCCGTGGCCATCCCCGTCATCCTTTTGCATAAATACCTCTCCAGTCGCGTCGACAGGGTGATTCTTGAAATGGAAACCTGCTCCCTGCACATTGTCGACTTGCTGAGGGACTAGGCATGGCTTTTCTGCGGAAAAAGCGAGAGGAACCAAGGATCGACCTCACACCGATGGTCGACGTGGTTTTCCTGCTACTGATCTTCTTCATGATTTCCACCACCTTTGTCGATACCGCCGGGATCTCCATCAAGCTCCCCGAATCGTCTTCCCAGCAGGTCGCCAAGGAACCGAAGGAGCTCAAGGTCTACCTTTCCAAGGAGGGTGAAATCTATTTCAAGGAGGAGCACCTTTCCCTTGAAGCGTTCAAAGGGCGCCTGTCCCAATTTGGTCCCGAGGCCGGAGAAATGACCTTTCTCCTCCTGGCCGACCGGGAAACCAGGCACGGCAGGGTGGTCTCCGTCATGGATGCGGCCCGCCAGTTCGGCTTCAAAAAACTGGCCATCGCCACCGAGGGTGGAGGGAATAAACCGTGAGCGTACCCCTGGTGATCGGTATCGATCTGGGGGGGACCAACTGTCGCGGCGGGCTGGTCACCGGGGACGGCGCGCTGGTGTCGTCTCGTCGCATGCCCACAGAAACCGGGGAGGGACTGGAGTCGTTTCTGCAGCGCCTGGTCGGCTTCAGTCGCGACCTGATTGCCGATGCCCGCGACGGCGGACACAGGGTTGAGGGTATCGGCATCGGAACTCCCGGGGTGATTTCATCCGCGGGGGTGGTTCAGGTCTCCCCTAATCTTTCTGTTCTCAACGGATTCTCCCTGGCTCGGACGCTGGAAAATCGCCTCGGGCTTCCCGTCACGGTCGTCAATGACGCCAATGCCATCGCCTGGGGAGAGGGGCGGTTCGGCGCCGGTCGGCCCTTTGGTTCCTTTGTCGCCCTGACCCTCGGCACCGGAGTGGGCGGGGGACTGGTCCTTCACCGGCGGCTGTGGCTCGGCAGCGACGGATCCGCCGGCGAAATCGGCCATGTCATGGTCGATGCCGATGGCCGCCTCTGCGGCTGCGGCAATCGCGGCTGTCTGGAACAATACGCATCGGCCAAGGGGATCGTCCTGAGTTACCGGAACCTCATCGCTGGGGAGTCGAAGAACGACGGCTCCGGCCGCGAAAATGATGGATTAAGCGCCGGGGCCGTCGCCGTGGCCGAGGCTGCCCGCCGCGGTGACCGCGCGGCCCGGGCCTCCTTTGCCGAGGCCGGACGACGGCTCGGTCAGGTTTTGGGCGGCGTTGCCAATCTCCTCAATCTCGACGGGGCCGTTCTCTGCGGCGGCGTCAGTGAAAGCCTGGACCTGATCCTTCCAGATCTCGAGGACGAGCTGGCGCACAGGGCCTTTGCCATCCCGGCTGCGCGGCTGCGGATCGTCGGTGGCGAACTGGGGGAGAGTGCGGGGATCGTCGGGGCAGCAGCCCTGGCCTTTGAGCTTTTCGAAAAAGGCGGTTTTTCCGCCCGGGCAGGATTTTCCATGGAGGACGTCGAAGGTGGTTAAGACAATTGCAATTCTCACGGGCGGCGGCGACTGCCCCGGTCTCAATGCCGTCATCCGCGGCGTGGTTCGGGCAGCCGTTCTGCAGCGTGGATGGCGGGTACTGGGGATCGAAGATGGTTTCGACGGCCTGGTCGAGGGACCGAAGGTGCGGGAGCTCGATCTGGCGGCCATCAGCGGAATTCTTCCTCGAGGGGGGACGATCCTCGGTACCAGCAATCGCGGCAATCCCTTTGCCTATCCGGTTAAGATCGGCACGGAGACCAGGCTGACCGACGTCTCTTCCCGGGTCCTGGAAAATTTTCGGAAGATCGGCGCCGATGCCCTGGTCGCCGTCGGCGGTGACGGCACCCTGAAGATTGCCCGGCGTCTCAACGATCTCGGCCTGCCGGTTGTCGGGGTACCGAAGACCATCGATAACGACCTCAAGGGGACCGACGTTACCTTCGGCTACAACACGGCGGTCGGGGTGGTTACTGAGGCCCTCGACCGTCTTCACACCACCGCCGAAAGTCACCACCGGGTAATGGTTGTCGAGGTGATGGGACGCGATGCCGGGTGGATCGCCCTCGAGTC
>Ga0299906_10001852_pt1 | contig 17930 bp, 20 predicted proteins | sample RVTome_14_FD_200259 | JGI IMG/M metagenome (GOLD analysis project Ga0299906, IMG submission 200259) | Soil microbial communities from uranium-contaminated site in the Upper Colorado River Basin, Wyoming, United States - RVT145D125 (version 2) ...
GTTCGTGTTCTACCTCGCGCCGAAGCTTCTGGGCGGGTTGGGCCTCAGCGGCGTGGGCGGCTTGCTCGCGACGACCGTCACGGACGCGCCGGAGCTGACGATCACCAGCGTTCGTCGGGTCGGTGCAGACATCAAGGTGGAAGCGAGGCCGAGGGTCTGATGTTCACAGGCATCGTCGAGCAGATGGGATCGGTGGTCCGGTTGATGCGTCGCGGGGGCGGGGCGCGCCTGGAGATCCGTGCGCCCGAGGCCGCCTCCGAGGTGTCGCTCGGGGACTCGATCGCGGTCAACGGATCGTGCGTCACGGTCGTCGAGACCAACGGCCATGCCTTCGCATGCGATCTCGTCCCAGAGACCGTCGCCAGGACCAACCTCGGCATCCTGCAGGTAGGCGAGGAGGTCAACCTCGAGCTGCCGATGCGTGCAAGCGATCGATTCGGGGGGCACATCGTTCAAGGCCACGTCGATTGTGTCGGCACCGTGCGCTCGCGCCGACGCGCGGGCGCGCAGGAGATGCTCGAGGTCAACGTGCCATTCGAGCTGACGCGGTACATCGCCCTGCAAGGTTCGGTCGCGATCGACGGAGTGAGCCTCACCGTCGTCGGCGTCGACAAGGACCGTTTCCGGGTGGCCTTGATCCCGCACACGGTCGCGGTGACCACGCTCGGGCAGAAGGGCCAGGGTTCATCGGTGAACGTCGAGGTCGACGTCTTGTCGAAATACGTGGAGCGTCACATGCAGGCGCGTCAGTCCCGGCCGGGTGTGCTGCTCGAGGATCGCATCGACAAGCAGGCGGAACGGGCGGGGGCGGAGGCCGAGCAGCCGAGCCCCCCCAAAGCCAAGGCTGCGGTCAAGAAGGCGAGCGCGAAGCCGGCTGCACCCAAGAAACGGCCGGTGCGCTCCGCCGTGCGCGCCACATCCGCGCGCGCGGCGTCGCCGAAGCCGAAGAGGCCGGCTCGCCGGCTAAAGCCGGCGACCAAGCGACGGCGCTAGGAGGCAGCGGTGTTCTCCCCGATCGAGCAGGCCGTCGCCGACATGCGCGCCGGTGAGATCATCATCGTCGTCGACGACGCGGACCGCGAGAACGAGGGGGACTTCGTCGTCGCAGCGGAGCGCGCGACCCCCGAGGTGGTCAACTTCATGGCCATGCACGGTCGCGGGCTCATCTGCATGCCGATCATCGGGGAGCGCCTGGACGAGCTGAACATCCCTCCGATGGTGCCCGAGTTGGCGCACACCCACGAGACCGCGTTCAGCGTGTCGATCGATCTCGCGGACGGTGGTACCGGGATCTCGGCGCACGATCGTGCTGCGACGATCCGCAAGGTCCTGGATGCGGACGCGGACCCCGAGGTCTTCCGCAAGCCGGGACACGTGTTTCCCTTGCGGGCGCAAGCGGGCGGCGTGTTGAAGCGAGCCGGTCACACCGAGGCAGCCGTCGACCTTGCCCGGCTGGCCGGCCTGTATCCGGCCGGGGTCATCTGCGAGATCATGAACGCCGACGGAACGATGGCCCGCCTTCCGGCGCTGCGTCGCGTCGCCGAGGAGCACGGGCTGCGTATCTACTCCATCGCCGACCTGATCGCTCATCGGCGCCGGACCGAGACCCTGGTCAAGCGAGAGGCGACGGCGGTCTTGGCAACCAGGGTCGGCTCGTTCAGGGCCATCGGATACGGGTCGTTCGACGGACGCGACCATATCGCCTTGGTGATGGGTGAGATCGGCGATGGGGAAGGGGTCCTCACGCGCATGCATTCCGAGTGCCTCACCGGGGACGTGTTCCATTCGCTGCGCTGCGATTGCGGCTCCCAGCTCGAGAACGCGATGGAGCAGGTCGCGGTGGCGGGTCGCGGCGTGATCGTGTACATCCGCGGGCACGAGGGCCGTGGCATCGGGCTGATGCACAAGCTCAAGGCCTATCAGCTGCAGGAGACCGGACGCGACACGGTCGAGGCGAACGTCGAGCTCGGTTTCCCGCCGGATCCGCGAGACTACGGCGTCGGCGCGCAGATCCTCGTCGATCTTGGCGTGAAGAGCATGCGACTGCTCACGAACAACCCGACCAAGCGCGCGGGGCTCGAGGGATACGGCCTCGAGATCGTCGAGCGCGTGCCGCTCCAGACGCGCGCGACCGAGCACAACATCGCGTACCTGCGGGCGAAGCGCGACAAGCTCGGACACGAGCTCGACGTCGAAGAGCCGACGATCGTGGCTGCGGGAGAACCGGGTGGCGGGCCGAACGACGCCCCCTAGCGAGCGGCCGGACGCATCCGAGATGCGGGTCGCGGTGGTTGGGGCGCGCTTCAACGCCGACATCACCGAAGCGTTGATGGACGGAGCGCTTCGATGTCTGAAGGAATGTGGGGCGCCCGATCCGGATCTCGTCTGGGTGCCGGGCGCGTTCGAGCTTCCGCTTGCCTGTCGCGAGCTGGCTGTGGCTCCGTCGCCCACTGATGTTCTGGCGTCGGCGCTCGCACGCGCCGCCGGACCTTCACGTCGGTACGACGCGATCGTGGCGCTGGGGTGCGTCATCCGCGGCGAGACGGCCCATTTCGACCTCGTCGCCGGCGAGGCCTCGCGCGCGCTGATGCAGGTGCAGCTGGAGACTGGCGTACCCATCGGCTTCGGCCTGGTTACGACCGAGGACCACGAGCAGGCGGTCGCGCGTGCGGGCGGTCAGCACGGCAACAAGGGCTACGACGCCGCGATGGCGGCGCTGGAGATGGCCGCGACCCTTCGGAAGATCCACTAGAGCGAAGCATCCGGTATCTGCTCGATGCCCCGAGGGTGTGGTCTTTAGCGTCTGCTAGCATCGCCGACGCCATGCTCCGGTTCGTGATCCCCAAAGGCTCGCTCGAGGCGCAAACCCTCGCCGTCCTCGAGCAGGCCGACCTCGCCGTGCGGCGGGGCTCGGATCGCGACTACCACGGCACCATCGACGACCCACGCGTCGACCGGGTCTCGATCCTGCGCCCGCAGGAGATCCCCCGCTATATCGAGGAGGGGTTCTTCGATCTCGGGATCACCGGCAGGGACTGGGTCGAAGAGACCGAGGCCGACGTCGAGATTCTCACCAAGCTCGCGTACTCCGGCCGAGCCGGCGCTGGTGTGGTCAAGATCGTGCTCGCTGTCCCGGTCACCTCTCCGGTTGATCGGGCCGACCAGATGGCGCGCGACAGCAAGATCTCGACCGAGTATCCGACCATCACGACCCGTGCCTTCGAGAAGCTCGGGATCCCGGTCCGCGTGTACCTGTCCTACGGAGCGACCGAGGCCAAGGTCCCCGAGATCGTCGACGCGGTGGTCGAGCTGACGGAGACCGGTTCCACGCTCCGACGCAACGGATTGAAGATCATCGAGACGTTCCTGGAATCGCAGACCGTCCTGATCGCCAATCGAGACGCGGCGGCGGATCCGCTCAAGCGCCAGGCCATGACCGACCTCCAGATGCTGCTCCTCGGTGCGATGGCTGCGCGAGGTCGCGTGCTGGTCAAGCTGAACGTGGGTGGTGCGGATCTGGAACGGGTGCTCGACATCCTTCCCGCCATGAAGGCGCCGACGGTCTCGAAGCTCTCCGCCGGCGACTCTTACGCCGTCGAGACGGTGGTCGAGAAGACCAGGATCAACACGCTGATCCCTGAGCTCAAGGAACGCGGAGCGTCGGATATCGTTGAGTTGCCGATCTCGAAGATCGTCCCATAGGGACCCCACTTCTCTCCCGGAGCCCACCGTGCTACGCTTCCGCGCGCCTCCGGGCGCTGTGCCGGAGGCGGTGGTGCGCCTCGTGGCGCGTACTGCTCAGGAGGGACGAGGGTGGCTGAGGGAACAGTGAAGTGGTTCAGCAATGAGAAGGGCTTCGGATTCATCTCCCGCGCCGACGGTGACGATGTATTCGTCCACTTCTCGGCCATCGCGGGTGACGGCTACAAGAGCCTCGCAGAGGGCCAGAGCGTGGAATTCGACGTGGTGGATGGGCCAAAGGGCCAGCAGGCCGCAAACGTGCGGGTCATGGCCTGAACCGGGGCGGGGAACGATCTCGACACCGTCCGAGCGGGCTCCTATACTTGCCGGAGCGCGGGAACGCGCACGAAGAAGGGGCGATGGCTCCTCACCCGTCGGGGATACTGCCGGGTTGCGATGACGCCGAAAGCGGGCGCCTTCTTCGGGCGTCCGTTTTTGTTTCCTGAGTCGAGGTGATGCTGGATCGCGAGTGAACCGAGGGTGAACGATCGGATCCGCGCACCGGAGGTGCGCCTGGTCGGACCGGATGGGCAACAGATCGGGATCGTGCCGTTGAAGCAGGCACTCCGGATCGCGCGAGAGGTCGAGTTGGACCTGGTGGAGGTGGCGCCTCAAGCGCGTCCCCCCGTGTGCAGGCTCCTGGACTTCGGCAAGTACCGGTACGAGATGGCCATCAAGGCCAAGGAGTCAAAACGTAAGCAGTCCTCAACGGTGCTCAAGGAGATGAAGCTCCGGCCCAAGATCGACATCCACGACTACAACACCAAGAAGGGTCACGTCGAGCGATTCCTGAAGGGCGGCCACAAGGTGAAGGTGACGATCATGTTCCGTGGACGCGAGATGGCGCACACGGAGCTCGGGGCGAAGATCCTCGACCGGCTCGCGGTTGACCTTGCGGACCTGGCCCACGTCGAAACCCCGTCCAAGTTGGATGGACGCAACATGACCACGGTGTTCGCGCCGAACAAGAAGGCCGTCAAGGCCTCCGAGAAGGCAGCCACCAGCGAAGGGTAGATGCGATGCCGAAGATGAAGACGCATTCGGGCGCCAAGAAGCGCCTCCGTCGCACCGCGACGGGCAAGATCATGCACAAGCGAGCCAACTTCAGGCACATCTTGGAGAAGAAGTCATCGACCAGGAAACGCCGGCTGGCGGCGATCACGACCGTGTCCGAGGCGGATCATCCGCGCGCCCGCAAGCTTCTGGGGGGCTGATCCATGGCGAGGGTGAAGCGCAGCGTTACGGGGAAGAAGAGTCGTCGCGCGGTTCTGGAGCGCGCCAAGGGCTATCGCGGCCAGCGCGGTCGCCTTGTCCGGAAGGCGCACGAGCAGGTCATGCATTCGATGCGCTACGCCTACGCCGACCGCCGAACGCGCAAGGGTGACTTCCGGCGGCTGTGGATCATCCGCATCAACGCCGCCGCCCGCGAGCACGGCCTGAGCTACAACAGGTTCATGAACGGCCTGCGGTGCGCCGAGGTCGAAGTGGACCGGCGCATTCTCTCCGATCTGGCGGTCAACGACCCCAAGGCGTTCGAGGCCCTCGTCGAGGTCGCCCGGTCGGGACTGGAGCGGGGGAACGCGCAGAGCGCGTGACCCGGTCGCATGGCAGCTTTCCGGGCGCACGGCTGCCGGCCGCCATGCCGGCCCGGGTAGCTCGCCGAGGCCCATGCCCATCTCGAGCACGGCCAACAACACCGTCCGATCCGTGCGCCGGCTGCGCAAGCGCGCCTGGCGCGAGAGACGGGGCTTGGTGCTGCTCGAGGGCAAGCGGACGGTGACGGCGGCCCTTCGGGCCGGCGTGACCCTCGCCGAGGTGCTCTTCACCGAAGGCGGGGGGGAGGCGGCGCTGCTCGAGGGCGCCAAGAGGGCCGGTGCCCGCGTGCACGAGGTGACCCCGGAGATCATGGCCCACCTCACCTCAGCGGTGAGTGCTCCCTCGATCCTGGCGGTTGGGCCCTTGGTGGAATCGTCCCTCGATGCCGCACCGTCTGGAGGCGCGCTGGTCCTTGACGGTGTCCGCGATCCAGCCGCGGTGGGTGGATTGATCGCCACCGCTGCCGCCGTTGGGATGGCGTCGGTGGCCGTGGGGACCGGCTGCGCGGACCCGTTCACCCCGAAGGTCTTGCGGGCCGCCGGTGCGGCCCATTACGCCCTTCGCCTCATCCGACGAGTGGAGGCGTCCGATGCGGTGGCCAAGCTCGGCGGTGATGGCGTGAGAACCGTTACGCTGGCAACCGATGGTCCAGCCCCGTGGGAGATGGACCTGCGAGGCCCCATCGTGCTGGTCGTGGGCGGCGAGATCGCGGGGGAGGCAGTCTGCGTTCCCGCTACCGCCGCGGGAGCCCCGCCGTTGACTGCGGTGACCGCCGTCGTACTGTACGAATGGCTCAAGCAAGGGGGGAATACCCGCTGATAGACGAGCTGTACGACCGGTTACCGGACGGCGTGGTCGTGGTGGGCGCCGACGGCGGGATAGTGACGCTCAACCGGGTTGCGGAACGGCTAACCGGCTGGAGGCGGGAGGAGGCCCGTGGGCGACCGTACGGGGAGGTCCTGCGGATCCGGGACGGCGCCGGGATCCTTGTACACGAATATGCGGATCCTTTCGTCCACGCTCCTCCACTTGCCAACGGCTCTCCGGAACGGACCTACAAGCTCTACCGGCGCGACGGCTCTGAGCGCTGGGTCGCGCTTCGAGCCGCGTACAAGCGCGACGCGCACGGCGCCATCGAGCAGATCATCGCGACCACGCGCGACATCAGCCGCCGTCGTGGGGCCGAGCAGTCCGCGTACGAGCTGATCGCGACCCTGGCGCACGATCTGCGTTCGCCGCTGACGTCGGTGAAGGGGTTCACCTCCACGATCCTGCGGAACTGGGACCGGTTCGGCGAGGACCAGAAGAAGCACATGCTCACCACGATCGAGTGGGACGCGAACAGGATGAACAGGCTGCTCACCGATCTGCTCAACGTCGCCCGCCTCGAGTCGGGACGGCTGGAGCTGAGGCGCGAGGAGATCGACGTCGCATCCATCGCCGCGACCGTCGCCGAGCGGGTCGCGCTCGAAGCTGAGAACCACCGGATCGAGTTGGACTTCCCGGTCGGGTTCCCGAAGGTGATGGCCGACCCCGGAAAAGTGGAGCAGGTGCTGGTGAACCTGGTCGAGAACGCGGTTCGACACGGCGACCCCGGGACGATCACCGTTTCCGGTGTCACCGAGGACGATCGGATCGCGGTGCGGGTCACCGACGTCGGACCGGGGATCGACGAGCGTCACATCCCCTACGTCTTCAAGAAGTTCTACCGGCGCTCCGCCGGCGAGCGGCACAAGGGAACCGGACTCGGCCTGTACATCTGCAGGGGCATCGTCGAAGCCCACGGCGGTGAGATCAAGGTCGAGCGCAGCGGTCCCGACGGCACCACCTTCAAGCTGACCTTGCCGGTCGAGGTATGACCGCGGATCCACGAGGCATCATCGCCGAGGCCGTCGACGCGGCTTTGGCGGCGGCGCATGCGGCGACGAGCATGGCGGATCTGCGCGATGTCCGGGTGGCGGCGCTGGGACGGAAAGCGCCGATGTCCCTCCTCAAGGGCTCGTTGCGCGATGCGACGCCGGAGGACCGTGCCGAGATCGGCCGCTTGCTCAACGAGGCGCGCGCACGCATCGAGCAGGCACTCGGCGAGTGTGAGCAGGCCCTTGCGGGGGCGGAGGAGGCGCGCGCGCTGGCGGCGGACCGCGTGGACGTGACGCTGCCCGGACGCAGGATCCCTCCAGGACATCCCCATCCTCTTGCGGTCATGACCGAGCGCATCGTGGACGTGTTCCTGGGGATGGGTTACCGCGTGGCCGAGGGCCCGGAAGCCGAGACCGACTGGTACAACTTCGAGTCGCTCAACATGCCGCCGGATCATCCCGCGCGCACGATGCAGGACACGCTTTACATCGCCGGCAGCGACCTGGTGATGCGCACGCATACGTCGCCCGTCCAGATCCGTACCATGGAAGCTCAGGAGCCGCCGATCTACATCGTTGTCCCCGGACGTACCTACCGGCGCGATCCCTTCGATGCCTCTCACTCGCCGATGTTCCATCAGGTCGAAGGGTTGGCTATCGATCGCGGGATCTCGCTCGCCGATCTCAAGGGCACGCTGGCCGAGTTCGCACGGCAGATCTTCGGCCCCGAGCAGCGCGTTCGCCTCCGCCCGTCCTACTTCCCGTTCACCGAACCGTCCGCGGAGGTGGACGTGCTCTGCGTGACATGCGGCGGGTCGGGTTGCTCGGCGTGCGGCCGTTCGGGATGGATCGAGATCATGGGCGCGGGCGTCGTGCATCCGAACGTCTTGAAGGCGGCCGGTTGCGACCCGAGCATCTGGTCCGGCTTCGCGTTCGGCATGGGGATCGAACGTGTCGCGATGCGCGCGTACGGCGTGCAGGACATCCGCGGTTTCTTCGAGAACGACCAGCGCTTCCTCGCGGGGTTCGCCGGATGAGGGTTCTTCTGTCGTGGCTGCGGGAACTCGTCCCCTTCGACGACGAGCCGGAGCGCATCGCGGAGCGCCTGTCCCTGGCCGGGCTCGCCGTGGAGGAGATCATCCACACCGGCGCCGGGATCTCCGGCGTGCTCGTCGGCGAGGTGCTCGCCATGCGCGAGCATCCCAACGCCGACAACCTGATGCTCGTCCGCGCCTCTGATGGTCAGGGCGAGCGCGACATCGTGTGCGGCGCGCGCAACTACGAGCCCGGTGACCGCGTTCCGATGGCGCTACCGGGCGCGCGCCTGCCCAACGGCATGGAGATCGGAAGGCGGGTGGTTCGCGGCGAGACGAGCGACGGGATGCTGTGCTCGGCGCGTGAGCTCGAGCTCGCCGACGATCACACCGGCATCCTGATCCTCGACCGTGACGCTCCGTTGGGAAAGGACCTGGTTGCGGCGCTGGACCTCGGCGACATCATCTTCGACATCGACGTCACGCCGAACCGCCCCGACTGCCTTTCGGTAGCCGGCATCGCGCGAGAGATCTCCGCCCTCTACGGCATCCCCGTCCGCTTGCCCGATCACCAGCCTCCAGAGGGCGACGTCGATGCACAGGAACTGGCCACGGTTTCGATCGAGGATCCCAAGGGATGCCCGCGCTACGTCGCCCGCGTGATCGATGGGGTGAGCATCGGGCGGTCCCCGTGGTGGCTGCGGCGCCGGCTGATGGGCTCCGGGATGCGGCCGATCTCGAACATCGTCGACGTCACCAACTACGTGATGCTCGAGCGCGGACAGCCGCTGCATGCGTTCGATCTCGACCGGCTCGCCGGCGGCGCGATCGTCGTGCGGCGCCCGCGGAAGGAAGAGCGCGCGTTCACGACGCTGGACGATCAGGAACGCACCCTGACGCGCGAAGACGTCATGATCTGCGATGCCGAGCGGCCGGTGGCCATCGGCGGCGTGATGGGCGGCGCGGATGCCGAGGTGTCGGCGCGGACGACGCGGATCCTGCTCGAGTCGGCCGCGTTCGATCCGGTGAAGATCACGCGGACCGCGCGCCGGTTAGGGCTGCGAACCGAGGCAAGTATGCGGTTCGAACGCGGCGTGAACCCCGACGGCGCGCGCACGGCCGCCGATCTGGCGGCGCGGCTGTTCGCCGAGCTGGCCGGCGGGACCGTCGCGCGCGGCGCGGTCGACGTGTATCCGCGACCGCGCCGGGTCAAGCCCGTTCGCGTGCGCGTGGCGCGCGCGAACTCCCTGATCGGGATCGAGGCCGACTCCGGCGAGATGGTCGCCGCGTTGCGAGCCCTCGGGTGCGAGGTCGAGGCGTCACGAACCGCCCTGAAGGTCACGCCTCCGAACTGGCGGCTGGATCTTTCGATCGAAGAGGATCTGGTCGAGGAGATCGCAAGGATCTACGGCTACGACCGGGTCCCCGAGCGGTTGCCGGGTGGCGCGCGCGCCGGTGGGCTTTCGGTCGAGCAGCGTCGCCGGCGCCTGGTCAGGCGGCTGATGCTCGGGGCGGGGTTGAGCGAAGCGATGACCCTGTCGCTGCTTCCCGCCACGCTCGCCGACCGCCTGGAACTGGAGGCGGAGCACCCGCTGCGGCACGCGCACCGTTTGGCCAATCCGCTGTCTGAGGACGAGATGCTGCTGCGGCCGTCGCTGGTGTGGGGGCTGCTGCTCGCGGCGCAGCGCAACGTGGCCCGCCGTGTGCTGCCGGTCCGCCTGTTCGAGGTCGGCACCATCTTCGGCCGCGACGGCGATGCGATCGTTGAGCGGCAGCAACTCGGCTGGGTGATGACGGGCCCGGCCCGAGCCGAGTGGCACACCCCCGAACGGGAACTCGACTTCTTCGATGCCAAGGGCATCCTGGATGCGCTGGCCTCGGGCCTTGGGATAGATGGACTGACCGTCGAGCAGCTCCGCCCGACCGGCTGGTCGAGCGTGCTGCACCCCGGCAGGTCTGCCGCTGCGTTCTCGGCAGGCACGCAGATCGGCTACGTCGCCGAGCTGCATCCGCGGATCGCGGATCGCCTGGAGCTTCCACGCCGGGTGGCGGTCGGCATCGTCGATCTGGAGGTGGTCGTAGCCGGCGCCCGTGAGGGGGCCGCCCCCGAGGTGTCCAGGCTCCCCGCCATCCACCGCGACATCGCGGTGGTGACACCCCAAGAGGTGCCGGCGACGGAGGTTGCGGCAGTGATCGAGGGAGCGGGGGGGCCGTTGCTCGAGTCGGTCAGGCTGTTCGACGTCTATCGGGGTGATCAGATCGCCGGCGATGCCGTGTCCCTGGCCTTCGCGCTCTCCTTCCGCCACCTAGAGCGCACCTTGACCGACGCCGAGGCCGACGAGGGATCCGGATCCATCCGCGACGCGGTCATGGGACGGGGATGGAGCATCCGCGAGTGAAGCGGTTGCATGATTATGCGTTATGCTGTATAACCATGCTCTCAACCTGATCGGAGGAGCATGGGCGCGCAGCGGGTAGGGGTGGTCGGCGCTTCGGGCTACACCGGCGCCGAGCTCCTGCGCCTGCTGGCGTCACATCCGGACCTCGACCTGGTGCTGGCCACCTCACGTGAGTTCGCGGGACGAGCCGTCGCGGATGTCTACCCGAACGTCGGCCTGCCGCTGCCTTTCACCGAGCTCGACATGGACGCGCTCGCCTCGCTTGATCTCGTCTTCCTGGCGCTGCCGCACGGCGCTTCCATGGAACTCGGCGTCGCGCTGCTCGAGCGGGGGATCGCGGTGGTCGACCTGTCGGCCGACTTCCGGCTCAAGGATCCCTCCGCGTACCCGGCCTGGTTCGGATCAGAGCACACTGCCCCCTCGCTGCTCGAGCAGTGGGTCTACGGCATCCCCGAACTGCACCGCGAGGCGATCAAGGGGGCGTCGGCGGTCGCGAACCCCGGGTGCTATCCCACTGCCGCGTTGATCGCGCTGGCGCCGCTGCTCGCCTCGGGGATCATCGACCCGGCGACGATCACGGTCACGGCGGCGTCGGGCGTCTCGGGCGCCGGGCGGAGCCTCAGCCCAGGGGTGCATTTCTCGCACGTAGACGGGAACTTCAAGGCGTACGGCCTGCCGACGCACAAGCACACCCCCGAGATCGAGCAGGAGCTTTCGCTGCTCGCGGGAACGGACGTGCGGATCACTTTCATCCCGCACCTGGTCCCCATGCCGCGAGGCCTGCTGGCGACCTGCATCGCGTCGCGCGCGACCGACGCGGATCCCAACGACGCGGCCGACGCGTTCTACGCCGACGAGCCGTTCGTCCGCGTCCTGCGGGACCGGCTCCCCGAGACGAAGTACACGCACGGGTCCAACCACTGCTTGCTATCCTACGCTGTCGACGTGCGGACCGATCGGGTCGTGGCGCTCGCGGCGATCGACAACCTGGGGAAGGGTGCGGCCGGGCAAGCGATCCAGAACGCCAACCTGATGCTCGGGCTTGCCGAGACCGCGGGGCTAGCTGGACACGGGATCTACCCATGAAGCTTCCCGGCGGGTTCGCGGCCGCGGGGGTCGCGTGCGGATTGAAGTCCCGCGGCGGTCTGGACCTCGGGCTGCTCGTGTCGGATCGTCCCGCGACCGCCGCCGGCGTGGTCACCGGCAACCGGGTGAAGGCGGCCCCGGTGCTGCTGACCAAACGGCTGCTTCGCACCGGGAGCGCGCGCGGCGTCGTCGTCAACGCCGGCAACGCGAACGCCTGCACTGGCCGGCAGGGCATCCTCGACGCGCAGCAGATGGGCGCGGCCGCTGCCCGAGCAGCGACCACGCATAGGCGCCAGATGCTGGTCGCATCAACGGGGATCATCGGGGTCCCGATGGACATGGGCGTGGCAGTTCGCGGGATCGCCGCCGCGGCCGACGGTCTATCCCCGGGCGGCCTCGATGATTTCGCCGACGCCATCTTGACCACCGACACGACGCGCAAGGTCGCGGCCGCGTCGCTGGACGGCGGGGCGTCGATCGTCGGCGTCGCCAAGGGGGCGGCGATGATCGCGCCCGAGATGGCCACGATGCTGTGCTTCATCGCAACCGACGCGCCGGTGGACCGGACCGTGCTCACGTCGTCGTTGACCACTGCGATGCCGGACAGCTTCAACGCGATCAGCGTCGACGGCTGCATGTCCACCAACGACTGCGTCCTGGTACTGGCCAACGGGGCGGCGGGTGGCGAATCGATCACGCTGGAGGACGCGCGCGCGGATGCGTTCGCCGAAGCGCTCCGCGGTGTTTGCGCGCGGCTGGCGCGGGCGATCGTGGAGGACGGTGAAGGTGCGACGAAGGTGGTCACGATCCGGGTCGACGGCGCCGTGAACCCGAAGGAGGCGAAACGCGCGGCGAGCACGGTCGCATCCTCGGTGCTGCTGCGCTGCGCGTTGCACGGGGCCGACCCGAACTGGGGCCGGGTCCTGGCGGCGCTCGGCACCAGCGGGATCCCCTTCGACCCGAACCTGATCGACGTCTGGATCGGCGGCGAGCAGCTGTGCGCGCGCAGCGCGCCCGGCCCGGGGGATGGGGGGCGAGCGCGGCTCGCGCTGCTCGAACGCGAGGTCGAGGTCCGCGTCGAGATGAACCGGGGCGGGGCGAGCGCGACGGTGCTCACCAACGACCTGTCCGCCGAATACGTGCGGCTCAACGCGGAATACACGACGTGAGCATCGGCGCGCTGGAGAAGTCGCGCATCCTGATGGAGGCGCTGCCCTACATCAAGCGTTACCACGGGCGTACCATCGTCGTGAAGTACGGAGGCGCCGCGATGGAGGACCCCGCGCTGCGGGGATCCTTCGCCGACGACATCGTGCTGATGCGCTACGTCGGGCTCCATCCGGTGATCGTCCACGGTGGAGGGCCGCAGGTGACCGAGCACATGCGAAGGCTCGGCCGCGAGGCGACCTTCGTCGATGGGTACCGGGTCACGACCGCTGAGGATCTGGAGGTCGTGCGTTCGGTTCTGTCCGGCCTTATCAACAAGGACATCGTGTCGCTGATCAACCGGCATGGGCAGCTCGCCGCCGGCCTTTCCGGCGAGGACGGTGCGATGGTCCGGGTCAGACCCAAGCGCGCCTCGGTCGACCTCGGCTTCGTCGGGGAGGTCGAGCGCGTGGATCCGCGTATCGTGAGCGACCTCCTGCGGGACTTCATCCCGGTCATCGCCACGATCGGGGTCGACCAGGACGGTCAGGCCTACAACGTGAACGCCGATGAGGTCGCGGCCGCGACCGCGGAAGCGCTCGGGGCCGAGAAGTTGGTTTTCCTCACCAACGTTGAGGGCATCCTGGATCAGAAGGCTTCGTTGGTCCGTCAGATCGACGTCGCCGGCGTCGAGGCGCTCAAGGTCGAAGGTGCCGTGTCCGCGGGTATGCTGCCGAAGGTCGAGGCTGCGCTGCAGGCGGTCAAAGGCGGGGTTCCGCGCGTCACCATCCTCGACGGCCGCCTCGAGCACGCCTTGCTGCTCGAGATCTTCACCGACCAAGGCGTAGGGACCATGGTGACCCCATGAACCTCGACGAGTTGCGAGACGGCGAACGGCGTTTCCACATGCAGGTCTACGGCCGGCAGCCGGTCGGGTTCGTGCGCGGGCAAGGGTGCCTGCTCTGGGATACCGAGGGCAGGGAATACCTGGACTTCCTCTCCGGCATCGCGGTGATGAGCGTGGGCCACTCCCATCCCGTGGTGGTCGAAGCAGTGACGAAGCAGATCGGCACGCTGACTCACGTGTCCAACCTCTTCTACACAGAACCTCAGATTCGCTTGGCAGAACGCCTCCACGCGTTGCTCGGGTGGGGTCGGGCCTTCTTCGCCAACTCCGGCGCCGAGGCGAACGAATGTGCGCTCAAGCTCGCGAGGAAGTGGTCGGCGCTGGCGCACGGCACACCGCGAAGCGGCGTCGTCGCGGCGCTGGGGTCGTTCCACGGCCGGACCTTCTCGACCTTGGCCGCCACGGGGCAGCCTGCCAAGCACGAGCCGTTCATGCCGTTGCCGCCCTGGTTCACCCACGTGCCGTTCAACGATCTCGACGCGCTCGACCAGGCCGTCGACGAGCGCACCAGCGCTGTGCTGCTCGAGGTCGTCCAGGGGGAGGGCGGCGTCCAGCTCGCCACCCCCGAGTTCATGGCTGCCGCGCGCAAGGCCTGCGACGACCACGGCGCGCTGCTCGTGGTGGACGAGGTGCAGACGGGGCTGGGGCGCACCGGACGCTGGTTCGCGTTCGAACACACCGGCATCGTCCCCGACATCGTGACCCTGGCCAAGGCGCTGGGCGGCGGGCTGCCCATCGGCGCCTGCATCGCGCGCGAGGAAGTCGCCGACGCGTTCGCCCCAGGGGATCACGCGACGACCTTCGGCGGCGGCCCGGTCGTGTGCGCCGCTGCGCTTGCCGTGCTCGACGTCATCGAGCGCGAGGGCCTGGTGGAACGGGCCGCGGCGATGGGCGAGCTGCTCGTGCGGTCGCTGCGCGAGGCGATCCGGCCGGCCGCCGTGCGCGAGGTGCGCGGCTCGGGGCTGCTGGTAGCCGTGCAACTGGTCGAGCAGCACGCCGCCGAGGTGGTCGCGCGGGCGCTCGATGCCGGTCTGGTGATCAACGCCGTTTCCCCGGACGCGATCCGGTTCGCGCCGCCCCTGATCGTCGACGCCGACCAGATCGATCGTGCCACCGCGATCGTCGCCGGGATCCTGGAGACCATCGGATGAGCGAACGTGGCAGCGCGAAGGTTTGGATCATCGCGTTCGTGGGGGTCGCCGCGGCCGGCCTCGGCGGTCTGATCGGTATCGGGTGCGCGATCGGGGCCAATGCCTGCCCGTTCGGCGATGACGGCGGGATCACTTCGACGGCAGGGAGCGACATCTACGTCGAGGCTGCGTGCATCGGGTGCCACGGCGGCCTCGGCGAGGGAACCGGCCGTGGGCCCTCCCTGATCGGCGGCTCGGTCACCGAGCGAACGTTCGCGTCACTGGTGGACGTCATCGGCCGTGGCAGCCCGCCGATGCCGCGGTACAAGGGGTTCCTGACCCCGGAGCAGATCCAGGCTGTCGCCCGCTACGTGCAGAAGCTCCAGGAGGCCGGACCGTGAAGCGAAGACCGTTGATCTTGATCGTTGAGGACGACCCGAGCGTCCAGAACCTGCTCACGCTGCTCCTCGAAGGCGAAGGGTTCGAGGTGATCACCGCCAAGGACGGGCTCGAGGGTTTGGTCAAGCTGGATCTGCAGCACCCTTCGCTGCTGATCCTGGATCTGATGATGCCCAACGTCTCGGGCGACCGGCTGTTCGAGGAGGTCCGGCAGGACCCCCGGCTCCGTGAAGTGCCGATCCTCATCGTCTCGGGGCGCCACGACGTGCACGAGTCCTTCGACGCGTTGCTCGGCAAGCCGAACGTATTCACCAAGCCCATCGATCCGACCGCCTTGATCGATCGGGTGGAGGAGCTGCTCGGCAAGCCAGAACCGGGGGAGCTCTCGTGACCCGGCACTTCCTGACGATGGACTCGGTCACGGCCGAGGAGCTTGCCGAGCTGCTCGACAAAGCCGACGCCATGAAGGCCGCGCGCGCCTCCTCCGAGACCCTCGCCGGCCGCTCGGTCGCGATGATCTTCGAGAAGCCGTCGACCCGGACGCGGATCTCGTTCGAGGTCGCGATCACCGAGCTCGGGGCGACGCCGGTCGTCCTCAACGCCGGCGATCTGCAGCTCGGACGCGGCGAGACGATCGAGGACACCGCGCGCGTCCTGTCGCGATACTGCCACGCGGTCGTGGTTCGCACGTTCGAGCAGGATCGCCTCGAACGGCTGGCGCGCGCCGGCCAGATCCCGGTCATCAATGCGCTGTCGGATCTGGAGCATCCCTGCCAGGCCCTCGCCGACCTGCAGACGGTGCGCGAGCAGCTCGGTGCACCGGCCGGCAAGACCCTGGTCTACGTCGGCGATGGGAACAACGTGGCGCACTCGCTACTCCTGGCCGGAGCGCTCGCGGGGATGAACGTGGTGATCGCCTCGCCCCCGGGCTACGAACCGATCCCGCAGATGGTGAAGCGAGCCGAGAGCCTCGCCGAGTCGTCGGGCGGGTCGGTCGCGGTCATGACCGATGCGGCCGAGGCCGTGGCCGGCGCCGACGTCGTGTACACCGACGTCTGGGCGAGCATGGGGCAGGAACGTGAAGCAGAAGAGCGCCGCCTGATCTTCGCGCCGTACCAGCTCAACGCGACGCTGCTCGAGCAGGCGGCGCCGCACGCCATCGTCATGCACTGCCTTCCCGCCCACCGAGGTGAGGAGATCACCGACGACGTGTTCGAAGGGGAACATTCCGTTGTGTGGGATCAGGCCGAGAACAGGCTCCACGCCCAGAAGGCGCTCCTGGAGTGGTTGGTGCCGTGAAGACGCAGCGGCAGCAAGCGATCGCGCGTCTGATCCGCCGGCGCGTCGTCACCAGTCAGCACGAGATCGCCTCGATGCTGCGCGAGAAGGGGCTGCGCGCGACCCAGGCCACGATCTCACGGGATCTGGAGGAGCTGGGGGCGTTCAAGGCGCGCCTCGCCGATGGCCGGGTCGCATACCGCCTGCCCGACGAGCCCGCCGGGGGATCGGATCACCTCCGCCGCATGCTGGTCGAGTTCCGCAGCGACATCAGCGCCTCGGGCAACCTTGTCGTGGTCAAGACCCCACCAGGTGGCGCGCAGCCGGTGGCGCGCGCGATCGACACGGCGGGGCTCGCGGACACCATCGGGACCCTCGCCGGCGACGACACCATCCTGATCGTCTGTCGCGAAGGGATCGCCGGGCGAACGGTCGCGCGCCGGCTCGAGCGTCTCACCGGGGTCCCGGCGACGAAGGAGGCATGACGTGACGGAACGATGCGTGCTCGCGTACTCGGGGGGTCTTGACACCACGGTCGCGATCGGCTGGCTGAGGGACAAGTACGGCTGCGAGGTGATCGCGATGGCGGCGGACGTCGGCCAGGGCGTGGACGCAGATCTGCTGCGCGCGCGCGGCCAAGCCTGCGGCGCCAGCGATGTGGTCGTGGTCGATGCCCGGGAGGAGTTCGCGCGCGACTTCGCCGCGCCGGCGTTGCGCGCCAACGCGCTTTACATGGGCAAGTACCCGCTGGTATCGGCACTCTCTCGCCCCCTGATCGCCCGTCACCTCGTGCAGGTCGCACGCGAGACCGGAGCGAGCCTGGTGGCGCACGGATGCACCGGCAAGGGGAACGACCAAGTGCGCTTCGAGGTGGCGACCACAACGCTGGCGCCGGACCTGACCACGCTGGCCCCGGTCCGCGACGCGGGGCTGAGCCGCGAGGCTGCGATCGCCTACGCCGAGGAGCGCGGCTTGCCGGTGCCCGTGACTCGCTCGAGCCCCTACTCGATCGACGAGAATCTGTGGGGTCGCACGATCGAGTGCGGGATCCTGGAAGATCCGTGGGTATCGCCACCGGGCGACGCCTACGAGTGGACCGCGGATCCCGCTGAGGCACCCGCCGAGCCCGACGTGATCACCCTCACGTTCGAACGCGGCGTGCCGATGGCGGTCGACGGCTCACCGATGGGGCTGGTCGAGCTGATCGGGACGGTATCCAAGCGCGCGGGCGCGCAGGGGATCGGCCGGATCGACATGATCGAGGATCGCCTGGTGGGCATCAAGAGCCGCGAGATCTACGAGGTCCCCGCCGCCATCACGTTGATCACCGCCCATCGTGACCTCGAGGCCCTCAC
>Ga0299906_10001854_pt1 | contig 17917 bp, 18 predicted proteins | sample RVTome_14_FD_200259 | JGI IMG/M metagenome (GOLD analysis project Ga0299906, IMG submission 200259) | Soil microbial communities from uranium-contaminated site in the Upper Colorado River Basin, Wyoming, United States - RVT145D125 (version 2) ...
CGATGACTGCACCAAAGATCAGGTTGACATCCGGGTGGGCCGTTTCCTTGATGATCGCCGCCGCCTGGTTGACTTCATACAGGCTCAGGTCGTTGCCGCCGGTGACGTTGAACAGGATGCCGCGGGCTCCGTCGATGGTGATGTCCAGCAGCTCGCTGGAGATCGCCTTCTCGGCCGCTTCGCGTGCTCGCTCTTCACCGGTCGCCCGGCCAACTGCCATTAACGCCGCCCCGCCCTCCGACATGATGGTGCGCACGTCGGCGAAGTCGAGGTTGATCAGGCCCGGCACCGTGATCAGTTCACTAATGCCCTGGATGCCCTGGTGCAAGACATCGTCGGCCATGCGGAACGAGTCCTGCAGGCTGGCCTTCTTGTCCGCCAACTGCAGCAGGCGGTCGTTGGGGATCACGATCAGTGTGTCGACGTGTTCCTTGAGCCGATTGATGCCGCCCTCGGCCGAAGTGGCCCGCTTGGCGCCCTCGAATGTGAAGGGACGTGTGACCACCCCGATCGTCAACGCACCAATCTCACGCGAGATCTGGGCGATGATCGGCGCGGCGCCGGTGCCGGTGCCGCCGCCGATGCCGGCGGCGATGAAGACCATGTCGGAGCCCTTGAGGACTTCGTAGATCTCCTCGGCCGATTCCTCGGCCGCCTTCTGGCCGACTTCGGGGTTGCCGCCGGCGCCCAGGCCGCGGGTCAGCTTGTCGCCGATCCGCACCCGTGTCGGCGCGTCCGATAGGAGCAGAGCCTGCGCATCGGTGTTCACCGCCAGGAACTCAATCCCAGCCAGGCCCTCCTCTATCATCCGGTTGACGGCATTGCTGCCGCCGCCGCCAACCCCGACAACCTTGATCCGTGCAAACGATTCCGAACTTGGTGACGCTAACATGACTGCCTCCTCTTTCCCTCTCTCCTCCAGCGCTCCGCACCGGTATTGGCGGGCGCCTGGCGTACTTATCCGGGCAACAGCCGCCGTAAGAAGTCGGCAGCGTGGTCCCAGCTGAGTTGGTTCAGATTGAAGCCGACGCGGGGCCGGCCATTCATCAGGCCTTGCTCGTCCTGCAGCATGGCCCACTTGAGCAATCCGATGCTGGTGCTGTAGGCCGGCGTATCCAGTTGATCGACCAGGCCGCGCAGGTCATCAGGACCCGCCAGCCGCACGGGTAGATTGAGCACATCGGTGGCCACCTGGCGCAAGCCGGGCAACTGGCTCGTGCCGCCGGTCACCACGACGCCGGCCGGCAACAGCCCGTCATAGCCGGAGCGCTTGATCTCCTGGCGCACCAGGCTGAACAGCTCTTCGACCCGCGGCTCGAGGATGGCGGCCAGTTCGGCCCGACGAATATGCACCGTCCCGTCCTGGCCAAAGGGCCGCACAGCAAAGGCCTGCACCTCGTCGGTCAGTGAACGCTTGGCCAGACCATGGCGCCGCTTGACCGCTTCAGCCGTCTCGGCCGGCAGGTGCAAGCCTTGTGAGATGTCGTTCGTCAGGTGGTCGCCGCCGACGGGAATGACGGCAGTGTGCCAGACAGCCCCCTCAATGTAGACCGCCAAATCGCAGGTGCCCCCACCTACGTCGCAAACAACTACGCCCATTTCGCGCTCGGTCTCGGTCAATACCACTTCACCGGCCGCCAACGAGCCGACTACCCAGCCATCAATGGCGATGTCGCTCGCTTCAACACACTTCTCAATATTGCGAAGGGCCGTGCTGCTGCCGGTAACGATATGGGCCTCGACCTCGAGCCGGTAACCGTGCATGCCGATGGCCGACTTGATGCCGTCCTGGCCGTCGACCATGTAGCCGCGCGGCACAACATGGACCACCTCGCGGTTGTAGGGGACGGCCACCGAGCGGGCGGCTTCAAGCGCCCGCGTCACATCCTCCAGACCGATCGTCCGGCCCGAAACGCCGGCCATACCCGACGAGTTCATCGAGCTGATGTGGACCCCCGACATGCTGACCAACGCCGAGTCAATCTCATAGCCAGATGTCCGCTCGGCCTTGTCCTTGACAGCCGCGATCGCCCGCGCCAGGGATTCGAGGCTGACCACCCCGCCCTTGCGCATGCCGGCCGACGGCACCCGGCCCACGCCGATGATCCGCAGCCGGCCCTCGGGATCGACGTGCCCGACCAGGGCACAGATCTTCGACGTGCCGACGTCGATGCCGACGTATATGGGATCGTCCGAGCGGATCATGTTCGTCACCGGCACATCCTCACTGTCGATAAAACGGCGCAGACAAATCTTTGACGCTGATCGTTGCCGGCGTTATCGACTTCGACTCAAGGTGCTCAACAATCGTTGTGTACAGCCGGACTTTCATTACCATGTCGCCATCCACGCCGAAGTAGGCGATCCAACCGCGTGCATCCTGGTAACCCAGACCCTGAATTGGGTCGAAGACAAACGACTCCACTGATGGCAGCTGCGCCGCCAGGACACCGGCGGCGACGAGGACCTGGGGGTCAATGACCTGGGCCAGCGGATCACGCTGGATATTGAGGATGGGTGTCTCACTCACGATATGCACCAGGCCCTCGCGCTCGCCGTGTTTGAGGAAGGCAACGCCCTCCTCCGACAACCACCAGTCGCGGAAACCATCCTTCCAGGCAACCAGAGGCTGACGTTCCGTGATGGTGACGCTCGTACGGTTGGGCCAACCAATCCAAACCCGTGCTTCGGCCACCTCAGCTACCGGCGCAAACCGGGCCAGGGCTTCGGCATGATCGACCAGGAATACCGGCATCTCATCCACCTGGGCAATCGATCGGATCTGGTTGGCCGTCAGCAGTTCATTCCCCTCAACCGCCGCCTCAGCCACGTAGAACTGGGGCGCCGTCAATAAGCCGCGTACGACCAGGCCCAGCAGCGCTAACGACAACCCCGAAACCAACCGTGGGCCGGCCTTGAGCGCCGGTATGGCCGGCAGCCGCATCTCGGCCCCCAGCCCGACCGGCAGCGCCAGGTCATAGCGACGCCGAGGCTGGCGCTTGCGCTTCGACTTGCGCTTTGTCGGCTGCTCGGCCAACGGCTCCATCTTGCGCGCTTGGCTGGCGCGGCGGGCCCGCACCTCTTCGGCCCGCGTGCGCGCCTCGCCGAGCAAACGTTGGCCGATCGTCACGTCTCGCCCCCGTAGCGCCGCACCAGCCCATCCTTTTGCCCTTGCCGCCGCAGCGCCAGCTCGATCAAGCGGTCACACAGCGCCGGATACGGCAGCCCACTGGCCTGCCACAGCTTGGGATACATGCTGATGTTGGTGAAGCCGGGGATTGTGTTGATCTCATTGAGGTACAGCGTGCCGCTGTCACGCTCGAGCAGAAAATCGACCCGGGCCATCCCCGCACCGTCGATCGCCCGGTAGGCTTCCAGCGCGATCCCCTTGACCTCGGCCATCTGGTCGTCAGAAATCGGCGCCGGGATCAGCAGCTCCGAGTCGTCGTCAACATACTTGGCCTCGTACGAATAGAAGTCGCGTGAAGGAACGACCTCACCAGCCACCGACGCCTCGGGCGTCTCGTTGCCGAGCACACTAACTTCGATCTCCCTGGCAGCTATGCCTTTCTCGACCAACACCCGCCGGTCATACTGGGCCGCCTCGAGCAGTCCCTCGACCAGATCAGCCCGGCTGTTGCACTTCGTGATCCCCACCGATGAACCCAAATTGGCCGGTTTGGTAAACAATGGATAGCCACCTGCCCGTTCGGCCCCTTCCAGGGCTTGCTCGGAGGCCAGGTCAATCGAACCCGAATCCAGAACTGCAAACGGCAAGACCGGCAGGCCGTGAGCTTGCATCAAATGCTTAAACAGGCCCTTGTCCATAGCGACCGATGAAGCCAGCACGCCCGCTCCGACATAAGGCACGCTGGCCAATTCGAGCAGCCCTTGAAGCGTGCCATCTTCGCCAAAGGTGCCATGCAGCACCGGAAAGACTACGTCGAGCGCCGACAATGTTTCCAGGGCCAGGCCTAGCCCCCAAGCAAACAAGGCACCACCCCCGGGCTCGGCCAGTAATGCCACCCGCCGCAGACCAGTCAAATCGCCAGCCTCGAAGGCCTCCAGCGCGTCAGGACCGCTGTACCAATGGCCGTCGTGATCGATACCGATTTGGGTGATCTGATACCGGGCTTGATCCAGGGCGCCCAGCACCGAGCGCGCCGACATCAGGGAGACCTCATGCTCTCCCGACCGCCCACCAAAGATCACACCTACCGAGATCGGCGCCATCAGCCGTCTGCCCCTGTGGTCGTCGGATCATCCCACTGGCCCAAGCATTCAATCTCCAATTCCAAGACGACTCCGTGGCGCTCTTCGACCCGGCGCCGGACCTCGGTCAGCAACGCCCAGGCATCGGCCGCCGTGGCTTCCCCTGTATTGACGAAGAAGTTGGCGTGCAGTTGGCTGACTTCGGCCCCACCACGCCGCAGCCCCTTCAAGCCGGTTGCTTCGATCAAGCGGCCGGCGTGGTCACCCGGCGGGTTCTTAAACATCGACCCCCAGCTGGCCCCGGGCGGTTGAGTCGTACGCCGATGCTCGACGTAGGCCTCCATCTCGGTGGCGAGCTGGTTTGGATCGGTCGGTGTCAACGAAAAGGTTGCACTCAATACCACTCTTTGCCCCGGGTGTTCCTTTAACCAACTTGTCCGATAGCCAAACTGCAGGCGTTCTGGCGTCCATTGCTGGACCCCCTCGCCTTGTTGCAAGATTTCGGCCAGTTTGAGGCAACCGGCGGTATCCCCGCCGTGGGCGCCGGCGTTGCCGACGACCGCCCCACCGACCGTTCCAGGCACGGTGGCGGCCCATGTCAATCCGCCCAGCCCGCGGGCGACCGCCCGCCGGCCAAGGCTGCCGAAGGAGGCGCCCGACTCGGCCCACACACCGCTCTCCCCTTCATCGAGGAAGCGGACCGCGCGCGCCTGGTTCAGCACGATGACTCCGCGATAGCCAGCGTCGGCCACCAGAGCGTTGGAGCCTCCCCCCAGCACCCGGTAGGGAACGCCGATGCGCCACAAGGCTTCGGCGGCCTCGGCCAACTCGTCCTTCGATCGGACGGGCAGCAGGTAGTCGGCAGGCCCCCCGATGCGGGACGAGGTGAAGCGGGCCAGAGGAACCTGGCGCTGCAGCTGTTCGCCAAAAGCTGACTCCAGCGCCCGCAGTTCATCCTGGCCAAGGACACTCGATTTCACAGGCGCCGAACTCGGTCAATGACCCGGTCGACCACTTCACGCTCGAGTGGCCTGGTGTCGATCTGACTCGGCCCCGACTTGGCCGGCTCCTCCACCTGGTTCATGGCGAGACGCATGCGGAGCTCCATCCTGCGGTCGGTCTCGAAGACGTTGCGGCTCTTCTTAGCCATCGTTCTTGCCTCCCTCACTTGCCTGCCAACCTTGCCAAACCAGCCTGGCAACCTCATTGCCGTCGCCGGCGCTAAGCGTAATGACCACAGTGCCCGGCGTGAGTTCGGTCAGCACTTGCGTTGCGGCCGCCTGCAGACTGCCGATATGGCTTGCCTGCCCGTGATCGAGCGCTGCGACCACTCGGGCCGAATCGATCGTTGGATCGGGCGCCTCGCGAGAGGCATAGATATCGGTCACAATGACCCGGTCGGCCTGGTCGAATGCCCCCGCCAATTGGGGCAGGAATTGTTTGGTTCGCGAAAAGGTGTGCGGTTGGAAAACTGCGACTAACCTGGCGTCCGGATAACGCTGGCGGGCGGCCTGCAGGGCAGCCCGGATCTCCGTCGGGTGATGGGCATAGTCGTCAATCACGGTCGCGCCAGCGGCCTGCCCAACTACCTGGAACCGGCGGGCGGCGCCGCGGAACTCGGTCAGGGGACCGCGGACCTCGGCAAACGGCACACCGACCGCGTCTACCGCTGCCAGGGCGCCCAGCGCGTTGACGACGTTGTGCCGGCCCGGCAATCGTGTACGTGCCAAGCCAAGCACCTCACCCTGACGCAAGACCAGGAAATCCGAACCGCCTGCACCGTTGGGCCGCAGCTCCTCCGCCCGCCAGTCGGCCTGGTCGGACAAACCGAAGCTGATCCGCTGCCGGCCTGGACTCTCGAGCGAACGGGCGCCTTCATCATCAACTCCAAGGATGAGCATCCCAGTAACCTGATCGACAAACGTCTGGAATGCCTCGTGCATGGACGCCGGCGTCGGGAACTGATCGGGGTGATCGTGCTCGACGTTGGTGATGACGGCGGTCTCCGGATGCATCCCCAGAAATGCCAGGCCGTACTCGTCTGCCTCGATCACAAAGCTGCCTCCGTGACCGGCCCGGGCATTGACACCCAAGTCGAGCAGCTCTCCACCCACGATGAAGCTCGGATCACGACCGGTCTGAGACAACAACCAGGCGATCAGTCCGGACGTGGTCGTCTTGCCGTGGGTGCCAGCCACGGCCAACGTACGGCTGCCGCCGGTCAATTCCGACCAGAAGGCGTCGCGCCGGAGCACCGAGATGCCCGCTTGGCGGGCGGCAGCCAGCTCGACGTTGTCTTCGGCGATTGCGGCCGAAGCCAGCACCAGATCGGCGCCGGCCACATTGTCCGCAGAGTGGTGGTAGGTGACCATCACGCCGTCGGCCTGCAGCGCCTCCGAAAACGTCGAAGGTGCGCGATCCGAGCCGGTCACCTGCTCACCTCGTTCCTGCAGCACCCGGGCGATGGCCGACATGCCGGCCCCTCCAATCCCCACGATATGAATCCGGCGGCTCATACAAAGACGACAATGATGAAGACGAAGACGACGCCGACGGCGAAATAGATATGCGGAATGGGCAACGCGGCCGGCGGCAGGAACCCAACCATTTCGACGATTTGTTGTTCCAACTCCGGCAAGGGCGGCGGCCACAGCACCAGCGTGGTGGGATAACCGGCCTGATGCAGGTAGTACCAGATCGATCCGATCAGCAGATAGCCGTTCAAAGCCCCCAGCAACCCACCCAGCAGCAGCTCTTCCAGGCGTTCACGAGCCAGTTTGTCCTGCAGCGCACGCAGGTGCGGCGTCTGATAGCCAAAGAAGGCCAACAAGATGAGCAGCACGCCGCGGATGATGAATTGGTTGGGCCCGGGCTGCAGGAAGAGCGCGGTCCGGTAGGTCGTAATGTAGGTTTCCAGGATGGCGTTGAGGAACAGTCCCAACACGACGGCGCTGGTGACGAGCAGCTCTTTAGCCCAGCCGCGCATGGCCCCGATGATGGCGAACAGCACCACAAATATGCCGAAAAGCACCACCAGGCTGATCACGCCGCCCCTCCTCGACGCGCCGTCTGGCGCAGCACCTGGGCAATCTGCTCGGCGGCGTCGGGCCGGGCCAGACTCCGGCTGGCCCGCGCCATCCGCTCCAGCCGAGCGGGGTCGGCCAGCAAGGCTTCCACCTGCGACAACAGCTCTTCGGCCAGCCGCCCATCCTCGAGCAAGACAGCTGCCCCATGCTGGCGCAGGTAAGCAGCATTGGTCCGCTGGTAACGCCAGGCGTGCGGATACGGAACCAGAATGGCGGGCAGGCCAAACAAGGGGAAGTCACCCAGGGCCGAAGCCCCGGCGCGCGAGACTGCCAGATCGGCGGCTGCCAGCGCCCAGCCCATCTCGTCGTCCAAATACGCGTACGGCCGGTAATGGCGGGCCAATTCCGGATCGAGCCCGGCGATCACCGGCTGGGCCTCGGCCCAATCACGCGCACCCACCAGGTGCACAATCTGTGTGTCGCCAAGCAGATTGGGCAAGACCGACCACACGGCCCGATTGATCGAGCGGGCGCCTGTGCTCCCACCGACGACCAGCACAACTGGCAGGTCGTTGGACAGCCCAAGCTGGCGGTGCGCCTCCTCGGCCGGCCAATCGCGCCCGGCGAATCTGGATGGGTACCCGGTCACTACGACCTGCGCCGGCTGCCGGTAGAAAGCCAGCGAATCCTCGGTGCTGACACAGATGCGGTCAGCCAGGCGCCCAATCATGCGCTGCGACAGCGCCGGCTCGATATCCGGCACGAAGGTCACGCTCGGGCGATCCCGGCCGGCCCAGGCGACCGGTCCACCAACGAAGCCGCCTGTGAAGAACAGCACGTCGGGGTCGAACTGGCGCAGGATGCGGCCGGCCGCCCAGACGCCGCGCGCCATGGCCAGCGCATTGCCGGGCAGGTGGCGCCAGCCGACACCGTGCAGGCCGGCCGCTGGCACCGAATCGAAGACCAGCCCGGCTCGTTCGACCATGCGCGCTTCAATGCCGCCGGTTGCGCCGACCCAGCGGATGTCAGTCATCTTGCCGAGGGCGGCGACGACGGCCAAGGCGGGATACACTCCCCCGCCGGTTCCGCCGGCTGATATCAACAGTCGCAAGGCGTCCTCTCAATGAATCCGGTTCCAGTGGTTTGCGCCGCGAGATGTTCAACAGGAATCCAACCGCCGCCAGCGTTGTCACCAGGCTTGAGCCGCCGTAACTGAAGAACGGCAGGGCATTGCCGGCGAAGGGGAGCAGCCCCAGCAGCACTGACATATTGATCAGGGCCTCGACCCCGATCCAGAAGGTGATACCGGCCGCGATCAGGTAGCCGAGCCGGTCCTTGGAATCGAGTGCGATGCGGAAGCCGCGCCACAGAAGAAAGACGAACAGGCCAAGCACTGCCAGGGCACCAATCAGGCCTAGCTCCTCCCCGGTGACGGCGTAAATGCTATCGGTGTGTGGTGCTGGCAGCAGTCCGAATTTCTCCCGGCTGGCGCCCAGTCCGCGGCCCAAGATCCCGCCGGCATACAGGGCCTGCAGCGAGTGCTGCACGTGGTAGGAGGCCTCTTTGATATCGATCATGCCGGCGATGTAGTCCTCCCAGCGAGCGCGGCCTGTGGTGGTCAGACGCACCAAGACATAAGCGATGACCGCCCCGCCACCGGTGACCATCAGCGATTGGCTCAAGCGGGCACCGGCCAGATAGAACAAAGTCAACGCGACGATTGCGACCGTCAGCACGGCGCTCAGGTCGGGCTGCAGCAGGATCAGGCCACCGACGATGCCGATAATCGCCATCAGCGGGATGAAACCATAGCCCCACTCCAGCAGCTTGTCGCCCTTGGACTCCATCCAGACCGCCAGGTACAGGATCAGGGCCAGCTTGGCCAACTCCGACGGCTGGATCGATCCGGCCAGGAAGGAACGCCGCGGGCCGGCCCCAACCGACAGCACCAGAACCAGCAGCAAGGCCAGGATGGCGCCACCGATGATCGGCATCGCCAGCTTGCGCAGCCAACGCAAAGGCATCTGGGCGGCGACGATCATGGCCGCCAAGCCGATGAACAGGTTGTTAAGCTGCCGGCGGAACAGCGCATCTGGCTCACCCTCCAGCCGCCAGGAAACGTCCCAACTGGCCGAATAGACCATGACCAGGCCGAATACGATCATGACGCCGACCGTTGCCAGCAGGGACGGGTCGAACCCCAGCTCACGCAGCCGTTTGCTGAGCGGGCGATGGTGAACATTCGGCGCAGGCAGAACTGATTCAGTCACAGCGCCTCCACCAACTGCCGGAACCGATCGCCACGCGCCTCAAAATCGGTGAACGCGTCAAAGCTGGTCCCGCCCGGCGAAAGCAAGACAACCTCCCCCGGGTGCACCAGCTCGGCCGCCGTCTGCACCGCTGTCTCCAGGTCGGCGACAGCCGTCACCTGGGGAGCCCCGCCACCAACCGCCTGCACCGCCTCGGCGATCGTATTGGCCGCTTCGCCAAACGTGATCACGTGGCGGGCCCGCTGGGCGGCCACCTGGGCGAAGGTGGCCCAGGCCAGTCCCTTGTCGCGTCCACCAGCCAGCAGCACCAGTGGGCGCTTGAAGGCGCGCATGCCGGCGATGGCCCTTTCAGGCGTAGTGGCGATCGAGTCATTAACCCAATGCGCCTGCCGCACCGTACTGATCAGCTCCAACCGGTGGGGTAGGCCAGCAAAGCGGGCAATCGCCTGGCGCATGGCCTCGGCCGGCAGATCCAGTGCAAGGCCGATAGCGCAGGCCGCCAGTGTGTTGAGCAAGTTGTGGTCGCCCAGCAGGCTGACATCTTCAACGGCGATGACGGGCTGGGTGCCACCCTGCGACAGCAGCCACAGCTCCCCGCCGCGCAGGTAGGCGCCTTCGCCGGCTTCCGGCTCGGACCAACCGAAGCTGAGCAGCCGGCCGCGCACCCGATTGCGCAGCCCCCAGGCTGCCTGGTCCTCCTGGCCGAGCACAGCCACACCGTCCTCGGGTTGGAAGTCGAGAATGCGGGCCTTGGCCGCCAGGTAGGCATCCATCGTGCCGTGCCGGTCCAGGTGATTGGGCGTGACGTTGAGCACGACCGCCACCTGAGGGCCGGTCGTCATTAGTTCGAGTTGGAACGACGACAACTCGAGCACGGCTACGTCGCCGCCGTTCATGTGAGCTAGATCGAGCAGCAGAGGCCGGCCCAGATTGCCGCCGACCCAGGTAGTGCGGCCGGCAGCCTGGGCCATGGCACCGACCATGGCGGTCGTCGTCGACTTGCCGGCTGAGCCGGTGATGCCAACGCTGGTGGCCGGGCTGGCCTCGAGGAAGATCTGGCCGTCGTTGGTCACGGGCAGGCCCCGCTGGCGGGCGGTTTCGGCCAGCGGCAGGTCGGCCGGCACACCGCCAGACAGACAAAGCCCGTCAGCCCCATCCAGCAGCGACTCGGGGTGGCCGCCAAACACATACTCGACGTCCACGCCGGCCAGCTCTTCGCGGGCCGTCGCCAGTTCTTCGGCCGACCGCGTGTCGCTGACCACAACCGAAGCGCCTTGGCCCGCCAGATAGCGAGCCAGCGCCTTGCCCTGACGGGCCAGGCCGACAATCACGATGCGCTTCCCTTGCCAGGTGCTCGCCGCCACCAGGTCATGCAGCTTTCTGCCGGCTTCGCTTGGCCTTGGCCCCGGTCTCGGCCTCGTGAACCCCGATCCAGTAGTGATGGGGCATGACGGCCGTCGCCGGTTTTAGCTCGACCATGTCGACAGTGGTCTCGCCGTCGGACAGCATTGTTGGATGAACCACGCACAGATTGGGCATCCTCTCGTACTTCTGTTCGTAGTAGCTGACGGCCCGCTTGACCTTGGCGGTCAGGGGTTTGTCGCTATCGTCGAACCACAGCATTCCGGTGTCCATCCTTGCCTCCCGTACTAGATCAGGGCCAGGGCGATACCGATCATGCTGGCCAGCAGGCTGACCAGCCAGAAGCGCTGAACAATTTGAGTCTCGGACCAACCACCAAGTTCAAAATGGTGGTGCAGCGGTGCCATCCGGAAGAGGCGCCGGCCTTTGGTAAATCGGAAATAGAAGCCTTGCAGGATGACGCTGAGGGTTTCGCTGACCGGGATAATGGCTACCATCGGCAGCAAGGCCCATTGGCCGGTCATCAAGGCGACAACACCCAGGGTGGCACCCAGTGCCAGCGCACCAGTGTCACCCATGAACAGTTCGGCGGGGTGGGCGTTGTACCAGAGGAAAGCGAACAACGCGCCGACGATCGTGAAGCAAAAGCGGAGCAGGAAGATCTGACCCTGCAGGCCGGCAATCACCCCAAAGGCGGCAAAGGCTGTCGCCGAAATCAAGCCGGCCAGGCCATCGAGGCCGTCGGTCAAGTTGACGGCATTGGTCGAAGCAACGATCACGAACATGGCGATTGGGACGTAGAAGATGCCCAGGTCGATGACTTCCGGCACGTTTGGCAGGATCATCGAGGGGGCGTTCAAGCCATAGCGCAGAATGAGCGCTACCGTCAGGGCGATGACGACCTGGATGAGGAACTTGGTGCGGGCCCGCAACCCCCGGCCGCTCGTCTCTTGGCGATGGCGCACGTTGAGCCAGTCGTCATAGGCGCCCAAGCCAGCGAATAGAACCATGGTAAGCAGCGGCAGCAAGATGGAATTGCCCAGGACCGTCAGCTCGCTCACGATTGTGACCAGGTTGAGCACGCCGGTAATGAGCAGAACCGGCATGAGGAACAGCAGACCGCCCATCGTCGGTGTACCCAGCTTGATGTGGTGGCGCTGGGGGCCCTCAATACGAATAGTCTGCCCAACCGACAGCTGGCGCATGACCCGAATGAAGGGGCCGCCCCAAATCACCGTCAACAGGAAGGCAATAGCGCCGAGTGACAGCGCCATGGAGGTCTCGCTCACGCGGGCACCTCCAATTCCGCTACCACCCGGTCGAGACGGACGCCATGCGAGGCCTTGACGAGAACCACGTCACCCGCCCCGACCTCCTTGCGCAGCAGCTCAATCGCCTGATCGCTGTCAGCCAGCTCTCGAATGCGATCGTCGCTAAGCCCGGAGCGGCGAGCCTCCTCGGCGATCCAGCGGGCGCGCTGACCGATTACGACCAGCAGATCAGCGACCTGGGCCGCTCGGGCGCCCACCATGCGGTGACCGCGCTCCTCGAAGTCGCCCAGTTCCAGCATGTCGCCCAGCACGGCCACGCGCCGTCCTTCCAGTTCTTCCAGCAAATTCAGCGCGGCCAGCGTAGAACTCGGCGCCGCGTTGTAGGTGTCGTCAAGAATCAGAGCACCCTCTGGACCATTGACTGCCACCAACCGCAGCTGCGCCTGGGGGCTTTGCAGGCCGGCGATAATCTCCTGCCAGGACAAGCCCTCGGCCAGGCCGACCGCCGCCGCCCGCAGCGCGGTGTGGACGGAGTGCCTGCCCAGGAGCGGCACGCGGAGGTGCAGAGTCTCTCCCTGGTAGTGCAGCAGGAAGCGGATCCCTTCCAACCCCAGCCCTTCAACTTCACTGGCCCACAGATCGGCCTCAGACGACAGACCGTAGAAGAAGATGCGGGCTTCGGTCTTGGCTGCCATCTCGACCACGAGCGGGTCGTCGTAGTTGAGGATGGCGACCCCGTCAGGCGCCGGCGGCAAGTTTTCGACCAGCTCGGATTTGCCGTCGACAATCGCCTCTAGGCTGCCGGCCCGCTCCATGTGCACCTGGGAGATGTTGGTCACAACCCCGACGTGCGGCAAAGACAGGTCACACAGCAATGCGATTTCCCCAGGAACGTAGAACCCCATTTCGAGGACGGCTCGCTGATGCTCCTTGTCTAGCGCCAGCAACGTCAGCGGTAGTCCGATTTCGTTGTTGAGGTTCCCTGGGTTTTTCAGGGTATGGAAGCGCCGGCTCAGGACTTCGGCCGCCAGTTCCTTGGTGGTCGACTTGCCAACGCTGCCGGTGATCCCGATCACGCGCACGTCCAGTTGACGGCGCCAATGACCAGCCACCTGCTGCAGCGCGGCCAACGCATCTGGGACCAGCAGAGTTACCGGGGGAAGGATCGCCGTTGGATCGATCGGCGGGTGTCCCGAGCGCAGATCGAGCGTCCGCCACTCACCGTCGACTTCCCGGTCGACGATGGCAACAGCCGCCCCGCGCTGGAAGGCGTCGGCGACGAATTGATGTCCGTCCACCTGTTCCCCCGGCAAGGCGATAAACAGGCCGCCCGGCACCATCTGGCGCGAGTCAATCAAGCTGGCCGTGATCGACTGGCGCAGTTCCGGCGCGGGGGCACCCAAGGCTTCCAGCACGGCTCCTAAGGTCAACATCTCCGCCGCCTCATGGGAGCGCCGCCTGCTGTACCGGCGCCGTGTCGGGCGGGATGCCCAGGAACACGACCAAGCGTTCGACCACGTCCTGAAAGATCGGTGCAGCCACCACCGAGCCCCACGGTGAGATCGTCGGCTTGTCCATGCGGACCAAGACCATGAACTGAGGGTCGGACACTGGTCCCCAACCGACGAAGGATGCAATCGTCTGGTTGGGGTCGTAGCCGACGTCGGTCGGCACCTGCGCTGTGCCGGTCTTGCCGGCCAGTTCATAGCCTTCGACCCGGGCGTACTGCGTCTCCCCTTCGAGCGATTGGGTCAGCATGGCGGTAATGGTGCGCGCCGTCTCGGGGCTGATTGGCTGGCCCAGGATGGTGGTTTTGGGCCAGTAGTTCCCTTGCGGCCCGGCCACCTGGCGCACCAGATGCGGTTGGACCATCGCCCCGTCGTTGGCCAGCGCCGAGGCGGCCGCCAGCAGTTGGATCGGCGTGATCGAGACACCCTGGCCGAATGAGTTCGTCCCCAGGTCCGACTCGGTCCACTGGGCATGGCGCGGCGTGCGCAGCTGGCCAGGCACCTCCCCCGCCAGATCGATCCCGGTCAGTTGGCCAATGCCGAAGTCCACCAGGTAGTCGTAAAAATCAGCCGCACCCAGTTCTTCGGAGGCGACATACGCCAGACAGACGTTAAGGGAGTGCCGCATGCAGCCAGTCATCGTCTGCGGGCCCCAGGCGTTGCCATCCCAGTTGGTGATCGGGTGGCCGCCGACCTCAATTTCGCCGGTGTCAATGAAGATCTGGTCGGGCTCGACGGCGCCTGAGTCCAAGGCACCGGCCATCGTCAGCAGCTTGAAAGTCGAGCCAGGCTCGTACTGGCCGCTGGCGGCAGGGCTGATGACCGGCTCTTCGTCGCCAACCTCCAACCATGGTTCGTAGTTGTTTGGATCCAGCGTTGGCCAAGCGGCCATCGCCAGGATCTCTCCGCTGCGCGGATCCATCACCACGATTTGCCCGCTCTCGGCGCCGGAGAACTCGATGCCTTCGGCCAGGATGGTCTCAACCATCTGCTGGATCTCGGCGTCGATGGTCAGCACCAGGTTGACGCCGGCCGGTGGATCCGGCTGCAGGCGGGCCATCGGCGGAATCAGGGGCCGTTCGACCGTGATCGGCTTGCCGGAGAGCCATTCGTCGTAGAAGCCCTCGATGCCGAAGAAGCCTTTGCCCTCCTGGTTGACGAAACCAAGGACGTGGCCGGCCAATGTGCCAGCCGGGTAGACACGACGCGGGGCGGCTACCAGCGACAGGCCGCTCAAATCCGGTGCGGTTGGATCGGCCAGAAAGCCATTCAGCACCTCGGCGACGGTCTGGTCGATGGTCAACGGCAAGCGGACGCCGTTTTCTTCCAGGCGGGTCAAGCGGACACGGAACTGGCCGAGCGAAGCCCAATCCGTCGTCAGCTGGCTGTGCAGATCCTCTAATGGCAGGACCAAGAGCTTGGACAGCACGGCGGCGATATCCTGCCGGCTACGCTCGGTCAGCTGGCGCACTTCGATCTCAACGTGATACATAACGGCGTTGGTGGCCAACAGTCGGCCCTGGCGGTCGTAGATCAGACCGCGATCGGGTATGACCCGTTCGATTCGCTCCAGGCTGGCCTCGCCGCGAGCGGCGAAGACCGGGGCATAGGGTCCGAATTGGACTCGGATGAGCTGAATCAACAGCGCCGCCGCGACCAGGCCCATGGCGCCAAGCACCATGGCCACCCTGCCCCTGGCTTGTTGGCGCCGCGCTTCCACGTTGCTCACTCGTCCGTGCCCAACACCCGGCTGAACCATTCACCGAGCGTTTCCGTGTAGGCCGGCGACAGGGCCGTCTGGCCGATGTCGCCGCTTACCGGCGGCCGCGGTGCCAGGAACTCGGCATCCGGCTGATAGCCGCTCACTGTGATGTAGTCGACATCTTGGGGACCGGCCGGCTTGAAGCCCAACTCGCTGGCCCGCGCCAGCATCTGTTCGGGGGCCGTCAGCAGTGCCAACTGGGCCGTCAGTTCGGCGTTGCCTTGCAGAATGTCTTCGCGCTGCGATTCGAGGGTGAGCACCTGCCGGCCGAACTCGGCGGCGCGTGCGCTGACCGCTAGATACATGGCGCCGATGCCGAGCAAGGTAATGATGAGCAGGAATGTGCCGCCAGCCGACCCGCGTAGATGCCAGCCGGAACGGCGCGAGGCCTGCCGAGGTCTTGAAGAAGCCATCGTCATGTGAGACACCACCCGTCTCGGAGTATGCAAGAGTCATGCCAATATCACTCTTTCGGCGATGCGCAGGCGGGCGCTGCGGGCCCTTGGATTGGCCGCGGTTTCCTCGTCACTCGCCTGGATCGGCTTGCGGCTTAATAGATTCAACTGGGCGACATGGCCGCAGGTGCATACCGGCTGCTCTGGTGGGCACACACAGTCCTGGCTCTCGCGTTGAAAGAAACGCTTGACAATACGGTCTTCCAACGAGTGGAAGGCAATGACAGCCAGGCGTCCGCCCGGCGCCAGCAACTCGAGGGCTGCGGTCAGGCCCGTCTGGAGTGTCGCCAATTCGTCGTTGACGGCGATGCGCAGTGCCTGGAACGTGCGGGTGGCGGGATGGGTGCGGCCGCCAGCGCCACCGACAGCGGCGGCCACCAATTGAGCTAGTTCTCCCGTTGTGTGCAGTGGGCGTTGTTCGACAATGCGGCGCGCAATGCGCCGGGCTCGCCATTCTTCCCCGTAGTTGGCAATCAAGTCGGCCAACTCCCTCTCCTCCAACGTGTTGACCAGATCGGCCGCCGTTTGCGGTGCACTCGGATCGAAACGCATGTCAAGCGGTCCCTCATAGCGGAAGGCGAACCCACGTTCTGGATCGGCAAGCTGCATCGATGACAACCCCAGGTCGAGCAATACCCCGTCAACCCGCTGCCAGCCCAGTTCGGCGGCGGCACTCGCCATCTGGGCGTAGGACCGTTGGCGCAACTGGACCCGGTTGCCGAACGGCGCCAGCCGTTCTTGCGCCAAGGCCAGGGCCGCCGGATCTCGGTCGAGCCCGAGCAGACTTCCGTCGGGGGCCGACCCTTCGAGCAAACCGGCAGCGTGACCACCGGCACCGACGGTGCCGTCCAGGTAGCGGCCGCCGGCACGTGGCAGCAGGCCATCCAGGACTGATTGATAAAGAACCGGGGTATGCGCGGCGGGCCCGGGCGTTCCGCTCGATGGGCCCACGTCGGCTACCCAGACGAAATGTCGAAGTCGATGAAGCGGCGAGCGTTGACCTCCGGATCGGTGACCGATCCAAGTTCGCCCTGCCACAATTCGGCGTTCCAGATTTCGAAGTACTCGCCGGCGCCGATCAGCGCCGCCTCGTTGGCAAGCTGAGCGTAGTCGCGCAAGAAGGGTGGAAGTAGGATGCGGCCTTGCGAATCGAGCTCGACGTCGGCTGCCCCACCAAAGATGACACGCCGGATGGCGCGTGCTTCGGGGTGTGTTGTGGTCAGGACTTTGGCCCGGTCGGCCAACCGCTGGAAGCTGTCCGTGGTATAAACCACCAGATTCCGCTCGAAGCCTTGGGTCACGTACGCGCCCGACGAAAGGGAAGCGCGAAATCGAACGGGGACCGTGATCCGGCCTTTGGCATCGATCGAATGGACGAACTGGCCTAGGAACATGTGTTCTAACCTGTGCTAGAATGGCGAGACGCCGGTTGGCCGGCGCCCCACTTTCTCCCACTTTCTCCCACAATTGGCCACAGTATAGACCAATCGCGCCACCCTACGCAAGCGGCGCAAGTCGCCCGTCCCACCAGTACCCTTGTCCTATGCGCGTAGTTGTCGCCAGAAAACGCTTGCTGTCTCTGACGCCCATTAAAAGGAAGAACTCCCAGGCCGATGGGGGATCCCAGGCAGCTCTTCAGCCCGCCGGTCTCGGGCCCCGAAGGACAAACAGGTTGATCGAAATCTTTGAACCTGTTCAGTTCTCAGGCCTGAGGATGGTGCTCTCCCCCACTTTGGTGACCCATTTTGAACGTAGGCTATGCGCTATGCTGGCTCCGAGCGATGGAAAGACGAAGCGGGGAGGACGCAGGGGTTGGGGATTGGGGACACGGGATTCGGGGAGGTGGACGATGAGCGGTGAAGGGGCGAGCGTGGATGGGCACGGGCCAGAGCAATCGTGCATCCCGAGGCCCCGCCAGCTGAACCCTTAAGGGAAAGGCTGACAGCGGGGCCTGGAAGGCCGTCGATTGGCAGGGGGTCTGCCCCTCGCTGTGCTCGGGGTGCTTCGCTTAGGGGCAGCCTCAGTAGTGCACCCAGGGGCCCCCCTTGAGG
>Ga0299906_10001855_pt1 | contig 17915 bp, 17 predicted proteins | sample RVTome_14_FD_200259 | JGI IMG/M metagenome (GOLD analysis project Ga0299906, IMG submission 200259) | Soil microbial communities from uranium-contaminated site in the Upper Colorado River Basin, Wyoming, United States - RVT145D125 (version 2) ...
GAGACATGTGCCTGAACGGCTGCGGGTTCGATCGGGTCCGAGGTCACCTCGACCCAATCGGGTCCCCGCCTCTGTACGGTCCCCGTCGCCATACAATCTCCTCGTGGACAACACTAACCAGGGCAGGGATGAGGACTCGCCGGACGAGCCTCTGGCCGTTCCGCCTGCCGACGAGGCACACGACGAGCCGGTGGACGGTGGCCCGGAGGCCGAGGTCGCCGGTCGTGAGTTGGGGAACGAACCTGACCTTTCACGTCGCCGGGCCGAGCCGTGGCAGCCCCCGGCCTTCTACGGCCCGATCGATCTCCCGCCCGTCATCGGTGAGCCTGACCGCCTGCCGCGGTACGGCTATCCGGTAGCCCAGGTGACGGCTCGGCAGATCCCACCGCCCGAGGCTCGTCGCAAGCCCGGCTTCGGGTTCCTGGCGATCGTCGCCGGCATCGTCGGCTCCCTGCTGACACTGGGCGTCGTGGCCGTCATGGGCGAGTTCGCCGACGACGCGACGGTCGCCACGACGACGCCCGAGACGACGGTGGTGGCGACGCCCGACACCGTCGTCCAGATCAGGGAGATCATCACGGAAGGCGACGACTCCGGCGTTGCCAAGGCCGTCGCCGCCAAGGTCGTGCCCTCGATCGTGACGGTCGAGATCGGAAGCGCGTCGAGCGACGGCGGATTCAGCGCATTCGGATCCGGGTCCGGCGTCGTGCTCACCGCCGACGGGCTCATCGCGACGAACCACCATGTCATCGAGGACTCCGACGACACCAGGGTCGTCTTCCAGAACGGCCGCATCTATGAGGCCACCGTCGTCGGCAGCGACAGGCTCACCGACCTGGCGGTGCTCCGGATCTCGGCGACCGACCTCATCCCGATCGCGCTCGGGGCGACCGAGGGTCTCGCCATCGGAGACCGAGCCATCGCCGTCGGCAACCCGCTCGGGCTGCGGGGCGGGGCGTCGCTCACGGTCGGGGTCGTGTCCGCTTTCGACCGCGAGGTCCAGGTCGGCGTCGAGGACGTCCTCGTCGGGATGCTCCAAACCGACGCCCCCATCACCCAGGGCTCGAGCGGCGGGGCGCTCGTCGACCGCGAGGGGCGACTGATCGGCATCACCTCGGCGATCGGTGTCAGCGAGGCGGGAGCGGAGGGCATCGGCTTCGCCATCCCGGTCGAGCTCGTGGAACGCATCACGAGCGAGATCATCGAGCTCGGCGAGGTGCGCCACGCTTTCCTGGGTGTCTCTCTCGACGACTCGTTCACGATGCTCGACGACGGGTCGATCATGCCGGACGGCGCCCTGATCACCGACTTCGCCGGGGCCGGTCTGGCGGCCGAGATTGCCGGCCTGGAACCCGGCGACGTCGTCGTCCGGTACGACGGGACCGCCGTGGAGACCAGAGACGATCTCATCATCGGCATCCGCCAATACCGCGTCGGCGAGACCGTCGAGCTCGAGGTCAGGCGCGACGACGCCTCCGTGATCGTCGCCATCGTGCTCGGAGAGAGGCCGACGGATGTGTGAGCTGCCATGAGCGACAACCTCTTCGATCGGCTCTTCGAGCTCTTCCAGTCGCCGGGTCCGGTGAATTGGAAGCTCGCCCGGGAGGTGTCCCGCTCCATGGCGGGAGCGAGACAGCCCGTCGATCCCCGCCTTGCGGAGGAGTACCTCGGACTCGCCCTCGCAGCCGAGCTGAGGCTCACCGAGATGCCCGGGCTCGGAACGCCGTCGTCGCGCTCCATCGAGCCGGTCGACCAGGCCACCTGGGTCGAGGAGAACCAGCAGAGCTTCGGGTACATGATCGAGCCGCTCGCCGATCGCTTCGGAAGCCAACCTGGTTCGACGCCGATGACGGAGATCTTCTCGTCGCTCGCTCCTGCGCTCCTCGGAATGCAGGCGGGCACGATGGTGGGAACCCTCGGCCACACCGTCATGGGCCAGTTCGACGCGGGAATGCCTCCGCTCGAGCACGATCGGCGCTACGCCGTGGTGCCCAACATCGAAGGATTCGCCGCCTACGGCGGGCTCGACCCGCAACAGGTGAGGATGTGGGCGGTCCTCCACGAGATCGCCTTCCACACGATCATGGACGTGCCATGGCTGCGCGGCCACATCGTCTCCGTGGTGGGCGACCTCCTCTCGTCGATCGAGGTGGATCCGGAGCGGTTGGCGGGTCAGATCGGCTCGATCAGCTCTCCGGAGCAACTCGAGGAGATGCTCGGCGAGTCGACCGACCTCTCCTCGCTGATGGGCATCGAGGTCGACAGGAGCCGATCGGCCCCGGTCGAGGCGCTGGTCGCCTTCATCGAGGGCTATGGGGACTTCGCCGTTGCGGGAGCCTCGCGTGGACTCCTCCCCGACCACGACCGCATCGCCGCGGCAGCCGCGGCCCGTCGCTCCGGCGATGAGGCGACCCGCTCGCTCGAGATCGCCGGGGTGACGCTCTCGCGATCGGGGGCGGCAGACGCGGCGCAGCTCTGCACCGAAGTCGCCGAGCGTTGGGGAACGGATGCGCTTGCCCGCGTCTGGGAGGCGCCGGAACACCTCCCGACGATCGAAGAGCTGGCGGACCCGGTCGGATGGGCGGCCAGGGTGCTGCTCCCGCTCGGTGACCTGGGGCTCGACACGTGAGACCGGGCCACCGCGGTCGGGTGTACCCATGACGGTCGCCGTGGGCAGCCCGGCCCCTCAGTTCGAGCTGAGAGATCAGCATGGCCAGAAGGTGAGCCGCGACAGCCTGCTCGGCGCCAAGTCACTGGTCGTGTTCATCCCGTACCCATTCACGCGCGTCTGCACGAGCGAGCTGTGTGAGATCCGGGACAACACCGCCTTGTTGAACGACATCGATGCCAAGGTCGTGGCGATCACGGTCGACACCGTCGGTGCGATCAGGCGCTGGGCCGAGGAGCAGCGATACGAGTTCCCCGTGCTCAGCGACTTCTGGCCCCACGGCGGCGTCGCCCAGGCATACGGCGCATTCGACGACACGTACGGCTACGCCAAGCGGTACACCTTCGTGCTCGACGAAGACGGGATCGTCCGTGACGTCGTCAAGTCGGACGAGCTGAGTGCAGGCCGCGAGTTCCAAGCCGTTGTGGAAGCCCTCGAGGCGATCTGAGCCGGACGCTCGGCTCGCCCGTGCCGCGGCGTGCGCCGGGCGGATCGGGCCTCGTCAGGTCTCGAGGCGGTAGCCGACCCCTCGGACCGTCTCGATCGTCGGGCTGCTCGGAACCTGCTCCAACTTGCGCCGCAGGCGCCTGATGTGCTGGTCGAGCGTCTTCGAGTCGCCCCAGGTCACACCCCACACCTCGTCGAGCAGCTCCTCGCGGGTGACGATCCGGCCGGGCCGCCTCATCAGCAACCGCATCAGCTCGAACTCCTTGCGCGGCAGCTCGAAAGCCGTCGAGTCGAGTCGCAGCTCGTACCGCCCCTCGTCGAGGACGGCGCGGCCGGCGGCGATCACGTCCGGCTCGTCCGGCGCTGCGGTCGAGCGCCGCATGGCTGCATGGATACGGGCGACCAGCTCGCGCACCGAGTACGGCTTCGTGAGGTAGTCGTCGGCTCCCAGCTCGAGTGCAGTGATGACATCGGCCTCGCTGTCCTTGGCGGACAGCACGATCACGGGAACCTCCGACTCGGTCCGCATCCTCCTGAGCACGTCGAGGCCTGCCATGCCTGGAAGCATGAGATCGAGGAGCACTACGTCGGGCCGCTCCTCGCGGAAGGCGAGCAGCCCTTCCCTGCCGTCGCCCTCCGCCCGAAGCTCGAAGCCCTCACGGCCCAGCGCCACCTCGAGGGCTTCGACGTAAGCCGGCTCGTCTTCGATGATGAGCACGCGCAGCATCACGCGACCCTCAGGGGAAGCGTGATGGTGAACGTGGCGCCGGCACCGGGCTCGGAGGAGATGTCGACGGTGCCGCCGTGGTTGAGGCTGACGTGGCGCACTATCGCCAGGCCGAGCCCCGTGCCGCCGGTCACGCGGCTCCTCCCGCGGTCGACGCGATAGAACCGCTCGAAGATGCGATCGTGGTGCTCGGATGGGATGCCGATGCCGTTGTCGCGCACCGAGATGCGTACGAAGGCGGTGTCGTGCTCGACCGAGACGACCACCTTCCCCGGCGCGTCACGATGCTCGACGCTCGAGTACCGGATGGCGTTGTCGACGAGGTTGGTGACGGCCGCTTCGAGTTGCCTGGCGTCGCCGTCGATCTTGACCTCGGCGTCCGGCACGGCCAGCTCGATGCCCACACCTCGCTCGTGAGCGATGGGCTCCACCTGGTGGACTGCCAGCTTCACGACCTCCTGGACGACCAGCGGCTCACGCTCGAAGTCGCCGGACTCGACGAGCGAGAGGTCCATGATGTCCTCGAGCAATCGAGCCATGCGGTCGGATTCGGAGCGGAGGCGGGTCGTCAGCCGCCGCCTGGCGTTCGGATCGGCCTCGTCCTCGAGGGTTTCGGCGAGGACGCTCAGCGCTCCGAGCGGCGTCTTCAGCTCGTGGCTGACGTTGGCCAGGAAGTCGCGGCGCATGGCGTCGACTCGGACCCTCCCCGTCAAATCCTCCAGGTAGACGAGCGCCGAGATACCGCCGACCCCGTGCACCGGGACGGCTGTGATCCCGATGTGGCGGTGCTTCGGTACCTGGATCTCGACGACGTCGCGGACGGTCTCGCCCGTCTCCCCCATCGTCTCGAGGACCCGCTCGATCCGGAGCTCGGTGATGGCCGCTCCGTGGCGGGCGCCGAGCAGCTGCTGGGCGGCATCGTTCGAGAAGGCAACCCGGCCGCCGGCCGTCAGGGCAAGCACCCCGAACGGCGCCCGCTGCCAGGCCACGCTGGCCTCGTCCCTGGCGATCTCGGCGCTGACGATCTGGCGCTCTACGCCCTGGCGGCGGGCGTCGGCAGCCGCGACCGCACGCCTGGAGCGGATGAGCGCCGAGGCGGCGACGGCGGCAGCTGCTGCAAGAAGCGTGATGGCGCCGACGACCGGAATGATCGTGTCCACGTCTCGCGACTATAGGTGTGGGTCGCAACGGCGAGGATCGTTGTCAGACAAGGACACCCGAGAATTCACCCTGAGTTCAAGCAGGTGAGCGCCTCAGGTCACGTGCGCCCCATACGGTGTTGCCGGGCTGATCGCGACACCTCGATGAGGCGCCGAGTGCGTGATTCGGGATGGGTCACGGATCGGTCCGTCGCAGACAAGTGAGGGGCGGGAGCGGCGATGCTCTCGCTCGGACAACAGGAGAGGCAATGACATCAAGAAACAGGCTCGTCACCGCGGCGCTGCTCGCCTTGGCGCTCGTCGTCGCCGCGTGTGGTGGCGACTCCGACGAGACGACGACAACGGCAGGTAGCGGCGACACGACCCAGGCGCCGCCGGATACGACGGGGTCGGGCGGGCTCACCGGCCAGATCGTCATCTCCGGATCGTCGACGGTAGAGCCGATAACGGGACGGGTTGCGGAGGACTTCGGCGGCGCCAATCCCGAGGTGAGGATCAGCGTCGACGGCCCCGGCACATCGGACGGGTTCGTGCTCTTCTGCAACGGGGAAACCGACATCTCGGACGCCTCGCGTGCGATTCGTGAGGAAGAGGTCGAGACCTGCCTGGCCAACGGCGTCGAGCCGATCGAGATCAAGGTGGCGATCGACGGGTTGTCCGTCCTGACCTCCACGCAGAACACCGACGTGACCTGCCTCGACTTCGGCGACCTCTATGCCCTCCTCGGGTCGGAGAGCACGGCCTTCAACACGTGGGCGGCGGCCAACGACCTGGCGGCGGAGATCCAGGCGGATGGACTGGGCGCATCGCACGCTCCATACGCCGACGTCCCCCTCGTGATCACCGCTCCAGGTGAGGAGTCCGGGACGTTCGACTCGTTCATCGAGATCGTGCTGGCGGACACCGCCGAGGCGCGCGGCACGGATGAGAACCCTCGTCCCGACTACGTCGCATCTCCCAACGACAACGTGATCATCGAGGGCATCTCGAGCAACGACACGTCGCTGGGGTGGGTCGGCTACGCCTTCTTCATCGAGAACCAGGACGTCGTCGCCGCCCTCGAGGTCGACGGCGGCGATGGCTGCGTCGCCCCGACGCCGGAGACGATCGCCAGCGGCGAATACCCGATCTCGCGACCGCTGTTCATCTACGTGAACAAGGCGGCGGCCGAGGAGAAGCCTGCGCTGTCGGCGTTCGTCGACTTCTACCTCAGCGAAGCCGGCCTGGCCAATGTGGGCGAGGCGGGCTATGTCGACCTGACGCCCGACGAGAACGCCGAGTGGCTCGCCAACTGGGAAGCCGGGAACGTGGGCAAGGTCGACTGACCGGGCGCACGGATGGACGGGGCCCACGGTTGGCGTGGCGCCCCGTCCATCGGCATGATTGACGTCGATCTGGGAAGCGAACTGCGAAGCGCCGACCGAGGACTGTGATGACGACAGAGCCAACCGAGACAATCGGACTGCTTGCCGGGTCGCGCCCCCGCCAGCGTCGAGAGCGTGTGATCCGCTGGTTCTTCCTCAGCGCGGCGGCCACGTCGATCCTGATAAGCGCAGCCATCGTGCTCTCGCTCGCCGGTGAGGCCTGGACATTCATCAGCAACGTCGAGTTGGCGTCGCTCACCGACATCGGCTGGTTCCCGAGGCGGGGAGCGTACGACATCGGGACGATCGTCGTCGGGACGCTCCTGGTGGCGGGCATCGCCATGCTCGTGGCCGCTCCGTTGGGGTTGGGGGCGGCGATCTACCTCTCTGAGTACGCCGATCGCAGGCTCCGCAAGGTCCTCAAGCCGGCGTTGGAGATCCTGGCGGGCATCCCGAGCGTCGTCCTCGGCTACTTCGCATTGACGTTCATCACCCCCGAGCTGCTCAGGAGGATCTTCGGCAGCGAGGTCGCCGGGTTCAACATGCTGGCAGCCGGAGTCGGCGTCGGCATCCTCACCATCCCGTTGGTGGCATCGATCACCGAGGACTCGCTGCGCGCCGTGCCCAACTCGCTACGCGAGGCGTCGTACGGTCTGGGCGCCTCCCGGATGCGGACGTCGCTGCGGGTCGTCTTCCCGGCCGCGGTATCGGGCGTCGTCGCCTCGTTGATCGTGGCGTTCTCGCGCGCCATCGGGGAGACCATGGTCGTCGCAATCGCAGCAGGGGCCCAGGGCGGATCGCTGTTTTCGGTGAACGCGCTCCAGCCCGGCCAGACCATGACGGCGGCGATGGCCTCGCTGGCGATCGGCTCCGACCGGGTCCGCGGCGCCGACTTCGCCTTCCAGAGCCTGTTCTTCGTGGGTTTGTTGCTCTTCACGATGACACTGACACTGAACGTGATCTCGGAACGATTCGTCCGGCGAGTCCGGCAGAGGTACTGACATGGCGATCACCACACCCCGGGCGTACGCGCCGGACGCGGTGCGCAGGGTCTTGCAGCGCAAGAAGCGGGACGTGCGCGGCCGCACGTTCCATGTCGGCCTGGTGGCGACGCTCCTGACGAGCGTGGCGATATTGGTGATCCTCATGGTGGATGTGGTTCTCGACAGCTTGACGGTCTGGGAGACCCGGAGCCTCGGAAGCTTCCTGACGAGCCAGCTGTCGGCGGATCCGGCGGTGGCCGGCATCGCCCAGGCGCTGTACGGCTCGATCGTGCTCATGATTTTCACGATCGCCATCGCATTCCCGCTGGGGATCTCGGCCGCCATCTACCTGGAGGAGTATGCCCGCGACACCCGCTTCACCAGGATCATCAACGCCAACATCCGCAACCTGGCGGGCGTCCCGTCGATCGTGTACGGCATCCTCGGCCTCGCCCTCTTCGTCAAGGCGTTGGAGTCGATCACGGGTCCCCAGGTCCACGGCAGAAGCGTCATCTCGGGCGGCTTCACGCTGGGGCTGCTGGTTCTCCCCATCGTCATCATCACCACTGCGGAGGCGCTGCGCGCCGTACCCGGCGGGATACGCGAGGCTGCATACGGCGTCGGCGCGACGCAATGGCAGATGATCCGTCAGCATGTGTTCCCCGTGGCAGCACCCGGGATCCTCACGGGGACCATCCTCTCGATAGGGCGTGCCTTCGGTGAAGCGGCGCCGCTCCTCATGGTCGGGGGGATCACGACGTTCTTCCAGGCAGGCGACGCCAGCATCGTCGAGCAGCTCCAAGGGCGGTTCAGCGCTCTCCCGGTTCTCGTCTTCTCTTGGGTCCGCTTTCCCCAAGACGAGTTCCGGGCCCTCACGGCCGCCCTGATCATCGTCATGCTCGTCGTGCTGCTTCTGATCAACGCCACAGGCATCTACCTGCGAAACCGGTACGAGAAGGACCTATGAGCCAAGAACGAGAGGGGGTACGCGAGATGCCGACGACCGAGACGACCCGAGCCGCCCAGGATGGCGGCTCGAGGAGCGGGTTCGGCGAGCAGACCCATGACCGTCCGTTAGCGTCACGGCGCATGGAGGTCCCCGACGACAAGGCTCGCATAGACGACTTGAACGAGCATCCGGTGGTCATCGACGTTCGAGACCTGAACGTGTTCTACGGGGACTTCCACGCCGTCAAGGGCGTCGCCCTCCAGATCAGGCAAAACGAGATCACCGCCCTCATCGGGCCCTCCGGGTGCGGCAAGTCGACGGTCCTTCGATGCTTCAACCGGATGAATGACCTCATCGACATCGCCCGCGTCGAGGGGGAGGTCCTCTATCACGGAGTGAACCTGTACGACACGGCCGTCGACCCCATCGAGGTCCGTCGCCACGTCGGCATGGTGTTCCAGAAGCCCAATCCGTTCCCGAAGTCGATCTACGACAACATCTCTTTCGGACCCAGGATCGCCGGCTACAAGGGCAACATGGATGACCTCGTCGAGCAGTCGCTCCTCCGGGCGGCGCTCTGGGACGAGGTGAAGGACAAGCTCAAGGAGTCTGCGTACGCGCTCTCCGGCGGCCAGCAGCAGCGACTGTGCATCGCCAGGGCGATCGCCACCAATCCGGACGTCGTGCTCATGGACGAGCCGTGCTCGGCGCTCGACCCGATCGCCACGCTCCGCATCGAAGAGCTCATGCAGGAGCTCAAGGCCGACTACACGATCATCATCGTCACGCACAACATGCAGCAGGCGGCGCGCGTGAGCGACCGGACGGCCTTCTTCAACGTGCAGGTGAACGAGAAGGGCCAGCGGACCGGCCACCTCGTCGAGTTCGGCGAGACCGGGAGGATCTTCACGAATCCGATCGAGAAGGCGACTGAGGACTACATCACCGGTAGGTTTGGCTGAGAAGCGAGGGGCAGATGACAGAGAACCCGACAGTCCGGACGCACGAGGACATCCGGCACCGATTCGACGAGGTGATGGAGCAGATCCGGCAAGGCCTCGTTCGGATGGGATCGCTCGTCGTCGAGAACGTCGAACGCGCCGGGACGGCGATGCGCGAGCGGCGCCTCGAGCTGATCCCGGTCGTCATGGAGGCGGACCAGGAGATCAACCGCCTCTACTCGCAGTATGAGTCGCTCGTGTTCGAGACCCTGGCCCGTCAGCAACCGGTGGCCGGCGACCTTCGCTTCCTCGTGGCGGCCACCAGGATGCTCTACGAGCTGGAGCGCTCGGGTGACCTGGCCGTCAACTGCGTGAAGATGCTCGACAGAGAGGACGGGTTCCCGGACTCCCCCAAGCTGCTGGCGACGCTCGACGAGATGGTGCGCGGCGCAACGAAGGTCTTCACGATGGGAGTCGAGTCGCTCGCCGAGATGAGTCCGGACGCCGGCACTCGACTCGATGAAGCGGACGACGAGGTCGACAAGCTCGTGAGCCGCTTCTACACCGAGATCGGGCAGGAGAGCGAGAGGATCGGGCTCAACTCAGCCATCGCTCTCTCGCGAGTCGGCCGCTTCCTCGAGCGCATCGCCGACCATGCTGTGAACATAGGCGAGCACGTCACGTTCATCGTCACCGCTTCCTTCGCAGACGACACGCACGTGTCGATCCGCGAGGAGGACTGACCGGCTTCTAACCTCGCGCATCCGCCGTCTTGGAGGGTGTCATCGACTTCTCGTACAGCGAGCGATGCGAGCAGCTCCGCACCGACCTGCGCGACTACATGGATGAGCACGTCTACCCGGCCGAGGAGTCGTTCCACGAGCTCAACGGCGGCGCCAGCCCCTACGACCCGCCGCCGGTCATGGAGGCGCTCAAGCTGGAAGCCAGGCGCCGCGGGTTGTGGAACCTCTTCATGCCGGAGGAACGATGGGGCGCCGGCCTCGCCAACTCCGAGTACGCCCCGTTGGCTGAGATCATGGGGCGCAGCATCGAGGTCGCCCCCGAGGCGACGAACTGCTCCGCTCCCGACACCGGGAACATGGAGGTTCTGGCGGTGTTCGGGACGGCCGACCAGCAGGAGCGTTGGCTCGTTCCGCTCCTCGACGGCGAGATTCGCTCCTGCTTCTCGATGACCGAGCCTGCCGTCGCCAGCTCCGACCCCAGGAATCTCGAGACTCGCATCGAGCGGAGGGGCGACGGGTACGTCGTCAACGGGACGAAATGGTGGTCAACCGGCGCGATGGGCTCGACCTGCAGGGTGGCCATCGTGATGGGAGTGACCAATCCGGACGCCGACCCCAAGAGTCGCTACTCGATGATCCTCGTCCCGACCGACACGCCCGGAGTCGAGATTGTTCGCAATCTCCCCGTCTTCGGCTACCACGACCGAGGAGGCCACGCCGAGATCCGCTACGACGACGTGCACGTCCCGGCGGAGAACCTCATCGCCTCGGACGGCGACGGCTACATGATCGCTCAGGCGCGCCTCGGCCCGGGCCGCATCCACCACTGCATGCGAGCGATCGGGATGGCAGAGAGAGCGTTCGATCTGATGGTGGCGAGGGCGAAGGACCGCACCGCATTCGGCAGCGCCATCGCCGACAAGGGCGTCGTCCAGGACTGGATCGCAGAGGCGCGCTGGCGCATCGAGCAGGCCCGCCTCCTCGTCCTCAAGACCGCATGGCTGATCGACACGGTCGGCAACAGAGCAGCCGGCACCGAGATCTCGGCCATCAAGGTCGTGGTACCCAACATGGCACTCTGGGTCATCGACAAGGCGATCCAGGTGCACGGCGGGGCCGGCGTCAGCGACGACACCCCCCTTGCCCGGATGTGGGCCCACGTGCGGACGCTGCGCATCGCAGACGGCCCGGACGAGGTCCACAGCATGGTCGTCGCACGTCGGGAGCTCGGCCGCTACTGAGCGGCCACCGCCCTAGGGCTCGAATCGCGAGGCATCTGCAGGGTGGATGCGGCGAGCAGCGTGAGCCGAAAGATCGACGCCTCCCCGACGTGGAGGTACGCCAGGTTGCCTCCCATGAGCGCCGCCAGGCTGCGAGCAACGGCGAGGCCCATCCCGACCGAGTGGGGCCTCCTCCCGTCCCCCTCCTCGTGGTCGAACGGGTCGAACATCGTCACCACCCTGGGGAGCGGGATCGGGCCTCCCGAATCGCACACGTCGATCACCACGTCGTCGGCGCCGCCGCGCACGTCCACCCACACGTCCGATCCCCCGTACCGGAAGGCGTTCGTCAGGAGGTTGCGCACGATCTGCCGGAGTCGCAGCGGGTCGGCGGCGGCCGTGGCGGTTCCCCGCAGCCGGACATCGCGGTCCCATTCGCGGCCGAGCGCCTTGGCGGTGTGGGCGACGACCTCGCCCACATCGACCGGTAGGCAATGGACGGTCATGGTGCCCGCTTCGAGGCGGGTCATCGTCAGCAGGTCCTCGACGATGCTCGCGAGGTCGGCGGCCTGCCTGGCGATCAGCTCGACGAGCGATCGAGCTTCGGCGGGCTCGAAGGCATCCCAGGCGTCTGCGAGCTCGGTTGCGAACCCGAGCACTGCTGCCAGCGGCGTCCGCAGCTCGTGGCTGACGCTGGCGAGGAAGTCGCGCTTCGAGTGATCGAGCTTCTCGAGCTCGACGACACGCAGCTGGGCAACCTCCGCCTCGCGCCGCGTCTGCTCGACCTGGAGTCGTTCTGCCGTGAGCATGGCGCGCAGCTCGTTCGCCTCGCTGCGAACTGCGCCGTCGAGCCGGTGATACTCACGATGCGCCACGAGTGCACCTTCGTGGTCGCCGAGAGCCTCGAGGGCATCGGCGCGCAGCGAAGCTGCCCGTGCGAGGTTGCGGTTGTTGCCGGAGGCGGCGCTCTGGTCGGCGACCCACGCGGTGATCTCGAGCGCTTCGCGCGGCCGCCCGCCGGCCGTCAGCCACTCGGCGCGGTCGAGAGCGATCTCGGCGACGAGCGTGTCGAATCCCCCCCGTGCAGCCACCAACTGTGCCTCAGCCGCCTCGGCGAGAGCCGCCTCGACGTTGCCGGCTCGGGCGTGGACCTGGGCGAGGAGGGAACGACCGTAGGCGACCGTGTTGCGGCCCGCGTCGCCGAGTCCCGAGCCGCACGCGATCACCTCGCGGGCGACGGTCTCGGTCTCCACGATGAGGTTGGAGGCGTTCGGCTGTTCTTCCTCGGCGACGACGAGAAGCTCGAAACCTCGGTTGATCATCGCCATGGCGACGCGCAGCGGATCATGCAGGTCGGAGAAGACGCCTTGCGCCTCGGAGAACAGCTTGGCTGCTCCGCCATGGCGGCCGGCGTGGCTCATGGCGAGCGCGGTCAGGTTCATGAGCACGCCGCGGCCGAGCCTGTCGCCGGCGTGCTCCATGGGGGCGACCGCCCGCTCCAGGTAGTCGAGCGCCGTAGCAGTGTCTCCGGCGTCCGAGTAGATGTCCCCGATGGCCATCAGCGCGTTGGCGGTCCCGACGGGATCACCGGTCGCCTCGAAGTGCTCCAGGACGGCGAGCTGCTCGACGAGCGACTCGGAGAGCCGGCCGAGCGACCCGAGCGCCCAAGCGCGGTTGTGCCTGGCCCACGCCATGCCGTCGGAGTCGCCGAGGCGACGCGCCAGCTCGATCGCTTCTTCGGCGACCGCCACGGCTTCCAGCGAGTCGTACTCGAAGAGGCTCGCCGCCAGGGCGGTCAAGGCACGCTGGCGCCCCGCCTCGTCCGAGGCGGCGTCGACTGCTGCCCGCGCCGTCGCCAGCGTGTCCATCTCACGGTGATTTCGGCTGTTCAGGCCCTGGGATGAAGCACTGTCCCTCAGCCGAGCATCAGCCGAATATGCCCCGCCAGAAGCGCCTGAATATGTTCAAGGCACTCGGCTGGGGGAGCTCGACGAGGACCTCTTCGAGGTGATCGGGAGGAAGGTCGCCGACGAGGAGGTAGGTCGACCCTCCTGCCTGCCACGACACCCACACGTCGGTCGCCGTCGCCAGCCTCTTGTAGTCACGTCCGTCGATCTCGAAGCCGACCGCATCCTCGAATTGCTCCGCCTGCCGTTCGAGCTCGAAGAGCGAGAAGGAGAAGAGCCCATCCGTGTAGAAGGCTTGGACCACGTCGTCGGGGCCTGAGTACATGTCTGCGAGCCGGTAGCCGGCAGCGTCGTCGGGGAGCTTGGTGGTATCGATCGACAGCAGCACGTCCGAGATCCCCTCGTCCGACTTGTCGATCGCATACGCCTTCCATGGTGTCGAGTCGAACTGCATCATCGTCGACAGCCGGAAGAGCCTGCCGTCACCGTCGTAGATCTCCGTGGTGAGAGCCGCTCCGGTCTCCTCGTCGAACACGATCTTGGCTCGTACCGCACCGTCGTCCTCGAGGATGGCGACCGATTCGGCGTCGCGGCCGAGGCGCCGAGCTGCCACCGGGTCCGAGGCCGAGTAGCGATCGCTGGCGTACCGCTTCCATGCCGAAACGACGATCGAGCCTGCGCTCCCGTCGGCGAAGACCTTGCCTGCGTCGACGACCCTCCCGCCCTGCAGCATGGTCAGGCTTCCGGCGTGCTCGACCTCGATGACGGCGACCAGGGACTCGCCGTCCCATCGAGCGATCACGACCTGGGATCCTGCGTAGTCCGCTTCGGCCGCCGCCTCCAGATAGTCCTCGAGGTCGAACGCCAGCGCGACGGGGATCGAGGCGATGGACGCCAGCCCGGCGACGGCGACGACGAACGCTCCCCTCACCGTCCGGGTCATGGCTCCACCCGGGACGAGAACCCGGTCGGGATGACGGAGAAGCCGGCTTCGAGCGATGCCCTTGCGATGTGACGGTCGGCGATCGTGTCGAGATCGATGGGCGTCGACTCGTCGCGGCCCGCTGCGAGGCCGAGGACGAGGGCTGCGACGGCAGCTGCGCTCACCCCGCCGGCGACGACGCGGCGGGTCCTCGTGCGGCGCCGTGCCGCCAGGTGATCCTCGTGGTTCCAGTTGAGCTCCGGAAGCTCGACTCCGGGGAGCGCCCTCACGGCGGTCCTGGCGAGGTCGAGGTCCTGCAACTCGCGCCTGCAGTCTTCGCATGTCACGACGTGGCTGCCGATGATGCGCTGCTCCTGGGTGTTGAGCTCCCCGTCGAGGTACGCAGACAGATCCTCGCCGTAGTGGGCGAACGGGATCAGGTTGTCGGGGACCTGCAGCGTCGGCAGGAGACGCACCGCGGTCCTCGCCTCCTTGAGGTTGCGGAACTCGGCGATGCAGTCGAGGCACGTCTCGACGTGCTCGACGACGGCTTGCAGCTCCCCCGGCCGCAACTCACCGTCGAGGTAGGCGGAGAGGAGCTCCTCGACCTGGCAGGCGTCTCTCAGATCGGCCATGTCAACAGCCCCCTGAGTTGCTTGCGACCCCGGTGGATCCTGCTCCGGACGGTGCCGACGGGCGCGTCGACCGCGACGGAGATCTCCTCGTAGGTGAGCCCGACCACGTCGCACAGAACGACGCACTCGCGAAACTCGAACGGGATCTTGAGGAGCGCGGACTGCACGTCTTCCGAGAGCCTGACGGATGCGAGCACCTCGTCTGGCGAAGGAGTGGAGCCGATCGAGGTGTGATCGTCGTCCGGGAGCTGGGCCGTCGGCCTGCGCTTCTTCCTCCGCACGTCGTCGAGGAATGCGTTGCGTGTGATGCGCCACAGCCAGCCCTCGAAGGAGCCGGGGGTGTAGTCGGAGAGACCCTTGCGAACACGGAGGAGGACCTCTTGCACGAGATCGGACGCATCGTCCGGGTTTCCGGTGAGCCGGTATGCGAAGTTGTAGATCTTCCGCCCATAGCGCCGCGCGACATCTTCCCAACTCGGGACGAACTCTTCAGGCACAGCTCTCCCCTGCTCTCCAGGGGTCACAACGAAATCGGGCGGGACCCGGTTCCCGGATCAGGTCTGGTCTGAGGTCTCGTCCTCGGCGGCGCCTTCGGAGATGCCCTTGCGGAACTCCTTGGCAGACGAACCGAGCGAGCGCGCCAGGTCGGGAAGCTTCTTCGCACCGAAGAGGAGGAGGATGATCACCAGGACGATGACGATCTCCCAGCCGTTGAAATTCCGCACGTGGTGCTCCTTGCGTCGGCCGCCAGTGTACCCCGCCCCACCTCCTAGGCACGAGCCGGGCACACCAACCAGATATGGCGAGCCGGCTACCCCATGGCTATGGAGTCGACAAACGCCTGCATCCGTTCCCTCGTGATGAAACGGATGCGCGGCTCTCGCTTCTCCTTGGCGTAGACGGCGTACGGGCCGAACTTGTCCGAGAACAGGAAGCCGCGATCGGCGCGGGCGCTGATGAAGCCGTACATGAACTGGTCGATCGCCGACTCCGCCAGCTCCGGGTACGACCCGGGAGCATGGTCGACGAACGAGACGTAGCTCGTCCCGCCCCGACCGGTTGCGAGGAACGTCCCCGCCTTCGCTTGCGGGCTGAGGAGGTACCCGGCGTGCTCGAGGAGAGCACCGCAGAGGACGGAGGCAGGCGCCGTCGCCGGATCGACGCCCTTCGCTCGGATCGCCGAGTCGATCGACGATGGGAGCCGCAGGTCGACGCCGAGCGGGGGCAGGTCGTCGCGCCCCGGCCCCGTGGAGATCGCCGGCGGGGCAGACGGCTCGATCGCAGTTAGGGCCGCCAGCGGGTCATGGTGGACGATGGCAGGGGCGTCGTGCTCGTCGCGATGCTCCTCGGGAAGAGGAGGCGGCGCCTCGTCGATCGGCATGGTCGCCACGAGCCGAGCCGACCCGTCCCGCATGCCGTACACCTCGAGCGACTCGATGTTCTCGATCGGGAGTCCCTGGGTGCGCTTGCGGCGCAGCGCCTCGTATCCCTGCTTGAGCATGAGGTCGCGCATCATGTCGTCGTCGCCTGCCGAGGCGGGCACGTCGAAGGTGACCCGTGCCGTCGATCCGTGGACGTGAAAGTCGGTCTCTTGCTTGAGGAGCCGCGTGAAGTCGCTGCGCTCTGACTTGGTGGCCGGCTCACCGGCTCCAGGCGACCGATCCTTGAGGAACCACCACACGGCGAAGCCGAGGACGACGAGCACGATGGCGGCCAGGACGTACGGCAAGAACCTTCTCCTTCGCTACTGCTGTCGCCGATTCTATGGGCTGGCCCCGCCGCGTGTCCGCCCTAGGTCCGACGAAGGAGGCTAGAGCTTGACCGAGCCCAAGTCGGCTCGATCAACCCGCTCCCTGCGCATCCCCCACCACCCGACGACGACGGCGCACGCCACCACGGCGACCATCACGAGAACGGTGTCGTGGAGCCCGGCGACCTGGACGTCCGGGGGTGCTGACGCGGCGTCTCCTCCAAGGGCTCCGCCTGCCCTCGCCGCCACCCTCGAAGCCCACAGCGAGCCCATGACCGCAACGCCGGTGATCTGACCCAGCAGCCGCGTCATCGTCAGGAGGCCGCCACCGACACCGCCGTACTCGCGCGGCACCGATCCCATGATCGCACTGTTGTTCGGGGACTGGAACACTCCGACGCCGAGGCCGAGCGGTACCGCGACGGCGGCGAAGTGGAGGAAAGTCGTGTCGGTCCCGAAGGTGACGAACCCCAGTGTCGAGAATCCGAGCACGACGAGTCCGGTCAGCGTGATCCTCCGCACCCCGAGCCGGTCGGAGAGAGCTCCCGCCGCCGGCGAGACTGCGCCGAGGACGAGTGGGGCGATGGCGAGGGCGAGTCCGGTCTTGCGGGTGTCGTATCCGAGCACCCCCTCGAGGTAGAACGGCAGCAGGAAGAACATCGCCGCGATGCTCACGAAGACCAGATACCCGGAGACGATGCTGACGGTGAGCACCGGGTTCCGGAGGAGGCCGAGTTGCACCATGGGCGACTTTGCCCTCCGCTCGACGACGACGAAGGCCACCCCGGCGAGGATCGCCGCTGCGAAGAGCCCGAGGATCGCAGGCGACCCGTAACCGGCTGTCTGGCCCGCCGTCACCCCAAGCGAGATGCAGAGGAGCACTGCGCTCAGCGAGAGCGCCCCGAGCACGTCAAACCGCTGGCCCCCGCTCGGAGGAGTCGCCGGGACGTGGCGAACGGCGAGCAGTGTCCCGATCACGCCGACCGGCAGGTTCACGAAGAAGATCGCTCGCCAGTCGAACGTCGCGATGAGGAGACCGCCGACGACGGGGCCTGTGATCACGCCCGCCGAGACGAATGTGCCGATGAGGCCGAGCGCCTTCCCCCGCTCCTCGGGCGGGAAAGCCTCGGTGAGGATGGCCGCGCCGAGTGCGAGGGTCATGGCGGCGCCGACCGCCTGGACGACGCGGAAGGCGATGAGCAGCTCGATCGATGGCGCCAGCCCGCACAGCACCGAAGCCACAGTGAAGAGCACGAACCCGGCCGTGTAGATCTTCTTCTTGCCGACGATGTCGCCCCAGCGCCCGACGCCGAGCGTGAGCGTCGCCAGCGTGAGCAGGTACCCGACGGCCACCCATTGGACGACGGGCAGGGAAGCGCCGAGCTCCTGGCGAATCGTCGGAAGCGCGATGTTCACGATGGAGCCGTCGATGGTGGCGAGGAGGACTCCCGCCCCGATCGCCGCCATCACGTGCCACTTCCTGGCGTAGTCGACGCCTA
>Ga0299906_10001856_pt1 | contig 17915 bp, 20 predicted proteins | sample RVTome_14_FD_200259 | JGI IMG/M metagenome (GOLD analysis project Ga0299906, IMG submission 200259) | Soil microbial communities from uranium-contaminated site in the Upper Colorado River Basin, Wyoming, United States - RVT145D125 (version 2) ...
ACATCCAGCTCCCCGGTATCAGCGGCATGGAGGTTCTGGAAAAGGTCAAGGAGATGGAGGAGGAGATCATCGTCATCATGGTCACCGCCCTCGGTGTCCTGGAGACGGCCGTCAAGGCGATGCGGATTGGCGCCTACGACTACATCAACAAGCCGTTCAATCTGGATGAGTTGGCTATCGTCATCCGCAAGGCTCTCGAAACCAGCGAGCTGAAAAAGGAAGTGGCGCACCTGCGCTCCGAGCAGTCCCGCAAGTACGGCATCGGCAACATCATCGGCAAAAGCAAGCACATGCAGAATGTACTCGCCATGGTCGAGAAGATCGCCCGCAGCGACGCCAGCACCGTTCTCATCCAGGGTGAGAGCGGCACCGGCAAGGAACTGATCGCCAAGGCCATCCATTACGAAAGTGCCCGGGCCGACAAGCCGTTCATGGCCATCAATTGCGCCGCCGTTCCCGAGACCCTTCTGGAGAGCGAACTGATGGGGCACGAAAAGGGGGCCTTCACCGACGCCAAGATGCTGAAGAAGGGGCTGTTCGAGATGGCCGACGGCGGGACCCTCTTCCTTGACGAAATCGGCGACATGGAACCCGGCATGCAGGCGAAGTTGCTGCGGGTGCTCGAGGAGCGCTCCTTCCGTCGGGTCGGAGGCACCAGGGATGTTCAGGTCGACGTGCGTATCGTCTCGGCCACCAACAAGGATCTGCTCAAGGCAATGGAGGAAAAAACCTTCCGCAACGACCTCTATTACCGCATCCAGGTGATCCCCATCTTCCTGCCGCCGCTGCGGGAGCGCAAGGATGACATCATCCCTCTGGCTGAGCACTTCATCAACCACTTCAATCGCGAGTTTGCCAAGAACGTCAAGAGCATATCGAGGATGGCGGAGAAGTTTCTGACCGAATACACCTGGCCCGGAAACATCAGGGAGCTGAAGAATGTCATCGAACGGGCCATCATCCTTGAAAACGAGGAGACGCTGCTGCTCGAGCATCTGCCCCAGGAGATCGTGACGAAGACCGGCGGTGGCGGGGGCGGCTCCTCTGGCGTTCGGTTGCCGCCGGAGGGGATAGACATCGAGGATGTGGAGCGGGAGTTGATCCGCCAGGCCCTCGAAATATCGGAGGGGAATCAGTCGAAGGCGGCCAAGAAGCTCAACCTGGGGATCGATGCCTTTCGCTACCGGATGAAGAAGTTCGGTTTCCTTTAAGGCGGGAGGCGGGAATATCGCTGAAAAAAAGAGAGGGCAGGGGCTGTCCTCTCTTTTTTTGTCTATAATGCTGGGGCAATCATGCCGGTGGTCAAACGAGGTGGGATATGAAAGCAGATCTGAATGGAATTGCCATGGCCTACGATGACGTCGGCTCGGGACCGGCCGTCATGCTTCTGCATGGTTTTCCCCTGTGCCGGCAGATGTGGCAGCCACAGGTTAAGGCGCTGGCAACTGCCGGCTATCGGGTAATCACCCCCGACCTGCGCGGATTCGGGGAAAGCGAGGCTCCGAACGGGCCGCACTCGATGTCGATTTTTGCCGATGATGTGGCCGGTCTGCTCGCTCATCTCGGCATCGAGAAGGCGGTGATCGGCGGGATGTCGATGGGCGGCTACGTGCTGCTCAATCTGGTCGAGCGTTACCCCCATCGGGTAGCGGCGGCGATGTTCCTGGTCACCCGCGCCGCCGCCGACGACGAGCCGACGAGAATGCGGCGGTCATCCCTGGCGGGGGAAGTTGCCGCCGGCCGGCCGCAGGTCGTCACCGATGCCTTTGAGGGGATCCTGTTCGCCGGCAGCACTCCGGTCGTGCGGCCCGAACTGGTGGCCGAGGTGAAGACCTGGATGACCGCCACCGCCCCCCGTGGACTGGCCGGCGGACTGCTGGCGATGCGTGACCGGAAGGATTACATTGACCTGCTGCCATCCCTCGATCTGCCGGCTCTGGTAATCGGTGCCGAGGCCGACCGGGCAGTACCTCCGGAACATTCGCGCGTGCTGGCAGAGGGGTTGCCGAACGCCCGACTGTGCATGATCGCCGAAGCCGGGCATATGGCCAACCTGGAGCGTCCTGAGGCGTTCAACACCTGTCTGCTGGAATTCCTGCACGGATTGGGGCTGAAGTGAAACCTCTCCCTGTTTTTTTGGCGGTCTGACAAGGCGGGGGCGGAAGGATCCGCCCCCGCTTTTTGGAGCAATTGGTGTAATTCCTTACAGCATCGGCCGAGGAGTCGTTCTCGAGTTCGGCGGCAGGACGGGATGGACAACCTGCGGCTGATCCCCGGTAAGGGTGCGGAGAAACGAGGTGATTTTTTCCGCCTCGACCGGACTCAGAGCAATGCCGAGCTGCGCCGTGCCCATGATGGTCACCGCACCCTTTAGTTCCCAGACCTTGCCCGAATGGAAATAGGGTGGCGTCAAAGCAATGTTTCTCAGGGACGGGGATTTGAAGACGTAGCGGTCGGCGGCGGTATTGGTCACCTGGAAACGTCCGACATCCCCAGGCGGCCGAACCTCCGCGGCGGGAGCTTCCCGCACGCCAAAGGGGAAGTAGCTCGTTCCGCCGATATTTACGCCGTTATGACAACTGGCGCACCCCTTGTTCATGAACAGCTGCAGCCCCTCCTTCTCCGCAGCGCTGAGCGACTGTTCGTCTCCCTTGAGGAAGCGGTCGAAAGGGGCGTTCGGGGTAATGAGCGTCGCCTCGAAGACTTCGATCGCCTTGGCCATGTTGTCAAAGGTCACCGGGTCCTTTTCCCCGGAAAATGCCTTCTCAAAAAGCGCCACGTATTCCGGCATGCTCTTGAGGGTGGCGACCACCTGCCGGGGAGAATTGCTCATTTCCACCGACGCTTGCACCGGCCCCTTGGCCTGCTCGGCGAGGTCCCTGGCCCGCCCGTCCCAAAACTGCGCGATATTGAATACCGAATTGAGCACTGTGGGGGCATTTCTCGGTCCCTTTTGCCAGCCGTGGCCGACGGAGGTCTCTTGCAGGTCTACCCCTCCAAGCCCCACATTGTGACAGGTATTGCAGGAAATCAGGTGCGATGCCGAGAGTCGGGGGTCGAAAAAGAGCATCTTCCCCAGTTCCACCCTGGCCGGAATCGCCGGGTTGTTTTCCAGTGCCGGCGCGGCATCCGGAACCGGCTGGAATAGAATCCTGGCAGTTTTCGCCAGCCCTTCCTCTGCCCCGGCGCTGCTGGCCAGGGCCAGCCAGAATGCCAGGAAGTTTAACGCCAATCTCTGCATGTTCAATTCCTCCTGTCTAAGGTGTCCCCGCTTTAGGGGTTGATTGGGAAAACAGCCGCTCGTAGAAAGAAGGCTGCAGAAAGCTGAAAGACGCCACGAACCGGCCGAAATCAGCCTCGTCCGCCGGCTCGAAGCCGTTCTTTTCGGGCCGCCATTGGGTGAAATAAAAGGCGACCACTCGTTCGCCGCGGCGGGCGAAGAGTATCTTGCACCAGACCTTGTGCCGGAGAACGGGCTCGACTCCCACCGTGATCGCTTCCAGCCCATCCTGGCCGAGAACCTTCACCTTCCTGAGTTTCGGCGGTTCGAACGCGACCCGGCTTGCCCACAGGAAGCGCCGGAAAAACTCGGCCTGCCGTTCCTCGAAATCGCGGGAATAACCGAAGGGCTCCTCGGCATAGGCCAGAGTGCTCTGGCAGGGATAACCGTCGCTGCAGATTTTCATGAAGGCGATCGAGTAGTCGTCTTCGTCAAGATCGATGAGCTGCCAGGGAGCGGGTGGCGGCTCGAAGCGGTATTCCTGTTGCCAGACCGCGGTGCCGTCGGCCTGCCGCAGATTCGCCAGGGGATCTGCCACCCTTGCGGCAGCCGGTGCGCAGGCGGCAATCAGCAGGACGGCGCAGACAGCGATCAGCGGGCGGAAAGTGAACCTTCTCGACAGTGCCGGGTTCATCGCTTTGTCTCCTCCTCATGCAACTGCTTCAGCAAGGTGAGAATCTCCTGGAAATCGGGAGAACCGGCCTGCATGTAGCGGATCACCCCCCACTTGTCGATGACGACCGTCTTGCGCGAGAACATCGGGTAGCCTTCTTCCAGGGTGTCGAACCAGATGCCGAGATGGCCAACGGGATTGGAAAAGATGGGGAAGGTCAGGCCCATCTCTTCGGTCCAGTACTTGAGGGTGGCGACCTGATCGCGACTGACGCCCGCGACGCGGGCGTTGAGGCGGTCATAGAGGTAGCGATTCCTCTGATGACCCTCCATCTCCCCCGTTCAGACGGGGGTGAAGGCGGCCGGAAAGAAGGTCAGCACCAGATGGTGCCTGCCGTAGTAGTCGCGGTCATAATCGGCCAGGGTCCCCAGCGACGTGGCGACCTGGAAGATCGGCGCCCGGTCCCCCGGCTGCTTGCCCATTTCTGGCCTTTCCCGAGCCGTCCAGGCCGGGGCCGGGGCCAGCAGGACCAGCAGCAGAACCATTCCCCAAAGCGGTGTTTGCAACTTTTTCTCTCGAAACATGACAACTCCTTAAGAAGGGGGGGCTCGCTGAGTGCCCCCCTTCGGTTCTAAAGGGCCAGCATGAAGGCGACCAGATCCGCCTTCTCCTGGTCGGTGAGCTTGACGCCGGTGATCAGGTTGAAGAACTCGACGGTGTCGGCCAACGTCAACAGCCGGCCGTCGTGCAGGTAGGGGGGCGAGTCCTTGATGCCGCGCAGCGGGAAGGTCTTGATCGGACCGTCGGCGCTGGCCAGCCGGCCGTTGACCATCTGCGGCTTGTAGAAGCGCTCCGCCCGCAGATTATGCATCAGGTTGTCGGTGTAATAAGGGGCCGGGTGACACTCGGCGCAGCGCGCCTTGCCGAAGAAGACCTCCTGGCCGTGCAACTCGGCCGGGCTCGCCTTGGCCGGATCGAGCTTGCCGAAGACGTCGAGCTTGGGCGCCGGCGGAAAGTCGAGCAACTCCTGGAACTCGGCCATGAAGTGGACCTGGCTGCCGCGCTCCAGGATGTTGGCCCCCTTCTTGGTGGCGATCACCGGGTCGCCGTCGAAATAGGCGGCGCGCTGCTCGAACTCGGTGAAGTCCTCCACGCTTCTGAGCGCCCGCTGGGAGCCGAACAGGCGCTGGATGTTGACGCCGCGCAGCGTCGGCGTGTCGAGACGGTGGCGCAGCTCCTGCGGCCGGATGTCTCCCACCAGGTGCGTGGCGCCGTTGGTGTGGCCGTTGACGTGACATTCGAAGCAGCTCACCCCGAGGCTCGGCTCGGCCGAGCGGCGGTCGTCGGTGGCGTTGAACTGCTGCTGGGGGAAGGGGGTGACCAACAGCCGCAGCCCTTCGAGCTGTTTGGGGTTGAGGATGCCGTTGAACAGCTGGAAGAAGTTCTGGGTGGTCACCAGCTTGCCCTGCGAGACGTCGCCGAGGTCGGGGCGGGTGGTCAGGAAGATCGGCGGCGGGAACTCCGGCAGAAAGTGGTCCGGCAGGTCGAAGTCAAGATCGAAGCGGGCGAGATCGCGGCCGGTCTGCTTCTTGATCTCATCAATATGAAACTTGGGAAAGACCATGCCCCCCTCGGAGTGGTTGGGGTGGGGCAGCGGCAGGAAACCCTTGGGAAAGAGCCCCTTGTCGCTGATATCCCCGGGGCTCATGCCTGCCAGCTGCTGCCAGCTCACCCCGGCGGAGGGCTTGACCCGCACCCCCTCCTGCACCGCCTTGCCGCGCGCCATGGTTACCCCCGCTGCAGCCTTTTTGCCGAGGTCGTAGCGCTCGGCGAGAAGGTCCAACTGGCGCTTCATTACCGCCGGCCTTTCCTTCTCCATGTTCTGCTTGACGGTGGTGAAGGCCTCGGTGCCGGCGACCGGGGCGTAGCTGGTTTTGCCCACCGGCGGCTCGGCCGCCAGGGCGCTGCTGGCGGCCAGCACGGCGGCGGTCGTCAAAAGTGTGGCGATGCGGATGAGTCGTTTCCCTTTGTTTTCCATGACAAGTGCTCCTTTCCGATCGGGCGTCCTTTGCTGTGCCCGGTCCCGCGGTTGGTCCTGCCCATTACCCAAGGGCAGGAAGATTTTGTCAAATACCTTCGTCGCATGTGCTTTGCCGCAGGGTTTCCGTCGCTTCTTTCAGCCTGCGGGGATCTCTAGCCCTTTAGCGCCGCGATGATCGTCCGGCAGAAGGCCGGCAGATCGGCGGGGAAACGGGAGGTGATGAGGTTGCCGTCCCGCACCACCTCCTGGTCGAGATATTCGGCACCGGCGTTGATCACGTCGTCCTTGATGGCAATGTAGCAGGTGGCCTTCCGTCCCTTGAGCACGCCGGCGGAGGCGAGCACCCAACCGGCATGGCAAATGGCGGCCACCACCTTCCCCTGCCGGACGGAATCCCGCACCAGGTCGACCATCGCCTTGTTCCGGCGCATATGGTCGGGCGCGTAGCCGCCGGGGATGATGACGGCGTCGAAGTCTGCCGCCTTGACTTCATCGGCGCCGCAGTCGGCCTTGACCGGGTAGCCGTGCTTCGACTCGAAGACCCCCTTTCGCGGTCCCACCACCTGCACCTGGGCACCGGCTTCGCGCAGGCGGTAGTAGGGATACCAGAGTTCCTGGTCCTCGTAGAGGGTTTCCGCCAGGATGGCTACCTTTTTCCCTTGCAATTCCATGGCTTCTCCTTTCTGCTGTAGAGACACCCGTCGGGGCGTCTCTACGGTCACGTTCGTGATCACCTCAGCACCACCTCCATACCGTCCCGGGCGACTTCCACCTCCACCTCCCGTTCCCCGGCGAGCGCCCGTATCTCATCCAACACGCCTTTCTCCTCCCCGTTGACGATTTCGCTGCCGCAGTGGGTGACGATCATCTTCGGCACACCTTCCTTCGCGCACCAGGTCAGCTGGGTCATAATCGGCGTGTGACCGAAGAGTTGATCCCCTTCCTTGCGGACCATGGAGTGCCTGACGGTGGCGCCGTCGCCGATGTAAAGGCGGCAGCCGGCGAGGGCTGGACCGCGTTCCTGGATATAGACCAGGTCCGGGGCGTAGAATACGCTCACTGCACCCGCCGAGATCCGGTAGCCGACCGCCGGGGCACGGATCGAGTGCTGAACGGGGAAAGCCTCGAAGGAGATGCCGCGGATGGCGGTCGGCTGGCGAGGGTGGATCAGCCGCTTCTCCTTGATCGGAAAACTTTCGAGCCTCTCCCATGACTCCGCCGTGGCCCAGACCGGGCAGGGGGCGCCCTCCCTCAGGCCGAAGGCGTGGTCCGGGTGGGCGTGAGTGATCACGATAGCCGGCGGCTTCAGTTCTGCCAGCGTGCCCAGCCAGTCTTCCCCGCAGTCGATCATGACTTCCCTGCCCCGGTAGCCGACGATCAGGGAGCTGTGCCTGGCATGCCGCTCGCTGCGCGGTTCGATGTTGCCACGGGTGCCGAGGAAGGTTAGCTTCACAGAGGGTACCTGCGGATGAAGTCCTTTACCCGCACCTTGCGGGCGGTGTTCACCGAACTCATGTAGCGGATCGTGCCGAAAATCGGCCGCGCCGGCCCCCAAGGACGGTCGTAGCGCCCCAGGCACCAGAAGATGCCGCTGTACGAATTGGGATACCGACCATCGAGGACGATGAGCGGTTTGCCCAGTTCCGTTGCCCATTCGATAGCGCGCTGCAGCGCGATGTTCCAGGTCGCACGGCGGGCGGCGATCATCCAGTAAAGGACGAATTCACCGTCAGGTCGAACGGGGCGACCGTTTTGCCGGCGGATGCGAATTTCGGGAACCTTGATCAAGGAAACCTCGGGCGGCAGGGTGTCGGCATGTAAGACCATAGCTGCTGGCCGGAGCTTGTCAAGACAACCCGCCGTCGGCTTTTCTTCGGTCCGGAAACGGCTACACTGGGTGCAGAAGGGAGAGGTGCTCAACATTATGGATATCGGACTGCTCTGGACGGAAGAGGTCGACGGGGAAGTCGTGGTGCATCTCCGGGAGCAGCTCGGAAAGATTTTTTCCTGCCCGGTCCAAGGTCTGGGGGAGTTTGCGCTGAAACCGGAAGAATACCGCGGCGACCGCCGTCAGTACCGCTCCACCCCGATCCTTGCCCGGCTGCACCCCTTTCGGTCTCCCGGAGGAGTGTTGCTGGCGGTGACCGGCAGCGACCTCTTTGCCGGAGGGTTCAACTTCGTTTTTGGCTAGGCCGATGCCGGAAGGGGCTGCGCCATCATTTCCCTGGCGCGGCTGGGCCTGCCGCCCGCGGAAGGAAAACCGGCGGCGGTGCTATTCCGCCGCCGGGCGCTGACCGTGGCGGTGCACGAGATCGGCCACCTCCTCGGTCTCGGCCATTGTCCGAAAGAGGACTGCGTCATGCACTTCTCCAACAGTCTGGCAGACACCGACCGCAAGAGCCCGGAGTTTTGCAAACGCTGCCGGGACCAGCTGCCAGTGACCTGACCTGCTCAGACTTTCGACCTTGGACCTTGGACTTTGGACCCGGGACCTGAGGAACCGTCATGAAACTTAAGGCTGGCTGCTGCGGCTTTGCCGAGGCGCAGAATATGTATTTCGAGCATTTCCCCCTGGTGGAGATCCAGCAGACCTTCTACTAGCCGCCGAAGCCGGAGACCGTGGAGCGCTGGCGGCGAAGCGCTCCGGAGGATTTCGTCTTCGCCGCCTGGGACGCGACCCGGGAAATTGCCGGGATTCTGCGGGCGCCGGTCGTGGTCTTCCAGTGTCCGGCCAGCTTTGCTCCTTCCGCGGAGCACATCGAAAACCTTCGGGCGTTTTTCCGGGGGGGTTGATCGCCAGGGGTTGAAGCCTGCTTTTTGCAGCTGATGCGGGAGAAGGACAGTGATGGCTAGGGAAGAGGAAATGGGATCGGGGTGGATTCAGGTCCCCGCCGCCTGGACTGCTCTGGAGCCGGAGCGTTTGGTAGGTGCGGTCATGATCATCGGTGCCACCGACAGCGGCAAGAGCACCCTGGTGCGCTGGCTCGCGGAGCGGCTCCTGGTGTGCCACGGCCGGATGGGATGGCTGGACGGCGACATCGGCCAGAGCAGCCTGGGGGTGCCGTCGACCATGAGTCTGGCGATGCTGGACGGCGTCCCGGAGGGGCTGCCGCGACCCCGGAAGAGCTTCTTCGTCGGTGCCGTCTCCCCCCGCGGGCACATGCTGCCGCTGCTGGTCGGGACGCTGCGGCTGCGACAGCAGGCGACAGCGGCGGGAGTGACCGCCCTGGTGGTCGACACCACCGGGCTGGTGGCGGCAGAGGCCGGCGGCGGGGCGCTCAAGGAGTGGAAGATCGAGCTGCTGCAGCCGCAGACGGTGATCGCCGTGCAGGCAGAGCGGGAGCTGGAGCACCTCCTCGCTCCCCTGCGGCGAGACCGGCGAATAACCCTGCATGTCCTGGAGCCAGCCGCGGCGGTGCGCCGGCGGTCGCCGGAAGAGCGGGCGGCGTGGCGGGCGCGGCTGTTCCGGGACTATTTCGCCGGGGGGGAGACAGTTCGGATGGTGCTTCGGGGCCGGCCGGTTTACGGCCTGGAAAAGGCGGTCCCGGGGCAGTTGTTGTCTCTGAATGATGCGGAGGGTTTCTCTGTCTCCCTTGGCATCATCCTGGGTCGCAGGGGTGAAGAGTTGGAGATATTGACGCCGGCGGCGGACCTGCGGCAGGTGGCGGGGGTGCGCATCGGCGATTTGCGGCTGGATCCGGGGACGGGAAACGAAATCTAGGTACCGGGTATCAAAACCGCCACCTGTTCTTGCCTCCTCCCCTGTGTCAGGATAGTTGTGTAGAGTGGCCCATAAATCCTTAGATAAAGTAGGAATTGAATCCGAGACAACAAATAGGACGGCCCAACCATTTAGAATCAGGTCGAGCCGTTCTGTAGCTTGCAAATGGTGATATTTCGGACGACGAAAAAACCAAGTAGGATCTTGTGGGGGAAAAAATAATTCACAAGTTCAACCCCCTGTGTCAGCATAGTTGTCGCCTCTAACTGAACTCAAAACAGCCACACGAATTGGGGGCAGTGGGGAGGCGTATGTATTCCAAAGCATTCAGAGCCCTGATGATTCAGAAGATGACCGACCCTGAGGGGCCGAGTCCGGTATCATTGGCAAATGATATTGGTGTATCACGTAGCTCACTCTACCGATGGGTGAGTGAAGCTGATACGCTTGATATTGCGGTTAACTCCGAGCCGCCCTCATTTACTGAATCCATGCAGAGGCTGTCCAACATGAAACGACCACAAGACTGGAGTGCCGAAGAGAAACTGGCTGCCGTTCTGGAAGCGGCATCGCTTTCTGAAGAAGAGTTTGGTGCCTTTTTGCGCAGCCGGGGGTTGCATGAAGCCCAACTTCAGCAGTGGCGTGATCAGATGCTCGTTGGCCTTGAACCCAAGCCAGCAAAGCGTGTCGAGACCAAACGTATCCAGGAGTTGGAGAAGGAACTCAGGCGCAAAGATAAGGCTTTGGCAGAAACCGCAGCCCTGTTGGTTCTCAAAAAAAAAGCACAGGAGATTTGGGGGGACGAGGACGACGACACCGACCGTTAGAGCGGCAGCAGGCCCTCGAATTGATCGATGAAGCCGTTCTCCAGGGTGCCAGGCTGAAGCCGGCCGCTCAGATGCTTGGGCTGACGGCCCGCACCATTCAGCGATGGTCCCAACAGAAGGATGGTGACGATGGGCGCCATGGCCCTTTGAGTGCACCGGCCAACAAGCTGACGCCAGCAGAGCGGCAGGAAGTCCTGTCCGTCGCCAATTCACCAAAGTATCGAGAACTGTCCCCCAAGCAGATCGTTCCCCGCCTGGCCGATGAAGGCAGGTACGTTGCCTCGGAATCGACCTTTTATCGTACCTTGCGGCAAGAGAACCAACTAGCTCATCGGGAACGCTGTCGCCCGGCAACGCACCGCCGCCCCCGTGAGAAAGTGGCCACCGGCCCATGCCAGGTGTGGTCATGGGATATCACCTACTTAAGGTCCACGGTCACCGGACAGTTCTTTTATCTGTACATGATCCTGGATGTCTTGAGCCGAAAGATCATGGCAGCGACCGTTTTCTCCAAAGAGTGTGGTCAAAACAGTGCGCTGCTGTTTGTTGAAGCCTTCCATCGCCACGGTGTCGATCCAAAGGGATTGGTGCTGCACTCCGATAACGGTGGTCCGATGAAGGGTTCCACCATGCTGGCCACTTTGCAGCGCTTGGGTGTGGTTCCTTCATTCAGTCGGCCTGGCGTCAGCAATGACAACCCGTTCTCCGAGTCATTGTTCCGCACCTTGAAGTATCGGCCGGAATATCCAACCCGCCCATTTGCCTCTGAGTTTGATGCTCAACGGTGGGTAGGTGCGTTTGTCCATTGGTACAACACGGTGCATCAGCATAGCGAGATCCGCTTCGTGACACCGGATGATCGGCATTATGGGCGAGAAGCCGCTAAGTTGAACAAGCGGAAAGAGGTTTACGAGCAGGCACGCCAGAAGAACCCCGGTCGCTGGACCAGGCAAACACGCAACTGGGCGCCGATCGAAACGGTTCGACTCAACCCCGAAAAGAAAAGGTCCCCCGAAGAGGACCTTTGCGACGAAGCAGCATAATGAGACTGAGGCGACAACTACCTTGACACCCGCCGTCAAAAAGAAGTTTCTCGCGGCGAGATGCTGCACCACAACTTTGAGGAGGACATGCAAGGCACCATCAGCTCTTCCGCCATTACCCTTACCTTCTTGGAATCGTTAATGGTGGCGGCAGCTATGAACCCGTGGGGTTGTGTGTATCTTTTCCCACTACTCTTAAGGAAGGGAAATAAGAAAGGACAAAGTGCATGCTGTCATCCCCGATCTCAATTTTATCCACGAGATCCTGGACGAGCCTCCGCCTCTCATCATCGTTAAGGATCGGCCACATGGAAGCAACATTCATTGCTCTCTTAAGGAGATAATTCTTGGCAACATCGTTCACCTTTGCAAAGCCGATTTCCGCATGTAAGCGGAGGGTCTCAGTCTCAGCGAGAATCTGTTCCTTTCGCTCCTTCCCTTCGGGCCTCCTTCCGGAAAAACTCTTATAATCCCGTGTTAAATAGTAAAAAGGTTTGATGGACCCCCACCTGGGCATGAAGTGTCCAAAATATCATCTCAGAATCGTTTCAGAGGAAATTGAGGGTCATGGAGGCTGGAAAAAGGTGATTCTCACTAACCCTGGGGGTGGGTTATTGGATTTAGTGGTCCTTGACCAGGGGATTGATACGACCACAATGTATGGTCGCCTTCAATTCAATATCCTGGCTGCCATTGGTGAGTTTGAGCGAGAACTGATCATGGAGCGGTCCATGGAGGGTAGAGAGAAGGCGATCACTCGTGGAGTAAAGTTTGGCGCAAAGCCCAAGCTGACCAAGAAGGAGATCATAGAATTAGCCAGGGACATTGAATCCCCCATTCCCTTGCCCCTCCCCAGGAGGAGGCAACCGCGACCTCCTTCACTCTCCCGCCGGGACCAACTGACCTACTTTGAGCCTTGTATCGAGCATTAAAGGTGAAGGTTTAAGGGCCCACAACACAAGCTGTGGGCCCTTTCCAGTACCGATAATTATTACCTTGTACTTTAGAAACTATACCGCAGGCCAACCATCAGATTGTGGGTGGTGTATTCGGCTTCAACGTCATCGAAGTCAGGATCTTCGGTACCAAAGAGGCGATATTGTACGTCGACATTCATGTTCGGGTTCACAGGAAACGCCACACCTGCGGCAAGTTGATAGGCAAGGACATTATCATCCTCACTGCCTGCAAAGTCGATATCAGCTTCTACATTCGCAAAACCAATACCAAATCCGACGAAAGGACTCACCGTGTTGCCCGGCATAAAATCATAGTAGCCATTTGCCATTAGGGATAGTGCCGAAATGTCGCCGTCAATTGATTCAGACCCAAAACCAGGAGCACTGAACTCATCCATATCATTCGTGCGATACCCTAATTCGCCCTCTGCCCGAAACCCATTATCGAAAGCATTACCAATTGCCCCAGTAATTCCAAAACCCGTATCAAACGAAATTTCAGCTCTGTCACCGAAGTCAGTTTTAAAATCAGAATCTTCTACCCACACCAATCCCAAATTACCGGAGACATATGGCGCAGCACAAGCAATTGAAATACCCCATCCTAACATCATCGCTAATACCAATAGACCGACAGACACCTTCTTCATAAATTCCTCCCTGTGATGTGTGTTAAATACATCGTCGCCCCATGGTACGATGTAAATTACGCGGCGACGTTTGTTCTCTGCAAAGTCCGGGCCCGAGGAACTGTCCCACACCTATCGTGGATAATCCGCGATTTACGAGATCACTCAATGGCAGAAGATGCCGAAGGCTTGGGTTTTAGCCTCATCCAAGGCGCAATTTCGTCACCTCTCAAAAGAGTAAATAGGTGCATCAGCATATGCCGGGAATAAGCGGTGAGAGCATCAACAGGGATTTTCGTTACAGAGAATTCCGCCTTTTCAGAATATTCTCGTCATTCACTTCATCTGAAACAGGGGGGGAAGTCCAGTGTCCTATTTGTCCTGCCATATCAGAAAAACCCGCCATGGTCGTCAGGCGGGTTTTTCTATTCAAGAAATAGTGTGGAAAAAGAAACAGGGGCGTCCGTAACCACTGGCGCCCCTGTTATTTCCTGTCTGTTAGCCGCTACTTTCGCAGTACCTTGACCACCGCCGAGAAGTCTTCTTCGCCACGCCCGTCCGCTACCGCCTGCGCATAGTTTTGGCAAACCACTTTTCCGGCTGGCAGGTCGAGCCCAAGCTTTTTAGCCTGCTCAAGTACCAACTCAAGATGTTCGTGCACGTACTTGAGCGCCAGGTTGCGGGTGAAGTCGCCGCGGGAAATGGTGCGGCCGTTGGCGTGGAAGAGCGGGGAGGCGACCCCGCCGGAATCGAAGACTTCGAGAATTTTTTCAATGCTGAACCCGAGCTTCTCGCCGAACACGATCGATTCAGCTAGCGCCTCCATCAATTGGGCCTGAACCAGGTTGACCACGAATTTCATGCGCGTGCCGTCGCCGATGCCGCCGACATGGATGATGCTCAGGCCGAAGAAGGAGAAGAGCTCGCGGCAACTCGCCAGCTGGGTCTGGTCACCGCCGACCAGGATGGTGAGCAGGCCGTTGGCGGCATGTTCCTTGGTGCCCCAGACCGGTGCGTCGAGGAACCTGACTCGGTGCTTGGCGGCCTCCTCGGCAATTTCGATAGTGCTCTCTAGGGAGTGCGTGCCCATATCGATCAGGATCGTACCGGGGTCGATGCCGGCGAAGATGCCGTCGGGGCCGTAAATGTCCAAGCGTAACCGTTCCTTCTCTGGGCGGATGTGGATCACGGCGTCGGTGCCCTTGACTGCCTCGCGCGGCGAGCCGGCCCTATTGGCGCCCAGTTTGACCAGTTCCGCTACAACCGTTGGGTCCGAATCGTAGATGGTCAGATTGTAGTTCCCTTTGAGCAGGTTGGTGGCCATATGTTTGCCGACCGTACCCAAACCCAAGAAACCGATATTTTTTAACATTGCATGCCTCCTGCATCACGTGCTGGACCGTGCTGATGATTGCCGTCAATAATACATTGGGTTTCACGTCCGCACAATGAGATAATGCACATTAGATAATTCACAGCAATTCTTTTTCGGACCTATAACCCAAAAGAAGTCAGAGGCACCGGGGTGATCCGAATGCCAGAATTGTCAGTACGGCGTACCTGACACAATGGCGCAAGTTTCAGCAGGTTTTTGAACTGCTCCAGGATCTGCAAGCGCGCCATAATCGTGCAGACAGTGCCCCAAATATCCTGTATTCCAAAACATCGCCGAAAGGCTGATCAGAAAGGGCGGGTGATTTCGAAGCAAGAATGCCCAGCGGGTTTTGAGCAAGAACGGGTGACGGGTTTGGCATCAGAACAGACGGTGGGTTTCGTCAGGATATGCGCCTGAAGCTTGTTCGGCGCCTATGCTCTGATCCACAACCATCCCGCCGCAATCGCCAGCGTCAGCACCGTGACCGGCACCCCGACCCGGGCGTGCTCGCGCCAAGAGATGGAGATGCCGAGGCGCTCGGCCTGGTCGATGACAATGATGTTGGCGATGCTGCCGACGATGAACAGGTTGCCGGCCAGGGTGCTCGCCAGCGCCAGGATCGGTCCGGCCAGGGGGTGGGTGGCGGCCGGCAGCAGCAGCATGGCCGCCGGCACGTTGGAGACAAGGTTGGAGAGGACGACGGTAACGCCGAAGAGGGCGGCGGGGCCGGTCACGTCGAGGCCGGCCGCCGCCATCTGCTGCAGGGCGCTTGCCAGCATTCCCGAGGCGGCCAGGGCGTGGTTGACGACGAACAGGCCGATGAAGAGGACCAGCAGGTGCCAGTCGACCAGGCCGAGCACCGTCCGCGAGGAGGTCCGGCGGCTGGTCAGCAGGAGCGCAGCCGCGGCCAGGGCGAGAATTTCCCGGGGCCAGGGGGCGAAGAGGAAGGCCAGGGTCAGCAGGGCCAGCACGGTCAGGCCCTTGCCGGTCTGCCAGCCGCTGAAAGCCGGGGCCGGCACTTCCGGCACCGGCGTCGGCCGGTGCCAGGCGCCGCGGCCCAGTCGGGCGACGACCCACCAGACCACCCCCAGCCCGAGCAGCGCCGGGACGCCGGCATCGAGCAGGTAGCCGGCAAAGGAGAGCTGCAGGGCCTGGCCGATCAGCATATTCTGCGGGTTGCCGATCAAGGTGGCGGCCGAGCCGACATTGGCGGCGAGGGCCAGGGCGAGCAGGAACGGCTTCGGGTCGAGTCCGCGCCGGGCGCAGCCTTCGGTCAGCACCGGCGCCATCGCCAGGCAGACGATGTCGTTGGCGAGCAGCGCCGAGAGCCCCCCGACGACGGCGACGAGCAGGGCGAGCAGGGTCTCCGGGGCGACCTCCGCGGCGGCCAGTCGGCGGGTGAGCCGGGTGTAGAACCCCCCGAGGCGGAACTGGGCGGAGACCACCATCAGGCCGAAGAGCAGGGCGATGGTCGGGACATCCACCGCCGCCCAGGCCTCGGGGAGGGAGGTCTGGCCGATGGCGATCAAAACCAGCGCCCCGAGCAGGGCGACGCCGGTGCGGTCGAGAGCGAGCCCGGGCAGACGCCCCAGCACCATCCCGAGGTAGACCAGCACGAAGACTGTCAGAACTTGTGCATCCATGCAAGCAGCGTCCGGCAGGAGAAGGCGCTATTGTAGAGGGCGACGCCGGGGCGGGCAAGGCGCAAATGAACTGCGGCTCACAGCCATTTGTGCTTGCGGAAGAAAAGGTAGAAGCAGCCGGCGCTGGCGAGCATGACGCCCCAGGCGAAGGCGTAGCCCCAGCGCCAACGCAGCTCGGGCATGAAATCGAAGTTCATCCCCCAGACCCCGGCGAGGAAGGTCAGCGGGATAAAGATGGTGGCGATGATGGTGAGTACCTTCATCACCTCGTTCAGACGATTGCTGACGCTGGAGAGGTAGAGGTCGAGCATGCCGGCCAGGAGGTCGCGGAAGGTCTCCACCGTATCGATGACCTGGATGGTGTGGTCGTAGACGTCGCGCAGGAAAATGCCGGTCGTTTCCCGGATCAAGGGGGAGTCGCCGCGCTGCAGGGCGCTGATCACCTCGCGCAGGGGCCAGACCGACTTGCGCAGCAGGATCATCTCCCGCTTGAGGTGGTGGATCTGCCTGAGGGTGGCCGGTGACGGCGCGGTGACCAGTTCCTCTTCCATCAACTCGATCCGGTCGCCGAGCTTCTCCAAAACCCCGAAGTAGCTGTCGACCACCGAGTCGAGCAGGGCATAAGCCAGGTAGTCGGCCCCCATGCGGCGGATCTTCCCCCGGCTGTTGCGGATGCGGTCGCGGACTCCATCGAAGATGTCGCTGCTGCCCTCATGGAAGGAGAGGACGAAATCGGCGCCGAGGATCAGGCTGACCTGCTCGGGGCGGACCTCGGTCTTCGCCTCGTCGAAATGGAGCCGCTTGAGGACCAGGAAGAGGCAGCTCTCGTAATCCTCGAATTTGGGCCGGTGCTCGGTTTCGAGGATGTCCTCCATGACCAGCGGGTGCAGGTCGAAGCACTTGCCCACGGTTTCGATGACATCGACCTGGTGGAGGCCGTCGATGTTGATCCAGGTGACAGCCGGCTTGCCTCGGAGGAGGCAGCTGCGGGCGGCGTCTTCCGGCCGGATGGGGAGTTCCTGGAGCTGCTCGGCATCGTAGCCGATGGCCTGGATGCCGACCTGCTCCATCCGCTGTTCCCCGATGTGCATCAGGGTGCCGGGGGAGGCGCCGATTTTCTTGAGCGATTTCTTCACCAGCCGCTTGCGCATCGGGATGTCCTCATAGGAATTTCTGCCGCCTGTCAGAAAATATAGCCGAATTGTGGGCAATTTTTCTTCGGAGGCTGAAAAATGCATCCAACTATGCGAAAAATTGACATTATTTGCCGGCGGGAGGATAATGAAAAGGGAGAGAAAAATGCTCTTTGACAACCGAACAGCAGACGCAGAAAACGCTAGCGGATTGTTTCGTCAATCCGGATCGGAATAATTCAACAGGTGAAAAACTGGAGAGTTTGATCCTGGCTCAGAACGAACGCTGGCGGCGTGCTTAACACATGCAAGTCGAACGTGATTCAGCCTTCGGGCTGATGAAAGTGGCGCACGGGTGAGTAACACGTGGATAATCTACCCGATGATCCGGGATAACATTTCGAAAGGGGTGCTAATACCGGGTAAGCCCACGGACTCTTCGGAGTTTGCGGGAAAAGGTGGGGACCTTCGGGCCTACCGTCATCGGATGAGTCCGCGGCCCATTAGCTAGTTGGTAGGGTAACGGCCTACCAAGGCAACGATGGGTAGCTGGTCTGAGAGGATGATCAGCCACACTGGAACTGAGACACGGTCCAGACTCCTACGGGAGGCAGCAGTGGGGAATTTTGCGCAATGGGCGAAAGCCTGACG